>WNFE01000425.1_pt1 | contig 29662 bp, 32 predicted proteins | sample 5400451 | NCBI WGS metagenome assembly WNFE01 (sample SAMN13153344, study PRJNA577476) | soil metagenome | isolation source: 200 cm saprolite under Douglas fir tree site 2 hole 2 | place: USA:California | collected 2015-04-18
GAGAGCGAAGGTTCCTCGAATAATGATGCAGTCTGGCCCGCTTGCGATTCATGGCCCGGCTCAGGAGTCAGCGCAAGTCGCACATCCGCAGGGAGTTCTTCCCAAACGTCCTCCCAGGTTGCAACCAGCTTTGCGCCTTGTTTGATCAGAGTATTCGGACCCCAGGAGTTTTGTTGGTTACGTTCCCGGGAACCGCGAAAACCTCGCGATTCGGCTCCAGCGCACATCGGGCGGTGATGCGCGTGCCACTGTATTCGGCGGCTTCCAGCACCAGCACTCCGAATGAGATCCCACTGATGATGCGGTTGCGGATTGGAAAATTTTGTGGAGCCGCGAACCTTCCCAGCGGGAACTCGGAAATCAGCGCTCCTCCCAGACTGAGCATCTGCTCGGTGAGCCGGGAATTCTCCTTCGGATACATGACGTCCACCCCAATGCCAAACACCGCCACAGTTTTGCCCTTGCCAGCGACGGCGCCGCGATGAGCCGCAGTATCGATTCCACGTGCCAAGCCGCTGAAAATGACCAGGCCCCTCGCGGCCAAAGCACATGCCAGCCGCTCCGCCATTCCCACACCATAAGGAGTCGGATGCCGGGTGCCCACAACCGCAATGCCGGGCTGCGAGAGCGCGGCCATATTCCCGCGCACATAAAGCACGAGCGGCGGATCATGAATCTGTCGCAATCGGGACGGATACGTAGGACAGCCCTGCGCTACAAGCTGTATCCCTGCCGCCTTAGCGCGGGCGGCCTCGTCATTCGCAAGTTCCAGTGAGCGTCCCATGCCCAGCGACTGTGCAGCGGGTGCGGGCAATCCAGCGGCCTCGAGCTCTGTCAGTGACACGTTGAACACGGCGTCGATGCTGCCGAAAAATTCCACCAGCCGTTTGCCTCGGGTCGGGCCAAGGCCGGGGGTAAGGTCAGAGCTAGCCATGAGAGCTGGTTCGAGTTGGCGATCGGAATCGATGGTTTGGGGTCAGGAACGGTGACACTCGACGAGGGGACCTCCCTAGAACAATGCAAAGAAACAATGCCGAAGAACAATGCCGACTCTATGCATCCGCAAAACGGAGTGTCAAGGGCGGTTGTCACATGTCTGCTAGAATTTTTTCAGGCCCGACATGAGACCGCTGCGTATTTCCGCCATCTCCTACCTGAATACCGCACCCCTAATGTGGGATTTCGAGCACGGCAGAGCGGGCGAGATCTTCAACGTTGGCTACACTTTGCCTTCCCACTGTGCCGACGAATTGCAGCGCGGGACCGCGGACGTCGGGATCATCCCTTCGGCAGCCTATGTCACCGTCCCCGGGCTTTCCATCCTGCCCGGAATTGCAATCGCCTCGAAACAAGCAGTCCGCTCAATCTTGCTGGTCAGCCGGAAGCCGATGGCTGAAATCCGGACGGTCGCGCTCGACAGCTCTTCGCTGACTTCTGCCGCGCTTGCGCGCATTCTGTTCGAAAAGTGCTGGGGAGGCGACCGGAAATTCAGCTCCCTGCCGCCAAATCTCGGCGCCATGCTAACTGACCACGACGCCGCCCTGCTGATTGGAGACCCGGCACTCAAGGTGGATCGATCGCAATTTCACACTTGGGATCTGGCGGAGGAATGGATTCGCATCACCGGCAAGCCGTTCGTGTTCGCCTTCTGGGCAGTTCGACAGGACGCGGCGAAACTGTCCAGCCTCGATCTGGCCTCGATTTTTCAAGAATCACGCGACCACGGGCTGGAGCCAGAAAATCTTCATCAAATTGCGCGGGCGTGGGGCCCGAAACTTGGCCTGAGTGAAGAAGACATCCGCCAATATCTCACCTTCAACATCCATTATTACTTGGATGAAGCTTGCATCGAGGGACTCCGGCTGTTCTATCGCCACGCTTATGAATGCAAAGTTCTTCCCCGCGCTCCCGAACTTCATTTCGCGGATGCGAAGCCGGCCCTCATCTAATTTCCGGGACTAACTCCACGTACCACTCAGGAGCCGGAAACTGCTTCTAAGCCGATCGAATGCTCCTGTTTGCCTTAATAGTTGTTTTGTTGGTCTGGCCCTGGGTAATCCGGCTGGGCGGGCCTGGTCTTGTCCTCCTGGGGATCGCGGACAACTCAGTCGTCCCCTTGACCGGCAGCATGGACGTGCTGACCATTTGGCTGGCCGCCAGCCACCGGGATTTGTGGCCGTATTACGCATTCATGGCCACTGCCGGGGCCGTGTTGGGCGGTTACATCACTTATTCCCTGGCGCGAAAGGGCGGCAAGCAAGCAATCGAATACAAACTGAATGCAAGCCAGGCCCGAAAGGTCTTTCGACGATTCGGGCGTTGGGGATTTTGGACGGTCGTTTTAAGTGCGATACTGCCGCCGCCATTTCCCATCGTGCCGGTTCTTCTTGCCGCAGGCGCACTGCAGTATTCGCGCAAGAGATTTGTTGGCGCACTTGCGCTGGGACGCGGCGTACGCTACTCGCTCGTGGCTGGCTTCGGATCGCTCTATGGCGACCAGATCGAAGCATTCTTCTCGCGATACTACAAATTGGCGCTGCTGATTCTAATCGGGCTGGCTTTGCTCGGAGGAATCCTGACGCTCTTCCGCTATCTGCACCTTCGCCGCAATCGCGAACGAGACGCGGAAGCAGTTTCACACAGCAGGGCGGCATGAACCGGGAGGGCACGACTAGTCGTGCCGTTGAATCGTCCAGACTCGAAATCGGCACGACTGAAAGTCGTGCACCCCCGTGAGCTTTCCCGCCTGCTAGAATTATCTGTCGACATGTTCTTAACCAAAGCGCAAGCTCTCGACCTCTACCGGTCCGACGACCTGATCGGAATCGGCATGGAAGCCGACGCCGTGCGCCGCAAACGACATCCGGAAGGCGTGGTCACCTACATCATTGACCGTAACATTAACTACACGAATTTCTGCACCGAGTACTGTACCTTCTGCGCGTTTTATCGTCCGCTGAAAGGGCCAAAGGCGAAAGAGGGATACATCCTCGAGTTCGACACAATTTACGAAAAGATTCGCGAGACCGTCGAACTCGGTGGCACTGGCGTGCTGATGCAGGGCGGCCTGCATCCTGATCTGAAGATTGACTGGCACGAGCGCATGCTGCGCGGAATCAAGCAGCGTTTTCCCAAAATCCACCTGCACTGCTACTCCGCGTCGGAGATCATTGCCACCGCCGAGTACAGCGGCCTCACTATTCGCGATACTATTGCCAAGCTGCGTGACGCCGGCCTCGATTCCATCCCTGGCGGCGGCGCCGAAATTTTAGACGACGAAGTCCGCCACCGCATCGCCCGCCTGAAGTGCCTGACTAACGACTGGCTCAACGTGCACCGCACCGCGCACCAGCTCGGCATGCGCACCACGGCGACAATGATGTTCGGCGTCGGCGAAAAACACGAGCACCGCGTCAACCACCTGCAAGCGATCTACGACTTGCAGGAAGAAACCGGCGGGTTCACCGCGTTCATCCCCTGGACATTCCAGCCGCAAAACACCGCGCTCGGCGGCCGCAAGTGGGACGAAGCCACCGCCGTCGAATACCTGAAAAACCTGGCCATCTCGCGCCTCTTCCTCACGAACTTCCAGAACGTGCAATCAAGCTGGGTCACCCAAGGACTCAAAGTCTGCCAGCTCGGCCTGCGCTTCGGCGGCAACGACGTCGGCTCCGTGATGCTGGAAGAAAACGTAGTCCGCGCCGCCGGGGTAACGAACTGCACCACAGAAGAGGAACTGCGCCGCATCATCCGCGATGCCGGGTTCAAGCCGGTGCAGAGGGATACGTTGTATCGCACGTATTTCTTGAATTAGCTCGTGTGGGTCGGACATTCCGGTCCGACAAAATGAAAAACGGCCTCATTTGAAACCGTTTGTTTCGGCACCCCATCAAGGTCAAGTTAATTATCGGCCACTCCCAAGAAAACTTAAAGCTTTCACCGATGGCTACTTGGCCGGCCAGCAGAAACGTCTTGGGGTATTTACCTTCGCCGCACAACTTGAATGAACCGAAGTCTTTGTACCAGTTTCCCTCAGGCACATCTGGTCTTGATTCGATCCAGAGGCGAAGTTTGTTGAGGTCATCAAGCGTGATGTTGCGGTCGCGCATGCGCTCGACAAGGTGATCGCGAATGGCAGGCGGTAGGCGCGACCAGGTCTGGATCTGCGCCACTACTCACCAAAAACGAAGCGGCCTAATTCATCGCCGAGCCGCTTGGACTCGACCGGGTCTTTTGAAGCGCGAAAGCGCTCCGCGAGTTCAAAAAAGGCCTTCTCTTTCTCCTTGCTGGCCTCGATTCCCAACTCAATCAGCTCGACCAGAACGCGATTATCACTCAACCGCCGACGATTCGCGATAGATTCCACTTGCTTTGCGATCGGACCCGGCAGGGTCACACTGCGACGCACCTGCTTCGAAGTTGCCATGGCACCATTATACACCATTATGGTGCGTTGTGGAATTTTCATACGGCCTAAACCAGTGGTTTGATGTGCTTCCGGATCCAGTCGAGGATTTGGGCAAAGCGGAATTCGTGTCGCTCCATCGAGCCGACGATGAACGCGTGTCCCTCCAATCCTTCGACCTCGATGAAGAAGCCGTTGCGTCGTAAGAAGACGTCGGCAGCGGTGAAAGCAATGCGTTTGTTGCCGTCAAGAAAACCGTGGTTATTGCCGAGCGACTCCATCAACGCGGCTGCTTCCTCTTCGATGGAATTGTAATAGCCAGTTTGCGGACGAAAAACCGCGGCCTCAACAGCGCCCTTGTCGCGGACACCGTGCGCGCCGCCAAACAGCTCGATCAGGCGATGCTGCATCAGGTACACTTCCGCGACCGTTAGGTAATTCGCCATTCGCAATTATTTTGCGAGACGCTGCTATTTTGCGAGACGCTGCAACAGGTCACGATTGCGGGCCACCGACTGCTCGAAAGCATCCATCACTTCAGGCCGGACCAAGTGCTGTGACGGAACCACATTGTACAGATAGAACCGGAGCGCCTCTTCGAGAACATGGCGCTTGGTTTGCCCATTCTGCTCGGCAACCGCAACGAACTCATCGTAGAGCTCAGCGTCGATCTCAGGAGTGAACTTCTTGGTGGTCGTGGCTGGCATGGTTGTATCTCCCGGCTGAACTCCCATCTTAAATTCTAATCAGGATTAGTCAAGGTAAATATTGATTTTACCAACTTATTGTAAATAAATTGTTTATTAATGGCCGCCGCGTCGAAGAGCATGACCGTCGATCAGTTTCACGTTGTTTCTTTGGGCCAGAGCCTTCGCGGATGGTGTGAAATCACCCAGCCCTCATCGACTCCATAGAAATTGACCGCGCCCGCAACCTCTTGAACTGCACGGTTACCAACAGAGCCTCGGTAACGCTTCGCTTGCATTACAATCGCATGGCCGTTTCGTCTTGCAATGAGGTCGGCGCCTTGATCGCCAGTTGGAGGAGTTCCACCGACGTCCTCGAATCCATGTTCCCGCAGCACCTTCGCTAAGTACGTTTCAAACTCAGCGCCCGTTAAGTTCTCGAATTCTTCGACCGAACTATTACGTTTTCGACTGTCGTGATGTGAGCGAAATTCCGATTCCAAGTTAGACCGAAGAGACATGTACTTACTCCACAAGGGCCAATCGGTTCCGCGCTTTCCCATTTGTACTCTCATGGCACGCTAAATCTATCCCCCTAGCTCCTTGAACAGCAAACCTCTCAATGGATTTATGTCATGGCTGTCGGCTTTAGCAACTTTTAGAAGGAGTATTTCAATCTCCTTTGGAAGCGCGTCCCAGTTTTCATCACCGTAATCATCCAGAAGAGAAATCTTTCTTTCCGTAATTTCCAGAAACTTATCTACCAGAGCGCTGTGTTCCGCACGCCATTCTTGATATTCGCGCCAGCTACGCTCTTGTGCCTCACGCAACTTGCGCTGATGCTCTTCGTCGTTTTCTTTCTGCGCGCTCGCGTTCAGCTTGTAGGCGTTTCTGTTCAACTCTACGGACACATTCGTCATGTGCGTCCATAAGCCAACGTGTCTTACGACCGCAGTAGGGGCAGATCGCCAAGTACCTAGTCCTCGCGAATAGGAGGTAGTCGGGAGTCTGTTGATTATAACGCCGGTGGCCGACTATGAACGCGGTCCGTCCAAGCCTTCGACCTGGATGTAAAAACCATTGTGCTGTATTAAAGATATTCGCAGCGGTGAAATTGCGCTTGTTGGCGTCGAGTTTGGATGGCGCAGTGATCAATATCCGCCACTCCAGCAGTAGGAGAGCCGCGACTTCAGACATACGGCTCACGTGTTCCAGGAGCCGGGTGCCCCATCCTTTCGCGTTGTTTGCGAAAGGGTCCAAGGGCCTGCAACGCCTGGGAGCGATTTTGACTAAGGAAGTCCGTGACAATCCAGGCCACTCCTGCGATGGCAAGAGTTTCGGCGCTTTCAGTCCAATTGAACAAATTATGCGGGTGCGAGATGACAATCGGCAGCCATACCAGCAGCCCAAAGCCGATCAGCATGACCGTGAGTAGTTGAGATGCCAGAAGGGCGGCGCGCCCGAAAAGAATCGCGATAGCGGCGAGCGCAAAGGCAATTGTGGTGGTTACCGCCCAGAACATTTGTCCGGGAGGGATCCATTTTGGAACGAGGCTTGCCGTTACGGAGAGATAAGCCAGCTGTTCGACCGCAAAGGAGACAACGCAGATTCCAAAGGATACGTACCCGATGCGCGCCAGCCTTGGTGCTCCTTCAGGATTCTTCGGACTGGTCTCCCCAAAGACAATCAACGCCCCCGAGACCAAAGAGAATTGCTCAAAAAAACTACCCCAACCGTCATAAGTGAGAGGGCTCGCAACGATGTGTGGCACCCAGAGCAAGGTGAAGATGAAATAGATGGTGCCAAGTGAGAAAGCGCCGATTCGCCTGGTTGGCGCCCATTGGATGGCGACGCCTCCAAACAACTCGATTGCAGCCGCTACGTACAAGAGAATCTCGGGATGAGTGACTTTGTCGAGCGGCATGATCTGCCGCCAGGCATTGAGGTCGCGCCAGACGAATGTGAGGATGCCGCAAATGACGGCAGCGAATCCGTAGACGTGGCGCCCGAGATAGATTCTGCTCATCTGATTGGGTGCGCACGGGTAGTGATTTAAGAAAAATGAAGGAGGCGCCCTCCGGAATTGTACTCGCTCTCCTCATGGCCTCACCTCCGTTCTCGAAATCGGCAAGCGTGGGGCCGTTTGTTGTGGTGAGCTCTCATCAATCCCCAAGCGAGTTCTTACCCCCCGGCCCGGAAACGTCCGAAATGGCGGCCTGTGGTATGTAGCACGTCGCCGTACTCAATCGGGCCGCGCGGCGAGTTAAGCATTGGAGACTAGCACCTACGCCATTCTCGCCATAACGGCATCCTGCATCCAAGATGAGTTCACAAGGAGACGCAGCCATGGATGCCGCCATCACGGACGAGATACTGGAAGAACTGAGTTCGGCACTGCAAAGGGTTGAAGCGCAAAGCTCAGCCATCCTGGAATTTGTAAAAGACAAGGGTATCGTCAAAGAAAACGAACTTGCTCCCTATCTGGAGCGCGCCAACGCGGCGAGCAGTGTCCGGTGGCGCGCCACCCGCGTCCGGCTGGAGCGATTGCTTTCCGGATTAGAAAAAAGGCAAGAGTCGAAAGAGCAGCGGAAGGAAGAGGGGCAGAAAAGCGAGGCTGAGAAAGCCAGCGAACCGAAAAGCACCGCAAAGCGTGAGAGTGATGAGGGGCCGCCGCAACAATCGAAGATCCGAAGCTCGGATGACAAGCAGGAACCCTCTCAGCCAAAGCAGCCTGCCAATGCAGATAAAGGCGGCACCTCCGGAAGTCGCGATCAGGAACCGCGCCTCCGCGAGCCGGAGCAGGGCGAAAAAACTACCCCGGCCTCGGCGGAACAGTCGCCCGATAAAGCCGAACCGCGAAATGCTGCCTGAACTCCAAGTTCATAGGTGCGTTCACTCTCCGTGATCGGCTGCACTCCGGTTGCAGCACGCGGCAGCCTGCATGACAGGGGCCCGAGCCACTCCTGTTTTGGTTTGCAAAACCACGCCTGAGCGGTAAAATTCTGACGGCTTAAATCCATAGATTTCTATCTGCCTGTTTGTTCAGACGAATGTGCCACAGCCTGGACGACAACGGGCGAGCAAAAGGAGGCCACATGAGCGCACTTCGAGCGATCCCAGTTCCTGCGGAAGCGCCATCACCACAAACCTACACAGCCAAAGCGTATGCCGCGTACAGTCCGACTGCAAGCATGGCGGCGATTGCTATTCCGCGCCGCACGCCGCAGCCGAAAGACGTCCAGATCGAGATTCTCTACTGTGGCGTCTGTCACACCGATGTGCATTTCGCGCACAACGATTTTGCCAATTCCCTTCCGACCACTTATCCCTGTGTGCCCGGCCACGAGATCGTCGGACGCGTGGTGAAGACCGGCAACGCAGTCACGAAGTTCAAAGAAGGCGATCTGGCGGCGGTGGGCTGCATGGTTGATTCGGACCGCACTTGCGAGAGTTGCCTCGAAGGCGAAGAGCAGTATTGTGCGAGCATGCCTGTCCTCACCTACAACATGCCGGACAAGCATCTCGGAGGAGTCACCTACGGCGGCTATTCGCAGAGCGTGGTCGTGGACGAAGACTTCGTGCTGCATGTGCCGGAGAACTTGAACCTCGCTGCGGCTGCCCCGTTGCTCTGCGCAGGAATCACAACGTATGCGCCGCTGCGTCGCGCCAAAATCAGCGCAGGCCAGAAGGTGGGCATCGTCGGTCTTGGCGGACTCGGCCACATGGCGGTGAAACTTGCCGCGGCCTTCAGCGCGAACGTTGTCGTCTTCACTACGAGCGCCAGCAAGACCGCCGACGCCATCCGGCTGGGCGCGCACGAGGTTGTGAATTCGAAAAACGACGCCGACATGCAGAAACATGCCGGCACGTTTCACTTCATCCTCGACACCGTTCCCGCACAACACAACATCAATCCTTACATCAACCTCCTGAAGCGAGACGGAACGTTGGGCCTGGTCGGTGCTCCGGCAGAGCCTTTGCCTCTCGATGTCTTCGGCTTGCTGTTCGCCCGAAGGAATATCTCAGGCTCGATCATCGGCGGCATTCGCGAGACGCAGGAGATGCTGGACTTCTGCGGTGAGCACAACGTCACGGCAGATATCGAAATGATTGGTATTCAGCAGATCAACGAAGCCTATGACCGCCTGCTAAAGAACGACGTGAAATACCGCTTCGTCATTGATATGGCATCGCTGAAGTGAAGAAGCGGGACGCTCCAGCAGACGAGCCCCTGGGAAAATGGCTGAGCGTAGCGGCGGCGCTGGCCGTGGGTGGGGCCTTCTTCGCACTATGGTTCTGGCTGCTGCCGGGATGGCTGGGCTTCCGCGTAGAAACAGCGGGCGCGGCGCGCTGGCGATGGCTGGCAGCCATACCGTCGGTGCTGGGATTCGCGGTGGCTCTACGCTGCGTTTGGGACTTTGGCTGGACCGGACGCGGAACCCCTGCGCCTATCGCTCCGCCTCAGCGATTAGTGGTAGTGGGCTTTTATCGCTACGTGCGCAACCCGATGTACGTGGGTTTTGCCGCGGGCTGGATCGGGCTGTGGATCGTCTTCGGACACGCCAATCCAAAAGTGATCGCCGCAGTCGCAGCTGTTGCGCTTGGCGTACATTTGTTTGTTGTCTTCTACGAAGAGCCGACGCTGCGCAAGAAGTTCGGTGCAGACTACGAAGAGTATTGCCGGAACGTCAGGCGCTGGTGGCCACGCTTACGAGCGTGGAGCGAGCCATAAATTCCCACGCTTACCTAGCGCCTAACACGTAACGCGGCCGAGCGTCTCGATCAAGCGATGCTGCATACAGTCCCCCGGAAGAGGGCTAGTCTTTCCCGTTCTCCACTTGATGGTACTCACAAAAAAAGACAAATTCGTAGCACGCCGTTGACACTTGGAGGCCGTGCTAGCGGTTAGCATCGGCCTCGCGGGTCCAGAGTAGGTTGTAGTTGAGCCCGCGTGCCCAATGATTCCTCACCGCGTTCTATAAGGAGAATTCGCATGTTGCGTCGCACGATCGCTCTCGCGTCCAGCCTCGGACTTGTGCTCATCTTCGCCTCCAGCACCGCCTTGGCGCAATATCAACTCACCAACCTAGACTCGAACCAGGCGGCACTGGCGCCAAGTAATCCTCCAGATCCGTTGCTGGTGAACGCCTGGGGCATGGTCCACGCTCCCGGTAGCCCATGGTGGATTAGCGACAACAATTCGGGGTGGTCAACCCTTTACACGGGCACCGGCGTCAGGCTCGCTCATCCGGTTGTAAAAATTCCTAGCGCAAGTGGCACTGGTATTGGGTCGCCAACGGGGGATGTGTTCAACGCATCGCAAAATTTCCAAGATTTCAAGATTCAGGAATCGTCAGCGATCTTCCTGTTTGCAACTCTAGACGGCACTATTAGCGGGTGGGCGCCGCAGGTCGACTTTAACAACGCCAAAATTGCGGTGACTGCTCCAGGAGCTGTCTACACGGGTTTGGCTATAACCAGCAGAGCTTCAGAGAATTTCCTGTTCGCTGCCGACAATGCGAACAATAAAGTGGATATGTACAACCGTAACTTCAAACTCGTGAAGTCGTTTACCGACACCGCGCTGCCGGCAGGGTTTGCGCCGTTCGGCATTCGCGATCTCGGTGGCCTGGTCTATGTTGCCTTTGCCAGCTCGTCAGGAGCTTCGGGAGGGTTCATAGACATCTTCAAGGAGAATGGAACGTTCGTGAAGACTCTTACCAGTGGCGGGCCGCTGAATCAGCCCTGGGGATTCGCCGCAGCGCCAAGCAATTTCGGTCCGTTTAGCAATACGTTGTTGGTCTCGAATAATACCGATACTGGCACCATCAACGCCTTCAACGCCATCAACGGGCAATTCGTGGGTACCATTAAGGACACCAATGGCAATGTAATCCACATTGACCAGCTTTGGGCGATCGACTTCGGTGATGGCCTCGGCGCGAATGGCGACAAGAACACGCTCTTCTTTACCGCCGGTCCTGACAACAATTTGGCGGGATTGTTCGGGAAGATCGTCTTCAAGTAGTGCGCTTCTTGGCTGAGACGAGCGGCCAGGCCGAGCGGCGGGGTGGCGTACATCTCGTGTCCCCAAGCACGAAGACGTTGGCGCCCCATTTCTCGCGTCCTTTGCGAGAACTGGGGCGCCAGTCCCGCCCGGTCGTGCCGAGTTTCTCGTGGGTTTGGCGTGGGTCTGGCAATTTCTTACGCAGCGGCGTAGCATCAGACCGTTTCTAAATTCGTCCGCGTGAGAAAGGACGCCTACCATGATCCTCGGCATGACGACTGCGACCTACACTCTCATCCACGTATTGATCAGCCTGGTTGGAATCGGCACGGGATTCGTCGTGATGTATGGATTGCTCGGCTGGAAAGCGTTCGACCGCTGGACGGCTCTGTTTCTCACGACCACGGTGCTGACCAGTGTGACTGGATTCGGCTTTCCCTTCGATCACCTTACGCCCGCGAAGAAGGTCGGCATCATCTCGCTGGTAGTGCTGGCGATTGCAATCGTCGCGCGCTACGCTCTTCACCTCGCTGGAGCCTGGCGCCGGACGTACGTCATCAGCGCCGCGATTGCGCTGTATCTCAATACGTTTGTCCTGGTCGTGCAGTCGTTCGAAAAGGTGCCAGCCCTGAAAGCGATGGCTCCCACGCAGAAAGAGCCGCCGTTTTTGGTCGCGCAACTCGCCGTTCTGGCGCTCTTCGTCGTGCTAACGATTTTCGCGGCGAAGAGGTTCCGCAGCGATCCCGCGTCCCTGCAGCTCGGTCGGCTGGCAAGGCGGCCTAGCCGAGCAGTCTTATGATCGGCAAGAGGAGACGCACCCGTCCGCGTGATATAGTCCCGCCGTGAGACGGAGGGCCTATCCATGTCAAAACCACCTTACCGTGCGTTGTCGTTCGGATTGCGGCTGGTGTCGGCGCTGATTGCCATTGGAAGTCTGTTCATGATCCTCAGCAGCAAACCGCTCATCTTGCGCGTGTTCCTGCATCCCCCGGCGTCTGAGGTTTCCAGCTTGCTGCTGGCATTACTGAAGGAGATGGGTGGCGTGATGCTCATGATCAGCGTCATGCTGTTTCTCGCCGCCCGCGACCCGGCGCGCAATGTCGCAATTCTGGACGCGCTCATTGTGGGTCTCTGTATTCTTGCTATCACGCCGCTGCTGTCGCTCAAGATGCTCGATTTTGGCAGGCTCTATCCACCGTATTTGATCTGGGGACGAGCCCTGGTCAGGCTGGCGTTGGCGGCATTGCTATTGTATGCACGTCCGCGAGAGAGGTTATCCCACCAATAGTGCAGCGATGGATGTCCGCACTACAGAATCTATCCAGCGGATTTCTATTTTTGAATTAGAGTGGACTGGCTTGCAGCGCACAACCAGCCGCTGCTTTGCTTGATCCAGGTGTCGGTAAATCGGCCTCGCCTGGAATATGGTTTTCCGTTGATTGTTCCTTTTTCGCGGTAGACGCCATTCACGACCACGATCCCGTCATAAACTTGGGCGGACATAGATTCATTCACCACGGTCGCGAGATGTTCCGGAGGATGCTTGATGCTGTCCAGGAATTCAGTTTTGTTCTTCAGGCTGCCATCAATATCGACAAAGGTAAACTTGTCAGCCAGTAACTGGTCAAGGGCCCTGAAGTCCCTGTGAACTTCGGCCTCGTTCCAAAGTGTCTCCAGGGTCATTACCTTTTCCCCATCCCCGTCCTTTGTCGATTGAGCTGTCTCTTGAGCTTGTATCGTTACTCCAAGGATGCCCAGTAACAGCACAGAGACAAATAGCGCTTTCTTACCTTCCGAAACGCGCCATCCCTGGTAATCGCGACTTTCTAGACTTTTCATTCTGTCCTCGCGTGGCGTACGGGAATTACGACCAATCGGAAACCCTCGGCGCCGCTAGACCGCAGGGTCTTCTCGCGGTGGAGTATACACGGATCAAGAAGTCGGAACCCGCAATTGCTCGCGGGACGGGTCATTCTGGGAGACCACAAGAACTATTTGGAGGCAGGGGTACTCTTAGGATCTGGGGAACCAATCGGCAGCTACTCGCGTCCAATCCGATATGCGCCTCCTAAACGTCGCCGTTAGCTGCCTGCTGCTGGCTGGGGCCTTGCCCGCGCAGAATACGCCCTTGACGAAACCGTCCTTGTGCACCGTATCGGGCCAGGTTGTGCAGGAGCCGGGTGGGATGCCGTTAAGGAAAGTTCTTGTATCCCTGGCCCCGACCGAAGACATTTTTATGGGCGGCAGAAACCAACGCAGCCCATACGCATCCATCACCGATGCCGAAGGCCATTTTCGCGTTGAAAGCGTACAGCCCGGGGAATACCGGGTAGCGTTGGAGCGAAATGGGTTCGTTGCCACGAACCGCAGGTCAAGAGTCTATTCTTCAACGTTGCTTTCGCTTTCCGCCGGACAGGAAACCACCGGATTGCTTTTCCGCATGCAGCCTGCGGGAGTTGTCCAAGGCAAGATCGTAGATGAAGATGGCGACCCAGTGCCGAATGTAAATGTGTTTGCGGTGTCTCCCACAATGTCAGGCGCACCCACGAATGGGACGACTAGCGACTTGGGCGATTACAGGATCGCCGGCCTTGCCAGCGGCGAATATTTTGTGATGGCAGAGACCGGCCGTGGGCCGGTGATGTCATCCCTCGACCCGGACGAAGCAAAGATCTACGCTCCGACGTTTTATCCAGGCACAATGGATCGAAGTCAGGCGACGAAAATCGCAGTTCACCCAGGGGATGAAGCCAGCGCCAATTTCAACCTCGTCTCAACGAGAACCTTTAAGGTGCGGGGCAGCGTTTCCGGTGTCGCCGGTTTGAAACAGCAAAGCGGATCGCAGCCGGGGAATCCGACGCTGATACTGCAATCGTCAGACAACTGGGCGGGACAGCAGTTTCAAGGAGCCATCCTTCCAAACGGAACATTCGAAGTCACCGGTGTTCTGCCGGGATCGTACAGGGCCCGGGTCATCGCCCAGAGCGCCGGTGCCTGGGAGCCTATTCGCATCAGTCAAACAATCCAAGTCCGCGGTGCCGATGTTGATGGACTCCAACTGTCGCCTGAGCCGCCGAGCGAAATTCGCGGCCGCTTGCGCATGGACACGAAAAGTGACCAGGAGCCCGATTGGTCGCAGGTAAACATTCAGATTGACCCCGACGAGCGGAGCGACTCGGACGGTCCGATAGTCGGGAGAGTGGTCAAAGACGGATCATTCAAAGTAGAAAACGTTCCCCCAGGCAGCTACCACGTGGTCGTCACCTCCAATTCCAATGTAGAGGGGTGGCGCGACTACATTGTGAAGGAAGTGATTCTGAACGGGAAGGACGTTGGGGACACGGGTTTTTCGACCGCTGGCGGCGTGGTTTCTCTGGAGGTTGTCACGAGCGCCGGCGGCAGCACGGTTGAAGGCAACGTCACGGATGAAGACGGCAAGCCGGTCCCCGACGTGCCGGTGGTCTGCATCCCCGACGCCAGCCGCCGCAAGCGCCGAGACATTTACCAGCAGGTCCAGACCGATCAGCAAGGTCACTTCGCCTTGCGGGGATTAAATCCGGGGGAATACCAGGTGTTGGCGCTGGACGACACTGACGGGGACATTACCGACCCTGAATTCGTTCGCACCCATGAGGCGCTCGGCCAAAGCGTCAAGCTTGGGACAGGAGAGCGCAAGGGTATTGTGCTGAAGCTAGCGGCTGAGGGTGGCCAGCCTTAACTGGAACCTTCAGTGGTTTACAATGTAGTCTTCGTATCGGCCTGTCTTTAGTCTGGGCGGGCCATTCCTGTTCAAGATGGCCCTATCATTTCCAGCCTTTGCCGTTTTTCTGGCCCATCGCGGGCTATCGCAGTATCTCGATCAGCACTTTTTTGATAAGACTTTCAGAGGAATTTATCAAGCCAATGCCTTCGACATGGCATTGCTCATCCCCTATTTCGTGGTTTTGATTCTCCTGGCTAGCTATGGCATGCACCGCTACACGCTGGTGTATCTGTATTACAAAAAGAAGAAGAATCAGACTCGGGAGCCGGTTGAGAAATTTTCTGAACTGCCGCGGGTCACGGTGCAGCTCCCAATCTTCAATGAGCAGTACGTGGTAGACCGACTGCTGCAGGCGGTTTGCCGGCTGGAGTATCCGAAGGACCGCCTCGACATCCAAGTGCTTGACGATTCGACTGACGAAACCGTGAACGTGGCCCGTGGCCTGGTAGAGCACTATGCCGCACAAGGGCATCCAGTCCGTTATATTCATCGCGCCAATCGTGCGGGATACAAGGCAGGCGCGCTGCACGAGGGATTGAAGACAGCGAAGGGCGAGTTGGTTGTAATCTTTGACGCGGACTTTGTGCCGCCGACGGATTTTCTGCTGCGCACTGTTCATCACTTCACCGATCCCAAGATCGGGATGGTGCAGACCCGCTGGACGCACATCAATCGTAATTATTCCTTCTTAACTGAAGTGGAAGCCATTTTGCTCGACGGGCATTTTGTGCTGGAGCACTCGGGGCGCGCGTGCAGCAATGTGTTTTTCAACTTCAACGGTACTGCCGGTGTGTGGCGCCGGCAAGCAATCGAGGATGCCGGTGGTTGGGAGCACGACACCCTGACCGAAGACACTGATCTTTCCTATCGCGCACAGCTCAAGGGCTGGAAGTTTCTCTATCGTCAAGACATTGAATGCCCGGCCGAGCTTCCGGTAGAAATGACTGCGTTCAAGACCCAACAGGCGCGCTGGGCCAAGGGCTTGATCCAGACCGGAAAGAAGATCCTGCCGCGCGTGCTCAAGAGCGATCAGCCGTTTCGCGTGAAGCTCGAAGCGTGGTATCACCTGACTGCGAATTTGAGCTATCCGCTAATGGTGATTCTCTCGGTGCTGCTGCTGCCTGCAATGGTCATCCGTTTCTACCAGGGCTGGTTTCAGATGCTGTACATTGACATACCACTGTTCCTGGCTTCTACATTTTCTATTTCAAGTTTTTATCTAGTTTCGCAGCGAGAGCTTTTCCCAAAAACGTGGCCGCGTGCCATCTTATACCTGCCATTCCTGATGGCGCTTGGGATCGGACTCACGGTGACGAATACGCTCGCCGTGCTTGAGGCGCTAATCGGAAAGCAGACGGCGTTCGCGCGCACACCCAAATACCGGGTGGAATCGAAAACAGACGTTATTCAAGCCGCCAAATACCGAAAGCGCCTCGGCTGGGTGCCCTGGATCGAAATGCTGATCGGCAGCTACTTCGCGATGACGGTTTACTACGCTGTGGAGAATGAAAACTATCTGACCGTGCCGTTCCTGATGTTGTTTGTCCTTGGTTACTGGTACACCGGACTCATGTCCCTGCTGCAGGGGCGGTTCGCAGGACTGTCCCTGAGCCCCGCCGAGAACCACTCGAAGCCCTTCCCTGTTGGAGTTTAAGCCAAACCAGCTCGCGCTCCAGGACCACTTCCTTTCATTTGCGGCCCAGCGGAGTTAGAATGCGTGTCGTTTCGGGTGGGCGATCACTGAACGGAGGCTCCCCATGAACACTCGCACAACCGCACTCTGTTTTCTGTTGGCGACCGCATGCGTTCCCCTCCTCAGTTGCGGAGGCGGGCATAGCGGTGAAACTTACATTCTGGTTTCCGCAAATATCAAAGTGCCCTATTGGCAAAGCGCCGGGGCAGGGTTCGCGCAGGCGGCCCAGCAATTGGGAGTCGCCTACGCATTCACCGGACCCGACACCTACGACCCAAGTGGAGAGCGGGACGCATTCGAGAGCGCCGTGCAGAAGAGGCCTGCGGGCATTCTGATTTCTGTAGCGGATGCAAACCTGCTAAAAGACAACATTGATCGCGCGATCGCGTCGCACATTCCGGTCGTCACGATCGATTCGGACGCGCCCGCCAGCAAGCGACTGTTTTTCATCGGAACCAACAACTACCAGGCGGGAATGGCCGGTGGCAAGCGCCTGGCGCTGGAACTCAAGAATCATGGGAATGTTGCTGTCTTCACCATGCCCTCGCAGCCTAATCTCAATGAGCGTATGCGGGGATACTTAGATGTGCTCGAAGGCTATCCTCAGATCAAAGTCACTCACATTGTGGACATCAAAGGCGATCCGCGAATTGCGTTCGACACCGCAACGCAGTTTCTGGGCAATGACAAGAAAGAACACATAGACGCATTTGTGTGTCTGGAAGCGCTGTCGGGAAACGAAGTTGCCACTGTGCTGGCTAACAACGGAATTAAGGGAAGAGTCGTAATGGCAATGGATGCGGATCCTGGGACGCTGGAATGGATTCGAAAGGGAGTGATTACGGCCACCATCTCCCAGAAGCCCTACACCATGGCATTCCTAGGGCTTCAAATGTTGGACAACTTGCATCACGATGAACTCAAGACACTGGATTCTGACTGGACCCGTGACAGTTTTGCTCCAGTTCCGGCGCTCGTGGACACAGGATCGGCTCTGGTGGATAAGAGCAACGTAGACGCGTTTGTTGCGGCCGCAAAATCGCTGACAGGAAAATAGATGGAATGATGAGAAAACTCCTGCTTCTCGCCGCTGTCTGCTCTTCCTTTTGTTCGCTCTCCAGGGCTCTGGATCGTCAGCCCAGTTCTGACTACCGTGCCCGCCGCGAGAAGCTGGCAGCCAAGCTCGATGGTGGGTTCGCACTGGTGTTCGCACCGCCCGAAGCCGAGGGCCCGAACGACATTTATGGCTATCGTCCGGATGACAACTTTTACTACCTGACCGGCTGGCCAGAGCCTGGAGCTTCGCTGTTGGTTGTATCCGCCCGTGAAGCGAAAGAGAATTCTCCGGCGCGGCCGTACACCGAGATTCTGTTTCTACCGAGCCGGAATTTTTCTCAGGAGCGATGGACTGGGCCTAAGCTTGGACCTGACGACCCGAAAGCCGCGCAGTTAACCGGGGTTGATCGCGTCGAGGCCCTCGACAATTTGCGTAGTGAACTCGTTAAGCTACTGCCGCCTCGCGGTACAAAGATCTACACGGACGTCCCGGCAGTAGGAGAAACCTCTAATTCCACGGAGCCGTTAAGTTGGCTGAAGAATGCGAATGCATTCCCGGTGGGGACCTCGTATGCGGACATCCGGCCCCACCTTGAGTCGTTACGCATGGTAAAAGATGCGGGCGAAGTTGAGCTGGTCCGTAAAGCTACCAACGCCTCGATTGCCGCGCAGTTTGCAGCGATTCGGGCGATCAAGCCGGGCGTGACTGAACGCGAGATCTCAGCGCTCCTGCAATATGAATGGGGAAAGCGCGGCTGTGAGCGCCCTGCCTACGCTCCCATCGTCGGCTCGGGATTCAATTCTACCGTGCTGCACTACTCGGACGACTCGGGCACGATTCAATCCGGAGATCTCATCGTGATGGATGCTGCCGGAGAGTACTCGCTCTATGCCTCCGACATTACCCGCACCATGCCCGCCAACGGCAAGTTCACTCCCCGACAACGCGAGATCTACGACATCGTCCTCGGTGCGCAGAAAGCGGCGATGGCTGCGTTCCAATCCGGCAAGTCGCACTTGCAAAGGAACCAGCCGGATTCGATTTACCAGGCCGCCTACGATTACATCAACACTCATGGGAAAGACTCCCATGGCGAGCCCTTGGGCAAGTACTTCATCCACGGCCTCGGCCACTATGTCGGCTTGAACGTTCACGACGCAGGCGATTATTCGGTGCCGTTAGGTCCTGGCGTGGTCTTCACGATCGAGCCGGGCATTTACATTCCCGAAGAAAAACTGGGAGTCCGGATCGAAGACATGTTTTATGTGGACAAGGACGGAAAGCTTACCAGGCTGACAGAATCTCTCCCGCAAGCTGCGGACGAGATTGAACGCCTAATGTCCCACAAGTAGCCAGTGTCTCGACGGCTGACCGATCTCTAAACTAAAACGGTTTTGGGTGGAGCAGCGTTCGAGCGCTGCATCCGCAATCCAGCTTAATAGCGGCTTTTAGCCGCTGAGGTTAAACCTCCCCACCTTTGATATCCTAAGTTATCGTGGGGATGATCTGGTGGTTTCTAATCGTAGTTGCAGCTGCTGGGGCCGTGTTATGGGCTGCATTGTCTGCGTACGTTCGAGTGCGGGAGCGTCTAAGCAACGCGGAAAATAGGCCTGCGGAGCCGGAGCACGAATCCGAGACGGGTCATCAGCACTGAGACAACGCTCGATAAAAGAGAAAGAGGACAGAACATGGCAGGACCGACAACCCAGGTTGCAGGCACTCGCAGCCGGGCGCTCGATCAAACGTTGCAAATAGCATTGATCGTCGGGGCCAGCTTTTTCGTTGCGCTCTGCGCTCGGATTTCGCTTCCCATCCCCGGTACGCCCGTGCCTCTGACTCTGCAGAACTTAGGCGTGCTTGTAGTCGGACTTGCGCTGGGAAGCCGCCGCGGATTCGCTACACTCGCCCTGTATCTCGTGGAAGGCGCATCCGGGATGCCGGTATTCAGCCCGTTCGGCGCGCCAGGCTTTCTGCGGTTCATCGGCCCCAGTGGCGGGTATCTCATGGCCTATCCGTTTGTTGCAGCATTAGCTGGATACATCTTCGAGCGCGGTAAGCAGACCTTTACTCGAGCAGCTTGGGCGGCAATAGCAGGAGAGTTGCTGCTGTTCACCTGCGGCATCTCCTGGCTTTACATTCTCACGCACTCCTTTGCCCGGGCTTTGAGCTTCGGACTGTATTGGTTCATCTTTGCCGAAGTAATTAAGGTAATGTTCGCAGCCGGACTCGTCAGAAGCTGGCGAAGTTTATTCCCTCAAAGCTAATCGTTCAGAAGTGATCGCGCATTTCTTTTATCGGAGAAGAAAAAGTGTCTAGCCTCACTGCCGTTAGCACCCGCGAGATCAGCATCGCACACAGCCCGGATTCAGACGACGCTTTCATGTTTTACGGGCTGGCCACAAACAAGGTCCAGGTCTCCGGCTTGCGATTTACTCACACGCTTTGTGACATTCAGACGCTAAACCAGAAAGCGATGGACGGTGATGGCGAAGGTGTGTACGATGTCACCGCAATTTCCTTCCACGCTTATCCCTACATTCAAGATCATTACGCCCTGATGACCTGCGGCGGTAGCGTCGGCGAAGGTTACGGGCCGATGATTGTTGCGCCCAGGGCCTGCTCGCAGAGTGAAATCAAGCGAAAGACGATTGCGATTCCCGGAAAACTCACGACTGCTTATCTGGCGCTGAAGTTATTTGCTCCTGGTGTTGAGACCGATGTTGTGCCTTTCGATCAGATCATCCCCAGCGTGCTGCAAGGAAAATATGGAGCTGGATTGATCATCCACGAAGGCCAGCTCACCTACGATCAGTCAGGCCTGCACCGCATAGTGGACCTCGGCAAATGGTGGCTGCACATGACTGGGCTGCCGCTGCCGCTCGGCGGAAATGCAATCCGACGCAGCCTCGGCCCTGAGTTGATCTCGAGCGTGAGTTCGGCGTTGCGCGACAGCATACAGTACGCGCTAGACCATCGCGAGCAAGCTCTCGCGTACGCCATGCAGTTCGCGCGCGACCTTGATCCACAGATGGCCGACCGGTTTGTCGGAATGTACGTGAACGAGCGCACGCTGGATTATGGAGAGGATGGCAAAGAAGCAATCCGACGATTACTGGACATGGGCTATCGGGCAGGAATCATTCCGGTCGAGCCTAGAGTGGAGTTTGCGGGATAGCTGATTTGGCGGTGGAGCCCTGGCATGGAACATGCAATTTTGGGAGTAGGAGCCATCGGAGGTCTGGTTGGCACTGCGGTGGCATCGCTTGGCGAAGGCGTCACCGTACTAGTCCGACCAGAGAGGCTGCCGGGTTATCCTGCAAACTTGTCAGTGGAACGTCCGTCAGGCGTCATCACGGCCCCGGCGAAAGTCGCAGCTACGCTCGCAAATCCCGTTGACGTGCTGTGGATCGCAACCAAAACCTATCAACTGGAAACGGCGCTCGAAGCCGTGCAGTCATTGCCGCGCTACATAGTTCCGTTGCTGAACGGAGTGGATCACGTCGAGATCCTACGCGCGCATTTTGGGGTGCATTTTGGAGATGGTCGCGTGTTGCCGGCGACGATCGCGGTTGAAGCCGAGAGGATTGCCCCGGGACGGTTCGTGCAGCGCTCGCCGTTCGTGAATCTCAACCTCGCCGCCAGTGGAGAGCAAGTCCTGGGAGGAATCGTCACACGATTGAGTGATCTAGGATTCACGTGCAGGTTCATCCAGAACATACAGACTTTGCTGTGGAGCAAACTCTGCTTCCTGGGACCGTACGCGCTGGTAACGTCGGCATCAGGTATGAACAGAGGGGAGATCTACGCCGACGCGGAGTGGAAACGCAAATTGATGTCCGCGATGGCTGAGGCGTGTGCCGTCGCAAAAAGAAGCGGCGCAGAAGTTGACCCGGCCCAGATCCAGGCCATTTATGACGGCTTGCCCTCGGGCATGCGCAGCTCTATGCAGAAAGACCTTGCCGGCAAGCGGCAGCTCGAGTTGGATGCCATCGGCGGTCCGATAGTGCGCGGTGGGGAACGTTACGGCATCGACGTATCCACTGCGGCGGCCCTGATTGCTGTGATCCGCGCAAAAGCGGCGAATAGACAAACATAGGTGAGCTTTCCGCCCGCGGCGGAGGCCGCACTTGGTGTAGTCGCCCGTGGGTATTGAAAAGCTCGCCTCCTTCCAAACAGTCAAAATTGGGGATAGAAAATGTCTGCCTGTCATCAACAGTTACTTCCGGTTCGTCCGTCACTCGTTATCTGACAGCTCACGGTAGGACGATGATTATGCCTTTCATGCCCAGGTCATCGTGTAGCACGCAGATATAGGGATAAACCCCAGGATTCGTGAATGTGACGCGAAAACGTGTGGAGCCCAGCGGAGTCTGCGGCAAAAAGGTTTGATCTTGCGGCGCGGACACGATGAAACCGGAGTGCACACTGTCGGAAGTCGAATTGATGGCCGCGTGAAGTGCGCCGTCCGCGTCCGCGCTCACATTGGACGAGGGCGGGAACGTGTCTCCCGGTTCCGTTCCAAAGGTGATGGTGTGAGGCATACTGGGATCGTCGTTTGTCCACTCCACGGTGGCGCCAGCGTGAATGACCAGTTCGGGTTGAACGAAACGCATGAGGGAGATTGTGTTGTGCCCTCCGCCGGTAGCCAGAGTCTTTCCGGCTCCCACGATGACCCCGTTCGCAGCTTCGGAGTGACGATGGACCAACCCCTGATTCAATTCAGCCAACAGATCCCGTGCCTGATCGGCTGCTTCCTTGTCGTAAAAGGACTGCCCATGCGGGAGGGGCGCGGACGGATCAAGAACATGAACTACGCCCGTCATATCCGGATGTACAAGGCAGACAAGTTTGAAATTGCCCGGTGAGGGGAACATTACGCTGAAGGTCTGGCCCGAGACCATCGGCGGAGTGCTGACGCAAGTCGAGCCGTCAAAAGACGCCGCGCCGAACGAGAAGCCCGGACAGCCGACGAAAAACGGCAAGCGGACCTGCCCGACGGTGAGGAATGTGATGGTGTGGATCTCGTCGGCACCGACTGTCCAGTTAACCGTGTCACCGGCATGAATCCAAATCTCATTGGGCAAGAACGCAACAACCTGCTTTGCCTTGTCCACGCTCTGCGCGCCGACCGCAGCTTGCCAAGTTTGGGCTTGGATTGAGACGGGAACCATCAGGGCAGCGAGCAACAGCCAATACCGGGACGTGGATAGAAGTTTCACTTTCAAATACCGCATGTTAAGGCCTCCTCAGGAATGAGCGGTGCGAACCACCGCCCGAATAGACTCACCCAAAACGTTACGGAAGTCTTTGGAGTTTCCTGAAAATTTCTGAGAAGATATGAAACGCCGTGCCCCATCCACTGTCCCAGTTCTATGAGTTTGGCCCTTTCTGCGTTGACGCGAGCCAGCGCCTTCTGGCACGCGACGGCACACCCGTGCCGCTGACGCCCAAGGTATTTGACACTTTGCTTCACCTCGTGCAGCGCAGCGGAACAGCACTTAGCAAGGACGAGTTGATGAGGGCGATCTGGCCTGACACTGTAGTCGAGGAGAACAATCTCAATCAGAACATCTCAATCTTGCGCCGCGTCCTAGGGGACGGCCGCAGCCAGCACCGCTATATCGCGACTGTGCCGGGACACGGCTATCAATTCGTGGCGGAAGTTAAGTCCTCCAGAGAACGCTCCAGCCCGTTGAGCCCAGGGGATGGCGCTTCCATCGCGGTGCTGCCCTTCGCCAACTTGAGCGCGGATTCAAGCAATCAGTATTTCTGTGATGGGCTAGCGGAGGAACTGATCAATGCGCTGGCTAAGCTCGAACAAATTCGGGTGGTCGCGCGGACTTCAGCATTCTCCTTCAAAGGCAAAGAAACAGACATACGCGAGATTGGGCGGAAACTGAAGGTGGGCACGGTGTTGGAAGGAAGCGTGCGGAAATCAGGCAATCGCTTGCGGATCACGGTGCAATTGATCAACGCCGCGAACGGCTACCATCTCTGGTCAGAGCGCTACGACACTGAGATGCAGGACATCTTCGATGTTCAGGACGAAATTACCTTGGCAATAGTTGGTGCACTAAAGCTAAAACTACTTGGCAAGGAAAAGTCGGCAATCCTGAAGCACCATACCGAGAATCCCAAGGCTTATCTGTATTACCTCAAAGGACAATACTACCGCTGGAAAACGGCGCCAGACGAATTCAGGAAATGCTGTGATTACTTTGAGCGTGCGGTTAATGCTGACCCCTCTTTTGCCCTCGGCTACTTCGGATTGAACAGTTATTACGGGTATGGATCGGCCTGGGGTGTGCTGCCCCCGGACGAGGGCTGGCCGAAGGCCCATGCAGCACTAACTAAGGCTCTAGAATTGGATGGCACACTCCCCGAAGCTCATCTTTCATTGGCAGCGTTTCTTCTGGTCCATGATCGGAATTGGGCTGGAGCAGAAAAGGAGATCAAGCGCGTCCTCTCTTTGAATTCCAAGCTGGCCGAGATTCACCACCTGTACTCCTTTTACTTTCTAACCGTGGGCCGATTTGATCACGCCATCACCGAGGGTAGGCGCGCCCTGGAATCCGACCCTCTTTCGCTGATTTATGGCCGTTCTCTAGGCATGTGCTTGTACTTCTCGCGTCGCTATGATGAGGCGATTGCACAGTATCAGGAGACTCTCGAACTGGACCAGAACAATGTCTCGGTTCATGAGTTGCTGGGTGTCGCATACGAACGGCAAGGGCGTCATGGCGAGGCAATAGCCGAGTGGCAGAAGACGGCGATCCTCACTGGGGATCACGAACTTGCAGCAAGCTTGGGCAGTGCCTGTGCAGAAGGTGATCTCGCAAAGGCTGTCTGCGAGCGGGCACGGAGGAGTGTTGAACAAGCGAATGAAAAAGCAAGAAGGGGCGAGTACGTTCCGGCCATCGAGTACGCGCGGGCCTGGGTACGCATCGGCGACCGCGAGCAGGCGTTCTGTTGGTTGGAAAAGGCGCGCTCCGAACGCAACGTCTTCTCGCTACTCTTGAACAGCGATCCGTTCTATGACGATCTGCGCGCAGATGCGCGTTTTGAGCTTATTCGGCAACATGTTGGATTGGTAACGTAAACAACTCGAGGTACGGCCAGTCCGCCAGATGGAGCTGTCCCCGACCGAACGCCACTCCATGGTGAGTCGGCAAACCGGAACTAAGGGCCCGAGTCTGGTTTCCTGAAATGATCTCCGATTGGCCGTGATTCACTTGCAGTCAGACTCTTCCGCGGAACTGGATGATTTTCCGGCGGTCGCGTTTCGATGGTCTGCCTGCCGGTAACTCTTCGAACTGCTTCATCGCCTTGCGTTCTGCGGCAACCTTCAGGCGGAGCTCCCGGCTCGCCTCAGTCTCGCGGTATAGCGTTTGCGCAACAGAAGCCGGGCCGCGAACCTGGCTGAGAAGCAGGACTTCCACCTGAAAGTCGCCGCCATTGTTTGTCACCCGCAACATATCTCCAATCCGGACCTCGCGCGCAGCCTTGGCGGGCTGCCCCTGGGATTGAATCCTACCGAGTTCGCACGCTCGTGCAGCCAACGCGCGCGTCTTGAAGAATCTGGCAGCCCATAGCCACTTGTCCATTCGCACGGAGGTCATGGTCTATTTTCCTATACGAACCGGATTCCACCATCAAGAACGCGACCGCTGCGGAGCCTTCGTGCCATTAGCCGTCAGCCGCGGCGGCCTTCATCAATGAACTCGCGTATCGCACTCTTCCCCAGCGTCGCGCCTTTCCGAAGCTCGCGAATTTCTTGGACAACTTTCTTCAGATGTACGCGTTCACGGGCATCCACGGGAACCATCTTGGCGACTGGAATTCCCCGCTGAGTGATCCGGATCACTTCCCCTTTGAAAACTCTCTTCAGCAGTGCATTCCAACAGGCCTTGGCCTCAGAAGCTCCGGCTGTTTTCATATACCTAACCTGTCGAGTACGCGCATCCCCGGAATTGAAATCGCAAAGCAGTGAGCCTCTCAATCTTAGTTCATCAAGCGAATGCTGGGAGGGCACGGCTTCCAGCCGTGCCGACACTAAATCAGGAAAGATGGGACGGCACGACTGAAAGTCGTGCCCTCCCGCAGCAAGTTGCTTTCAGCAGCTTGCTCGATCACTGCGTCGCTGCGATCCTGATGCCTGACCGCCGCCAGCTACTTAACCTTCCTCGGAAACGAGAACACCGGATCCACATCCACCGGCACACTCTTAGCCTTGTTCAGCGACTGCTGTAACTCCGGCGGAATCACGTCATACTTTTTGAACCACGCCTCTGCTTTCGCGCGATCGCCTGTGGCTTCCATCTGCAGGAATTCTTTGGCTAGACTTTCGATCGCTCCAGGCATTTTTTCGAAGTCGACTGAGTATTTTCCCGACGCTCCGTGCTTGACCGCTCCGTGCTCCAGGTAATTGTTAAGCTCCATCATCTCGGCTTGGCCGTGGGCTTCTGCCGCTCCAAAGCGGACGGTGCGGAACATTCCTGCAACATAAGATGCGTAGTATTCCTGCAATCTTTCTTTGGGGAGGACGCCATGGTCGACCAGCCACTTCAGGCTAAACATTCCCACCACATCGGCCTTGGCTTCTTCCAACCCACCGTACGCCGGGCCGATGGCTTCGCGGATACTGATCTTTTCCCCAGTCGCATTGTGGGCGAAACCTGGCCCAAGACCATGACAGATTTCATGCATGATGGTACCCAACAGGTAGCCTTCAGCCGAAGCCTTGGACGCCTGATCGGCGGGCATCATAAATCGCGCCAACGGCAGAATCACGTAGTTCACGCGCGCATCCATGAAATTCTTAAAGAACAGCTTCTTGCTGCCTTTCAGTTCGTGCACTCGCGGATCATTCGGCAGATTGTCCGCCACTGCTTGATAGCCGTGTCCCAGATCACCGGTGCGAAAGGGCGCATCCATGACTTCCATGGGCGTTTGCAAACCGCGTTTGGATGGACGATCACGCTCCGCGATAGGCAGTGCATCCTGAATGTCGGCAACATACTTCTGGAATGTTTCCATCTTCCGGCTTTCTTCTTCGTTGCGGACCAGCACTGAAGCGCCATAAGTCGCCTTTACCCCCAGCAGCGTGTCTTCATAGGTTTCATAGGGAGCGAATATCAGGTCAATTTTTGGGTTCTTCAGCTCGAGCCACGCGATGTCGGTCTTGAAGTAGTCATCGCTCAAAAGCGCATCCGCACGCAAGCGTAAATAGTTGGCGAAGGCTGAATCGGGACTAAGATCGGCTGCGGCCCGCAGATCGCTGGCTGCGGGTTCGAGGAAAGAGCGATAGGCAATGTGATACGGAAGCCCCTCGAGCTCGCTCCCATGCCAACGAACCACAGTGGTGGAGCTGTAAATCTCCGCCCGCTTGTCAGGGTGGTCTTTCACATACTGTTCGATCTGATCGCGCGTGAGTCCCTGCGGATAAAATCCTCGTCCGGGTGGCGCCGGATCCGTCCCAACAAAAGGCCTGTCCCCGTCCAGCAGATCAAAACGCGAGCCGTTGATCCACAAGTAGCGTCGAAGTTCGACTGCTTTCGGGTCTGTGCTCTTCTCCAGCGACTCGTACAATTCAAGGCCGTCGGGATCAACTTGTCTCCAGTAAATGTCATCCAGATAGCGCGATGCATCCACCAGCTTTGAGATCATCTTTTGTTCGCGCGCGGTGAGACCGGCTGAAGGAAGAGGCATCTGCACCTGCTGGAATCTCGCCAACCGTTGCTTCAGGTCGGGAGCCACGTGCATTTGAGCAGTTTGGTTGTTCTTTTTTGAACTCGCTGGTTTCTGGTTTGCCTGGGCTGGCCCCAGAGAAAAAATGCACATAATTATGACTACGAAAACCACCCCTCGGATTTTCATGGTTTCCGGATTCTAGCAGCAAACGTTTTCCGTACTCTTTTCTGTTGTGGTTCCCCTCTGCTCACATGAACTTCTGGGTATCATGGTTTTCGTGGGCCTATACAGGTACAGCGATCCCCAGACTCTGCTTGTCGATGCCGACGACACGCTCTGGGAGAACAATGTCTATTTTGAACGCGCCATCGTGAACTTCATTTCGTTCCTGAACCATCACGAACGCTCGCCGGCCGAAGTCCGGGAAATTCTTAACGATGTCGAGCGAGAGTGCATCGTGACCCACGGCTACGGATTGCACAGCTTCGCTCATGCTCTGGTGAAGACCTTCGAACGGCTTTCCATAGAACCGCTCACTCCCGCGCTGCATGAGACAATCCATGGCTTCGCACGCACGATCGCTGAGCAGCCGGTGCAGATCTTGCCGCTCGTGCCTGAAACCTTGCAGTATCTGTCAGGCCAGCATCATCTGATTATGGTCACCAAGGGCGACTTTACAGAACAGTCCGGCAAGGTGGAGCGCTCGGGATTGAAAAAGTATTTCGCGGGCGTGGAAATCGTCACTGCAAAAAGCGTGCCCGAGTATCGTGCGATCGTGAAGAAATACAATCTAGCTACTGAGTTCACCTGGATGGTAGGAAACAGCCCGAAGTCGGATATCAATCCGGCACTGGGCGCAGGCATGAACGCAGTTTTTGTGCCGCATGATGACACCTGGGTGCTGGAGCACGAAGAACTTGCTTCCGCACAGCCGCCCAGCAGACTGCTGGTGGTGAAGACGTTTGCGGAATTAGCAGAGCACTTCTGAAGCGCCGGACTCAATGATTCTAAGGAGTCAAGGTTTCGAAACTGCTGAGCTCTCTTTCACTCCGCTCGCCTTAAGCCGTTCTAACGCTTTTTGTGCATCGGCCGCGAATGGCCCATGAGGCAGGATTTTCAGATACTCTCCGTAATGCGTAACTGCCTCGGCCGGGTTCCCCACTTTTTCCTGACACTCGGCCAGACGAAAATTTGCGATAGCGTCGTTCGGCTTATACACCAGCGCTTCTCTGTATCGCTCTAGCGCAGCCCGATAATTCTTTCGCCTGAAATAAAAATCTCCGACTTCCACATCCTTGGCTGCTTTGTGCGGGTCCCAGGGACGCAATTCCTGCACGTCTGAAGCGGCTTCCTCGGCGTCGGAGATGGCCGCGCCGCTCATGGGATGGTTCTTCTGGTCGTCTTTGGGAGGGCTCAGATCAATGCGGGTGTCCTTGCTGGAACTTTCCTCTGCGGACCTGGCGCTACTGGCGGACCTATCCTGCTGACCTTCTGATTGTGACGAAGTCGGCTCGTCTTGCTGGGCCTGAGTGAAAAGCGTCAAGCAAAAGATTGTCAAACCTACCCTTAGGAAGATCGTAAGAGCACGACGCATAGAAATATTCTAACTCCGCCTGAAGCCTGGAGCCTAAAGCCTAGAGCCTGGATTAAAAAAAGGCCGCTCCACGGTTATGGAGCGGCCTGTTGGCGAAGTCCTCCGGGGAGGAGGGAAACTTTACATCGAAGGCGGAGCCGGATTGCTGTTCGCACTCGGCGGCTGCGGGGTTGTTGCCCCTCCTGTGGTGTTCGTCATCAGACGGACATTCACACGGCGGTTGGCAGCGCGACCTTCACGGGACTTGTTGTCGTCGACTGGCTTGTCCTTGCCCAGTCCAATCAAGTAAATCTTGTGGGCCGGAATGTTGTACTTCGAGCTGAGATACTGAATCACCGAATCCGCGCGGCGTTCACTCAGGCCATAGTTGTAGTCTGCCGGCCCGACTGCATCGGTGCCGCCTTCAACTGTGATGATGTAGCCTTTGGTGTTCGGCACGTTGGTCGCTAGTTGGTCTAGCTCTTCTTTGGCTTGCTTGGTCAGGAAATCCTTGTCAAAGCCAAAGTGCACGGCCGTCTCGCTCACCGTCTTATAGTTGTCCAGATTGGTGACCGCATCGGTCAGCACGTCAACCCGGTGAACGGCGTTGTCGGCCAGGGTTTGTGCCTGGGCCGCCTGCTGGCCAGCGGCTTGCGCCTTCTGGTCGGCTGCTGCCGCTCTGGTGTTGACATCCTGAATGCCAGCCTGGGCTCGGGCGTCGACGTCCTTGATCGACTTGGTGTTCTGCGCTGTCAGGTCGTCGAGTTCATTGGTTTTGTTGATAATTG
>WNFE01000450.1_pt1 | contig 29652 bp, 26 predicted proteins | sample 5400451 | NCBI WGS metagenome assembly WNFE01 (sample SAMN13153344, study PRJNA577476) | soil metagenome | isolation source: 200 cm saprolite under Douglas fir tree site 2 hole 2 | place: USA:California | collected 2015-04-18
CAACCGGAACTCCACACTAGGCCACCAGCCCCTCGTAGCCGCGCTCCGCTAGGGTGCCGTGCTATGGCGACTCAGCTTCCCAGGGCCCGCGCCGCTCGATGGATGTCCCAACGACCCGACTGTTGTCGTCTGAAAGGACTCCGGTCACGGTAACCAAATCACCTTGTGTCAAGGTGTGATACTCGTCCTGAGGGACCCGCGTCAGGTCAACGCGGACGCTCCAGAGGGCCTGCGGGACGTAGGAGTACATCCCGTTCGTGGCGAGGATCATCGTTTGACCGCACGTGCCCTTCGAGGCGCAAGTATCTCTGCTGGGGATCGGCTGTCCCGCCCAGACCCAGCAGGAGGATCACGGACATCATCAGCGCCACGCTCAGGATAGCCGTGGCGAACGGAATCACGCCCGTCATCATCTTACGCCTCCCGCCACGCATGTCGACGTCCAATGCGGTGTGCTGCCGGCTCTCGTCCTCCTGAAGTGTTCGATGTCCTGCACCTGCTTCCGTTGTTGAGACGACCACGCAAACGCCGAATCTCACGTGGATCTTGAATGGGGCCTAACGGGAGAGCCAAGAAAGGGGGCGGCCGGAAGCCGCCCCCTTGAGCGAGACATCAAGGTTGACTGTGTCTTAGTTGTCGCCCTCGTTGTTGCCTTCCTGTTTGCCCGCTGCAACCGGGCAGATTTTCCAAATCACGCCGGTTCCTGGGATCTGGACGAGCGGCCCGTCACCGCCGACCTTGAACTTGGAATCCGGGTCAGACTGGCCGAAGTCCCGTACTGCGCCGTAGTCCGCGATATAGGCGCAGCCGTCGGGACCGAACCTGACGTTCGTCGGACGGTTGAAGCCGCGAAGGTGGTCCGGGTTCACGAAACCTCCGGGCCGGGCGCGGTGGAATTGGCCTTCGAGAACCCGAAGTCCCCCTCGAGGGTGTACACTGCCGCCCCGCGCTCGACTGGCCCCGCGGCGAAGGAGTTGGGCACGAAGTCGATCCCGGTGAACGAGGAGTCCGCCGCCTCAATGGCCAGGGGTGACGTGATCGGCTGCGGCGGGCGCGCCAGGACCGACCTGACTGGAACATTCTCGCTCAGGATGAGATCGAGGCTCGCCTTCGTGCACAGGCTAGGCGGGTTGCCAGGGTCCGGCACGCACAGATCATCGCCGGGCCCGCCGACCGGATTGAACACCGCCTGGGTCGACTCCAGGAAGCCGAGCCGATCCGGCCATCCGTGGTAATCCGGGGTGCCATCGGGATTGAGCTGAGCGAGCTGCAGCATGTCGGGGGCGTTGTTCGTGGGCCGTGCGCCGCGCTCGTCTGCGCCATCCTCCCCGACGAGCAGCCCGCCTTTGAGGGCGTGATTCTCAGGGGCGAACCGGATGGCGTACCCGTTCCGGTAACCCCAGGAGAACGGCTTGATCGTGTTCACCGGATCGTTAAGCTGCGCGAACAAGACGGCCCCATCACAGACACCAGGGTGGAGGGCACTGTCGAACGCTTTCACGGTCGCCCCGGGGCGTTGCACGCCGAAGGGGGAGTACCCACTCGTCTTCTTTCCGCCACCAGAGTCAAACACGTTATTGCTGAGCACGATGTCCTGACACGGAATATCTTGCTGGTTTGCCCCGCCTCCGTTGTCACGACCGACCACGCCGCTGTTGGTCGTCGACCCCTGCGACCAGAAGATGTGCCCGTCCTTGAACGCGAGCTGCTCCGTCGGGTGGTCGCCCGTCGGGAGACCGGTGATGAACGGGGTCACCTGCCCGCTGGTCGGGTCGACGGTCACGATGCGCGAGCTGTTGTTGAACCCCGTCGTGCGAAGAGACTGGTTCGAGTCGGTCGCGAACAGCCGCCCGCCTGCAAAATCGTGCTCGAACGCAATGTCGACCGCCGGCCCTGCGGGCTGGAGGCCGCCACCGTTTGCCGTGGGCTTGGCGAGGGGTCCGCGGATCCGGGTCCCGCTCTGGTTGAACACGAGGATGTCCGGCGTGAAGGGATTCTTGGGGTCGAAGTCCCCGCTCCCGAACGCCGTTTGGTCATTGCAGCGGCTCGGCAAGCCATGGCCGGACTCCAGCACGAAGACGTCGAAGTTCTCCTTATTACCGCGGAAGGCGATTCCGGTTGGGAAGTTCAGGCCCTTGGCAAAGACCGACACGGTGAAGTGCGAGTCGAGAACAATGTCCTCACCATTGCCAGGATTGAAGGGCACACTTTCACCAGGACAGAGCGGATTTTGCACGGCCGGTTGCGATCTCGCGGGAGAGGACTGGAGAGGGACCACCAGCACGACCGCGATCAGGAAGGTGAATACCAACAAGAAGAGTGATCCTCGACGGCGATGAAAGGTCATCACTAGCCTCCACTCTGAGGACGTTAACCGAGCCCTGGAGGGACCGAGGCGGGTTACGCCTGGCCGATTGTCACTCTTGAGCGATATCTGAGGCGCAACATGGGCGGATCGCGGGCGTGCAGCGTCCTCAGGGAGGGCCAGACAGCCCTATGCTGTCTCACCACGCCGACAAGTCCTGCGGCCACCAAAGCAAGGCGAGATCCCATAGGGCTCCCGGCAAAACCTACAGAGCCGATTCAGCTGTGGCTAGTAGTTTGTTGCCTCATTCTTGTTCCTTGTTGCTACCGCTAAGGGGCCAGGTGTCAGTACCTCTCGGTCACTTTGGAACCGATGAATCACTTGAGAGTGTCAAGACCTACGGGTTACCGAGAGAGCGTCGGCGACTGGCTCGGAGCGCCGCGTTTCGTAAGGCCGTTTCGGGCGCCACTGTTCCTTTCGGCGATCCGGTTGCCCGATCACACTGACCGCGAGGTCATGGCACCTCAGTGACCGAGAGGTTGTGGCACTCGGCCGCTAAGGGCCAAAGAGCGGTACGCGGAGGGGGTGAGACCAGTGTAACGCTTGAATAGCTTATCGAAGCGAGGGAGGTCGCCAAAGCCAACGATTTGGGCCACCTCGGTGATGGAAACCTGACCGGCAGTCAGCAGGGCCTTGCCCCGCTGGAGGCGCACTTGCCGGAGGTAATCGCGGAAGGTGATCCCCACCACTTCCCGGAACCGGTGCGAGAGACGATACTTGCTCATCCCCACCTCACGGGCCAGCGCGGATAGGGAGAGATGGTCCCAGTAGCGCTGCTGGATCACTCCTATGGCCTTCTGGACCGGAATGCAGAGCGGAGGGGGCGACCCTCTGGGCGTCGGGACCTCGCATAGACGCTCGCTTTTCTCTGGGCCTGCCGGAAGGATCCGCCGCACGGCCGCGATGAGGTCAACAGCGCTCACGGGCTTCGGGAAGTAATCCTCGACACCTAGTTTGAAGGCCGCGGCGCAGATCCACTCCGAGCCGTAACCCGTCAGCATGATCACCGGGAGGTCCGGGCGAATCAACTTAAGATCGATCAGCACGTCGAGCCCCGTGCGGTCTGGGAGTCGATGGTCGAGCACGACCAGGTCCACCGGCTCACGGCGCAACGTCACAAGGGCATCTGCGCCCGTCGTCGCGTGCCCGACCTCGTACGCGTCCCTCAGGAAGAGCGTGAGCACTTCTTGAGTGACCGCGTCGTCGTCTACCACCAGGATTTTCAGCGGCACCGTGGCCATCGTGTGGCGCTCGGGCCTTGGGCAAGTCACACGCGGGGACACAGACTTCGAGGAGAAGGCCTGAGAAACACGAACCCTCCCATCGGCCATCTGCGTGGTCAGCGGAGGCGACGAAGAGTTGTCCCGAGACCCAGGGCGCATCCACCTCTCCCCTGAGGGCCGGAGGCCGGGTTCCTGATAGTAGCCGCAGATTCGACGTAGACCACTGGTCGCTAACTCCGCGAGTCCCTAGGAGGGCCTTGGACTAACGTTGGCGACCGGCCAGCCGGCTTGGCGAGGGGTCGCTACCTGGCCGGGTGGGATGAGGTATCCGGTCACAGTCAACGTGGTGAGGATCCCGCGCGGTTGGCCGACGGCTACGACACGGATTCTCACGCTCTTCAGCGTCACCAGGGGACCCGTGCCCTCGCGCATCCGCTCGAGCTGAGACAGGAGCGTCATGGTCTCGCGGATATTGCCGGCCACGGCGATTTCGATCGGAACTTCTTGGAGACCCCCCCGATCAAGCGGCGGGAGAACGCGCTCGCTGCGCGCTTCTACGTTGGCGCTCGCCGCCACGTCCTTGGCGAGTTTCTGGAGCTGGGAAGCGGCGAGCGGCGCCGTTGGGCCCGGAAGGAGGCGTGCGGAGGCTTCTTGGAGGCGCGTGGTGATGGCCCCTAGCTCTCCAACGAGCCGATCACGCTGGGCAATCAAGAGGCGGCGTTGTTCAAGCGTCGCTTCGCGAGCCGGGATCAGCTCGGCGAGCTCGCGCTGTCGGTTCATCACGGGCTCGGCCGCATAGATATAGCCCGTGAGGGCGAGCGCCGCGACGACACCCGTGCCGATTGAAACGCGCTCCCGGCGGGTCAGCGCGGCCACGTTATTGCTGCCCCCGCGGCGACTCGCGCGAGGGCCGGACGGGCGGTTGAGTGGCTGGTGCAGGTGCCGCGGGTGCCGACGAGGTATCGCGCGGCCGCCTGCCGACCGTCGGCGCGGGGACCGCCGCCGCGCTGGACTCGGCTTTCCAGGCCGCCTTGAGGCGAAACTGGTCCTTGTCCTGCGTCCTGGTGACCGGAGACGTAAACTCCACCCCGGCAAGGCGCGACGAATTCTCAAGGATCGGAATAAGCTGGCTGGCGGCGTTGGCCTGGCCGGTGATCTCGACGCCCTGTGCGTCCATGCTGAGGGCTTGAATCCACGCGTCCTGCGGCAACAGCTCCGTGAGCTCCCGGAGCGCCGGGAGCGCACGGATCCCGTCCGCCTGAACCGCTTGAAACGTCGCCAGAAGTTGTCTCTTGTGCCCGAGCTGTGCGCTCAATCCTTCCACGGTCTGAACGTCCGGACCGAGGCGGCGAATCTCCTGCGAGAGGCGATTGAGATAGCGCTCTGTCTGGTAGTTCTGAGCGAAGAGGAGGCTTGCGCCAAGCAACACGGTGAGGGAGGCCGTGGCTATGGTGACGAGCTCGGCCCGCGAGAGGGTCCACGGCCGTCGCTCAGCGGGCAGCAGGTTGAGCATGGGCCGGGGGGAGCCGGCCGCCACCGCGAGCGCCAGAAGGGCCGCGCCCTCCGGGGGCAGGGCGGCGACCCGCGCCGCTTGGGCTGGGGCGTAGGGCGGTGAGGAGACCGGCGCGCCGAGGGCGGCCGCCAGCCTGGGCGCCGCGAGCCAGGCCGCGGCCTCGTCGCCCGAGAGCCAGAGGGCCTCGCAGTGGCTCCAGCGTACCAGCGGTAGACTGCGCTGGATCTCCCGCGCGAGCTCCCGGGCATCCTCCGCGATCACTCGGCGGCTCATGAGGAGCGTGCGGCCGTCGAGAAAGAGCAGATCGGTGCTGCGGCCGTGGCGGTGGGCCCAGACGGCGCGCTGCGCTGGGAGCTCACGGGGCAGGAGCGCCGGCAGATCGTGGCAGGCCACGCTGAGGGCGGCTGGCCGGCGCTTGGCCCCGGCCAGCAGGCTGAGCGGGTGCTCCACGGCGTGCCGCTCGCAGGCGGCCACCAGCACCCGGCGGGGCTGGTCGGCGGTGCTCGGTAGCTCGGTCCAGTCGAACCGGACCTCCTCCGGCGGGAAGGGAACATGCCGCTCCAGCTCGAAGCCCACCATCTCCCCAAGATCGCCGCCTCCGGCGCGGGGCAGGTCGAGCGTCTTGACGATCACCTGTGTCCGGTCGAGGCCGACGCGGATGCGGCGAGCCGGAAGCTCACGGGCCCGGAGCTCGGCTGCGAGCGCGCTGGCGGGGTCCTCCACGCCTTCGACGACGAAGTGCTCCAGCCGATCGCGGCCGGTGAGGGCCACGACGGTGAGCCGGCCATTGTCGAGGGAGAGTCCGAGGCGTGCGGGCGGGAACACTTTGAGGGTGCCCCCGCTGCCCTGAATCACTACGCAGTCCTCCTCGATGCGGTCCAGGCCGCAGCCCGCGACCGCATCACCGAGACAGTTACCGGGGCGGTGACGGTTGACGCGGTGCCTGGCGGATCGATTCCTCGAGCTCGGGCGTCACGCGGCGCATCTGGTTGGTCACGCGCTCAGCGTCGAGGGCGGTGCCCACCGCGTGCGGGGTGATCAGGAGCAGCAGCTCCGTCTTCTCGATCCTGTCCTCGACGGAGCCGAAGAGGTAGCCCAGGATCGGGATGCGGCTCAGCCAGGGGATGCCGGCGCGAATCCGGGTGCGCCGGTTCTGGATAAGGCCGCCCAGGACCAGGGTCTGGTTGTTCAGAAGCACCACCGAGGTCTCGGCCTCCCGCTTGGTGAAGCGCGGCGAGTTGATGGGCGGGGGCTCATTGGCGCCCACCTCGTTGACTTCCTGCTTGACGTCGAGGGCGACCGTGCCCTGCTCGCCGATGCGGGGGGTGACGGTGAGGATGATGCCGGCGTCCTTGTACTCTACAGTCTGGGTGATCGAGTTGCCGGTGAAGCCGCCCGCGGCCACGGGCACCTGCTGCGACGTCACGATGGGCACCGAGGTCGAGACGTTGATGACGGCCTTCTTGTTCTCGGTCGTCATGATGGACGGGTTTGACAGCACGTTGACCTTGTTCTCGGTGGCGAGCGCGTTGAGTGCGGCCAGGACCTTGTCGGCCGCGAAGGTAAAGAAGTTGAAGCCCGGGGGTACGAGACCCCCGAAGGGGATCAGGCTCTGGGGCGGCCGGCTGGGGAGCGTGCCCGAGGGCGCGGAGTTCAGATCGAAACGGCCGGTCCGGATGGCCCACTCGATGCCGAGCTTGGTGTCGTCGGTCAGTGTGACTTCGGCCGCCAACACCTCGATGAGCACCTGGCGCGGCATTTTGTCGAGCTTCTTGATCGTTTCCTCGATCTCCTTCCACAGCCGAGGGTAGGTTGGCACGATGACGGCGTTGGTGACCTCGTCAGCGATGAAGCGGATCTCGACCATCCCGAGCCCGGCTTCGCCCGCGAGGCCCGGGAAGCCGGTCCCGGCCGGCCGTGGCCCGACCCCCGGAGAGGGGGCAGGCGAGAGCGGTGGAGCCAGTGGCGCCGCCGGGGCCGAGGTGGCGGCCACGCCGTACGCGCCGGAAATGCTGGGCGCCCGCAGGGATGGCTGGGTGCCGGTGATGGACGGCCCCCGGTCACCTCGGCCGTAGATGGCATCGAGCGTGGTGGCCAGGTCTTTAGCTTTGGTGTTCTCGGCGAAGTAGACAAACACGCGTTGGCCGCCGTAGATGTCCACGTCGAGCTTCTCGATCAGACGCCGGATCGTCTCCATGGCCTGCTTGCGCGCATGGACGACGAGGGAGTTGGAGCGGCGCTCAGGCACGATAAGCGGCCCCTCGCCACCGGGGGCCACCTCGCCGCCGGGGAACGGCGGGCGAGGCGCACCAGCCGGCGCCCCCGGGGCGGGTGGCAGGGCCGGGGCTGGCGCGGGCGCGCTGGGTCCCACGCCTGTCGGCCCCACGCCCAGCCGACCGCTGGCGAAGAGCTGGATGAGGAGTTGGGCCAACTCCAGGGCATCGGCATGCTTGAGAGGGATGATCTGCAGCTCGCTGAGAGCCACCTCCACGTCGACCAGCCTCAGGATGTCGAGGATCCGGCGGATGTTGGCGGCCGTGTCCGTGATCAGCAGCAGGTTGGTCTCTCGGTGCGCCGCGAGGGCGCCCGGCTGGGGCACGAAGGAGCGGAGCAGGGTCACGGCGTCCGGGGCACCGATGAACTGGAGCGGCACGATCTGGGTGACCACCTCGTCGGCGGGGAGCGCGGTGCCGACGTCGCGACCCACGATGGTCTTGACGGACGTCTGGGGCGCGCCTTCACGCGGGATGATGCGGTAGAGGCTGCCCGAGCGCACGGCGGCCAGGCCGTTGACGTCGAGGATGGTGAGGAGCACGGGGAAAACCTCGTCGCTCGAGATCTTGCCCATGGTCTGTACGGTGATCTTGCGCCCGCGGGCCCCCGGGCCCAGCACGTAGTTGAAGCCCACGATCTCGGCCGCGGCCTGGACCACCACCTCCACGTCGGCATTGTCGAAGTTGAGCACGATCTGCCGCCGGGGCGTGGGCGTGGCCGGGGCGGACGGCGCCGGGAGCGCCTCGACGGTGGGCGGTGGTACGGGGGGCGCCGATGGCGGCTCGGGCGCCACAGGCGCCGGCGGCGGCACCAGCGGTGGCTCCGCGGGCTGGGCCGGGCCGACCGACAGTGGGCCGGAAGGCGCAGTCGGTCCTGGTCCCGGCGCAGCCTCCGTGGTCACCTCGACCTTCGGACGGGCCGGCTCGGCCTGGGCCGTGGCCTTCGTCGTGCGCTCGGGCGGCGATGCGGCGGAGGCACAGCCCGCCAAGGTCCACACGAAAAGTAGCCAGCGCGCGGCCCGGGCTCTAGTCATCGTTGCTGCGGCGCTCGCGGCGGCGAAGGGGTTTGGCCAGGCCAGGTGGACGCGGTTGAGGCGGCGCGTTCTCCAGCCGACCGCGGCCGGTGAGGGCCATGACGGTGAGCCGGCCATTGTCGAGTGAGAGCCCGAGGCGTGTGGGGATCACCCGTTGGTCTCCGGGCGCCACGAGAGGACGGTCACGCCCAGGGCGCTGATCCGCCCGCCCCGCTGCACGATGGCGAGGACGTGGCTGGGCGGCGAGCCAGCTACCCGGCCCTCGGCTTCGATTCGGAAGATGGCGCTGCGGACGGCCAGGCCGCGGCCGGCGAAGCGGCCCGGCACAGTGAGGTAGGGGGCGCGCGCGCGGGTCTCAAGGACGTCGGCAATCTCGGCCTCCGACAAGCCGAGCGCCTTGAGGACCGGAGCAGGGGCGGTGTTCAAGTTCACGGCGTTGACTCCGACGGCGGTGACCAGGTCGCCGAGGCCAGGGCGCTCGGGCGTGCCGGCGTAGAGCTCGCGCGTGACACCCCGGATCTGGAGCAGCTCCGCCGCGTCCTGGAGGTCGCCGTTGCGCGAGCGGTAGGGTACAGGGAGCCGGAGGTAGAAGTCCTCGCTCTCGGCGCCGTTGAGCCGGTGCACCTCATCGCCGTCCCGCCAGTCCTGGAGCGAGTCATTGATGATGTCGCGCTGTGGCTTTTCGAGGCCGAGAGCGGTGAGCAGACGGTCCAGTCGCTCGGGCGCGGTCGCGTTGATGTTGAGGCGCGCGGCCTCGTCGGTGATCCGATAGGAAAACTCCCCCGCGCCCAACGGCACGTGGCTACGTGGCAGCGCCGGCAGTCGCGCGGGCAGCGTCTGCCCCGGCAGGGCCCGGTAGAAGATCAGTTGTCTGTCCTGATCGAGTGCCGTGATCTGCGCCTGGCTCAGGATCTCGCGAATGGCCTGCTGCACGGCGGCCTCGGCTAGGTGCGCGGCGAGGAGACTGTCTCGGTAGGAGCGGACCATCGAGGCCTCGAGCCGCATGGAGAAGGCGAACTCGGTGACCACCACTGCGAGCAATGTCAGCACCAGCATGACGGCCAGCAGGGCGAAGCCGCGCTCGGTCCTCATGGCGCGGTGGCTCGGATGGGCACGGTGAGGGGCGGCTGCTCCACGGCGCGGCGCCCGGCGGCTGTGGCTAGGGTAATTTCTACGGCCCGGGGCAAGGCGTCCTCCTTGGCCATGTCCCACTGCTCCTGCCAGCCCTCAGGGCCATCGCTGAGGTAGCGGAAGCGTACCGCGATGACGGCCGGATCCACGAGCACGGGCGCGACGCGGTCAAGGGGCCCACGGTTGGGCATGACCTGCTCGCGCAGCGCGAACCCCTGCGCCTCCCGGGACAGGCTCACCGCGGTGAAGGCAACGGGCACCGGAGCTGGGACGGGCGGCGAGACCGTCACGAAGGTCAAACGGTCAGGCTGCCCGTCGAAGAGGATGCGGACCTCCTCGCTCGCGTTCAGCGCCGCCAGGTACGGAAAGGTCCCGGCAAGTGCCCGCTCGAGCAGCTGGGCCAGGCTGCGCCCGTGCTCGAGTACGGCCGCTCGTTCCTCGCCCCGGCGCCACGCGGCCAGGCCCACGCGGAGCCCGCCGAACATGATCACGAGCAGCGCCGCCACGATGCTGAGAGCGAGGAGCAGTTCGAGGAGGGTGAAGCCCCGATCCCGGCGGTGCATCAGCGGACCCGGTTCTGGGGCGTCGGACTGCCCGGCGCCTCGGTGACCGCGCGCAGGCTGGCCAGCTCCAGCGTGCGGTTGCTCCCCCAGTGCACGACGACCGAGAGGGAGTAGAGGTGCGGCCGCGGTCCAGCGCCCGGGGTTAACTCCCCAGGCACGGGCACCAGGACAATCCGTCGCTCCCAGCGGAAGGCTCCCTCTTGGCCCGCATCCACGCGCTCCTGCACGGCGTCGGTGCCCCGCGCGATGCGATCCGCCAGGAGTACGGCCTGCTGGTAGTCCTCCGAGAGTCGGAGCAGACGCAGTCCCTGGGAGGAAAGCTGCATGAGCGTGACGATGGCGAGACCGAGAATGGTCATGGCCACGAGCACCTCGAGCAGGCTGAAGCCGCGCCTCACGAGTCGCTCCGCTGGGTCGTCACGCGCCCCGTCAGCACATCGACGGTGATGACGTACACGCGCGGCCCCGGCGCCTCGATCCGGAAACGCCCTCCGCTCGACGGGCCCTGGGGCAGAAAGGTGATTCGCCGTGTGGAGGCCGGCTCCGCTTCGATGTGCAGCAGGGGCGAGAGGTGCCGGCTCGCCTCGATGCTGCCGACCGACTCGTCGCTGGCGCGGCGGAGCAGCAGCGCCCGCACCGTGGGGTCGAGTACCACCTCGTAGGGCTGCTGGCGCGTGATGGCCTGCTCGCGCGCGGAGCGCAGGAAGGCCGCCACTCCGGCCACCTCTGCCCGCGCCTTCACGCTGTCGGCTGTGCGGCCGACGGCGGGTGCCACCACCGCGGCGGCGACGGCGAGCACCGCCAGCACCACGACGACTTCAATCAGAGTGTAGCCCCTCACGCCACCTCCTCGCCGCTGAGGGGAGTGAGGGGGGCGAGACACGAAGCTGTGCGCGCGGATCATTTCGCGTCCCACGAGGTCACGTCGGCGCTCTCGCCCTCGCCGCCGGGCGCTCCGTCGGCCCCGTAGGTCCAGATGTCATAGTCACCGTGGTCCCCCGGGCAGCACTTGTACTGGTATGGTCGGCCCCAGGGGTCGAGTGGCACGAAGTTCTTCTTGAGATAGGGACCGTTCCAGTTCAGCATGTTGGAATTCTGCACCAGCGCCTGCAGCCCTGACCCCGACGGTGGGTAGGAGCCCACGTCCAGCCGGTATTGATCCAGCGCTGCGCCAAACAGCTCGATCTGCGCCTTGGCCGTCGCCTGCTTGCTCTGGCCGACGCGGCCGAAGAGCCGCGGCCCCACTAGGCCCGCGAGCAATCCCAAGATGATGATGACGACGAGCAGCTCGATCAGGGAGAAGCCGCGCTCACTACGGACAGTCTTTCTGAGCGCGGGACATATCAGAGCCAGCCTCGACCTCGAAGACGGGGGCTTGCCAATCTTCATAGGGGGATGTCCGTGACCGAAAGGATGGCCATGAGCATCGCCACGACGATAAAACCCACGATCAGGCCCATGACGAGTATGATGCAGGGCTCAGCCAGGGCGATGAGTCGCTTGACCAGCTTGCGTGTGTCCGCCTCGAAGGTGGCAGCCACCTTGAGCAACATCTCCTCAAGCCGTCCCGTCTCCTCGCCCACGCGGATCATGTGGATGGCCAGGGGCGGGAAGTCGCCCGCCTCGGCCATCGGCTGAGCCAGGCCCGCCCCACGCCGTACGCTGTCGCCCAGGCGCTCCACGGCTTGCGCTAGCACCTGGTTGGCCAGCATCTCTTTGACCACCGCCAGCGCGGTGATCATGGCGACACCACTTTTCAGCAAAGTACCCAGGATACGGGTGAAGCGCGCGACATCGGTCTTGACCACGACGTCGCCCACGACGGGCAACCCAAGCAGTAGGCGATCCACCTTGAGCCGTCCCGCCGGCCTCGAGAGCAGCATCCGGCTCGCTATCAAACCGGCCAGCCCGATCACGGCGAGCAGCCACCAGTAGCGCTGGATCGCGCCGCTCACATTGAGCAAGATCAGCGTGGGCAGGGGAATGGTCGCCCCCAGATCCTTGAAGATCGTCGCGAAGCGCGGGATCACGAAGGTCATCAGGAAGGCGACGGCGGCCGCGCCCACCCCCGTGAGTAGCACGGGGTAGATCAATGCTGAGACCAGCGCGTCCCGGAACTCCTGGGACTCTTCAAGAAACTCGGCCAGCCTACGGAGCGTGGTCTCGAGCACCCCGCCCTTCTCACCCGCCCGCACCATGTTGACGTAGAGGCGAGAGAAGGGGCGCGGGTGGTGTTTGGCCAGGGCGTCGGCCAGCGATGCGCCACCGCGCACCGTGCGAAGTATGTCGGTCATGATCGTGCGCACGTGACGGTTCGGCGCCAATTCGGCTTGGATGGCCAAGGCGCGATCGACCGGCAAGCCCGCCTCCAGCAGGGTCGCGAGCTGCTGCGTGAGCGCGACCAAGTCGCGGCCCGCGACCCGACGAAGGCTGAACTCGGGCCAAGCCAAGCCGAGGAGGCGGCGTTGCTGGCCCTGCACCGCCACCTTGACGGGGAAGTAGGCGTCTCGCTGGAGGCGCTCGACGACGGCCCGCACATCCGGGGCCTCCATGACCCCATCGACGGTCTGACCCCGGTGATCCGCTGCCCGATAGACGAAGATAGCCACCCGATCCCCCGTATGAACTCGCTACGTCTCTTCCTGCGTCACCCTGAGAATTTCCTCCACCGTGGTCAGGCCGGCGCAGACCCTGGCCCAGCCGTCCTCCCGGAGCGTCACCATACCGTTCTCCACGGCATGGCGCCGGATCTCGCCGGCGGATGCTTTGCGCACGATCAGGCTCCGTACTTCCTCCGTGATCCCGAAGAGCTCGTAAATGCCGCTGCGCCCGCGGTAGCCCGTTCCCCGACAGTCATCGCAGCCCTTGCCCCGGAACAGTTCGGCCCCGGTCACGTCCGCCACGCCGATAGCCAGCAGCTCAGCCGGGTCGGGGTGGTGGGGCGCCCGGCAAGCCTGGCAGATGCGGCGCACCAGTCGCTGGGCCAGCACCCCGTTGAGTACCGACGACAGGAGGTACGGCTCGCAGCCCATGTCCTGGAGCCGTGTCACGGCGCTCGGCGCATCGTTGGTATGGAGCGTGGAGAAGACGAGGTGTCCTGTCAGCGCCGCCTGGATGGCGATCTCCGCCGTCTCGAGATCGCGGATCTCCCCGACCATTATCACGTCCGGGTCCTGGCGCACGATGTGGCGCAGGCCGGCGGCGAAGGAGAGGCCGATTTTCGGCTTGACGGGGATCTGGTTGACGCCCTTGAGCTGGTACTCGACGGGGTCCTCCACCGTGATGATCTTGAGGTCCGGGCGGTTGATCTTGTCGAGGGCGGCGTAGAGCGTGGTGGTCTTGCCCGAGCCGGTAGGGCCGGTGACGAGCAGGATGCCGTGGGGTCGGCGGATCAGCGTATTGAACGCTCTGGCGGTTCCAGACGAGAAGCCCAACCGGTCGAAGGGTAGGAATACCGAGGACCGATCCAGCAGACGCATGACGATGGACTCACCGTGGATCGTGGGCACGGTGGAGACGCGGATGTCCACGCGCCGGCCGCCTGAAGCCGTCACCCGGATACGCCCGTCCTGCGGCAGCCGGCGCTCCGCGATGTTCATCTCGGCCATGATCTTGATGCGGGAGGTCAGGGCGGCTTGCAGCCGCCGCGGCGGCGCCTCTTGATCGTAGAGCAACCCGTCGATGCGGTAGCGCACGCGCAGGGTGTCTTCGAAGGGCTCGATGTGGATGTCGGAGGCGTCGGCGACCAGCGCCTCCTCGATGAGAAGGTTGACGAGGCGCACCACCGGCGCCTCGAAGGCCATATCGCGGAGGTGGTTGACGTCCTCCTCTTGCCCGCCGTCGCCCTCGGCGCCCGCCGATCCCATGCCCTCGACGATCTTCTGCAGCGCGGTGTTGGCTCCGTAGGCCCGCTCAATGGCCTCGAGGATCGCCGGCGCGGCGGCTACGCAGAGCTTCACCGTCAGGCCGAGCGTCTGCCGAAGGTCGTCGAGGAGCAGAGGATTGGTCGGGTCCGCCGCGGCCACGGTCACAACCGAGCCCTCAACCGCGACCGGACAGGCCACGTACTGTCGCAGGTACTTGGGCGAGAGGTTCTTGAGGGTCGGCGGCGTCGACGGGAGCTCCTCTGCCGAGAGGAATGGCACGCCCTCCTGGACCGCGACCGCCCGTGCCACGTCGTCAGGCAACACCGCCCCCATATCGATGAGGATGTTGCCGATGCGGGTACTCGTTGCCTTGGCGCGACCGAGCGCTTCCTCGAGCGTTTCGGCATTGACGACGCCCTGGTCCAGGAGGATCCGTCCCAAAGGACGAGCTGTAGTCGAGGCCTCGTTGCCGTCCACGCTACGCGCGCTATCTGCCATGGCGAGATCCGTCGTCAGCGATCTTCCTGCGGTTCCAAACTTCTGGGCTGTTCGCCACTAACGAGAGGACCTCCGAATAGAAACGATTTCCGCCTGGAGCTCCTCCTCCCGTCTCGGGAACCCGTGAAGTGGACGGTGTGGGCACGGGGGCAGAGAGTTGGCGCGATTGTACTGGCGCTGGCGGAGCAGCTTGTGGTGGTGTCTGAGGCGTCGCCGACGATAGTGGCGAACCCGGTGTCGCCGCCGCTGCCTTGGGCTTGTTGGGATCTTGCGGCAATACTTCAAGCGCACCGCCCCTGCCAATGATGACGACCCGATCCTCCTCGATGCGGTCCAATCCACCACCGGGGGTGGCATCACCAACCGCATAGGACACGACTCGCTTCGAAACCGGATCCTCGAGGTATGCGCGCCGGTTCGCTCCGCCGATTACCACACCGTGGAGGACGGGCTTCGGACGACCTGCGGCTTGCTGACCAAGTAGCGACTCGGTCTCGGAGCGAGTTGGACTCAACGGGCTTTTCGTGGCGACTACCAGACAGCTGGTGAGGGAGGCCCGGTCGGTCGTGAATTCTGCGTCTCGAGCCACGTGACTTGGGCGACTCCAGAATACTTGTACGAGGCTTACCCAGAGAACTGCCGCGATGCTGATCGAGAGAACGTTCAGGGTCAACAAGCTGCGCGACATGACCCGCGCTCCGTTGCTCCGGGCTCGCCTTTCGCCACGGCCTCCGGGCGGTAGGGAGTATATGGTCGACCGTATCTCCTTTGTCAACACGTCATGTGAGCGTGTTCACGATGAGAAAAACTCAGGGATTGACAGGCGGGACCTGGCGGGGAGAGAGTTGGCGCGGGTTTTGGCGGTTCCACGCGTCGGCTGCGGAGGTAGCGATGATGGGCGGGATTGGGTTCCCCGGATCAATCCCTCGCGTGAGTCCACTCCGAGGCGTTCTGAGGGGCTCTCTCGTCACCCTGATGTTGCTACTGGCCGTCTTGTGGAATGTTCCGTACGCGTTGGCCGGCGCTTTCAGTTTCGTCGACCGGGACGGGATCATCCACGTGACCAACGCCCCTGCTGATCCGCACTACCGTGGGCTGCCGGCTATGTCCGGCCCAACCTCAGGCCGGCTCCGTTTTCCGAGCGGAGTGCTGGATTCCTACGACGAACTAATCCAGGAAGTCTCGGCCCGATATGGGGTGGATCCGGTTCTAGTCAAAGCGGTGATTCATGCCGAGTCGGCCTTCAATCCCGTCGCGATGTCTCGTCAAGGAGCCCAGGGCCTCATGCAGCTCATGCCCAAGACCGCCTCGGTCCTCGGTGTTCGCGACTCTTTCAACCCCCGCGAGAATATCGAAGGGGGCATTCGTCATTTACGATACCTGCTCGACCGGTATCCGGGAAATGTATCTCTCGCGATTGCAGCCTATAACGCCGGCGAGGGAGCTGTGAATAGCTACCGGGGCATTCCTCCGTATCCCGAGACCCAACGCTACGTCCAGCGAGTGCTCGATGTGGGGGGGCTCGCCAGGACCTCCGGACGCGGCCAAGAGGCGATCTATCGTTCCCGGAGTCCCGACGGAGCGCTGATTTACAGCAATCTGCCGCTAGGTCGGCTCTCGAACGGCCGGTAGATGCAGCCGTGTGGGCAACCGAGAAGGGAGGTGTGTGCGCGTGAACCGGTAGATCCTCGTATCAACGGCCTCCGAAGAGGCACACGCATGTGGCCGGAAGCGTCCGCGGAGCGCAATGGGTAGGAATGGGCCAAAGGAACTGGTGAGGAAGCTACGGCGATGAGACTGAAATGGCTTGAGTCTCTACCGCTGCGCCCGATTGTGGTCATCGCATCCGTGTCGAGTACCAGCCCGTCCTGCCCACATCTCTACAGGTTAATCGCCGCGATTCCCTCCCAGACAGCCCGCTCGAGGCCTAAGTTTATTCCGGAAATGAAAGCGGCCGGCGCTTTACATTTCGCCGGGTTCGCCGGTGGCGTAATAGCTGCTTGCCTCGGGTGTGAAATCCTTTGCCTATTGACAGTCCATTCGCAATGAACGATAGGTTGTCAGCGACTATACGCGAAAGGGGGTGGGATGAGGCGTCGACGCACAATTGGGTGTGCCTTCCAAGAGGCGACCGAGGCCTCGATGCCCTCCTGGGAGGTCCGACAGATCAGGTTAGCAGCGTCAGCGGCGTCGGGGCCACGGGAACGGCCCGTGTGACGCATTCCGCACGGCAGAACGGGCTTCTGATATGTCATGTCGTCCGTTCAGAAACGCGAGGGAACGAGAACTTGGGTCCAAATCGCAAATCCCGGTCTAGAGGCCATGTAACAACGTAGGCAACAGAGGAACGGCTCGCGAAGGAGGCCCTGCAATGACGCGGAGGTGCTCGCTAACGCTCTCCCTGTTTCTGGTCGTCATCGTTCCCGTTCTGCTGCTCTCCACTGGATCGAGCCGCGCCGGCGACGCGGACAGCATCAAGAATTTCAAGCTCAGCGCGACCATCCAGATTCCCCTGGCCGATAAGACGATAAATCCGCAGCAAGTGTTCCGCTTCTTCGACATCAGCTGGGTGGATGAGCCGACGGAGCGGTACTTTATCGCCGACCGGTCCAACGCGGGCGTCGACATCATTGACGCCGAAACCAACACGTTTGTCGACCGGATCGGCGGGTTTGCTGGACAAAAGTTCACTGCGACCGGCGCCAACGACAACGCCCACTCCGGTCCCGACGGCGTCCTGGTGATCCATAGCGCCAATCAGCTGTGGGCCGGCGATGGCGATAGTACGCTCAAGGTCTTCGACCTCGCCACAAATAGCCCCGTTGCGACCATCAGCACCTGCGGCCCCCCGGGTGGTCCCAAGGGGGAGGATCCGGTCAAGTGCGCGCGGGTCGACGAAATGGCCCACGCCCCAGGGGAGCACATCGTGGCAGCCGCCAACAATGCGGCCGATCCAACTCCGTTCGTGACACTCATCTCGACCGAGACCTTCTCCGTCCTCCAGCGGATCACGCTCGATTCGGCGCTCGCCCAGAGCTTAGGCCACACATCCTTCTTTGATTCCACGGGCGCCCCGGGCGGCGTCGAACAGCCGGCGTGGGATCCGGCGACCCGGCGCTTCTACATCTCGGTGCCCAATATCGACGGCAGCGACACGAAGGGCGCTGTCGCCGTCATCAATCCCGACACGATGACAGTCGAGCGCCTATTTGAGGTCGACGACTGCAATCCGGCGGGGCTGACACTGGGGCCGGACCAGAATCTCTTGGTCGGATGCAGCCTGAGCAACGGGCAATCGCTGATCGTAAACGCCCGGACTGGCCAGCAAACGCGTATCTTCGGAGTAGGCGGGTCGGATGAGGTGTGGTTCAACCGTGGCGATGGCAATTACTATCTCGCGGCGAGAAACAACGTAAAACTCAACCCCGACGGAAGCGTCTTCATTAATCCCGCCACGGGGAAAGCCGTTGCCACGCCCTCGCTGGGCATCATCGACGCCGCGACCAACACGTTTCTCGGCAACGTGTCCACGGGCCCGACGAACGGCAATCATTCGGTAGCGGCGGATCGAAAGAACAACCACGTCTTCGTGCCGCTGCGAGACGGAACCGCCACACCTGCGAACCTGCCGTGCGCGAAGGGCTGCATCGGCGTCTACGGGAGCGACGGGGACTAAGACCACTACGGCTCTACTGCGGCAACAGCGCGTGCTCATCGATACGCTCATGCGTCGCGGCCCGCGAGAGGCCGCGACGCCTCGCCGCTAGGACTGCATCACACTGCTGGAGCGAACCAGCAAGCGTAGACGCGATGACTGCAGTCCTCATGTATCTCGCCTTGGTGTTTCTCGCCCAGGCCGCCCCCGGCTCGCTGAGCGAACTCCTCGGCAATCCGGACTAAGAGCGTCGGGTCACGCCGAGGGACCCCTATGGGATGGTCAAAGGAGACCCCGTCATGAAACGGAAGACAGAATTACTGCGGCCTCTTCTCTTCAGTGTCCTGTCGGTGCGTTGCTTCAGTTCGCGCTCCAACCACCTGCAAAGGAGGTCCTGCATGAACCGGCGGCCGTCACTCATCCTGTCCTTCCTGCTCGTTGTCGTCGCGGGGCTGCTGTTCACTGGGGTCGCCGCGGCTGGCGACCAGGACGGCATCTCCCAATTCAAGCGCCGCGCGACGATCCAGATTCCGGGGAACAAGCTCGAGTTCTTTGACATCAGCTTCGTCGACGCGCCGGCGCAACGCTACGTGCTCGCCGACCGATCCAACGCGAGCATCGATATCATCGACACTCACACCAATGAACTCCTGCACCAGATCGGCGGCTTCGCCGGGCAAAAGTTCAACCCGGACGGCACCAACGACAACGCCCACTCCGGCCCGGACGGGTCCTGATCGTCCACACTTCCAAGCAGATCTGGGCCGGCGATGGCGACAGCACGGTCAGGGTCTTCGATCTCGACACGCATCAGCACATCGCGACCATCAGCACGTGCATTCCCGGACACACGGTGCTGTCGTGCGCGCGCGCAGACGAGATGGCCTATGATCCCCGCGATCACCTCCTGATCGTGGCCAACAATGCGGGCGATCCGGATGCCTTCATGACGCTGATCTCCACCACCTCCCTGACGGTCGTGGATCAGATCGTCTTCCCCGCCGCCAAGTTCAGTGGTGGCATCGAACAGCCCGTGTGGGATCCGGCGACGCGGCTCGATCCCCGAGCTCAACGGCGATGCCAATAAGGAAGCTGTCGCTGTCATCAACCCCAGGCCGAGCGGCCATGCGACCATCGAGACGCTGTTTTCGGTCGACGACTGCAATCCGGCGGGGCTGGCTCTGGGGCCACACCAGCATCTATTGCTCGGATGCAGCCTGAAGAATGGGCAGTCGGTGATTATGGACGCCCGGAACGGTCACATCGTCAAGGTCGTCCACGGGGTGGGAGGGTCGGACGAGGTCTGGTTCAACAAGGGTGACGATCGGTACTACCTCGCGGCGAGAAACAACGTGAACGAACTGGGGAAGGTCGTCCCCGCGCTGGGTATCATCGATGCCAGAACAAACGAGCTCCTGGCGGCGATCCCCACAGGGACGCCGGTCAAGGCGTCCACCAGCGCGCACTCCGTGGCCGCCGATCGGATCCTCAACCATGTGTTTGTGCCGCTTCCGCCACTCGTCGGGGACGCTCACTGCGCGAATGGGTGCATCGGGGTGTACTGGAGCGAAGACGAAGACGAGGAATAAGGGTGTTCTCTGGGAGCCCGGGTGGCGCTCGCCCGGGCTCCCTGGCGGCCGCTGCCCCACGAAGTTCACGCTCGCTAACGTCGGTCGCTGTCCGCAGGTCTTACAACACGCGGCGAACCCGCTCGCGAGCCCGGCGGTCATGGTCTTGACATTCATCGGGACGAGACATAGAGTTCCTCCCCCGCGATCTCGGTCGCTCAACGCAGTCCTCCCGGCGCTGGGAAAGGAGACTTGCTATGAGCCTACGGCTTCGCCGTGTCCTCCTCTTCACCCTGCCCGTCCTGCTCCTGTGGTCTTCGCTAGCTCTAGCGTCCGGGGTCCAGGCGCTCTTTAATCTCGAGGTGCCAACCGGGGGCCCGTTTCCTAGCGACCGGTTCACCGTCGCCGACTCACGCCAGGAGACTGGACTGAGAGTTAGCCTGCCCAAGCCAGACTGTGCCGCTCGCCCCTCGGACTGCGCCGATCTGGATGTCGTCAACACGCTCGATGGCTTCAACCTTTCGCCCAGGCTGTCGATTCCCTTTGACGGCCCTATCGACCCCACCTCTGTCTCAAGTCAGACGGTGGTCCTGCTCAGCCTCGGGAGCACGCGGCGTCTGGGCGCCCATGGCGAGAAAGTGGTCGGGATCAACCAGGTGGTCTGGGATCCGGCCACCAACACCCTTCACGCCAAGTCGGATGACTTGCTTGACCAGCACACCCGGTATGCCCTGGTCGTGACGCGAGGGATACGAGATGACACCGGGAAGCCGGTGGAGGCATCGGAGAGGTTCCAGCACTTTCGTCACGAGCTCAACTTCGGAGACCGGACACTCAAAGACTACCGCGGGGCTCTCCTCGAAGCCCTGGCCGCTGCGCGCCGCGCAGGGATTCGAAGTAAGGACATCGTCGTCGCGAGCGTATTCACGACTCAAAGCGCGACAGCGATTCTGGAGAAGATCCGGGAGCAGGTGAAGGGTTCGACCCCTGCATCCGCCGACTTCCTCCTTGGGCCGGCCGGGACCAGGACTGTATTTCCGCTCACCCTGGTGACCGGCGTCACGTTCAACGCCCAGCTCACGACCGGGCCCGCACTCACACCGATTCCTGTTCCTATCTCCGCCCTCGGCATAGTGCCAGGTGCGGTGGGCACCATCGCCTTCGGCAAGTACCGGTCGCCGGATTACGAGACGGCTGAGCGGTTCATCCCGCCCACTGGAACGCACCTGGGGATACCGGCGGTCCAAGGAACTAATGAGATCTTTTTCAACCTCGTCCTGCCCGCGGGTCCCAAGCCTCCCAGGGGCTGGCCCGTCGCCATCTTTGGCCACGGCTTCACGGACAACAAGAACAACAGCCCCTTCATCGTCGCCGCCACGCTGGCCGCCCACGGGATTGCGACGATCGCGATTAACGTCGTCGGGCACGGGTTTGGCGGTAACGGCACACTCACCGTAAGCCAGACTGGGGGCGGCTTGATCACCCTTCCGGCCGGCGGGCGGGGAATTGACCAGGATGGGAACGGGGTCATCGACTCCACCGAGGGCGTCAGCGCAGCCCCGCCCCAGACGATCATCTCAAGCCGGGATGGCCTTCGGCAGACGGTGGTGGACCTGATGCAGCTGGTCCGGGTGATCGAGGTGGGCATCGATGTGGACGGCGACGGGGTCGCCGACCTCGACCGCTCCCGCATCTACTACTTCGGGCAGTCCTTTGGCGGCATCTACGGCACCATCTTCCTCGGGGTAGAGCCGAGCGTCAGAGTCGGTGTGCCGAATGTTGCGGGCGGCTCCATCATCGAGGTCGCCCGACTCGGCGGGTTCCGGCCCCTCGTCGGGATTGCCCTCGCAACCCGGATTCCGTCGCTCATCAACGTCCCCGATCCCAGCGGCATTGCCTTCAATGAGAATCTGCCCCTCCGGAACCAGCCCCCAGTCATCAACACCGTACCGGGAGCGATCGCAATTCAGGAGGCGATCGAGAATAGCGAGTGGGTCTCTCAGTCCGGCAATCCGGTCGCCTACGCGCCGCATATCCGGAGGGACCCGCTTGATGGGGTGGAGGCCAAGTCGATCATTGTCCAGTTCGCTAAAGGCGATCAGACTGTTCCGAACCCGACAACGAGCGCGATCTTGAGGGCAGGCGACCTCGCCGATCGGGCCACGTTCTTCCGAAACGATCTGGCCTTCGCCGCTAACCCGGCCACGCCAAAGAACCCACACACCTTCCTCACCCGGATCAATGTGCCCGCTGTCGCTGGGATCGCACTCGCCGCTCAGGAGCAGATCGCCGTGTTCTTCGCCTCGGATGGCACTATCATTACCGACCCTGGCCCGCTATTCGAGGTCCCGATCGTGCCACCGCTACCCGAGGATCTCGCCTTCATCCCATAGGCTCTCAGGGTGTCGGGGTCGGTGCAGCCAGGGGCCGGCAGCGGTGGCCTGAATGACGTCTGGGTACGCCAACGGAGGAGGTCTTGTTGTAGAAGCGGACGACGGCGCGATTCGTTCCTTGGGATCGGCCTCGGCGGGTGATCGCCAAGATTGAACATCACCTCAGCGAGCTGTTCCCCCGCGTGGGATTCGTCGTCACCACCTTGACTCGAGGGTCACGCGTCGAGGGGGGCCCGCGGCCAGCCGCTCCGAGTCGTTGGTGTCTGCGTAGCCCGCCAGGCGACTATACCCGGACTGCCGACATCCACCCCTGTAATGCGTTGAAAGTTAGGCGCAAGCCGTGTCGACCCGAGGTGTTCTTGCAGACAGTGCGCGCAGCGCTCGAACGCCGCCTCTAGCGGTCGTCGGACCCCTCCAAGGGAGGCTACTTCGTATGATCAGGGACCGCGGCACGACTCGCGGCGAGCCGGCCGCTAAATGCCCCGGCCCGCCGCTCGCGTGCTTACTTTGTCAACGCGTCGGCGCCGGCCTTGGCGACCTGCGCGTCCTGCTCGGAGGTGGCGCCGGACACGCCGACCGCACCGACGATCTTGCCATCCACCAGGATCGCGATCCCACCCTCGAGCGGGCTGGCGCCGCTCAGCCTCAGCAGCCGGAGGTTAGGGCCACCCTTGCCGACGAGGTCCTGGAACACCTTGGTGGGACGCCGGTAGAGGACGGCCGAGTACGCCTTGTCCTTGGCGGCTTCGATGCTGCTCAGCTGCGTGCCGTCCATGCGCTCAAGCATGACGAGGTGGCCGCCCGAATCGAGGACGGCGATGACCATGTTCCACTTGTTCTGCTTCGCTTCCGCCTCGGCACCTGGTAGCTACTTTCCGGTGCGAAACACACGGGATTGATCCGGTGTTTATGCGGGGTGTGGGGGTCGGCGCTCGCCCAAACGTCGCAATTTGCTTGACGGCCCCCGAGCGCCCACGCGATGGTGAGAGAGCGGCGCGACATGGCAGCACGCGCGGCTACGCAGCTCACGCGGTGCGGGCTCTGGGGCCAGCTGGCCTCACCGGAGGCGCCATGGTGCGGCGGGCGTACACGCAGCGCAGCCTGGTCGAAGTGCGCCTGCCCGATGCGGACAAGCTCTGGGACCCCACGCTCCGCCGGATCGATGCGCTGCTCGACGATGAGGTGCTCGTCGATCGCATCGCCGATGCCCTGGCGCGCCGTCACCCGCAGAGTCGCCGGCGCGGCCGCCTGGGGACGCCGGTGGCCGTGGTGCTGCGCCGGCTGGTCCTCAAGCATCTCTACGACTGGAGCTTCGACGAGTGTGAACGCGAAGTGCGGGGCCACCTGGTCTACCGCGCGTACTGCCGCATCGACGGCGAGCGCGTGCCGGACGCGAAGACGCTGATCCGGCTGGCCCCGCTCCTCGACGAGGCCGTCCTCAAAGACGTGCTGGCCCGACTCGTGGTCCTGGGACGCGCGCAGCACCTCATCCGGGGCCGGCGGCTGCGCGTCGACACGACCGTCGTCGAGACCAACATCCATTATCCGACGGACAGCACGCGGCTGGCCGATGGCGTGCGGGGGCTGACGCGCACCCTGCGGCAGCTCGGGGCACCGATCCGCGAGCGGACGCGCAGTGTCGCCCGCCGCGTCTTCGAGATCGCCCAGCGCAGCCGCACGACCAGCGCCCGGGCCAGCCAGCGGGTGCGGGAGCGGACCAAGGCGCGGATGAAGAGCCTCTACCAGGGCCTGATGCGGATCACGCGCGCGGTCGTGCGGGAGGCCGAGGCCGCGGTGACGCAGCTCCCACCCCGGCCCCGGCGGCGCGGCCGGCGCCTCGCGGAGCGCCTGCACGCGACCCTCGGCGTGGTCCGGCAAGTGCTCGCCCAAACCCGCGCCCGTGTGCTGCGTGGGGACACCCATTTCCCGGCCAAGGTCGTCAGCGTGTTTGAGCCCCATACGGAGATCATCCGCAAGGGCAAGCTGGCCAAGCCGACCGAGTTCGGGCGGCGGGTGATGATCCAGGAGGCGGAAGCGCAGTTCATCACGGACTACCAGGTCTGCGAGCGTCGGCTGTCCGACCGCGCGCTCTGGGTGCCGGCCTTGGATCGACACCGGGCCCTATTCGGCCATCCGCCGCAGCTCGCGGTGGCCGACGGCGGCTTTGCCTCGCGAACGAATGAGCGCACCGCCCAGGACCGCGGCGTGCGGCACGTGGTGCTGCCGTGGCAGTCTCGAGCCCGGCGCTCCCGAGCCGCCCGCGCGGCGTTGCGCTGGCGTACGGGCAGCGAAGGGCGCATCAGCGCGCTCAAGCGGTGTCATGGGCTCCGGCGGTGCCGGTATCGAGGGGCCGCAGGAATGCAGCGCTGGGTCGGCCTCGGGGTGATCGCCAACGACCTGAAGGTCCTCGGCCGAGCCGGACCGCGCGCCGCCTGACCACACGCAGAACGAAAGAGACAGGATGAAAGACGGAATAGGTAAATCGAACGGACGAGACGGGACAACGCCTCCCACTTCGCAGTGCCGGCTCCTGTCCGCCACCATTTCTGCACCGGAAAGTAGCTAGCACCATGAGCCCAATCACCAGGACCACCGTCGTCATGAGTGAACGCATTCTTGCCCCCTTCGCTTAGAGAGCTGCCACTACTACGACGATCCCGGGATGCTCCGGGGTAGCGTGTCCAGCGTGGGCTCGGTCAGGATGAGGTCCACCATAACTTCGGCGAGGAACAGGTGAGCATCGGTGCATTGAAGCGCGCCTTGAGATCCTCAAGCTCCGCCGCCGCAGACAGGCGGCCCGCCATGCTGGCACCCGCACCCTCGCCTGGCGGCGGCAGAGCATTCCGCCCACCATGACGACGGCCTCCCGCTCGGAATCGCCCCAGACCTGGAGGACCTCGACGGCCATGGAGTTGGCCGCCATCTCGTGAGCCGGCCCGACCATCCCCCCGTGATGGCCAAGGATGTGGTGACCCAGCTCGTGGGCCAGCAGCGGGAGACACTTCTCAAGTAAGACCCTCTGTGAGACCCTCCAGCAGTGGGGCGCGGCCCCCGAGGACCTTGAGCCCCTCCTCCAGCGGGTCCGCGCCATCGTCCTCTCCAACGCCGTCCATCGCGCTCAGATGAAAGGCGTGACGTGGGCGGCGGGCACGGCGCGCGACCCGCATTACAAGCTCACGCCGGAGAAGCCGGGGGCCCTGCGCCCCCTCCGGGAGCTCGTGGAACGCGTGATCGCGGAGCTGGAGCAGCTCATCCAGTGGCAATTCACGCCGCCGATCGTGCTGCACGAGCGTGATGCGAAGCACACGAAAACGCACCGGACGGTTCGCCTCACTCGGCTCGACGAGGCCATTCGCGAGACCTTCGCGAAGGCCCGGACGGAGCTCCTGGGGGTGCGCGCGATGCTGCGCCAGGACACGCAAGGTCCCCGCGGCCGGAAGGCGACGCTCGTGCAGCCCTACCAAGTGTCGGCCCGCTCCAGGTCCCTGAGCTGCCGAAACCCGTGCGCCGACGTGAACTGGCGAGGATGGTCCGCGTCGAGATTCTCGCCCTCCTCCCGGAGCAGAAGAAGCGCCCGCGCGCGGCCAGGGTCCAGGCTGCGAGCCTGGCGCGCGACATCATCGCCGCAATCCCCGTCCTCAACTAGCGCCCGCGTCGCGTAGCCCAAGACCGGGCCGTCGGGTCGCGCGCCACACCCAGTCTGTACCGATCCGGAAATCACCCAGGGGAGCGTGTGTATTCCGGCCCGATCTGGCTTGCTACGCTCGCGCGTACAAGATCAATGAGGTGCAGGAGGGAACCATCGTGTCCACCATTCGACCGATCAGCGAGAAGCAGCGCGAAGCGAACCGCCGCAACGCGAGCCAGTCCACCGGCCCGAAGACGGAGGCGGGCAAGCAGGCCAGCCGGATGAACGCCGTGACCCATGGGCTGCTGGCGAAGACCGTCGCGATCACCGCGGGCGACTACCAGGAGGACGAACAGGAGTTCGCCCAGCTGCTGGAGGACCTGCGCGAGCAGTTCACGCCGGTGGGCGTGGCCGAGGACCTCGAAGTCCAGAAGATCGCGCTCTCCTACTGGCGCAAGATGCGCGCCGTCCGGTATGAGCACGGGGCCATCCGGCAGCGGACCGGCGACATGCGGGAACGCGAGGCGCGCAGCCAGGAGCAGAGCTTCGACCTGGCGCTTGGCTGCGGATCCAACCTCGAGCGGACCTCGCGCGGCATCGACTACCTCATCGACTACCTGGAATGGGTGAAGCAGGAGGTACTAGACGGGCCCGTATCCAACGAGTCCCAAGAGTGGCTCGAGCAGCAGTTCCCTGACGAGTTCGCGGCTCCTGAGGACACCCTGGACGACGAGACCCTGCTAGCTGAGCAGACGGAGGCCGGCCCGGGTGTTACAGAGGACGACCGCCGCCAGCGGATGGACAAGATCGACGAGCAGCGGCGCCGGCTCTCGCGGCTGCGGGAGAAGGTCGCGGCGATCGAGGAGCTGAATCTCGACTCCAAGCTCCGCGCCGCCGCGCTTCCTGGCCCCGGGGCGGTGGACAAGCTGATTCGGTACGAGACCAGCAACGATCGGGAGTTGGACCGGGCCCTCAAGCGGCTCGAGCGGATGCAGGAGCGCCATCACCGGAATGGAGGCACCCCGCCCGAGAACTGAAAGCCCGCCGACCACTATCCGCAGGTCACGATCGTCCAGTTCGATCTGAGGCGGGAGAAGGCCGATCACCAGCCGCGCAGGTCCAGGGACTGCGCCGACGCGGTCGCCTCGCCTCGCAATTAGGGACCCGGCGGCCCGCTCCGCGATAGCTGGATGCGGGCCGGAGGGCCAGGGCACGGGGCTACTACCGTTTGCTACTACCTGTTGGCACTAGCTTGCGGAGTTACCCCAACATATGGTAAGGGATGGGCATGGCCAGGAGTACCGCCAAGAGGTTGTTGCGACGATGCCGTCGCGCCTCGAAGGGGCGCGTCACCCGTGCAGCGTTGAGCCTGGGCCAGGGGCTTTTTGTGGGCCGGGTCGTCGCTGTAGCCACCAGCTCGCAGGAGTCGCTGCTGAATCAGCCGGTCATGGCGGACGAAGCCGAGATCATCCGCTGGCACGCCATGTACAGGTAACTGCGATGGCGCAGCGCCCGCCCTAATTCGAGAGGAGCCCATCATGTCTGGCACGCAACACCCCTCTGGCGGCCACGAACACGCCCCTGCTGCGCACCCTGCGGCCACGCCCGCACCTCCGTCTCAAGCTCAAGCGCCAGCACCTGTGCCTCTCGGCCACGCCAGCAGCGCGACAGAACCGCCGCCGCCGTCTGGAGCACAGGCGCCACGGCAGCCTGGCAAGCCAAAGCCGCCGAAGAAGGCGAAGCCTGCGCGCGCACGCCGCAAGGGAACTACCGCCAAAAGTCGGAAGGCAAAGCGTCCGTCTTCCAGAAGACGACGTGGTGGGCGACGGTGAGTGGAGTTGCCCGGGTTGCGCAGGGCTGGCCTAAGCCAGAGCTTGGGGCCCTTTGTGGGAGGCGGAGGCCCTCGGTAGGCAGAAACAAGGGTGCCGCAGTCTGAATACTAGAGGCTGCGAGAGGGTATGTAATGCCGCTAGTGCTTATCCGGTTGACTCCACAAGCCCCAAGGGATAGGGTCGGGCGCGATGCGCCCGGAGTATCCTCGGTCGCTGCACGAGTTTAGGAAGCTCTTCGCCGACGAGGCCGCGTGTCGCCTGTACCTGGCCCGAAGCCGATGGCCGGAGGAGGGTCCGGTGTCCGAGGTGCGGGCATCACGAGGCGCTCGAGCTGCGGACGCGGCTCCTGTGGCGGTGCCGGGCATGCGGGCACGACACCTCCGTCACTGCGGGGACAGTCTTGCACCGAACCCGGGTCCCGTTGACGCAGTGGTTCTGGGCTGCCTATCTGGTCGCGACTCAGACGCCGGGCTTCTCGGCACTCCAGCTCCAGCGGCAGTTGGGGATCCGCCGGTACGAGACGACCTGGGCGATGCTGCAGAAGCTGCGTCGGGCCATGGTGCGGCCGGATCGTGAGCCGCTCAAGGAGAGGGTCGAGGTCGACGAGACCTACATCGGCGGCCCTGAAGCGGGCTTGCGAGGTGGGCGCCACGTCGTTGACAAAGCGATCGTCGCCGGTGCCGTTGAGGTTCGGGGCAGAGCGTCCGGGAGAGTACGTCTGCAAGTGGTGCCCGACGTCTCGGTACGATCCCTGACAGGCTTCGTGAGAGCGAATGTGGCACGAGGCGCGGTAGTGCTCACCGATGCCTGGGGAGGCTACGTCCCACTCTCGGAGATGGGCTACCGCCACCGAGCGCGTACGCAGAGCGACCCGCGAAGGGCGAGCAAGATCCTGCCGCGCATTCACCGTGTGTTTGGCAAGTTGAAGACCTGGCTCCGCGGGACTCATCACGGTGTCGGCCACACGCACCTTCAGGCCTACCTCGACGAGTTCACCTTCCGCTTCAACCGGCGACGGACGCCGATGGCCGCCTTCCAAACCCTGCTCGGCCTCGGCAGCCAACAGCAGCCCACGACCTACAAGCAGTTGTACGGTGTGGAGTTAAACGGATAAGCAGAACGCCGCTTATCTACATCCCGCCTGGGGATCGACTTCGGTGGTTGCGGGGTCCGCGACCACTAAGCGGTGAACCGCATCCCGGAAACGGCGGGCGGAGAACGCTCGAGTGATCCGGCGTCTGCCCCTAGTCGATCGATCCCACGGGCAGAGACGTTACTCGATGCGGCTGACCTCCGCTCGTGCCCGCTGGAGACGATGCGCGCTGGCCCGCGCCCGCCGCGGAGGGCGCGCGTCAAGACCCATGGGCCCCGCCGCCGCAGGCCGAGATGCAGGCCATTCTGCAGGGCCACGCGCCTCGGCGACGAGCTGCGAGCGGCCGGCAAGATGGTCGAAGGCAGTGGCCCCAGCGACGGGGCGGCCGGAAGTTTACGGCCGCCCCAGGGGCAGAGTTACCCCCCCACAAAGGCTTAGAAGCAATAGCGCCCAGGGGGGAAAGCCTTGCAGGACAGAAGGCGGATCAGTTCGTGCCTACTAGAGAAGCCCCTTGTCGGTGGCCTTCTCTCGTATCACTGGACCCGGTCTCAGTGATCATCGCGGTGGCCTCGTATTTCACCGGATGGGTCATTCGTCGTGTGCACGTCCACGTACGCCGCGCCGGTCGTCGCGGTCGCCGAGGGGGCCGCGTATTTCACCGCTGGGATGATTCGTCGTGTGCACGTTCACGTACGCCGCGCCCGCCTGGATCGCCTTCAGCATCTCGGCGAAGCCAGCCGCTCCGGAGTCGATTCCCTGTCCGGGAACGGCGATGACGTTGAGGGCGGTGAGCGCTCCCGTTATCGTCGCCGGGGCGTTAGGGCATGCCTGTGGAGCCGGTACGCCGGCGGGCGGGGCCAGATTCGTGCACAGAAAGAGCACGATCCCGCCGGTGATCGCAGGCCGCCCGAAGTGAATATGGGACTGGGTTATGGGCGACGAGAGATCCCGATAGGTCAACTCATATTCGATGACTGTTCCACCAGCGCCGATCGACGCCCTGAACTCTCCCCTCGC
>WNFE01001771.1_pt1 | contig 29614 bp, 28 predicted proteins | sample 5400451 | NCBI WGS metagenome assembly WNFE01 (sample SAMN13153344, study PRJNA577476) | soil metagenome | isolation source: 200 cm saprolite under Douglas fir tree site 2 hole 2 | place: USA:California | collected 2015-04-18
TGCCGAGCCCGCTGCCGCCATGCTCCTCCGGAATGAGGCAGCCGAGAAAGCCGCCTTCGGTCAATGCGCGGACGAACGCGCTCGGATATTCCCGCTCGCGGTCGAGCGCGCGCCAGTACTCGCCGGGAAAGCGCGCGCACAGCGCGGCCACCGCTTGGCGGATCGCGGCGATGTCGGCGCCGGCCGGCGCCGGCTGCGGAGAAGAAGCCATGACCTGCACCTGTGGCCTGCCCTTGGTCACCGCCAAGCTATTGCAGCTCAGCCGGCGCCGCCAGACCCCTCGCGACGCCGCTCACGAGAGGACATCCGGCGCCGCGCGATCCGCGTTGCCGCGGCGGCCGCGATCGGTCATATCTGAGGCGATGGAGGCGCGGCTCAAGACCAAGCTGCAGGTGATGGCGGCGGTGCGGTTATGCGCCGTGCACGCCATCCCGATCGCGGTCGCCCGGCGCGGCGACGAGGATGCCGGCGTCATCCTGGTCAAGCTCAATCAGCTCGATCGCGGCTTCACCGTGCTCGCGCAGACGCGCACCGGATCGGGCGACCTTGCCTGGCTGCGTGCCACCGGCGAGTCGCCGGTCGACGAGCCCACCGCCGACGCTTATATCGCGCGGCAGCTGAGGCGCGACCCCGACCTCTGGGTGGTCGAGATCGAAGATCGCCAGGGCCGCCCGATCTTCGCCGGGCGGATCCTTTGAGTTCGAATTTCAGCCGCCATTCGCCAATGCGCGCGCCAGTTGACTGAGCGCCTCCTGATGGCGCTCATTGGTGATGCCCGTGAAATTGCGCGCGATTTCCAGCACCATGCGCTCGCGCGAGGTGATCGGCCGCGGCTCTTCTTCGCCGACGCCCTCGTAGAAATAGCTCATTGGCACGCTCAGCACTTTGGCGATCTGAAACAGCCGGCCCGCCGAGACGCGGTTGACGCCGCGCTCGTATTTATGGGCCTGCTGATACGTCACGCCGATCAATTCGGCGAGCTGCTGCTGCGTCAAGCCCAGCATGATCCGCCGCTCGCGAATCCGCGCCCCGACGTGCCGGTCTATCGTGGCCGTCGATTTCCCTCGCTTCGGCTTCGACATGCGATCACCCGATAAGCAATTGTCGTGGCAGACCCTGCGCCCGTCCGTACAACCCCAGGGCTACCGACCTCCCTACTAACAACGGCAATCCACAGTTATTCCAAACGGTTCTGTTTCCTTATTGATGGAGCGGCCAGACCAGCGTGATCAGCGGCACCCCCGTCAGCACCACGAGGACCGACAGCGGCAGCCCCAAATGCCAGTAATCGGTGAAACGATAGCCCCCCGGCCCCATTACCAGCGTGTTGCATTGGTGGCCGATGGGCGTGAGGAAATCGCAGGACGCGCCGCATGCCACGGCCATCAGGAAGGGATCGGCGCTGAAGCCGAGCTTGGCGGCGAGGCTGGCGGCGATCGGCCCCATGACGATCACGGCAGCGGCGTGATGGAGCAGGGGCGTGACCAGCATGGTGATGATCATCAGCGCGGCGATCACGCCCGCTGCCGGGATTGCACCGGCGACATGCGACAGCCATTGCGCGATGAGTTCGGTGGCACCGGTGTCGTGCACCGCCTCGCCGATCGGGATGAGCGAGCCCAGGAGTATCAGGATCGGCCACTCGATGCTGTCGTAGATCTCGCGCAAAGTGATCACGCGCAGCAGCGCGAGCGCCACCGCCGCGCCGGTGAAGGCGAGCGCGACCGGCACCAGCTCGGTGGCGGCAAGCGTGACGGCGGCGGCGAGCGCGATGACGGGCACCGCGACCTTGCGCGGCCGGCCCAAGCCCAGGCGCCGCTCCGCCAAGGGCAGGCAGCGCAAGCTCGCGAGCGTGTCGGGCAGCGCCACCGCGCTCCCCTGCACGACGATAACGTCGCCGACCTGGAACTTGGCGCGGCGCAGCCGCACCGTCATGCGCCGGCCGCGCCGGCTCACCGCCAGCACATTGATGCCGTAGCGCGCGCGCAGCCGCTGCTCTACCAGCGAGGAGCCGACCAGCGGCGAACCGGCGGTCACCACCGCCTCGACCGTCGTCACTTCCGCCGAGCGCAGCGCCTCCTCGTCGACGCCCTTGCTGCCGACGAGCTCGAGCCGCGCCTCGGACACCACCGTCTCCAGCACATGCGGGTCGCATTCCAGCACCAGCACGTCGTCGGCGAAGAGCGTCCAATGCCCGGACGGCACGTAGCGCCGGTAGTTCTCGCGAATGATCGCCGCCACCGTCAGGTCGCCCTCGGCGAGATCCTCGAGTTCGGCGACGGTGCGGCCGACATAGGGCGAGTCCGCCGGGACGCGCGCCTCGGCGATGTAATCCTCGATGCGGAACGCCGCCTCGGGCGGCGCCTGCCCCTTGCGCCCGCGCGGGATGAGCCGCCAGCCGAAGGTCAAGAAGACGACGCCGACCGCGGCGATGCCGAAGCCCACCGGCAGAAAATCGAACATCTCGTAGGGCTTGCCGAGGAGCTGTGCGCGTTCGGCGGAAATGATGATGTTGGGCGAGGTGCCGATCAGCGTCATCATGCCGCCGATCAGCGAGCCGAAGGCGAGCGGCATGAGGAATTGTGACGGCGAGCGCCCGTTGCGCTCCGCCGCCTGGATCGCCACCGGCAGGAAGATCGCCAGCGCGCCGACATTCTTCATCATCGCCGAGAGGACGGTCACCGCGGCGACGAGGACGAAGGCCATGAGGTCGTCGGAGCGCATCAGCGGCGCGATGAAATGCAGCAGCCGCTCGATGACGCCGGACTTGCCGATGGCGGTGCTGACCACCAGCACCGACGCGATCAGCGGCAAGAGCGGATTGCTGAAGCCGCTGAACGCCTTGCTCGTCGTCACGATGCCGCAGCCGATTGCGGCAAGCAGCGCGACCAACGCCACGAGGTCGTAGCGCCAGCGGTCCCACGCGAACAGGACGAGCATGCCGCCGATGACGGCGAAGCTCAGGCCCTGCTGCAGCGTCACGTCAGCCTTGCCGGGGCGCGGCCATGCGCGGTTCCGCCTGCTGCAGCGCCTCGCGCGTGACGAGGCCGACGATGCGCCCGTCGCCGTCGAGGACGGGCATGCGCCGCACCTGGCGTCGCTCCATCTCGCGCAGGACGTCTTCGGCGTCATCCTCCGCCGCGCAGCAGAGGGGGTTCGTGGACATCGCCTCGGCGACGCGCGTGGTGCGCGGATCGCGGCGCGGCGCCACGACACGGAGCAGGATGTCGCGGCCGGTGATGATGCCCGCCAGCGCCCCTTCCGTTTCGCCGACCGGGAGGGCGTCGATGTCGAGATCCGCCATGATCTGCGCGGCGGCGTCGACGGTGGTGCCGGGCGCGACGACGGTCACGTCGCTCGCCATCACCTCGCGCACCCGCATGAAATCGCCTCCCCGAGGGATCGCCCGCCCCCAAGCGAACAAACCCTGCAACCCCACGTTCCAATCACCGATCCGGCCGCGCTAGGCCTCGGCGCGGCTTGGTGGGCGGCCGTGCTTGACCACCATTGATCGCCGGCCATGACGGCGGGCGGGCCATGGCGAGGCAGCGTCGATCAGCGCCTGACGGGTCCGGCGCTGCGCACTGGCCGAGGCGTGGCGCCCTTCTGCCGAGCCGATCGCCGCGTGCCTGCTGTGGCAGTTCTGCCTGCACCGTTTGAATCGCCTAGGATCATCCTCGTAACATGCTGTTATATAATGACTTTACCTAAGATTAATGGGCCTCGCCGAGACTGTGGCGATGGCCCCACCCGGTCCCTCTGGACGCCTTGATTCCAATCTCTCCGCACTGGCCGGCCTCATCGCCTCGTTCGGGCGCTTCATGCCGCCCTTCGAGATCGACCGCGGCCTGACGCCTGGCGATGCCGGGGCACGGCCGACCGGCGTGCTCACCTTCTGCTTCGGCTTCCAGGACGTGCCCTTTCAGGCCCGCGCCGAGCGGCGCGACGGACGGCCCTGGCTGACACTGACCGGCGATCTCGGCTCGCTCCCCTTCTCGATCGAGAACCCGCGCCGGCGCCGCCGGCTGCTGAAGGTCCTTCACGGGGCGGTCGCCGGCACGACCCTCCAGTGGGAGGTCAATCAGGACCATCGCATGCGGGTGATCGGCGACATCGAGCTGGGCATGCCCCTGACGCCGATGGCGGTCGTCGCCGGTGCGGCGACGCTGCTGGTGCATTGCCGCCCCTACATCGACCTCATCGTCAAGGTCGCCAACGAGGCCTGAGCGCTGTCAGCGCCCGGTCGGCACGGCGAAGACCTGGCCCGGATAGATCAGGTCGGGGTCGCGGATCTTGTCCTGGTTCGCCTGGTAGATCTCGGTATAGCGCTGGCCGTCACCGAACGATCGCTCGGCGAGGCGCCACAGGCTGTTGCCGGGCTGCACGTCGAACGCGGCGTAGCCCTCGGGCGGCGCCACGCGGTCGAATTTGAGCGCCAGCTGTCCCAGCGCCTGACCGTCCTTGTCGAACGCTTCGACGCGCAGACGGTAATGCCCGAGCGGCACGCTCCCGTCGAGCGTGACCGACCAGGCGCCGGCGGCGTTCGTGCTGCCGCTTCCGGCGAGGCGGTCGTCGAGATAGATCTGGATGCGCGCCTCCGGCACGGCGCGGCCAAGCATCTGCACCTTGCCGGCAGCGTCATACTCGATGATGTCGAGTGCGAATTTGCGGCCGGCCGGCAGCTGCAGAGCGCGCGCCGCGCCGTCGCCTCCGCGCGGCAGCAGGACCGCTACCGAGCCCGAAGCCGGCGCGCCGGCCGCCGGTGTGCGCTCCGGCACCAGCATGGCGACGACGCCCTCCGATTTGCTGGTCGCGCCATCCTTGCCGCGCGCCGAGAGGGTGAGTTGGTGGCTGCCCGGCGGCAGCGGTTCCTTCGGCACCAGCACCCACTCGCCGTTGCGGTCGGCGGTCACGCGGCCGATCTCGCGATCGCCATCGAGTACCGTCACCTCGGCGCCCGGCGCGGCACGGCCGGCGATGACCGCCTCGCCCTTGGGATTGACCCGCACCACGTCGAAGCTCGGTGCGCCGGGGCCGCGCGTAGGCGCTGTCAGCGCTTGCGGCGGCGCGGCGGGCAGCGTCACGGCCGCGCTGCGGTCCCGCCATTGCCACGCGGTCAGGCCGGCGATCGCGATGATCGCCACTGCCGCCAGCCCGATGATCCATTCTCGTCTCATGCAACCCTGCCCGGTCAACCAGTCTGCGCCGCCTTGCCGCGCTTGCGGCGAAAGCTGCATCGGCGCTTGGCCAAGGGCGGCGCAGCGGGCATTCTACGCGCGCCGGCGATCCGGCGAAAGCCGCCGGCATCGAGGACCGAGGATCAGGGAATGGCGGTGATCAAGCGCCTATGCGTCTATTGCGGCTCGTCGCCGGGGGTCGATGCGAGCTACCACGCCGCGGCGGCGGGTCTCGGCCGGCTCCTCGCCGAATCGGGCGTCGAGCTCGTCTATGGCGGCGGCCGCGTCGGCCTCATGGGCGTTCTCGCCGATGCCGCGCTCGCCGCCGGCGGCCGCGTCACCGGCATCATCCCACGCTATCTCCACGACCGCGAAGTGGCGCATCCCGGCGTCAGCCATATGATGGTGGTCGGCAGCATGCATGAGCGCAAGCAGCGCATGTTCGAGCTGGCCGACGCCCTCGCCGTCCTGCCGGGCGGGCTCGGCACGCTCGACGAGACCATCGAAATGCTCACCTGGCGACAGCTCGCCCTGCACGACAAGCCGGTTATCATCGTCAATATCGCCGCTTATTGGGCGCCGCTGCTCGGCCTCATCGAGCATGCCATCGCCCACGGCTTCGTCGGCGCCGCCTTGCGCGACTTCTACCGCGTGGTCGCGCGCGTCGAGGACGTGCTGCCGACTTTGGCGGCATTGCCGCAACCAATGGCGCCCGCGCAGAGCAAACTCGTCTGAGGCTCGCTTGCGTCCGCTTTGCCTCGTGCTATGGTCTCGCGCCTTCCCGTTCCCCAGGAACCCTCCATGAAGAAGATCAAGGTCAAGACTCCGGTCGTCGAGCTCGACGGCGACGAGATGACGCGGATCATCTGGCAGTTCATCAAGGACAAGCTGATCCTGCCTTATCTCGACATTGACCTGAAATACTACGACCTCAGCATCGAGAACCGCGACAAGACCGACGACCAGGTCACGGTGGACTCTGCCAACGCGATCAAGAAATACGGCGTCGGCGTCAAATGCGCGACCATCACGCCCGATGAGGCGCGCGTCGAGGAATTCAAGCTCAAGAAGATGTGGCGGTCGCCCAACGGCACCATCCGCAACATCCTCGGCGGCACCATCTTTCGCGAGCCGATCGTGTGCCAGAACGTGCCGCGGCTGGTGCCCAGCTGGACCGCACCCATCGTCATCGGCCGTCACGCCTTCGGCGACCAGTATCGCGCCACCGATTTCAAGGTGCCGGGCCCGGGCAAGCTCACCATGACCTTCACGCCCAGGGGCGGCGGCAAGCCCATCCAATACGACGTCTTCGACTTCGAGGAGTCGGGCGTGGCGCTCGGCATGTACAATCTCGACGAGTCGATCGCGGGATTTGCGCGCGCCTGCCTCAATTACGGGCTGCAGCGCGGCTGGCCGGTCTACCTCTCGACCAAGAACACCATCCTCAAGGCCTATGACGGCCGCTTCAAGGATATCTTCCAGGAGGTGTTCGACAAGGAGTTCGCTGCCAGATACAAGACCAAGAAGATCACCTACGAGCATCGCCTCATCGACGACATGGTGGCGAGCGCGCTCAAATGGAGCGGCAACTTCGTCTGGGCCTGCAAGAACTACGACGGCGACGTGCAGTCGGACGTGGTGGCGCAGGGCTTCGGCTCGCTCGGGCTCATGACATCGGTGCTGCTGACGCCCGACGGCAAGACGGTCGAGGCGGAGGCGGCGCACGGCACGGTGACGCGCCACTACCGCCTGCATCAGCAGGGCAAGGAGACCTCGACCAACCCGATCGCCTCGATCTTCGCGTGGACGCGGGGCCTCAACTATCGCGGCGAGTTCGACCAGACGCCGGAGGTCAAGCGCTTCGCGCAGACGCTGGAGAAGGTCTGCGTCGACACGGTCGAGTCGGGCTTCATGACCAAGGACCTCGCCATTCTCATCAGCCCCGAGCAGCCCTGGCTGACCACGACCAAGTTCCTCGACAAGCTCGACGATGGCCTGAAGAAGGCGATGAAATAGCCGCGGGCGCCGATCGCCGCCGAGCCACGGCCGCTAGAACTGCCGCGTGAAGCCGAGCTGGAACTGGTTGCGGTCGAATTTCGACAACGACTCGTTCGACTGGTTCGTCGTGTAGCTGTAGCTCACCACCGGGGCGAAGCCGAAGATGGTGAAATCCCGCTTGTAGAGAGACAGCTTCACGAAGATCTGCCGGTCGACGCGGCGCACGCCGAACAGCGGGTCGGTCGCCTGGTAATTCGTCCATTGCACTTCCGGCGCGACATTTGCCGTGATGCCGTAGGCGAATTCCTGCTGATAGGCGAGGCCGAACTTGTAGTACCAATTGGAGAAGATGTCCGAGTCGGCCGATTGGTAGCCGACGCCCACGCTGCCGCGCACGAAGCTGCTGGGCGTGATGTAGTAATCGACGTAATTGCCCTGGTCGAGATAATAGCCGTCGAGAAAGGTCTGCGTCTGGTAGGACGTGCTGAGCCCTTCGAAATAGCTCGAGTAGAGAAGCTGCTTGGTCAGCCAGTACTGGCCTTCGAGCCTGCCGCCGACTCCCGTGCTGTAAGCGTGCTCGCCGTACCAGCGCTTGGTCGCCACGCCCAGCACGCTGACGTCGCCGCGCTCGAAAAACCACTGCGGGCCCATATGCCCGCGCGCCTGTGCGTCATCGAACGCGCTGTTGCTAGGATATTTGAGCCCATAGAGCAGCGCGCCGGTGCGCCAGCGCAGATCGGGCTGCAAGTCGGCCCGGTATTCGCCGGAAACAGTGCCGGTGACGCCGACGCCCGACTGCTGCCGCGCCTGCTGCGAGAGGACGAAAGGCAGGCCGAACAGCGTCACGTGGTCGTTCGCGGTCGCCTTGTTGAGGTTGGTGTCGGGCGCAACGCCGAAATTGACGTCATAGACGAAACGCTTGCGCGAGCGGATGATGGCGAGATAGCGCTCGACATTGTCGATGACCGTAGCGGGCAGGCTGCCTTCGGCCAAAGCGAGGTGGAAATTGTACTCCGCCGCATCGTCCTCGCCGGTCTCGAACAGCGCGCGCGCGAGATCGAGGCGCACCCTGACGACGTTGGGATGGTCGACGATGATCTTGCGGTAATAGGGGATCGCCTCGGCGAATTTCTTCTGCCGGGCATTGATCTCCCCCATCAGGAAGAGGGCGTCCACCGAGGACGGGTCGTCATTCAGCGTCGGCTCGAGAATCGCCGCCGCGGTCTTGTAGTCGCCAAGCGTGATCGCGAGGCGCGCCGCGTCGAGCGGCTTGAGCGTGATTTCTCGGCGCTTGCTGGTGTCGCCTTCGCTCGCGCCTTCAGCGCCGAGCGCCGCCGTCGATGACAGGACCGTCGCGGCCAGCGCGATCGTCAGCAACGTTCGAGCGAAGCGAAAGGTGCGCGGCATCGCGGCAGGCCGTCCGTGAAAGCGGACGGCGGGCGCTTGGCCCGCCGCCCATCGCGTTCTGACTGCTTAATGCTTCGCGCCGCCGTAGGCGCCGATCGCGCTCGTCCCGCTGCCGGAAACCGCGAAGACGCCACCCATCTCGGCCGCTGCCAGGCCATAGAAGGCGCCGGATGTCGTACCGTTCACGGCAACCGGCGTCCCCGACGACGTCATGGCGCCGGCGTACTTGTTGGTGCCCTGAGTGATCGTCGCGTTGCTCGATAGCGTGCCCCAATGCGCCGCGCTGCCATCCGCCTGCGAAGCGGTCATGTCGAGGCTCACACCGACCTGGCGGCTGCCGAAGTCGACATTGCCGGTGAAGAGACCCGTCAGGTTGAAGTTCGCGCCGTTGCTGCTGCCGGTGCCGACCGCGCCGCCCTGATAGGTGGCCGCCCCCGTCTGCGGCATGTCGGACGCCAGCGTATCCGTGCCGGCGGCGAACGCGCCGACAGCCGTCGTCTTGCCGGTGGCGTCGGCGTGCGACCAGATGCCGTAATTCGACGATGTCAGACCGCTGACATCGAACACGACGGTGTCTTTGCTGTTGTCGCTGTTGGTCTCGGTCTTGATATTGAAGTTCGTCAATGTGCCATCGGCATTGTTGGGATCGGCGACGTTGTAGATCGGGACCCCGTTGAAGGTCACATCGGAGAGGCCCGTGACATCCGGCCCGCCCAGAGTGAAGGTGTGGTTGAAGCCCGGCACGGTGATCGTCAGCAGCGCGGCCGGATTGACGTCGCCGCTCAAGTCGAGCGTCGCGGTCTGCGAACCGTCGGTCGACATCGTGGCCGTGCCGAGATTGCCGTTCGCGTCGGTCGACGCCGCCACGGACGGATTGCTGAACCCGGTGGGGTTCGCGGCTTGCGCAGGCGCGCCGCCGCTGGCCGCCGGCGCCGAGCCGCCGCCGCCGCCACCGCCGCAGGCCGCTGTCGAGGCCAGCAGCGCCAAACTCAAAATCGTACGCTTCCTGATCATTCTACGTCTCCCAGCATCGCGGAGCTTGTCGCGGGCACATGTCCCGACGTGTGGTTGAACAGCGCTGGGGAGATATGTATCCGTTGCGCACTCTTTTTTGCCTGCGCTTGCGCTTAAGGAGAATGCACGCATAGCCCGCAGGGCAATCCGGCGAGCGTCCAGGTTTCCGGGCCGCGCCACGGCGCAACCGGCAATTGGGCGAGAACGTAAGCGATCGCGGCGGCGTCAGGCCGCCGCTTGCGCCTTCTCGGCGACGGCGCGCTCGACCGCGGCGAGCGCGGCCTCGGCGCGGCCGGGATCCGGCCCGCCGGCCTGCGCCATGTCGGGGCGGCCGCCGCCGCCCTTGCCGCCCAGCGCCTCGGCGCCGATGCGCACGAGGTCGACGGCGTTGAAGCGCGCCGTCAAATCGTCGGTGACGCCGACGACGAGCGACGCCTTGCCGTCGGCGCTGGCGACCACCGCGACGACGCCGGAGCCGATGTCGCGCTTCATGTCGTCGGCGAGGCTCTTGAGCTCCTTGGCCGGCATGTTCGCGACGGCGCGGCCGGCGTATTTGACGCCGCCGAGATCCTTGGCGGCGGCGCGCGGACCGCTCCCGCCCGAGGCGATCAGGCGGCGCGCCTCGCTCAACTCGCGCTCGAGGCGCTTGCGCTCCTCGAGCAAGCCGGCGAGACGCGCGGGAAGCTCGGCCGGCGTCGCGCGGATGGCGCCCGCCGCTTCGCGCAGCAGCGCCTCCTCCTGCTCGACATAAATCTCGGCGGCGGCGCCGGTCAGCGCCTCGATGCGGCGCACGCCGGCGGCGACGGCGCTCTCCGCGACGATCTTGAAGAAGCCGATATCGCCGGTGCGCCGCACATGCGTGCCGCCGCACAGCTCGACCGAGAAGGGCTTGAGCGCGTGGCCGTGCATGTCGGTCTCCTCGCCCATGGCGACGACGCGCACCTCCTCGCCGTATTTCTCGCCGAAGAGGGCGAGCGCGCCGGCCTCCTGCGCCTTATCCGGCGACATCAAGCGCGTCGTCACTTCGCTGTTCTGGCGGATAAGGGTGTTGACCTCGGCCTCGATGATGCGGATGTCTTCGGGCGTGAGCGCGCGCGGCTGGCTGAAATCGAAGCGCAGCCGGTCGGATGCCACGAGCGAGCCCTTCTGCGTCACGTGCTCGCCCAGGCGCCGGCGCAGCGCCTGGTGCAGCAGATGCGTCACCGAGTGGTTGGCGCGCAGCGCGGTGCGGCGCGTCTCGTCGATGCGCAGCTCGACGAAATCGCCGAGCTTGAGCGCGCCATGCGTCAGGCCGCCGAGATGGACGAAGAGCTCGCCCGCGCGCTTTTGCGTGTCGCGCACCGCGAATGCGCCGCCTTGCGCGGAGAACATGGTGCCGGTGTCGCCCACCTGCCCGCCCGATTCGGCGTAGAACGGCGTCTGGTTGACGATGATCGCGGCGTCGCTGCCCGCTTTCGCCTCTGGGACCGCCTTGCCGTCGGCGACGATGGCGACGATCTTGCCCTCGGCGACATGCGCGTCATAGCCCAGGAATTCGGTGGCGCCGACCTGCTCGCGCAGCTCGAACCACACCTGCTCGGTCGCGGCCTCGCCCGAGCCGACCCAGCTCTTGCGCGCCTCGGCGCGCTGGCGCTCCATCGCCGCGTTGAAGGCGTCGGTCGCCACCTGCCGGCCGCGCGCGCGCAGCACGTCCTCGGTGAGGTCGAGCGGGAAGCCGTAGGTGTCGTAGAGCTTGAAGGCGACCTCGCCGGGGAAGGCCTGGCCAGAGCCGAGCTTCGCCGTCTCCTCCTCGAGGAGCTTCAACCCGCGGTCGAGCGTCTGCTTGAAGCTCGTCTCCTCGAGCCGCAGCGTCTCGGTGATGAGCGCCTCGGCGCGCACCAGCTCGGGATAGGCCTGGCCCATCTGGCGCACCAGCGCCGGCACCAGCCGCCACATCAGCGGCTCCTCGCAGCCGATGATGTGCGCGTGCCGCATGGCGCGGCGCATGATCCGGCGCAGCACGTAGCCGCGCCCTTCCTTCGCCGGCAGCACGCCGTCGGCGATGAGGAAGGAGGACGCCCGCAGATGGTCGGCGATGACGCGGTGCGACACGCCTTGCGGCCCGTCCGGCGGCACGCCCGATGCCTCGGCCGAGGCGAGGATCAGCGTGCGCATCAGGTCGATGTCGTAATTGTCGTGCTTGCCCTGCAGCACCGCGGCGACGCGCTCGAGCCCCATGCCGGTGTCGATCGACGGGCGCGGCAGCGCGCGGCGCTCCTCCTTCGCCACCTGCTCGTACTGCATGAAGACGAGGTTCCAGATCTCGATGAAGCGGTCGCCCTCGGCATCGGGACTCCCGGGCGGGCCGCCCGGGATCTTGTCGCCATGGTCGTAGAAGATCTCCGAGCACGGGCCGCACGGGCCGGTGTCGCCCATCGCCCAGAAATTGTCGGACGTCGCGATGCGGATGATGCGGCTCTCCGGCAGCCCGGCGATCTTGCGCCACAGCGCCGCCGCGTCCTCGTCCTCCGAGAAGACGGTGACCAGGATGCGGTCCTTGGCCAGGCCGAACTCCTTGGTCGCCAGGTTCCAGGCGAGCTCGATGGCGCGGTCCTTGAAATAGTCGCCGAACGAGAAATTGCCGAGCATCTCGAAGAAGGTGTGGTGCCGCGCGGTGTAGCCGACATTCTCGAGGTCGTTGTGCTTGCCGCCGGCGCGCACGCATTTCTGCGCCGTGGTGGCGCGCGCATAGTCGCGCTTCTCGGCGCCGGTGAAGACGTTCTTGAACTGCACCATGCCGGCATTGGTGAAGAGCAGCGTCGGATCGTTGCGCGGCACCAGCGGGCTCGACGGCACGATCTCATGGCCGTGGCGCTGGAAATAGCCGAGGAAGGCGGCGCGAATGTCGTTGGTGGTCTGCATGGCGCTTATCTGGGTCTTTCCCCGGGCGGAGCCAAGACGGTTTTACGGAGGCGGCATCGCCCTGTCCAGCCGCGGGCCGGGCCCGAATTGGCTTCGTTTGGTAATTTTAACGTTTCGCTCAACCGTCGACCCCTCCTCTCCGCCGTCCCCGCGCAAGCGCAGGGCTGCGCGGCGAAAATTCTCGTGCCCTTCCGACGATTCCGCGCGATGGATTGCTCACGCTACGGTCGTCATGCGCGGGCTTGGCCCGCGCATCCACGTCTTGTTTTCCCGCAGCAAAGACGTGGATGGCCGGCACGGAGGCCGGCCATGACGGCGGTGAGGTTGCGGACTCCATATCCTTCGTCTCGCTCCGGGTATCGCCTGCGCCACGAGAAAAAACGGCGCCGGCTGGGGGGGCCGGCGCCGTCGGTCCGTTTCGTCGGAGGGGTACGGACCGGAAAAGACTATTCCTCGGCGGCGGCGCCATCGGCGCCCGCCACCATCATGGCGTCCGCCACGAGGCCGGCATTGCCGCGGATGGCGCGCTCGATCGCCTCGGTGATCTGGGGGTTGTCCTTCAGGAACTGCTTGGCGTTCTCGCGGCCCTGGCCGATGCGCTGGCCGTCATAGGAGAACCACGAGCCGGATTTCTCGACGACGCTGGCCTGCATGCCGAGGTCGAGGAGCTCGCCGCGCTTGGAGATTCCCTCGCCGTACATGATGTCGAACTCGACCACCTTGAAGGGCGGCGCCATCTTGTTCTTGACCACCTTGACCCGGGTCTGGTTGCCGATCACCTGCTCGCGCTCCTTGATCGCGCCGATGCGGCGGATGTCGAGCCGGACCGAGGCATAGAATTTGAGGGCGTGGCCGCCGGTGGTGGTCTCGGGATTGCCGAACATGACGCCGATCTTCATGCGGATCTGGTTGATGAAGATCACCATCGAGCGCGACTTGGAGATCGAGCCGGTGAGCTTCCTGAGCGCCTGGCTCATGAGGCGGGCATGCAGCCCCATATGGTTGTCGCCCATCTCGCCTTCGAGCTCGGCGCGCGGCACCAGCGCCGCCACCGAATCGATCACCAGCACGTCGATGGCGCCGGAGCGCACCAGCGTGTCGGCGATCTCGAGCGCCTGCTCGCCGGCATCGGGCTGGGAGATGAGGAGGTCGTCGATGTCGACGCCGAGCTTCTTCGCATAGGCCGGGTCGAGCGCATGCTCGGCATCGATGAAGGCGCAGGTGCCGCCGGCCTTCTGCGCCTCGGCGATGACATGGAGGGCGAGCGTCGTCTTGCCGGAGCTTTCCGGCCCGTAGATCTCGACGATGCGGCCGCGCGGCAGGCCGCCGATGCCCAGCGCGATGTCGAGGCCGAGCGAGCCCGTCGAGATGACCTCGCTCTCCGTCGCCGCCTCGCGCGAGCCGAGCTTCATGATCGAGCCCTTGCCGAACGCGCGCTCGATCTGGCCGAGAGCGGCGTCCAAGGCCTTCTGCTTGTCCATGGTATCCCTGTCCAACAGGCGCAAAGCCGTCTGCGACATGCCCCACCCTCCTTATTCCATGGTCGCCGCAAGGTTGCAATCGACCGCGACAAGAAAGCCAACGTACCATATTTGTTCACCGATCGAGCTTTCCCACCCGGCGCTCTCCGACGCGAATCAAGCGCGCATTTACCTGGAGAACATTCGCTGGCCCCACGGCGCGTCCTGTCCTTGCTGCGGCCGGCTCGATCCGGTGAAGGCGCTGGGCGGGGACTCGATGGGTCCGGGCTGGTATCACTGCGGCGACTGCCGGAAGAAGTTCACGGTGCGGGTCGGGACCGTTTTCGAGCGGTCGCATATCGCGCTCCACAAGTGGCTGCTCGGCTTCCGCATGTATGCGTCGTCCAAGAAGGGCCCCTCGGCGCGCCAGCTGCACCAGACCCTCGGCATCACCTATCGCTCGGGCTGGTTCATGGCGCGCCGCATCCGCGCGGCGATGCGCGACGGCGACCCGGCCCCGCGCGGCGGCAAGGACAAGGTTGCCGAAGCGGACGAGAGGGCCATCGGCCCGGCCAAGGACGTGTTCGTGAACGAGCGCGGCTGGGTCAAGGAGCGCGGCACGGCGACGAAGCGCAAGGCCGTCACCCGGGTCGAGCGCGGCGGCCGTTCCCGCTCGATCAAGGTGGACGATCTCAAGCGCCAAGACGATCCGCAAGGCGCTGTTCGAGAACGTCGTGCTTGATGGCCGCCTGCATACCGACGAAGCGCACCGCTGCCGCAAGGCCGGCGAAGAGTCCGCCGCGCATGAGCGCGTGACCCATTCGGCTGGCGAGTATGCGCGGTATTCAAACCGAGGCGTGCTCGGCGTAAACGATAGCGAGCGCACGACCCGCGCCATCAAGGGCGCGGAAGGCAAGCGGTTGACCTACCGACAGCCTCGTAAGCACCCGGCCGCCTAAGCGGTCAAAGCGCAGGCTCACGCATAATGATTTCGAGGGCGCACTAGACGCCCTCTTGCGCCTGCTGTTCGGCGAGGAAACTTAGCGCCGAGACTTGCCCTTGCGCACCCGGCCTTTGCGGGCCGGGCGTCCTTTCTTCGGACTCGACTCCACCTGCGGCTTGTGCGGCATATTGAGGGCGCGCCTTAGGCCACGCTCCATACGCTCGGCTGTGTCTCGCTCACTATAGGTATCATCTGATTCTGACATCTTCCCACTCATGGAAACCGTCTACATCCAGGGCAAGAAACATAGGATCGGGCGATGCATCTATTGCTTATCCCAAGAAAATCTTAGCGATGAACATGCAGTGCCATTTTCCTTGGGCGGCGATATCACGTTAGAGGATGCCAGTTGCGACCGTTGTGCTGGCATTACCAGCTACCTCGACGGCTATCTAGCTCGGCACGTGTTTCATGAATTTCGAACACATCGCGGCCTGCAAAGTCGCAGGGGGCTGCCAAAGGAACTGCCCGCCACCCTGATTCACGGGGAGCAGCGCGTCCGAACCTTGCTGCCCGTGTCGGATCATCCGTTTGCCATAACCCTACCAAACTTTGGGTCGGCAGGCATTCTCCGCGGCGAGCCGCCGCGGAAGGTCTATGGAGAGCGCACGAATTTCTGGAGTTGGGGTTGGTTTCCGGAGAGTATGACGGCCGAGGGAATTCGCGTCGAGATCACCTACAACGTAGGAACGTTCGCAAGGGCCATCGCCAAGGCCGCTTATTGTCATGCCGTATTGATGCATGGGTTAGGCGGCTTCCGATCGCTATGGATGTCAGATCTAATTCTTGGGCGCTACCCCTATCCTCTCTATCTCGTTGGCTCAGACGAGCTTCAACCACTAAGTCAACAGATGCCGCAGCATGAGCTTTGGTTTGGAGATGCGACCAATAGCCGTCAGAAACTCGAGGTCGTTTCGCTTCGTCTGTTTGGCAATGCCGCCACCAGGGACGGAATTGGGTTGCCAGTCTATCATGTCGTGATGGGCGTTCTCGGTGAGGCCGTGACTAGGGTAAGGCGGCGCGTACCAGTTCTTCCGAAGACAATAGCGCTCTGACACATAGCCGATAGAACTCGCGCTCGCGCTCCTCTAGCGCTCCCATGCCCGCGGGTCGCCCGGCCCAGAGGGGTCCAGATGCTCCATTTTCCAGCGGAGCCGTTGGGCTAGCAGTTCAATGGCCCCTTCGCGGGAGAGCGGGGCGCTCATGGCGCGCCGGCCACTCGGTCGCCCGCTACTCCGCCGCGGTGTCTGCGACCGCCGGCGTGCCGAGGCGCTGCGCGACGCCTTGACCATAGGCGGGATCGGCGCGCAGGAAATGCGCGAGCTGGCGACGTTGGATGTCGGCCGGCGCCTTGCTCAGCGAACCCGCCACATTGTCCATGAGGCGCGCTTGCGCTTCGCCGCCGATGAGGCGGAACAGCGCGCCCGCCTGGCCGTAATCATCGTTGCCGGCGCGATGATCGTAGCGGTCGGCAGCGCCGGAGAGGGCGAGCGGCGGCTCGGCGGCGCGCGCGTCCTGCGCCGGCCCGCCGAAGCTGTTGGGCTCGTAGTTCGGGCGGCCGCCGCCATTGCCGTCGAAGCGCATGGCGCCGTCGCGCTGGTGGTTGTGCACCTCGGCCGCATGCGGCCGGTTGACCGGCAGCAGCGCATGATTGGCGCCGAGGCGGTAGCGGTGCGCATCGGCATAGGCGAAGAGCCGGCCCTGCAGCATCTTGTCCGGGCTGAAGCCGATCCCGGGCACGATGTTGGCCGGGCTGAAGGCGGCTTGCTCGACCTCGGCGAAATAATTCTCGGGGTTGCGGTTCAACACCATCTCGCCGATCTCGAGCAGCGGATAGTCCTTGTGCGGCCACACCTTGGTGAGGTCGAACGGATCGAGGTGATATTTCGCCGCGTCGGCCTCGGGCATGAGCTGCACGCAAACGCGCCAGGCCGGCGGCGCGCCATCGACGATAGCCGCGAACAGGTCGCGCGTGGCGTGGTCGGGGTCGATGCCCGCCATCCGCACCGCCTGCTCGGCGGTGAAGTTCGCGATCCCCTGGCGCGTCTTGAAATGATACTTGACCCAGACGCGCTCGCCCTGGGCGTTGATCCAGCCGAAGGTGTGGCTGCCGAACCCGTCCATGTGGCGATAGGAGCGCGGCGTGCCGCGGTCCGAGAACAGGATGGTCACCTGGTGCAGGGCCTCCGGCGACAGCGAGAAGAAATCCCACACCGCCGTCGCGTCCTTGAGATTGGTCTGCGGGTTGCGCTTCTGCGTGTGGATGAAGTCCGGGAATTTCAGCGGGTCGCGCAGGAAGAACACCGGCGTGTTGTTGCCGACGATGTCGTAATTGCCTTCCTCGGTGTAGAGCTTCACGGCGAAGCCACGCGGATCGCGTTCGGCATCGGCCGATCCCTTCTCGCCGCCGACGGTGGAAAAACGCAGGAAGACCTCGGTCTCCTTGCCGATGGCGGCCAGGAACGCCGCCTTGGTCCAGTGCGTGACGTCGCGGGTGACGCGGAAGACGCCGTAGGCGCCGGCGCCCTTGGCATGGACGACGCGCTCGGGGATGCGCTCGCGGTTGAAATGCGCGAGCTTCTCGATGAGATGGAAATCCTGCAGCAGGACCGGTCCGCGCGGCCCGGCGGTCAGGCTGTTCTGATTGTCGGCGACAGGCGTACCGGAACTGGTGGTCAGCGTTCTGCTCATGGTCCGTGCCCTCCTTTCAAGGACAGGGCAGACGCTAGACCCTTGGCAGGAAATCGCTCCAACCGATTATTCAGATATTTATGATCGTAATTAACGATTATCCATCGTGCCAAACCCGGGACCGTGTCGGCGGATGCTGCCGCGGCTCATCGCCCATCGCCGTTCGCATCCGCGAGTGCGTCGAGGCGGTCGGCCAGACGGTTCAGCTCCCACTCGCGGGCGAGGACGGACGCCTTGGCCCAGCTTGGCGTCTGGTCTTGCAGCGAGGGCAGAGGCGCGGACGCGTCCATGGTTGCGATCCGGCGGTAGAGGCGCAGCTCGTCCGCCTGCGAAGCGAACCGGCCGCTCGCGAGCACGTCCTCGAGGGTCCCATATTTGCGCAGCAGGCCCGCCGCGCCCTTGGGACCGACGCCCTTCGCTCCCGGCAGCCTGTCCGAGGGGTCGCCGCGGAGCGCGATGAAGTCGGGCACCTGCTTGGGTTCGACACCGTACCGCTCGCGCACTTCCGCGGGCCCGATGCGCGCCATCTCGCCGGCGCGCACGGGCTGGAGGACCGTCGTCGATTCCGAGGCGAGCTGAAAAGCATCGCGGTCGCCGGTCGCGACGATGGCCGTGCCGCCGCGTCGCTCCTCCTGGGCGACGGCGGCCGCGAGGAAATCATCGGCCTCGTAGCCGGCAGCCTTTGCGCAGGCAAAGCCGCACGCCGCCACGAACTGCGGCAGGACATCGAGCTGATCGACCAGCTCGTCCTCGAAGTCGCGCCCGCCCTGATAAGCCGCGAACACCTCGTGACGATATGTCGGCTCGTCCAGCGTGTCCCAGCCGACGAGCACGGCGCGCGGCCGCTCGCTCTCATAGAGCCGCAGCAGGAAATTGGCGAAACCGACGATGGCGCCGCCGCCCTTGTCGCCGCGCCGCCGGATCGTCTCGGGCAGCGCATGATAAGAGCGATGCGCGAAGGAATCGCCGTCGACGACGAGCAGGGGCCGCGTCACGGCGCGGCGCCGGTTGCAGCAGGGCGGCGCCGATAAGAGCAACAAAATGGTTGCGTTTTGCCGCGCGGCAGGCTATGTAATTGCGCAACCATGAGGTTGCCCATGGAAGATCGCATCGAAAAGACCATCGAGCTCAAGGCGCCGCTCGCGCGCGTGTGGCGGGCGCGGACCGATCACCGCGAATTCGGCAAGTGGTTCCGGGTTCGGCTGGACGGTCCATTCGTGCCGGGTCAGGTTTCGCGTGGCCAAATCACGCATCCCGGCTACGAGCATGTCCGATGGGAGGCGGTTGTCCAGAAAATTGAGCCGGAACGGCTGTTCTCCTTCACCTGGCATCCCTACGCGTTGGACCCGGACAAGGACTATTCCGGCGAGCCGCAAACGCTGATCGAGTTCACCTTGGAGAAGACCGCAACCGGCACGCGGCTTCGCATCGTCGAGTCCGGCTTCGCCGGCCTGCCCGACAAGCGCCGCATCGAGGCGTTCCGCATGAACGAACGCGGCTGGGGCGAGCAGCTCAAGAATATCTCGCGCCATGTCGAGGAAGCGCCGTGAGGGGACAGGGCGCGTTGCAGAGGCGTGCCTCGGTCTTCGCCGCCCTCGGCGACGAGACGCGGCTCTCCGTGCTGGCCAAGCTCTGCCACGGCGAGCCGCAATCGATCTCCCGCCTGACCGACGGCACCAAGCTGTCGCGGCAGGCGGTGACAAAGCATCTGCGCGTACTCGAGAGCGCGGGCGTCGTGCGCAGCGACCGCGTCGGGCGCGAAAGCCTGTTCGCGCTCGAGCCGCAGCCGATCGAGGACGCGCGGAAATATCTCGACCACGTCTCCCGGCAGTGGGACGACGCGCTGGCGCGGCTCAAATCTTTCGTCGAGGACTAGGCCGGTCCGCGGCGGCGTGTTTCGCCGGGACGGCGTGCGGCTCACCCGCCGCCCGACAGCATCACCTCTTTCACCTTGCCGGCGAGCTGCTTCAGGCTGAAGGGCTTGGCCAGGAAATGCATGTCGGTGTCATGGTCGAGGCGCTTCCGGAACGCGTCCTCGGTATAGCCGGAGATGAAGATCACCTTCATGTCCGGGTGGAGCTCGCGCACGCGCTTCACCAGATTGGGCCCGTCCATGCGCGGCATGACGACGTCGGTGATGAGCAGCTCGACCTTCTCGGTCCCGGCGGTGATGACCTCGAGCGCCGCCTCGCCGCTCTTCGCCTCGATCACCTTGTAGCCCTTGTTCCTGAGCGCGCGCGCGCTGAAGAGGCGCACCGGATCCTCGTCCTCGACCAGCAGCACGGTGCCGGCGCCGGTCAGGTCGCGCGTCGCCTGCCCGTCGCCGAGATCGGTGGCGCGCGCCGCGGCGCCCGCCTCGCCGCCGGCGTGGCGCGGCAGGAAGATCGAGAAGGCGGCGCCCTTCCCCGCCTCGCTGTCGACGAAGACGAAGCCGCCGGTCTGCTTGACGATGCCGTACACGGTCGAGAGGCCGAGGCCGGTGCCGGAGCCCACTTCCTTGGTCGAGAAGAACGGCTCGAAGATGCGCGCGAGATTCTCGCGCGGTATGCCGATGCCGGTGTCGGTGACCTCGGCCAGCACATACTCGCCGGGCGGCATCACCTCGTGGCCGCGCCGCATCGGGAACTCGCTCGACACGTTGGCGGTGCGGATGGTGAGCGTGCCGCCGCCGGGCATGGCGTCGCGCGCGTTGACGGCGAGGTTGATGATGACCTGCTCGAGCTGGCCCTGGTCGACCTTGACGAGGCCGAGATCGCGGCCATGCACCACCTTGAGCTCGATGTTCTCGCCGATGAGGCGGCGCAGCAGATGCGACAGCTCGGCCAGGACGTCGGTGATATTGAGGACGCGCGGCTGCAGGGTCTGCTGGCGCGAGAAGGCGAGCAGCTGGCGCACGAGGTTCGCCGCGCGGTTGGCGTTCTGCTTGATCTGCATGATGTCGGCGAAGGACGGGTCGCCCGGCCGGAAGCGCAGCAGCAGGAGATCGCAGAAGCCGATCATCGCCGTGAGCAGGTTGTTGAAATCATGCGCCACGCCGCCGGCGAGCTGGCCCACCGCCTGCATCTTCTGCGATTGCGCGAATTGCGCCTCGAGGCTCTTCTGCTCCGAGGTGTCGATGAAATGCAGGATGACGCCAGCCTCGCCCTCCTCGGCCGCGCCCAAGCGGCTGACGAAGAGCGCGGCGGATTTGTCGCGCGCGCCGGAGAGGCGCACCTCGACCGGGCGGGAGACGGGCCGCCCTTCCGCCACCGCGGCGAGTTTCTGGGTGATCTCGCCCTGGCTGTCGGGGGAGAGGAAGCTCACCAGCGTCTTGCCGATGAGATCGCCCGGCGGCACGCCGAACAGCTCGCCCAAGGCGCGATTGGCCTCCTCCAGCCTGCCCGAGCGGTCGAGCAGCGCGATCCCCACCGGCGCGTTGGCGAAGAAGCGCTGGAAGCGCTGGCGCGACAGCCGCAGCGCCTCCTCCCATTCGCGCTCGGGCGTCAAATCCCGCACCACCGAGCGCGTGCGCAGGCCGTCGCCGGTCGGCACCACGCTCTGGCTGATCGAGGCGTAGACGGTGCGGCCCTGGCGGCCGCGCAGCACGATCTCGCCGCGCGACGCGCCGGAAGCGGCGCCCTCGAACGGCGCATGCGGCGGGCTCCCGGCCGGCACGTCGCCGACCAGGAACTCCTTGAGCCTGGCGCCGCTCTCGACGAGCTCGCCCGCCGAGGCGCCGAGCCATTCGGCGAGTGCCTGGTTGACGAAGAGGAAGCGCCCCTCGCCGTCGACCGAGTAGAAGCCGGTCGGCGCGTTGTCGAGGAAATCGGCGAGCTTCATCTGCTCGTCGCGGATCACCTGCTCCATCTCATGGCGCGCGGTGACATCCTCGAAGCTCCACAAGCCATAGCCGGGCCGTCCGGCCAGCAGATGCGCCGAAAGGCTGAACCAGGTGGTGGCGCCGGCGCCGTAGCGCAGCGCCAGCCGGCCGGCGGCGCGGCCGCTGCGCGCGGCATCCTGTCGCAGCCGCAGGAACTCGACCGCCGCGCCCTCGTCCTCGGCGAAGCGCCGCTGGATGGCGTCGAGCGGCGGGCCGCCGAGCTCGGGGAAGAAGCGATGGAAGGCGGCGTTGGCATAGGCGATCGAGCCATCCGGGGCGACCACCAGATGGGCATTGGGCGAGGCCTCGAGCGCCTGGCTCAGCAGGTCGACGCGGCCGGCGAGCACGGCGTACACCCGCCGCGCCACCAGCGCGGCGAGGCCGCAGGCGGCGGCAAAGATGACGAGAACGATCGCCACCGGGCGCGCCTTGGAGCCTTCGACGAACTCGGCGAGCGAGACGATGAAGAGCGCCAGCCCGAGCGCCGCGCAGCCAAACGCGATGGCGCCCAAACGGCGCATCCAGGCCGGCACGCCGGCCGCGCTGGGCAGCCGGGCGGCGCGCGGCGCGCGGCGGCGTATCGCCGGTAGCATGGTCACGGCGGCAATTCCCCTGTCACGCCCGGGCCCGGCATCCGCATGACCCTCTTCTAGCATAAGGGCGGCCGGCGATGATCGGGGATTCGCCTAGCCGGGCCGCGGCTTGCCTTTGAGGCGGAAGACATAGTTGATGATTTCCGCGACCGCGCGGCAATGCTCGGGCGGAATCTCCTGGTCGAGCGCGACGCTCGCATAGAGGCTGCGCGCGAGCGCCGGGTTCTCGACCAGCGGCACGATATGCCCCGGTTGCGCCGCCGCCAGGGTCACACCGTGCGCGGCGCCGGCGATCAGCTCGGTGAAATCGGGCGCGACGTCCTTGTCGGATGATGCCGGCGGTTGCGTCAGCAAACCCGAAAATGCGCGCTTCATGGCGCCGCGGCGACGTCGAATCCGGCGCGCGGGAAATGCAGGTTGAGGTCGCCCGCCTCAGGGTCGACGCGGCGGATGACGATCGCGCGGTCGTCGATCGCCAGGAGCTCGCCGGCGACGGGATCGCGGCCATAATCGTTGGCGGCGACGGTCACGCGCTCGCCCGGCCGGCGCCCGCTCATATCGCCGCCGCCGCGCCGCTCGACAGAATCGGGGCGTGCCGCGCGGGCGATCGCCAGCGCCTCCTTGGCGTCGAGCGGCGTGCGCGTGCCGTGGCCCAATTTCGCCATGCGCTCGAGCCAGGCCTTGGTCGCGTCGCAGCCGGCGAGGAGGTCGACCTCCTCGATGTTGCCGCACACGAACCACAGCACGTGGTAGAGGGCGAAATCGGCGATACCGGGCGCGGCGCCCAGGACATGCGCGCGGCCGTCCGCCAGCGCGCCTTCGATCCATTGCGCATGGGCGCGAAACTGCGCGCGGATCGCCGGCTGGCGTGCCTTCATGCGATCGGCATCGAAGAGGCCATTGGTGAATTTGCGCCGGTCGTCCTTGAGCTCGCTCGGGAACTGGTCGGCAAAGGTGCCGAAAACGACGCCGACCGCATTGGTGAAGAGCGCGCTGTCGGCCCAGGCGGCGATGAGATCGCCGCCGCCCGCGCCGTAAAGGGCGGGCTTCGGGAAGCGGCGCTCGACCTCGCGCAAGATGCAGCGGGTGTCGCAGTAGATGTCGGCGCCGATCTGCATCACCGGCGTCTTGCGATAGCCGCCGGTCAGCGGCATCAGCTCGGGCTTCGGCATCCAGCGGGGGATGTCGACCGAGCGCCAAGTCACACCCTTGAGGCCACAGACGAGCCGCACCTTCTCGGAAAAGGGCGAGCGGTCGTAGTGGTGCAGGATGATCTCGGCCATGGCGCGTCCTCCCGGCAATACTCTGACGGCGTCGGCCGCGACTATACCACGCGTCGCCCGCGTTGCCCCGGAAGGGCCGATTGCGCGCGCCGCCGCGCGGCCACATGATCGTCGCGAAGCCAGCTCGGGGAGGGAGCCATGTGGAAGGAATTCCGCGAATTCGCCATGCGCGGCAATGTCGTCGACCTGGCGGTCGGCGTCGTCATCGGCGCGGCGTTCGGCAAGATCGTCACGTCGCTGGTCGGCGACATCGTCATGCCGCCCCTCGGCCTCGTGCTGGCGCGGGTCGACTTCAACAACCTCTTCATCAACCTCTCCGGCACCCCCTATGCGTCGCTCGCCGAGGCCAAGGCGGCCGGCGCGCCGACCATCAATTACGGCGCCTTCATCACCAATATCATCGACTTCGTCATCGTCGCCTTCACCATCTTCCTGGTGGTGCGCGGCATCAACCGGCTGCGCCGCGAGCCGACGCCGTCGACGCGCAGCTGCCCCTACTGCGTGACGACTATCCCGCTGGCGGCCACGCGCTGTCCCGCCTGCACCTCCGAGCTCGAGGCGACGCGCGACGCGCTCTAGCGGCGAGCGACGATCGCGAGGCGCGCGCTAGCCGCCCCGCCAGCCGCTTTCCTAGCACAGGTGCAAAACGGCGGAAGTCGACGCAGCACATGACGTAGGCCGTTCGGCCTAGCCCTTCGCCGCGATCCGCCGCTTGCCACCCGCACGATTGGCTGAGCCATCGCGCCGACTGTCGGCTCGCTCGAACACCGACTATGGTTCGTCAGCGAGATGTGCGCCTCATGGCAGCACCGGATTTAGAATGGGGGACGCGATGCCGTATTTCGTGAAACGTACCTCGCAGACCGGCGTGCCGCTTCCGCATCCTGTGGCATACGCCAGGCCGTCAATGGCGATGACATACGCCTGCGCAGCAGCCGGCTCTGGAATCAACGATATCTGGATCGAGGACGAGGACGGAAATTGCATTGCAGACCGGGCGAAGATCGAACGAAATCGGCGCGAACGCGCGTCAAATCTATGGGATTGGCGAATTTACGGTTGAGATGGGAAGCCCCACGTCCTTCGCCGGCCTGATCTTCCGACCCTCGGCCGCGACGTTCGCGCAGCGCCAGCACGGGATCGGGCCGCTCGCACCGGATAACGCGTGCTGCGCAAATTACGTCTTTTCTTAACAGGCTTGTGCGAAACAGCATGGCTGAAGACTTGCCTAGCGAAGATGCGAGGGGGCACATGCGGCCCGGCGATATGGAAGGCGCTCCCAGCAATAAGGCGGGGTCGTTCGCGCAGCGGCTGGCGAACGACTGCCGACGGCTTGCAGCGACGGAACACGACCGCCCGATTGCCGGCCTATTCGAGAAGCTTGCGCAACTTTTCGAGGAAGCTGCCGCCGTCCAGCGTTGCCAGGCAGCGCGACCGCGTGGTTATGGGGACGAATTCGACTCCTGGTTTTGAGCCGAGATGTTGAAGCAGGTCGTCGCGGCCGTGTTGGCCGCGCACCATCAGGCGACGCCGCGGTAATGACGCTCCGAAAGAGAATGGTCGGCCACCGGGCTCCAGGCCACTGACGCCTTCGGCGCCACGGGATAGCCGAAGCCATGGGTCGCCGCTAAGCTGGCGCGTTGCCGCCAGCGAGGCCGCCATGCGCCGCTTCCTCCGCCGTCCCATCGCCGGGCTCGCCGCCCTGCTCCTCCTGCTCGCCTTCGCACTCCCGCTGCGCGCCGAGGACAAGCCCGCGCACGAGGCGGCCAAAGCGCCCGCAGCATCCGCCGTCCCGCTGCTGCCGCCCGATGCGGTGACGCATCACAAGCTCAAGCTCGGCAATCAGGAGATCGCCTACACCGCCGCCGCGGGCACGCTGCCGCTGCGCGACGACAAGGGCGAGAAGCAGGCGGACATCTTCTATGTCGCCTTCCTGCGCGACGGCATCGCCGATGCGGCGAAGCGGCCGATCACCTATGCCTTCAACGGCGGGCCGGGCGCCGCGTCGGCCTATCTCGACATCGGCGCGCTGGGACCGCGCGCGCTCGATTTCGGCCCCTCCGGCAAGCCGCAACCGACGGCCGACCGCGTGAGCGACAATCCCGACACCTGGCTCCCCTTCACCGATCTCGTCTTCCTCGATCCCGTCGGCACCGGCTACAGCCGCGCCATCGGCGGCGGGGACGCCGCCAAGAAATTCTGGAGCGTGCGCGCCGATCTCGACGCCCTGGCGCAGGTGATCCGCCTGCATCTGACGCGTGCCGACCGGCTCAACTCGCCGGTCTATCTCATCGGCGAGAGCTATGGCGGGTTCCGCGCCGCGCGGCTCGCGCACCAGCTCGCCAATCAGGAGGGCATCGCCGCCGCGGGCGTCATGCTGGTCTCGCCCGCGCTCGAATTCCGCCTGATGAGCGGCGACGAGTTCGACGTGCTGCCCTGGGCGCTGCGGCTGCCCTCCTACGCCGCGGTCGCGCTCGAAGCCAAAGGCGCGCTCTCGCCCGAAGGGCTGGCGGAGGCCGAGCACTTCGCCCTCAACGACTACCTCGTCGCGCTCGCCGCCGGTGCGGGGGAGGCGAAGGGTTCGGCGCGCCTCTACGCGACGATCGCCGATCTCATCGGCCTCGACGAGGCGACGGTGACGCGCTGGCGCGGCCGCGTGCCGGTGGGCGCCTACATCAAGGAGATGCGCCGGCCGGACGGCCAGATCCTGAGCCGCTATGACGGCAGCATCGCCGGCGCCGATCCCGCGCCACACAGCTACCAGGCCGAGGACGATCCGGTCTTGCAGGGCTCGATCGCGCCCTTCACCCGCGCCTTCCTCGCTTACGCGCGCGGCGAGCTCGGCTTTGCCACCGAGCTCGGCTACGAGCTGCTCAACAGCGATGTCAGCCGGCACTGGGAGTGGGGCGACGGCGATTCGGGCGGGCGCCATTCGCTCGGCGCCGGCGATGCGCTGCGCCGCGCGCTGGCGCTCCAGCCGCGCATGCGCGTGCTGATCGCGCATGGGCTCACCGACCTCATCACGCCCTATATGACGAGCCGCTTCGTCGTCGACCATCTGCCGGCCAACGTCACGGCGTCGCGGGTCGAGCTCAAGCTCTATCCCGGCGGCCACATGATGTATCTGCGCTCGGGATCGCGCCATCGTCTCCACGACGACGCCCAGGCATTTTATCTGCCGGAAGCCGGGCAGTGAGCGCACCGGCCGCTGGCGAGGGCGCACCTGCGGCAGGCTCGATGAGCTCGGGCGGCGGCACGAGCTCCACCGCGGCCGGCGCCTCGACCGTGGCGGTGCGGCGCCGACGCGTCAGCGCGATATCGATGGCCACGGTGTTGCCGCTGGCGAAACTGCGCAGCGTCGCGCCGCGCGCGACGCGCGCGACGACGGTGGCGTTGTCGTGGCGCAGCCGCACGGAAGACACGTAGGCGCCGAGATGCTTCGGGATGGCGTCGAGCTTTGCCGTCATCGGCCGCGCGAAGCGGATGGTGAGAACGGTGCCCTCCAGTCGCGCCTCGTAGCGCACCGGCGCCGGCCAGATGAAGGCGATGCGGCCGAAGCCGTCCTTGCCGTGCTCGGTCGCGCGCACGATGACCGGCTCGGCCGCGAATGCGCTTTGGCACGCGAGCAGCCCGAGCGCCGCCGCGATGGCAACCGAGCGAGCGGCGATCATTTACCGTCGAGGCTCGCCAAGATGGCGTCGATCTCGTCCTGGCTGTTGGCGGCCTTGGGCAGCTGGGGTCCGCTGACGAAGTCCTCGTCGGGCGACTTCAGCGTCAGCGAGCGCTTGCCGACCACGGTGTCGCCGAACGCGGCGAGCAGCGCGTCGATCTTGCTCTCGATGTATTTCAGGGTCTTCACCACCTTGGTGATGCGCTGGCCGGTGATGTCCTGGAAATTGCACGCCTCGTAGATGCGCGTGACAGCCGCTACAATCTTGTCGCCGACGGGCGGCGGCAGCGTGGCGGCAAGCTTCTGCACCGCCTCAGCCTCGTCGAGGATGGTCCCGGTCGCCTCCGCCGTCGCCTCGATCACGGCATCGAGCTCGTCGGTGGCCATGGGAATGTGGCGCTCGCGGATGTCGTTCGGCTTGACTTCGGCGATCTCGCGCTTGGCGCGCTGGATATATTGGGCGAGCTGCTCGAGCTCGCGGTAGAGCTTGAGATCGGCGGTCGACATGTCGCCGGACAGGCTCTCGACGATGGCCTCGACCACCGCAGCGACCTCGGTCGTATCGACGGCAATGCGGGTCCTCGCCTGCACCGCGTCGAGCTTGCGCGTCAGGTCGCTGTCCTCGCCGGGCTTTGCCGGCGAGCCGTTACGTTGAGCCGGCTTTTCAGGCATGCGCGTAACTTATGCGAACCATCTTTACGGTCGGTTAAGCTCAACAACCGCGGTCTGAACCGCATTTGGCTCAATCGTCGCGGTGGGTGCGTTCCATGCGCTCGTGGCGCTCCTGGGCCTCGAGGCTCAACGTGGCGATGGGGCGGGCTTCCAGGCGACGGATGCTGATCGGCTCGTCGGTTTCCTCGCAATAGCCGTAGCTGCCGTCCTCGATGCGCAGCAGGGCCGAGTCGATCTTGGAGATCAGCTTGCGCTCGCGGTCGCGCGTGCGCAGTTCGATCGAGCGCTCGGTCTCCAGCGACGCCCGGTCCGTCAGGTCGGGCTCGGCCAGGCTTTCCTCCTTGAGATGCTGCAGCGTCTCCGAGGATTCCGCCAACAACTCCGCACGCCACCGCAACAGCTTCTGGCGGAAATACTCGAGTTGCAGTGGGTTCATGAACTCTTCTCCCTCCGAGGGCCGATAGTCTGGCGGAAGCGTTGGCCGCATCACCTGCTCCGTAAAGCCCGAAAGCCCAAAATCGTGCCGGAGTATATGAATCGGCCCCTCTTTGGGCAAGCGACTCGGAAGAAGGCAGATCATTGAAATCGCTGATAATTCTTCCGGCGATCAAAGCCCTGCGTCGAGCTTGGCCAGTTCCGGCCAGCCGCAGGTCGATCACATCCAAGAACCTGCGTCGATCGTGCTCTCAGCACTGAAAATATGCCGCCTCCAGCGCCGCTTGGGGGCATCGCAATAGTTCGTATTTATGCAAACTGCTCAGTATGTTAACCCCTTCCGCTTAGCGGTTTTTTAAGTGGGGGCGCCATAAACTGTTGGTTATGGCACCCGACTCTGCAGCAACCGCCAAGGCCGGCGCGCCGCCCGCGCCGCAATCAGCGCCGGCGAACTGGCTCGACCTTGTCGGACCAATCGCCTCGCTGGACAGTCTCCCTCCCCCCGAAACCAAGCGTTGGGTCATTCGACGCAAGGCGGAAGTGGTGGCGGCGGTGCGCGCGGGCATTCTTAGTCTCGAGGAGGCGTGCCGGCGCTATACGCTCTCAATCGAAGAATTTCTGTCTTGGCAGCGACTTGTGGAGAGCCATGGATTGCCAGGCCTGCGCGTCACGCGGCTACAAGATTACCGTGATGTAGCCCAGGATCGCTGACAGGGCGGAGTGATATCGGTGTCATCCTGACTCGTCGCCGTCGCCTACTCCGGCGCCGATTGGCAGATCCCTAAATTGTCATCGTTCGGCGGGCTCGACCCGACCCAAGGCACGGCCAGACCTTCGAGCGCCACGCCACTCTCGGCGAGACGCCGGTACTGCTGACCAGCGCGGCCGTCCGCCCCCTATGCACGCTGCGGCACCGGCGCTTGGCCGGGCGCCAAAGCGGGCAGCGTGCTCGGTCGCGCTGGCCGCGGCGATCTGCGGCTGCGAGATGGCCGTGCTGCGCCGTCTCGCCCGCCCGCCCGGCGGCGACTGGCATGTGTTCGTGCGGCCGCTCCTTGACGGCGCCGCAAGGCTGACGCCGCCCAGGTTTTCGCTCAGTCCTTGCCGGCGCCGCGGCGGCGGAAGGCCTCGCTGTTCAGATCGTCGAGCACCTGCTGCTGCCGGCGCGCCTCGCGCCGCTGCTGCTGCCGCGTGCGATTGGCCGCCATGATCTCGTAGCGCTTCACTTCCTGGAACGCCTCGGCGAGCACCCCCCGGCTGCGCTCGATCTGCTCGGCCACCTCGGCCTGCGACAGCGCCAGTTTGCGTCGGCGTTCGATCAGCTGGCGCGCATAGGCGGCATAGGTGAAGGCGGCTTCGGGCGAGGCCGCGGCCGCGGCCTGCTCGCGCGCGTCCTCACGCTCGAGGCGACGGTGCTCCTCGGTGAGCTGGGCCGCCAGCCCTTCAAGGTCGGC
>WNFE01000439.1_pt1 | contig 29488 bp, 11 predicted proteins | sample 5400451 | NCBI WGS metagenome assembly WNFE01 (sample SAMN13153344, study PRJNA577476) | soil metagenome | isolation source: 200 cm saprolite under Douglas fir tree site 2 hole 2 | place: USA:California | collected 2015-04-18
CGCCAAGGTCTTCTCGGAAGTCTTCGTGGTCTCTTCGCGGGCGCGAAGGTCGTGGTCCTTCTTGGTGAGGTCCTCCATGAGGTTGTCCGCCCGTTGGAGTTCTGTCGCGAGGGCCTGCTCCTTCGTAGAGGCCTGAGCTACCTTGGTTTCGAGAGCGGCCGTCCGTGACTCTAGATCCCTTTGGCGCATCGTCAGCTGGTCCGACGACGCGGTGATTCGCGCGGTCTCTTGGTCCAAGGTCGTTTTTTGGGAGCGCAACTCCGCTTGGATCGCCGCGGAATCCCTCTCCGCGGCCGCAAGCTTCGACTGCCGCGTCTCGAGATCCTTGACGGCCGTAGCGATTTCCATGTCTCTCACGGCCAAATTCCGCGAGGCCTCCTGCAACTGTGCTAGGTGACCCTGCGCATCGCGCTCCGCCTTCTCGGCTTCGGCCCGGCGACCCTCCAAGCGCGCCTCTTGAGCAGCGAGGTCGGCACTCTGGCGTTTTTCGGCGCGTTCCGCTTCTTCTGCGACGAGGGCCCTGCGCTGGGACTCGGCGACGAGCCGCTCCGCCTGCTGGGCTTGTTGCGCGGCCGCATCGCGCGTCGCCTCGAGTTGCTTCAGCTCCTCGGTTCGTCGGGCGGACCAGGTGGAGCGGTCGGATTCGAACGACTGGCGGGCACGGAGCAACTCGTCTTCCTTCGCCTTGAGTTCCACGAGACGGGCTTCCGATCGTCGCCAGGCCGCATCGGCTTCTGCGCTTTTGGCGGATTGGGTTTTCGCTTCAGCATCGAGTTTGGATCGTTCGACCTCCAACTGGGCCGAAGCCGCGCGCAGGCTGCGATCCCGTCCCTCGAGTTCTTCCGTTTTCTTCGCGAGCTCGCCGGCCCGAGATTCCGACGACACAGTGAATTGGGTTTGCTGCGACCTCAGGCTCGTCTGAAGGGACTCCCACTCGCGGCGTTTCTCCGTCGCTTCCGACTCGAACCCACGCACGGTCTGTTCGAGCTGGGTCCCTCGGTCGTTCAGGTCCTGCTCTCGCCGGATGAGGGCCATTGCCTGCGCGGACATCTCGGTCAGGTGAGCCTCGGCCTGGCGTTCTTTTGATTCGAGCTCTCGTCCGCGGGCCTCGAGCTCTTGCTCTTCGGTTTGGAGCTCCGCCTCGCGCGCGGTGAGCGCTCGTTCCCGGACCGACATCTCCTTCGCCTTCGCGCCGAGGGTCTCTTGGAGGGCGGACGAATCGCGTTCGATCCGCTCGCGCTCCGCTTGCAGTTCGGACTCCTTCGTTGCTACGGATTGCCGCAAGCCCTCCGCTTCACTGCGAACCCGCGCCGCTTCCGACTCGTATCGGTCTTTGAGCTGCGCGAGTTCGAGCTGCTGAGATTCGAGCTGCTTCGCCGCCGCCTGGAGGTCGGCGCGTTCCTGCTGAAGTCGTTGGTCGCTCTGACGGAGAGACTCCTCCGTCACCGCGATGCGGCTCTCTCGTTCCTCGAGTTCGCGGCGTTTCGCGTCAAGGGTGTCGGCTCTTGAATGGAGTTCGGTCTCGGTCTCCTGGAGCCGCTGGGTCCGTGCCGTCCGGTCCTGCTCGAAGTCGGCCTGTTTCGAGTTCAGATCGGTCTCGAATTGCTTCAACGCCTCTGTCCGCTTGCTGAGTTCGATCGCTTCGTGTGCGGCCTCTTCCCGAAGAGCGCGTTCGCGCGACTCGATCTCGAGGAATCGCTGTTCGGCCTCTTTCGTCGCGCGTTCGGCGCTCGCCTGCACCTGCGCCGCGGACCGCCCGGCCTCCTCGACGACCTTCTCACGACGCTTGAGGTCCTCGTCGCTTCGAGCGATCCAGTCGACGTCGGTCCGGACCTTTTCTTCCTTTTCCTCGACGTCGATTTCGCGCGCCTCGATCCGCATTACCCGATCGGCCCACGAGGCACGCGCCGAAGCGGCCTCCTGCTCGAACGCGTCTCGCTGGTCCTTGAGCAACGCTTGCTCGGACTGCAAGGTCGTCTGCCAGGTCCGTCTCTCCTCGGCCGCCTTCGTCTCCTCGCCCCTCAATCGAGCCGCCTCGTCTTCGAGTTCTTTGGCGCGGCTCGTGAGATCGGCTTTCCGGGCATCGAGCTCGCTCCGGATCTTGTCGGCCTTCGCCGCCTCGATTTCGAGGGACTCCTCCCGACCGGTCAGTTCTGAGAAGCGCCTCGTGTTTTCGTCCGCCTGCGTTCGGATGGCCTCCTCCTTCTCTCGGAGGGACTGTTCGCGGGCCTCGAGGTCGATCTCCCGGGACAGGATGGCCTGACTCCTCTCGCTGTGCGCAACATCGAGAGTTTCTTTCTCCTGGGCCAAGCGAAGCTGACTCTCGCCGACCGTCTTGGCTTGACCGTCCAGGTCGTCCCGACGTCGGCGCGCCTCTTCGTCGTGCTGGCTCTTGCGCTCCTCGAACTCTCTTCGACCGGACTCGAACGCCCCGCGCGCTTCCTGGAGCACCACGCGATCCTCGTTGACCGCGATTTCGCGGCTGGCCAGCTCCTGCTCGCGCCCGTCGAGCGTCTGGATTCTCGTTGTCAGCTCGTACTCGCGAGCTTTCAGATCGGCTTCCTTCTGGCCTGCAACGTTCGTCCGCTCCGCGAGCCGTGCCTCCTCGGGCACAATGCGGACCTCGCGCGCGGCGAGGTCCTTCGACAGACGGTCCATCTCGTTCTCCTTCTCCTCAACGGCGCTGACCCGGCTGTCGATGGAACGCTTGAACTCGAGCAGCTCTCGCTGCTCCGCCTCGAACTTCTCGCGGGCATTCGAGAGGTTCGCTTGATCGCGACCGAGGGCTTCCTCACGTTGTTTGGTCTCTTCGAGTCTCACTTGCATCGCCGATGTATCGGTCGCGAGGCGCTCCCGGATTTCCTGAAGGCCCGCTTCTCCCGTCGCGAGGGTCTCGTCTCGGTCCCGAAGGGTCCGCTCGAGCGCGCTAACCGCTTCCTCTCGAGTCTGGACCGCCTCGGACTTCGCGGCGATTTCGGCCGCCCGGTCTTGAAGTTCCCCGGTGTGTCGGTCGAGGGAACTACGGTCCTCTTCGATTTGGCGGGCCAGCGCATCAACGGCCTTGCGGTTGTTCGCCAGCTCCTCTTCTCTTCGTCGAAGATCCTGCTCCTTCGCCTCGATGGCCTCGGTGTCCGCGGTGATTTTCGCTTGGAGGACTTCCGATTGCTGGGCCAGCGTTTGGACTTCGGCTGCTCGCGCGTCGACCTCGGTCCGGCGGTTCGCGAGGTCGTCCATCTGAGTCGCTACGTTGGCCTCTTGGGCGCGGGCTTCTTCCAGGCGTTGCTTGACCGCGTCCTCGAACTTGTCCTGAATCTGGACGAGCATCTCCCGAGCGAACTCGACGTGCTCCAGCGTGACCGGTCCGTAGGCGAGGAGCACGACGGCCAGTGCGTCCCCGCGGACCGTTTGGCCGTGGTACTTCGTGACCTTGATCGGCTTCTCGATCGCGTCCAAGATGCCCGCCTGCACCGCTTGGTCGTATGTGACCTGGCAAGACGGGTCCAGGGTGAATTCCCTGAGCATTCGATTGTTGTCGTCCACGAGGAAGGCCTTTGCGGGCCTCCAGCGCTGTCGTTGCGCGAACATTGCAACACCCAACAAGATTCCAATGGGGAAGATCGCAAGCATGTAGGAGGACTGCCACCACGGCGGCGGAATCGGATTGTGCACCGTCACCTGCATGGCGGGGTCGGACCCGAGCATCGTGAAGACGACCTGACCAGAACTGTTGACGGTTCCGGTCGCGAACGACGAGGCGTCTTTGGTCACCGTGTACGGGATGCCCGCGGCATTTCCACCGATCGACCACGTGATCGTCTGCGACGATTCGGTGGAGGTATGGGTCCAAGCGTACGAGGAACCTCGGGACCACTCGGTGAACCCCGCGATGGTGACCAAAGCGGTCGTATCGCTGTTCGTGACCGTAAGGTCGGTCACGTTCACAGTTCCGTCGGCAATCGTCCCGTTGACGGTCAGGCTGTTGAATACGATGCGGTAGCTCGTCATCGTCAGTACGTTCGAGCTTGTCACGGTCAGGGAGTCCGCAGTCAGGTCGGACGCGAGAGCGACGGTCCCGGCGATGGTTAGCATGGCGAACCGCTGGCCCGCCCCAAGGGTGATCGAGCCACTGCCGCCGGTGAAGGTCACTGCGGAGCCGATCGACATGAGGGTCGCCGCGGTGGAGGTGTCCCATGATCCTGCGATCGAGACCGTGGCGGTTCCGAGGTTGAGGACGGAAGGGCCGTTCGAAGTCAGATTGCCGTCAAAGACGGACGCGGAACTCGTGAGCGTCAGCGCCCCGGACCAAGTGATGCTCGAGGCAAAGGTCGTGCTGATGCCGGGGCTCACGACGAGGTCGTGCAGAGTCTGCGGGACGTTGATGGAGCCGCCGGACATGTTGACGACGACGGTCGAGGTCCCGGCAGCGAACGCGCCGGCGGCTGTGCTCAGCGACCGAATCGTCAGGATGCTCGCGTTCGCGGTGAGCGATCCACCGACACCCACCGTCAGGGCGTTCGCGATAATCGGGAGACTCGCGCCCGAGGTCGTCAACGTGGTCGTCCCGGGGCCACCTTGTATTGCGACCGTCTGCGCCACGAGGCTGCCCGAGGCCATCGTGAACGTGGTGGTCGAGGAACCGCTGTCAAATTCAATCGTGCTGAATTCGTTGCCGGCCAAGTTGGCTCCAGCGAACGTCATGATCTGATCCGTCGTCGCGTTGAATGTGACAACGGCAGATCCTGCGGACCAAGATGCCGAGGTCGACGCGTTCGTCCAACTCCCGGAGATGATCCAGGTTCCCGAGCCAAACGCGATGTAGGACGACGCCGAAGAGACGTTCACGTTTCCCGCGATTGAGACGGACCCCGATGTCGATGTGAGGAAGCCACCGGCCAACGTCACGCTCCCGTTCACCGAGAGCGCGTGCGGGCCGTTGACGAGTCCACCCGAGGAGATGGTGAGGGAGGAGACCGTCACCGGAGATGCCAACGAGACGTTCCCCGCGATGATCAACGACCCGAGCGCTTGAGCGGGCCCGAGTGTGATCGTTCCGGAGGCGGCGGTGAGGGTCACCGTGGACGAGCCGGCCGTGAAAGCCGAGGACGATCCGGAGGTGTCCCATGAGCCCGACGCGGAAATCGAGCCGGTCGTCATGGAAATGGAATTCGTCCCAGTGTCGTTCATCGTCACCCCGGAGACGACGATCGAAGACGCGGTCCCGATCAGGCTCCCGCCTCCGGAGATCGTGAGGTTGGCGCCGCCGGTGATGTTACTTCCCGATGTGGTGAGCCTGCCCGTGACGGACAGAGTGCCGCGCACCTCGAGTGCGGTGTTCTGGGTGATCGTGCCGGAGATGACCAGATTGTTGAATCCATTGGTCGCATCGAGGGTCGCGACGCTCGCCGACGTGCCCGACATCGTGACCGTGCTAGTGCCCCGAGCGAATGTCGAACCAGCGCCCGACGTGTTCCACTGCCCCCTCACGGTCCAAGACCCGCTCGTGAGGGTCAGCGTTCCCGACGCGCCGCCGATCATCGCGACGTCGACCACGGCGACGCTTGACGCGTTCGCGATGAGGACCCCCGAGTTGCCGACGGCAAGGGATCCGCCGGTGAGGGAGAGATTCGATGTCGCCAGCGTGGTCGTCGATCCCGCGGAATCTTGGATGAGCAAGAGTCCGCTCCAGCGCAAGCCGTTCGCCGCCATCGAGAAGGTGATTGCGCCGCTGCTCGCCGTGGACTGGAATGTCACATCGTGGAATTCGTCGCCCGCGAGATTCGCAAAAGTCAACGTTCGCGAAGACGGAGAATCGAAGATCACGACGCCGGTTCCTGCGACCCAGTTCGTCGAGGTGCTGCTGTTCGACCAGGAGCCTGCGAATGTCCAGGTGCCGCTGCCCATCCGGAAGTAGGCCGACATACTCGTGATTGACGTGTCACCGGCGATCGTCATCAGAGACGCCCCGCCGGACCCGTCGAGGACTGCGGAACCCGAGAGGGTGAGCGTCCCGGTGGCCGTCAGGCCGGCATTCGAGGAGGCGCCAATCGAAATGACTCCCGCGGCATGGATGATGTCGCCGCTCACCGCAAGATCGAACGATCCAATCGCGATCGTCCCGGTCCACCCGGACGTGTTGAGCGAAGCCGCGGCTACATTCAGACTAATCGTGACGGTTCCGCCTCCAGAGTTCGCATCAAAGAAGACCGGATTCGAAGAGCTCGGCACGGAGCATCCGTTCACCCCGCCGGACGAGTCCGCCCAGTGGCCCGTCTGGGACCAGCTACCCGTCCCGCCAATCCAATATCGACTGCCTCCGCAAGGCGATGTAAGGCGGACGTCGACGACCGGGTCCGAGCCGAGCATCGTGAAGATGATTTGCCCGGAACCGTTCACGAGCCCATTCGTGAAGTCCACGGCGTCCTTCGTCACATTGAATCGTTGCCCGGTTGTGTTCCCTCCGATGGTGAAGGTGATCGTTGAGGTCGCGACCGTGGATGAATGGGTCCACCGGTAGTCCGCGTCGATTGTCCACGTCGTGAACACGCTGATGGCCGTGAGATTCGTTCCATCGCTGTTCGTGACGGAGAAGTTCACGACGGTGATCGCTCCGTCGACGATGCTCCCGGTCCCGATCTCTGCCAATGTGTTGAAGGCGATGGTCTGGCCGGTCTTTGTGAGGACAGCGCCATTGTTCACCGTCAGAGTCGCCGCCGCGGTCACCAGCGAGTTGATGGAAACCGTGCCACCGATTGTGAGATTGTAGAACATCTGGCCCGACGCGAGGCTGATTGTCTGAGAGGTCCCGGTGAATGTAACGGTCGATGCCCCGGAGTTCAGGACCGAGCCTGCGCCCGTGCTGTCCCAAGAACCGCTCACCGTCCAGGTTCCGGTCAGGGTGATCGTTCCCGAGACCGCCCCGGTCATCGTGACATTCGTGAACGTGGACGTCGAGGTGCCCGTCGCCAGGATGCCACCATCCGGGACGAAGAGGTTCGAACCGCCCGTAATGTTGAACCCTCCGGTGGTCAGCGTTCCGCTCACCGTCAAGGAATTGGACACATCGATGGCGGTGGACTGAGTGATGGTGCCCGAGGCCGTGAGGTTGTAGAACCCGTTCGAAGCGTTGCGGATGGACACCGTCTGCCCGGCCCCAGTCAAAGTGACCGTCGATGTTCCCTTCGAGAATACCGAGCCCGCCCCGGTTGTGTTCCAGTTGCCGGAGACGGCCCATGAACCGGTCGTCAGGGTCAACGTGCCGCTCGCTCCTCCGATCATCGTCAATCCGGAGACGGACACCCCGGAGGCGTTCGCAGCGAGGCCTCCCGCATTGCCGACGGCGATGGCGCCTCCGGTGAGTCCGAGATTGCTCGTGGCGAGCGTCGTCGTCCCGCCCCCGCCTTGAACCGTGAGCGTTCCGGACCAAGCCAGGGCGTTCGTCGCCATTGTGAATGTGACCGTCGACGCGCCGCTGTTGAAGGTCACGTTGTTGAACTCGGGTGCGTTCCCCGGCAGCGCCGCGAACGTCATCGTCTGTGCCGAGGACGCGTTGAAGGCGACGGTCGCGGTTCCAATCGACCAACTCGCCGATGTGGAATTGTCCGTCCACGAGCCACTCACGGTCCAAGTCTCGGAGCCGAATACGATGTAGGACGCGGCCGCGATCGATACATTGCCGGTGATGCTGACCACGCCGGACGTGGAGGTGAGCGCCCCTCCGGTCATCGTGAGTCCGGCATTGGCGGTGAGCGCGTTCGTCCCCTTAGCGATGGCGCCCCCTGAAAGGGTCAGTAGCCCCGCCGTCGTGAGTTGGCTCAGGAGAGTCCGGGTGCCGCCGCTGACCGTGAGCGCACCGAAGGAGGCACTCCCCCCGATTCGAAGGTTCCCGGTCCCCGAGAATGTAACCGTCGAACTCGTCGCCGTGAAGGTCGTGGCCGAGGACGTATCCCAGCTCCCCGAGCTCATCGTGATCGTCGCCGATCCGAACGTGAACGTCGCGGCGCCACTGGAGGTCAGGCTGTTCGTTCCGAATGCGACGGTCCCGGCGCTTGTGAAGGCGAGCGTTCCTGTCCATGTGAGGGATCCGGCGAACGTCGTCGAGACGGCAGGACTGACCGTCAGATTGTTCACGGTCTGGGTGATGTTAATGGAGCCGCCCGATGCGTTCACAACGACGGTCGAGGCGCCGACCGCGAATGTCCCGAGGTGGGTGTCCATCGACGTAACGGTGATCGTGGACCCATTGGCTGTGAGGGCTCCTCCCGCATTCACGACAAAGGTGACCGCGTTGATGGCGAGGTTTGAACCACTCGTGTTCAGCGTCGTCGTTCCGGCGCCGCCCGCGATTGTGAGCGTCCCCCCGACGTCCAAGCTGTTCGCGGCCATTGTGAAAGTGACCGTCGAGGCGCCGGAGTTGAACGTGACGCTTCCCCCGAATTCCAGGATCGGGTTGCCGAAGGTCATCGTCCGTGAGGCCGACGAGTTGAAGGTGATCGGGGCGACAAAACTCCACGAAGCCGATGTCGAGGAGTTCGTCCATGACCCGGATGCCGTCCAAGAACCACCGGCCGTCGACGTGATGTAGCCGGCGACGTTGTTGACGCTCACGTTCCCGGCCACCGAGACGATTGACGCATTCGTGCGGAGGACCCCGCTCGCACCGCTGACGGTGAGTCCGCCGCCGATCGTGAGGCCGTAGTTCGCGGCCGTCGTGTCGAGCGTACCACTCACGGTCACCAGTCCCGCCGTCGTGAGAGCCGCGGCAGCCGAGACGGTGCCGCTGACGGTGAGAGCGGCGAACGCGTTCGATGCGTTGAGGATCTTGACGGTCGTGCCCGCTCCGGTCATCGTCACCGTGCTGGCTCCGCCTGTGAGCGTCGAGCCCGCGCCAGATGTGTCCCAATTACCGGTTACGGTCCACGCACCGGTGGTCAGCGTCAGCGTACCCGACGCACCGCCGGTCATCGTGACGTTCGATACACTCACGGTGGATGCATTCGCCGTCAGAATGCCCGCATCGCCGATGGTGAGTGCGCCGCCGGTGAGGCCCAGGTTGCTCGTCGCGAGGGTCGTGGTTCCCGCCCCACCCTGGACCGACAAAGTCCCCGACCAGATGAGGCGATTCGTCGCCATGGTGAACGTGACGGTCGACGCGCCGCCGTTGAACGCGATGTCGTTGAACTCGGCGGCTGCCCCCGGGAGGACGGCGAAGGTCATCGTCTGGGAGGCCGATGCGTTGAACGTGATGGGAGACGCGAAACTCCAGGACGCGGACGTAGACGCATTCGTCCAGGATCCGGAGACGGTCCATGAACCGGCGCCGCCGGACGTGATGTAGCCGCCCGCATTGTTCACGGAAACATTCCCGGCCACCGAGACGGTCGATCCATTTGACCGAAGGATTCCCGCGGCACCGCTGACCGTCAGCCCTCCGCCGACGGACAGGCCATAGTTGGTCGCGGTCGTGTCGAAGGTGCCGCTGACCGTCAGGAGGCCGGCGAGGGTGATGGCCGATGCCGCGGAGACGGTGCCGCTGATCGTGAGTGCGCCGAAGCCGTTGGAGGCGTTCAGGATCCTGACCGTCTTCGCGGCTCCACTCATCGTGACGGTGCTCGAAGCCGCCGTGAAGACGGAGCCCGCTCCGGACGTGTCCCAGTTCCCTGCGACGGTCCACGAGCCCGAGGCCGTGATCGTCCCGGAGGTCCCGCCAGTCATCGTCACGTTGGTCACGCTCACGGCGGACGTGCCCGCGGTCAAGGTGGCCCCGTTGTTCACGGTGAGGTTGCCTCCCGGGCTCGTCAAGGCGAGGTTCGCCGTCGCGAGGGTCGCATTGTTGTTGAGGGTCAACGTGCCTCCCCAGCGGAGGCCGTTCGTGGCCATCGTGAACGTCGCGGCGGCCGTCGGACTGAACTGCACGTTGTTGAACTCCGAGACTCCCAAGCTGGCGAAGGTCATCGTGCGAGACGAGCCGGAATTGAAGACGACCGTGCTTGTTCCGGCGGACCACGATCCGCTCGTCGAGGAATTCGTCCACGATCCGCCGTAAGTCCACGTCGTTGCACCGAAGCTGAAGTACCCCGAGGCGGCGACGCTGACGTTCCCGGTGAACGTCTTCGCGCCCGCCGCTCCCCCGGTAATTCCACCCGCCATGTTCGCTGCGAGGGTTGCCACGGTCAGCGTGAAGGTGCCGCTCGCGAGGACTGAGCCGGCATTCACCGTCAAGGTCCCGGAGACGTCCACGAGGCCGGTTTGGGTGACCGTTCCCGCTGCCGAGATGACGAGGTTGTTGAAGTTATTGGCGGCGTTCAGAATCGCGATGTTGGCCACCCCGCTCATCGTCACCGTGCTCGTGCCCTTCGTGAACACGGAGCCGGCTCCACTCGTGTCCCAGTTGCCGGTGCTGGTGAACGAGCTGGTCGTGAGCGTGATCGTTCCGCTCGTTCCCCCGGTCATCGCGACGCTCGACACGGTTACCGTGGAGGCGTTCGCAGTGAGGATGCCGCCGTTGCCGACGCTGAGTGCGCCGCCGGTCAGACCGAGATTGGCCGTTGCGAGCGCCGTCGTCGAAGAACCGTCCGAGATCGTGAGCGTCCCGCCCCAGATCAGGGCTCTCGTCGCCATCGTGAACGTCTGGGCGGACCCTGCCGACGATGTCAGCGAAACGTTGTTGAATTCGTTCCCTGGGAGATTCGTTCCGGCGAACGTCATGGTCCCGCCGGTCGCGCTGGTGAATGTGACGGTGCTGGTTCCGGCACTCCATGAGGCGGACGTCGAAGCGTTCGTCCACGTCCCCGTGACGGTCCAAGTCGACGAACCCATCACGACGTAGCCGTTCGCGGCGCTGACGTTCACGTTGCCGTTGACCACGACGGCGGACCCATTCGCCGTCAAGCTTCCGAAGGTCGCGAGGGCGAGCGCCCCTGCGGTGATGCCGAGGTTCAACGCCGACGTCGTCAAGATGGTCGGTCCCGTCGCCCCGCCGGTCGAGTTGAGGATCGTGAGCGTCGCTCCCATCCTGAGCGCGTTGACCGCCATCGTATAGGTGATGCTGGTGGTCACACTGGCATCGAGCGTGAGATTGTTGAACTCGTTCGTGCCGCCGGCCAGTGCGGCGAATGTCAGGGTCCCGCTCGCAGGATCTCGAATCGTCACCGTGCCCGTCCCCGCGACCCAGGAGGCGGAGGTGGAAAGGTTTGTCCACGCGCCATTGATCGTCCACGCCGACGCGCCGAGATTGACGATTGTCCCCGCGGTGAGCACGTTCACACCGCCGGTGATGTTGACTGTGGAATTCCGCGCCAGGAGGGTGCCTTGGATGGCGAACGAGCCGTTCACCGTGAGGCTCCAGTTCGATGCAGTCGTGTCGAGCGTGCCCGTGAATCCCGTCATGTCGATGCCGGCGATCGTGGTGGCCGCCGCGAGAGTCGTGGTGCCCGTGGGGCTCGCGTTGAAGATTGCATTATTCGTTGCGACGGGAGTGCAGCCACACGCCGCCCCGCCGGACGCGTTCGACCAGTTGGCGCCCGTGGCCCACGTCCCGCCTGCGCCGATTCGGTAGCAGTTCCCTGCGGCGACACCACAGTTCGGGACCGGTAGCACGCGAACCGCTGCCACAACCCAATCGGTATTCGCGCCATCGGTCCAGGTAATCACGGTTCCCGGATTCGGCATGTCCGCGCCCGCTCCGCAGAGACTGGTGCCGCCGGCGGTGCACTGGGTCGGTGCGATTCCGTAGAGACTCGTCGCCGCCGCCCCCGTGCCGGTGACGGCAGTGGGCGCAGTGGTTCCTCGGATCGCGAGGACCGCGAACGCAAGTTCGCCCGCGGATGCGGGAGCGATTGCAATGTTCGGATTCGTGCTCGACGCGCTGGCGGTCGTTCCTCCCGCAGTCGGAGTCGTAGCCCAGACGCCGCCCAGGAGGACTGTCGCACAGACGTGTTTCGCGGTGCCGCTCACCAGCGTCGCTGTCATCGTTTGAGCGCCGCCCGGGATGACGCCTTGGTAGAACCACATCTCAGTCCGCACAAATCCGGTGCCGCTGGAAGCCGTCCCCGGGATTAGGGCTAGACTCACGGAGCCGTACGTGACGCTCGTGTATGCGGTGGGCCCTCGATTACTGAGCATCACGAGCACGGCATTGTCCCCCGCGGCCGCCGATTGGGAGGTCGTGCAGGTTGCGGCGGCGGGGTCAACGATTGCGACGGTGGTCGAATCCACCGTCAATGTGTCGGCCTTGGCGTTCATCGTGAAGAGATCGAAAAACCATCCGACGCCGTCCCGGATCGAGTCTCGAATTCCGATTCCCACCTGGTGCCAGTCGACAGGAGGGAACCACACTCGGAGGACGTGATCGATGGCGCTGCCCCACGTTTCCGGCGCTTGACGCGGATGAACGAAGACGTTGAGATTTGGAGATGCAAATGAGACGGCCACGAGCCGCTCCGTCGGATACGAAGATCGGACCGGGAGCAGGAAGGTGACGTTGGTGGAAGGCTGCAGATCATTCCCATGGAACAGCAGCCGTTGCAGCTCCGGGGTCAACGCATGCCCCGGAATCGTGAGCCGACCATCGGCGGTTCTGAATTTCGCAAGCGGGTCGGGCATCGACTGGCTTACGACCACCAGGACGGCCGTTGCAAGGATGACGAAGGCGAAGAGGAACGCGATTCGCGCCTTCACGAAAACACCACGGCGCGGGCTGGGACGGAACGGCCGGACGAAGCGGCGCTGGCGCTCACCGACGCGGCGGAAGGCCCGGGGATTCCGGTTGAGTCACCTCGTGCGACGTCGTGGTTGGAACCTGGCAGTTCTGCACATGAGACGTTCAAAGCCGTCACGACTCTGGCGAGCGTCTGCGTGGCGTTACAGCGGGTTCCGTTCGGACCTATTTAAGCGCCGTTTGGTGGTTATCTGACCTGATTCCTTCTGGGAGGGAAACCAGTTCACTCGACTGTCACCCGGCCGGAGAGCCGGGCTTCCATCGCTTCGAGCTCGGCCGCGCGCCTCCGGAGTTTCTCTTCCCGGTCCAGCAGCTCCAACGCCTTCTGCTGGATGATCTTCACGCGCCGCTCGATGTCCTTCTTCGCTTCGTCCGGCTCGGCGCGGATCTCGGGCGCCAGAGGTTTCGCTTGCGCCAAGAGCGTCCTTTGCCGGTCCAGATCCTCTTCGCGGGCAGAGAGATCCTTCTCTCGTCGACCGAATTCACGGTCTCGTTCGTCGACCCGTGCTTCGCGGTCCCGGACCCGCTCTTCGCGGTCCAAGAGCTCGATCGCCCGACGTTGGAGGAACTTGCGCTCCCGTGCGAGCTCCGCTTTCTCGCCTTCCATCGCCTTCCGAACTTCATCCGAGACCTCGCCGGGAGGGCGATGCGAGGCGACGAGCCGCTCTTTCGCCATCGAGGTAAAACGCTGACTCAGGTCGGCCACTCGGCTCTCGATTTCGCGGCGGGTCTTCTCTTCTTCCGCCGACCGCGAGGCCGTCTCCGCCCGTTCCTTTTCGACAAGGGCAATCGAGTCCTTCGCGTCCTTCTCAAGTTGGGCGATTCGAACGGTAGCCTCTTGGTACCGAGTCTCCAGGTCGGTTTTCGCGGCGACGAGCGCTTTCCGCTCCTGCTCGAATGCTTGTCGCGCGTCCGAACTAGCCTTCGACTCGGCCTTCCTCGATTCTTCATTGGAGCTCGTTGCGAGCTGTTCTGCGATCTCCAAGGTCTTCGCCGATCGGGAGGCGCCCTTCGACACCGCGTCCTGCAATTGGGTGGAATAGTCCGCGAGGGCCGCAAGCCTCGCCTTCTGGCGGTCCAGCTCCTCTTGCCGTCCACTTAAGTTCGCCGCCTCCGCCTTGAGCTTTGCCTCGAGCTCTGCGAGGGACTTTTCTTTCGCTTGGAGCCGCGCATCGCGTTCCGCGATTCCCTTGTCGACGTCCGGTTTCGGTTCGGCCGCACGGGGGGGCGCAGGACGATTCGCCGCGGAGGCGAGATGCGTGTCCGCGGCCGTGAGGAGGAGGGCGGTCCAGTTGACATCCTCGGGCGCAAGTTGGCCGCGCGACAGGAGGACGAACACGAACTTGCCACTCTGGAACGCCGTGAAGACATATTCGCCCACGAACAGGGAATCGCGATCGCCGATCCCTTCGTCGGGCAAGACCTTCAGGAAGTCGTTGTAGTCGATCGGGCAATCCTGGTCGAGGATGTACTCTCCGGACATCTCGCCGCGCTCATCGAGGACGTAGATCTTCTTGAGCTGCGCCCGGGCGACTTTCTTCAGTGGAGCGGCCATGAGGATTCCGGACACGGCCGGGCCGAGGCCTCGCAGTACGAGTCCGGAAAGCAGAGCTTCGATCGCCCCTTGCATACGCTGGCCGCCTAGGTCGCGAGGGCATCGCCTCGCGGTTCGTGTACGGAGAAATCGAGCGGCCCGCTCCTTATTTAAGAAACGGGCTTTGGTTATCGGTTGTGAGAAGGGGCGCCGAACGTATCCCGGGAACCGTGTCGTCCCCGGCTCTCTCCAGTGCTCACACCAGAGACCGTGCCCGTTCCAAGTTGTCGACACCGAGCGCGACCTGGGCATGACCGCCAACGGTGCCGAGGTGAATCGCGCTGACGACATCGACGCCGGCGTCTCCCAGCTTCCGCGCGAGGGCGGCCAGCGCGCCCGGTTTGTCATCCAGCCGGACGACGAGGACGGTCCGACTCGAGCAGGCGTATCCGCTCTTCATCATCGCCTCCCGCGCCTGCATCGGCTGGTTGACGATCAGGCTGACGTATGATCGCCCGCCCGCAGATTCGGCGCCGATCGCATCGATGTTGATGCCCGCGTCTCCCAGGATCGCGGCGAGCTTCGCGAGCTCCCCCGGCCGGTCCGGGACCTCCACGTCAATTTGGATCATGTCCCCCTCCGAACGGACATAGGCGTGCGAGGCTACAAGGGTTACGCGCCGCCGTTGGGCGGCGAATCGCTTATGGGCTGCCCTTCTCTCCCCGGCTCGGTTCGATGCGCTACACACTGGCCTACGTCGGGATTCAGGTTCGGAACATTGAGCGTTCGATTTCCTTCTATCGGGATGTCCTGGGGATGCGCCTCGTGCGCCGTCAGCGCGTTCCGGAAACGGACGGCGAATGGGCGGAGCTTCGCAGTGCCGGGTCCAAACAGATGCTCGAGTTGAACTGGTATCCGGACGGTTCGAAGTTCTTCACCGGCCCGTATCGCAACGGGGACGAATTGGATCACATCGCTTTCGCGTGCGCGGATGTCGAGCGGTCCTACCGCGAACTGATCGCGAAAGGGGCGCGAAGCGGCCATCCTCCTTTCACTGAAGGAGGGAGCATGCTCGCGTATGTCGAAGATCCGGATGGGATTTGGATCGAGTTGAGCGGGCCGGCTCCCCGTGGCGACTAGGCCCGCGACGGGGCAGGCGCGAGCACGATCCGGGCGTCGACGGCTCGGTAACCCTTCCCCTCCGGGAGGACGATCACCGGATTGAGGTCGATTTCCTGAATCCGGTCGGAATCCGACACGAGCTGGGCGAGTCGCAGGAGGGCGTCCTGCAACGACTTCACGTCCCGGGGAGGTTCGCCCCGCACTCCTTGCAACAGCGGATAGGTCCGGATCGATTCGATCATGCGCATCGCGTCCCGATCCGTCAAGGGCGGCAGTCCGAACGCAACATCCTTCAGGTACTCGACGTAGATCCCACCGAGTCCGAAGACAAGGCACGGCCCGTAGACCTTGTCTCGGGTCATGCCCAGGATGACCTCGGTGCCGCCGGTCACGAACTCTTGGACGAGGAATCCGTCGAGGGCGACGCCTCGGTCCTGGAGGCGGCGGGCCAGGCGTGACGCCCCTTCGAGCAGGTCCTCCTTCCCGCGGACATCGAGGAGGACCGCTTGCAGTTCGGACTTGTGCACGAGACCGGGGCCAACCGCCTTCACGACGACCGGGTAACCGATTTCCGCCGCGGTGGCCAGCAAGTCCTCCACGCCGCGGACAAACCGGGTCTTCGCGGTGCGAATCCCGTACGCCTCCAGGAGGCGGTTCGCCTCCTCGGCGCGCAACACCGTTCGATTCTCCGCCCGCCCTTGGACCAAGACGGATTCGGCAAGGCCGCGATCGACCGGGAAGGTACGAAGGTCTCCCTCGTCCCGGTCCCGGTATCGGGCGTACCGGTGCATCGCGGCGAGCGCCCGCGCCGCGCTCTCCGGATACGTGTACGAGGGCACGCCGTGCGTGACGAGCTCGACGAAGCCCGCACTGTCCTGGGCGCGGCCGAGGAAATTGCACAAGACCGGCTTCGAATGCTTTCGGGCGATCTCCCAGATTGCGCGGGCGACGTCCACCTCGTCGACTCGGACGGGCGGCACGTAGATCGCGATCGCGGCGTCGACCGATTCATCTGCGAGGACGGCGTCCATCGCGCGGCGGTAATCGTCGAGGCTCCCTTGCGGAGTCAGGTCGATCGGGTTCTGGAGCGACGCCTCCGGAGGAGCCCAGCGCTTCATGTCCGCCCGAGTCGCCGGCGACAGCTCCGCGAGCCGGAGCCCGTGGGCGACCAGCTCATCGACACACATGATCGCCGGGCCGCCCGCATCCGAGACGACGGCCACGCGGTCGCCGCGGGGCATGGGCTGCAAAGCGAACGCCATCGCCAGGTCGAAAAGCTCCTCGATCGAGTTCGCCCGCAGCACGCCGGTCTGAGAGAACACAGCTTCTGCGGCGAGGTCCGAGCCGCCCAAGGAACCGGTGTGCGATACCGCCGCGCGGCTTCCCGCCTCCGATCGACCCGATTTCACCGCGATCACGGGCTTGTCTTTCGTGGTCTCGCGCGCGATCCGGACGAAATTCTGCGGGTTGCCGAAGTTCTCGATGTATGCGAGGATCAGCTTGGTGTCCGGGTCCTCGTGCCACATCTGGAGGAGATCGTTCAGGCTCACTTGCGCCTTGTTCCCCAGGGAGCAGAATTTCGCGAACCCGACGCCCAGTGATTTGGCATGGTCCAGGATCGCAATCCCGAGGGCGCCGCTCTGTGTGGCGAGCGAGATTCCGCCGGGCAACGGCGGCGTCGGCGCGAACGTCGCATCCATGCGGATTTCGGGATGGGTGTTGATCACGCCCATGCAGTTCGGGCCGATCATCGTCATGCCGTACTGCGCGCAGACCGCGAGGAGCCGCGCCTCCCGGTCCATTCCGACGTCGCCGATCTCTCGGAAGCCCGCGGTGATCACGACGAGCCCTTGAACCCCCTTCTTCCCGCAATCTTCGACGGCTTGGAGCGCGACCTCGGCCGGTACGGTGATCACCGCGAGGTCCACCGCGTCGGGGATCTCGAGGACGCTCGGGTATGCACGGATCCCGTGGATGCTCCTCGCCTTCGGATTCACGGGATAGACGGTCCCCTGGTAGTCGTTCGAAATGAGATTGTGCAGGATTTCGTATCCGATTTTCCCGCGGTGACGGGACGCGCCGACGATGGCGATGGACGACGGCGAGAAGATCGCATCGAGTCCCGTGCGGGACATCGGGCCGGCCAAACCCTCGGCGCGGCTTGAAGGTTCTCGCCTCGTCCGAAGCGGCGGCCGTTATCCGGTTGCGAAGTCGGTATCACCCGGGATAACGGCGCCATTTGAGTAATATATACAAGCGGAGAACGGGGACGCACTGGGCCGGGGAATGCCCTCGCCCGGGAGACGCCCGCCTCGTATGCGCACCCACCCCTCGCGGTTCTCGATGAGAAGCGTGGCGGTGGCTTTCATGCTCCTCGGCTCGATCGCGGCGGTCCTACTCGTCAGCGCTCCGACCGTGAGCGCGACCACGTACGTCCGAGGGGTGTACACGACCGACGTGACGTGGGGTGTGGCCGACACCGTCTACATCGCGACGGGTGCCGTCACGATCCGAGCTCCTTGGACCCTGACCATCATGCCCGGGACGACGGTGAAGTTCGATCCGGGCGTCCACCTCTTCGTCGAAGGGCAGCTAAAAGCCGACGGGACCTCGGTGAAGCCGATCACCTTCGCCCCGAACAACACGGCATCCGTGTTCCCGTGGGCCGGCATCCAATTCAACGCCAGCTCATCCGGCTCCGTTTCCTGGTCGACGTTCGATCGCGTCGACCGAGCGATTTCGGCGACGGACAGCTCTCCGGATATCATCAGCAACAAGGTCATCCAAGCGGGAGCCGGATTCGTGTTCCTCCGGTCGTTGAGCGTTGTCTCGAGCAACACGATCGTCCGCGCGACGAACGTGGGCGTGTACGCGAACGCCTCCAGCGTCCAGATTTCCGGCAACGCGATCAACAACACAGCGATCGGGATCCAGATCGAGCAGCCGGGCTTCCCGACGATCTCGGGCAACACGATCACGAACGTGAGCAGCGGCTTCGCGATGGGGATCCTCGTGATCGGCGGGGCGTCCGCGTCGATTGACGGAAACACGGTCCAGGGCGTCCGCGGCTCCGCAGGAGCCGCCGGGATCGGTCCGGGAGCCCCCGGGCGCGACGGCTCGATTGGCGTCGGCATCTACGTGTCTGGGGCGCCCTCGGCCTCGATCGCGAGCAACACCGTCGACAGCGTGAGCGGAGGACGTGGCGGCGACGGTCAGGCCAACACCGGAGGCGCGGGAGGTCATGGCGGCAACGGGGGTTCCGCCGCGGGCATTGTCGTCGCCGGAACGACGAATCCCATCATCCAGGGGAACACGATCACAACCATGGTGGGCGGAAACGGGGGATCGGGCGGCGGGAGTGCCACGACCACGACCGGCGGCCGAGGCGGAGACGCGGGCACGGCCGTCGCCATCGAAGTGGCGAATTCAATTGGAACCAGTCAGTTATTCACCAACACAGCCAACGGCCTAGCCGGCGGCGGTGGGGGACTCGGTGGAAACGGCGGGACGACGAACGGGAACGGCGGCACGGGCGGCGACGCAGACGCGGTGTTTCTGATTGCTGCGAGAAACGTCGATGCGAGCGGTAACTCTCTCCAGAACATCCGGGGCGGAGTCGGGGGAAACGGGGCGGTCGCGGGTGGAGGATCCGGGAGCGGCGGGACCGGCGGCGCGGCGAACGGGGTCGCGGTCTTCTCCGTCTCCGGCCCGGCGATTGTCCACGCCAACACGTTGACGACACTCATTGCGGGGGACGGAGGCCGCGGCGTCCGCGGCGGATTCGGCGGCAACGCGACCGGGGTCGTCTTCTTTGGGAACAACGACGGTGCGTTCAACAGCACCCAGGCCAGTTTCAACCAACTCGATACGATCACCGCCGGGGCCGGAGGCGTCGGCACGCGGTTCGGAGGCAACGGGGGTACGGCGGCGGGGATCGCGGCCGTGTACACGTCCCCGGCCTTCTCGTCGAACTGGGTCGTCACCATGCAAGGCGGCCGGGGTGGGGACTCACTCATCGGGACGAACGGTGGCCGCGGCGGAGATGCGTACGGCGTCATCTCGGGACTCGTCTTGAACGGCCTCTCCGCGGGGGATACGATTACAAGCGTGACGAAAGGCGGAGCGGGAAATGGCCCCCCGATTCAGACGTCGTATGCGGACGGATACTACCTCATCGGCAACAGGACGTTCAAGATCCGCTTCACTGCCGACAACGCGACGCTCTCGTCGATCGGGAGCTACGAGTTTTTCGTAGACAATTACACGGAAGCGATTGCGGTGAACAGTCCGTTCACGAAGCTCGCGGTGATGGCCGCGGGAAATCTCACGGTCCGGAACTTCCTCGAGGTCGATGCCCTCTGGCCGAACGCCTTCACGCCGGTCGCCGGGGCCCACATCAAGGTCTTGGACGGCAGCACGACGATCTGGGATCGCACCGCGCCTTCCGGCATCCAATCCTGGATCCTCGTCACGGACCGTATCTACGTGAACTCGCCGATCCCGACCGACAACGTGACCCAAGTCAGCGTGACGTACCCATCGTACAGTTTCACCAACGACCCGCGGTCCGTCAACATGGGGACGAGCCACACGGAACCGTTCGTGATGGTCGACAAGGACGCCCCGACGTCCGCGGCCAGCCCCATGCCGACGTATGAGAACACGCTCACCTTCTGGGTCCCGTACGCCGCTTCGGACGGGAACGGCACCGGGGTGGCCAACATCACCCTGTGGTACCGGACGGCCGGGAGCGCGATCTGGATCCAGTACTCCGTCCAACCCGGCGGGAACTTCGGCTTCCTCTCGTTCACGGCCTCGGCCGACGGGATGTACGAGTTCGCCACGACGGCGCAAGATGCCTCGGGGAACAAGGAGTCCCTCCCGTCCGCGAATGATACGTGGACGATCGTCGACACGGTCCGGCCGGGCTCCCATGTGAATGCGTTGGGCCAATACGAAAACCGGAGCGCGTTCCTCGTCTCCTGGGGACCGGATGTTGGCACGACGGACATCGCGTCCTACACGATCCAATACAATGCCGGAGCCGCCGGTTGGACGAACTGGCTCGTCGGCACGACCGCGACGTCCGGGACGTTCACGGCCTCGGGTCAAGGGATCTACGCGTTCCGGTCGATCGCCACGGACGCCGCGGGCAACGTCGAGGTGCCCCCGGCGGCGAACGACACCTGGACGATGGTCGATACGATCGCTCCGACCTCCCGCACGTTGGCCCTGCCGACGTACGAGGCGTCCCTCACTTTCATCGTCTACTGGGGGCCGACCGAGGGGACGACGGACGTCGCGACCTACCGCATTCAACGGAATGACAACGGGGCTGGCTGGACGGACTGGATCGTGGCAACGGCGGCGACGACCTCGGGAATGTTCACGGGCCAGGATGGCCACACATACCAGTTCCGCTCGGTCGCCACGGACCACGCCGGGAACACGGAAACGGTGTCCGGAAACGAGTCGTGGACGATCGTGGACGTCACACCACCCGACTCCGCGGTGACGACGTTACCGAGATACGAGAACGCCCTCCAATTCGCGGTCGCATGGGGCCCCGTCGTCGGCACGACGGATATCGCGGCCTATAATATTCAATGGAAAGATGGATCGAGTCCCTGGACCGATCTCGTGGGATATACGAACACGACAGCGACTGGCGCGACGTTCGTCGGGCAAGACGCCCACGTCTACGCCTTCCGCTCGATCGCCCGGGATCGCGCGGGGAACGTTGAGACGGCTCCCGCGACGAACGACACGTGGACCGTCGTCGATGTCACAAAGCCGTTCGTGACGGATTCCCGGCCCGTCGGATCGAACACGAACCTGACGCCCTGGATCGTGGTGACGTTCAGCGAGCCCATGAACCGGAGTTCCGTCGAGGCCGCGTTCTCGCTCACGCCCGCGATCGACGGCGCATTCGTCTGGAGTTCGGATTCCCGCGTCATGACCTTCGTCCCGGCGCGCGACCTCGATTCCGGGGCGACCTACTTCGTCGTGATCGATCCGACCGCGCGCGATCTCGCCGGGAACACGATGGTGTCGTCAAAGACGTTCCAATTCGCAACGGCCCCGGGCTTCTTGGCGCAGTTCTGGTGGATCCTCGTCCTCGTCGGCGCGGCAGTCGCCGCGGCCGCGTTCCTCATCCTGCGTCGTCGAGGGGCCGAGATGTCGAAGCCCGCCGCCCCGCCGCCAGCCACGACCGCGAACACGAGCGACGCGATCGTCGAGGACGTGTTCCTCCTCAATCACAAGGACGGCCTCCTGATCAAGCACGAGACCCGACGGCTCAGACCCGACGTCGACACGGACATCTTGAGCGGCATGCTCACGGCCGTGCAGGCGTTCGTCAAAGATGCGCTCCGCGGGGACGACTACGCCGACCTGAATGAGATGACGGTCGGCCACATGCACATCCTGATCGGCCGGGGTAAGTGGCTCGTGCTCGCGGCTCGAATCGAAGGCGACGGCTCGCAGAGCTGGACCACCCAGATCGAACGATGCATCAAGGACATGGAAGATCATCACTGGGACCAGATCGAGGATTGGGACGGGGACATGGGCCTCGCACGGGTCCTCACCCCGTACATCAAGAAGTTGATCCAGGGCGGCTACACGTAAGGACGTCGCGCCCGTGATGCGCGATCGCGCGGTGCAATTTCATGTGAGTCCGTTCGCTACAACAAAAAACTGCGTGCGAATCGCGACCGCGATCACGTTCCTCCGGAGGACGCAACGATTTTCGCAGGCGTCGACGGATTGTCCCATCTTCAGTACCGATAACAAAAGCTTTAATTCCGGATGCCACTTTCTAACAAGGGATGGGACGAGGCGGCATCTTGTTCCACAGACTCGCGTCTCCAGAGCGGATGCCGTCGTGTCCTGAACGACTCGCGTGCGCAAGCCCGCGGTGATCCAAAAATGGCGAGTGACGAGGGCGACGGGAAGGTGTCGAAGTCGGCGGAAGAAGTCCGAGACGAGTTCGAGGAGAAGATGGATCGCCTCCGCCGGCAGTACGAGCGCGACCTCCACTCCTTCCGCTACGAGATCGAGGAACGGGAGTACCGCCTGAAGGCGTACGAAGACAAGTTCAACAAGATCAAGCAACCGCCGCTCCTCTATGCCTACGTCGTCCGCAAGGAAGGCCCCGACCTCGACGGAAACCAAGTCGTCGTCGCGCGCGCGACGGAACTGCTCAAGGTCTCGACCGGGTTGGTCGACAAGTCGCAGCTCGGCGTCGGCCAATACGTCTGGGTGCACCCGCAGACGTACGCGATCGTCGAAGGCAGCGCGGTGCGCAACGAGGGCGTGATCGCGAAGGTCGTCGACATGCTGGACGGCAAACTCGTGATCTCCGTGGAAGGGGACATGGAAAAGCGCCTGATCGATTGCGACAAGAACGTCTTCAAGAAGCTCAAGCCCGGATTCCAGATCGGCGTCCTGCCTCCGACGATGGAGGTCCTCGACATCCTCCCGAACCTCGAGGTCAAGTCCCTCCTCCTCGGCGAGAAGCCGAACGTGACGTACGGCGAGATCGGCGGGCTCATGGAGGCGATCGAGCGGATCAAGGACGTCGTCGTGCTGCCGTACCAGGAGGCGAAGCTGTTCGCGCAGATCTCCCTCCAGGCGCCGCGCGGGATCCTGCTCTACGGTCCCCCGGGTTGCGGCAAGACCCTCCTCGTGAAGGCGATCGCGACGGAGAACGACATGACGTTCTTCAACGTCAGCATCGCGGACGTCCTCTCGAAGTGGGTCGGGGAGAGCGAGCGCATCATCAAGGAGATCTTCCGCCAGGCGCACGAGAAGAAGCCGAGCATCGTCTTCTTCGACGAGATCGAGGCGCTGTTCACGGTCCGCGGCATGATGGACACGTCCGGCGTCCACAAGAACATCATCGCGCAGATCCTGAGCGAGATGGACGGCCTGGTCGAGCTGCACGATGTCTTCGTGATCGGCGCGACGAACCGCGCGGACCTCGTGGACCCGGCCCTCTTGCGGCCGGGGCGGTTCGACGAGATCATCGAGATCCCGCGTCCGGACCGCAGGGCGGCGGAAGAAATCCTTCGGATTTATCTGAACGAGGCCTTGCCGACTGCCGAGAGCCTCGACGAGACGTTCGGGGGCCACAAAGAGGCGGTCGACGCGCTCCGCCGCTTCGTCCTCGACGAACTCTATGGAGAGAACAAGTGGGTGAAGGTCAAACTCGACGCCGAGGCGAAAGAGGCGATTAAGACCGTGAAGCGGAAGGACATCATCTCCGGCGCCATCATCGAGGCCATCGTGACGACTGCGAAGAAGAACTTCGTGAAGCGGGTCATCCAGCTGAAGAAGACGGAGCGGAAGAAGGAGGGCCTCACGATGAAGGACCTCGAGATGGCGATCGACGAGGAGTCGAAGGAGCACGCGATCACGGAGATGTACGTCTACGAGAAGCGCCAGCGGGAGGTCTTCCGGACCGGTGCGGACCCGATGGTCGGGTGACGCATGAGGAAGATGGTCCAGGGGACCGAGCACGAGTACACGCTGTACTGCCGCAAGATGGGCACGATGGGGTTCGACCCCCACATGATGGCCCTCGACCTGTTGCGGGATTCGGACCTCCACCTCGCGGGCGAGTTCATCACGAACGGGTCCCGCGTCTACTACGACGTCGGGCATTTCGAGGTGAGCACCGCGGAGACGACGAACTTCCACGACGTCGTCGTGTGGGAGAAGGCCGGCGAGAAGATCCTCGACTGGCTCCGCCGCGTCATGGAGGAAAAGTACACCGGAGACATGAAGATCCATGCGTTCAAGAACAACACGTCGCCGGATGGGACCTCGTACGGGTCGCACGAAAATTATTGCGTGTCCCGCGACGTGCCGTTCCCGGGCCAGTACATCCGGGACCTCGTCCCGCATCTCGCGACCCGTTTCATCTACACCGGGGCGGGCGACATCCTCCGGGGCAAGTACGTGCTGTCCCCGATGGCCTTCCTCACCTCCCAGGTGATCAGCGGGGAGACGATGCACGACACCGGGATCCTGAACACCCGCGACGAACCCCACGCGGACGGAAGGGTTTGGCGCCGCCTGCACGTGATCGTGGGCGACGCGCTGATGAACGAGACCGCGATCATGCTCCGTCACTTCACCACATCCGCGGTGCTCCAACTCATGGAGGACGGCCGCCTCGATGACGTACCGCGGCTCAAGGATCCGATCCGGGACGTCTGGCGCAACGTCGAGATCCGGAACCCCGAACAGTGGAAGGTCGAGCTCGAGGACGGCCGCGAGGTCTCGCCGATCGATGTCCAACGGTACTACCTCGAGAAGATCGAGTCCATCGTCCAGGATGACTGGGAACGTCGCGCGCTGCGGACGTTCGAAGAGGTCTTGGACGGCCTCGAGAACCGCCGCTCGAAGGAACTCGCGCACCGGATTGAGTGGCTCGACCGCTGGTACGCGATCCAGGAGGCCGGAGAGAAGAAGGCCGGCCCCGACGTCGAGATGATGGCCTGCAAGCAGTACTCGGAAATTGGTGCGGAACGTTCTCTGTTCTATAAACGGCAGAGGGCCGGTCTGGTCGATCGCATCACGGACGACGACGCGATTAAGCGTGCCATTCAGGAACCCCCCTCGGATACGCGCGCGCGCCTACGCAGGGAACTATGCGACACCTTCAATATCGAGATGATTGATTGGTCTGTGTTGATCGTGAACGACGGGACCCGGCGCCGCATCGATCTCCTCGATCCCTACGCAACGAAGATGGAGGCACCGTATGCAACAGCAAGTTGAGGAAAAGCCCAAGAAGCGGAAGAAGAGCGAAAAGAAGCTCGAGTTCGAGGCCGGCAAGGTCTTCACCCCCGGCGAAGTCAAGGAAGAGGACTTCGAACTGGATCTCGAGTCGAGCAGGTTCAAAGCTCAGAAGGGGGAGGGCGGTGACCGCCGCTCATAGCACTTTCGCCCACCTCTCCCCATAGAATCTACCTAGTCTCCAACGATTTCTGTCCTCTAGATGGTCCCCGTCGAATACTTGGCGGGGTTCGTCGATGGCGAGGGCTACCTTGGGCTGGCAAGAATTCGTCGCCGAAATCGTTCCCCCGAGTATTGCCTCAGGGTGAGCATCTACAATACCGACCTTGCGGTCCTACGGGAAATTCAGCGATCGGCGGGAGGGACAATGTCCGCCGTGGGCCAGAGGCGTCCCGCTTGGAAACCTTCATACGCCCTGATTTGGACCAACGCTGCCGCGGCTGAGGTAATTCGGAAACTGAGCCCATTCCTACTTGTCAAGTCCGAGCAAAGTACCGCGCTACTCGCTTTCAATGAGCACATCCGGGCAGGGCATAGAGTCCGAGATCATGCCGGTCACTTGCTACCCATGTCTGCGCAGGAAGTCAAGCTCCGCGAAGGTTTCTACCAGCGAGTGAAACGCCTGAACCGAAAAGGTCCCGTTGGTAAGCGAAATCGCGTGAGGGAAACTGTCTCGGGGAAGCGACCGAAGATATCGCCGAAATATGTCGCCGGTTTCATCGATGCCGAAGGATCCTTGATGATCACCAGGACGACGGTCAGGAATTCTCGGACGCCAGAGTATCGTCCGAGGATATCGGTAGGCAATACTCATAAGGGGGTCCTGGAGGCGATCCAGGACGCCTACGGAGGACTCATTGCTTATCAGCCCGCCCGAAAGGCGACATGGAAAAACGCCTATCAGCTCGTGTGGTCTGAGGGGATGATTGAATCGCTCCTGCTCGCTGTGCGGGCCCACCTCAGGGTGAAACGGAAACAGGCCCGAATTCTGGATGACTTCATCCATCACCGGAGAAAGACTAAGCGAGGCCGAAATGGGCGCGTATTTTCTGCGCTGCCTCCGGAAGTCGTTGCAGTCAGGGAAAGCTTGCGGCGGGAGATCAAGGACCTGAACAGGAAGGGGTCTTTGGGATGCTAGCGCAGTCGAATGGTCGCCGAACTCCATCGACAAGAAGCCTGTCGTGGCGTGATACCCCGAGCGCCTGAGCCGTAGTCGGGCAACTCTATATCGCGCGCCCGCCTTCTCGCCGGCTGATGCCCACCCATGTGGAGACCCTGGAGAATGGCCTGAAGGTGATCCTTCGCCCGATCCCGGACACGAAGGCCCTGTCCACGTGGGTCGTGTACCACATCGGCTCGCGGAACGAGGTCCCGGGCATGACGGGCTCGACCCACTGGGTCGAGCACATGATGTTCAAAGGGGGCGGCAAGCTGGGGAAGGGAGAGATCGACCGGCTCATCTCCCGCCTCGGCGGGAAGATGAACGCCTTCACGGACACCGATTACACGATGTATTTCGAGACGATCCCCGCGAGCTCGATGGACACGGCCCTGATGATCGAATCGGAACGGATGCGCAATGCCGCGTTCGACCCGAAGGAGGTCGAGGCCGAGCGGACGGTCGTCATCAGCGAGCGGGAAGGCGCGGAGAACCAGCCGGAGTTCGCGGTCGAAGAGGAGCTGTGGGGCCTCGCGTTCCACGTCCACCCGTACCACTGGACCCCCATCGGATACAAGCAGGATCTCGCGAACTTGGACCGTGAGCCGTTGTACCGGCACTACTTGCGGTACTACGCCCCGAACAACGCCTCTCTCATCCTCGTGGGCGGGTTCGATCCCGCGGTCGCGATGCAGCACGTGCGGGAGGCCTTCACCCCGCTCCGGCCCGAGTCTCCGCCGGATCCCCTGCGCCTCTCCGAGCCGGAGCAACACGGCGAACGTCGGAGCGACCTCGTGCGGCCCGGCCCGGCCGACCTCCTCTCCGTCGGATGGCACATCCCCGCGGCGAGCCATGAGGACACGCCAGCCCTCATCCTCCTCGCGACCGTTCTCGGGGGCTGGAAAGGCCTCGTCCCCTTCGCGGGCGGGGACTGGCAGCCTCGATCGAACCGGCTCTATCGGGCCCTCGTCGAAACGAAACTCGCCACGGACGTCGGCGTGCGCTTGGAGTTGAAGCTCGATCCTTCCCTCCTCGCCGCCTCGGCGACGCTGGCCGTCGGCGCCTCCCTCGACCGCGTCGAAGCCGTCCTGGACCGAGAAGTGGACAAGGTTCGCCGGGCCCCCCCGACGCGGACGGAGTTCGAGCGGGCGAAGCAGCAGGTCCGCTCCTGGGCCCGGTACGAACAGGACGGCGTCACGTTCCAAGGGATGCTGCTCAGCGCCGGCGAAGGCCTGTCGTCCTGGGACTTCGGGGAGCGGCTCCTGGCGAAGGTGGAGAAGGTCCGGCCCGAGCGGATCCGCGACGTCGCGCGGACGTACCTCCTCGACGAGCATCGGTCCGTCGTCCGGTTCCACGCCCAGGAGGGGACCGCCTGAACCTGCCGGACCGGACCGTCCTGGAAAACGGCGCCGTCCTCGTGTCCTATTCCCTCCCGTCGAACCCGTTCGTGGCCTTTCGGGGGAGCGTCCCCGCCGGCGTCGCGGCGGAAGGGGACGAGCACGGGGTGGCCGAGTTCATGTCCCGGCTCCTCCTGAGCGGCACCCGCAGCCTCGGGGCCGCGAAACTCGCGGACCGCCTCGAGGGCCTCGGGGCGACGTTGGAATTCGACAACGGCGAGGAGCTCCTGAACTTCCAAGGACGATGCACCCGCGAGAGCGCCCGGGAGACGATCCGGATCCTCGTGGACTGCCTGTCCGAGCCCGCCTTCCCTTCGCGGGAGATCGACCGCGTGCGCGGCGAGCTCCTGAACGACCTGAGGATCGAGGCGGACGACACCCATCTCCGGGCGGCGCGGGAACTCGCGCGCTTCGTGTTCCCGCACGACCATCCATACGGCCGCGACCCGAAGGGCGGGGAGGGCCGGGTCCGCCGGATCCGGCGGGCCGACCTCGTCTCCTTCCACGAGGCCCACGTCGGCCCGGAGGGCCTCATCCTCGGGGTCACGGGAGACGTGGACCGCGACCTCATCGAGAACGCGATCTCCGGGCCACTCTCCCGCCTGGACGGCGAGGGCGAGGGCGTCCCCGCGATCCCTCCCCCCTCGCCCCACAAACCGCGGCGGCTCGCCATCCCGATGCCGCACAAGACCCAGGCCGACATCGCGATCGGCGGACCCGCCGTGCCGAGGCGGCACGATGACTTTTACGTCTTGAACCTCGCGAACCTCCTCTTCGGGCGGATCGGACTGTACGGCCGCGTCGGGCGAAACCTCCGCGACGAACAGGGCCTCGCCTACTACGCGTACACGAACCTGGAGGCGCGGACCGCGGGAGGGATGTGGACCCTGTCCGCCGGGGTGAACCCGGAGAACCTCGAGAAGGCCTTCCAGTCGATTCGCGCCGAACTCGACCGCCTCCGGACGGACCCGTTCCATCGCGACGAGATCCAGGATGGGAAGGACAACCAGATCGGGTCGCTCGTCGTCTCGCTCGAGCGGAACGCGGAGGTCGCCTCGGAGCTGCATCGGATGGAGTACTACGGCCTCGGGATGGGGTTCCTCGAGCGGTACGCGGACATCGTCCGCGAGATCCCCGAGGATCGGGTCCGGGAAGTGGCGACGAAGTACTTCGCGGCCAGCGGGAGCTCGATCGTCGTCGCGGGTCCCGTCGGCCGGAAGCCCATCGCGTGGTGACCTTCGCCTTCCCTTCAGAAGAGGGGATCCTCGACCAACCTCGCGGGCCCTCCGACCGTGCACAGGAGCGTCTCGACCCCGAGCTCGTCGATGGCCTGACGGACGCGGTCAGCTTGGTCCGGGACCGTGTTCACATAGACGGTCGCCCCCGTGTCGATCGAGAAGAACGCCGGGGTCCCCTTCTCCCGCAGGCGCCGGACCGCGAGGATCACGCGCAGGGTGTCGGGCTGCCAGAGGACCATCTCGCCGGTCCCGGTCATCGTGATGCCGTGCAACATCAGGGTGTCGCGTTCCGCGAGGCTGCAGATCGCCCCCACGTCCCGATTCCGAATCGCGAGCTCCATCTCGGCGACGAGCCGCGGCATCTCCGCGAGGCGGGCATGGAAGAACGGGGAGGTCAGGGCTTCCCGGTGGGCGTCCTCCGTCTGCTTGAAGGCCGGGACGACCGCGACGACCATGGCCATCTCGAGGTCCTCGCCTGCCAGCTGGGTCGCGTAGGAATCGTCGTCCGTCAGGCCC
>WNFE01001163.1_pt1 | contig 29422 bp, 26 predicted proteins | sample 5400451 | NCBI WGS metagenome assembly WNFE01 (sample SAMN13153344, study PRJNA577476) | soil metagenome | isolation source: 200 cm saprolite under Douglas fir tree site 2 hole 2 | place: USA:California | collected 2015-04-18
GATGCCCTTGGCGGCAAGCCCGTCATAGAGCTTCTGGCAGGCCCCCAACACCGCGCCGTCGTCGGGCTTGAGGTTCAGGATCGCCACCTTGAAGGGTGCTACCGACTCCGGCCAGATGATGCCGGCGTCGTCGTGGCTCGCTTCGATGATGCCGCCGACCAGGCGCGACACGCCGATGCCATAGGAGCCCATCTCGACCGTGATCTGCTCGCCGCCGGGGCCGGCCACGACCGCCTTCATCGGCTCCGAATACTTGGTGCCGAAATAGAAGATATGGCCGACCTCGATGCCGCGCGCGGCGAGCCGCTCGCTCTCGGGAATCTTGTCGAACGCGGCCTTGTCGTGCATCTCGTCGGTCGCGGCGTAAAGCGACGTCCATTCGTTGACGATCGGCTGCAGGTCGGCGCCGTAGTCGATCTTGCGGCTCAAGATATCCTTGTCGACCAGCCCCTTGTGGCAGAACACGGCGCTTTCGCCGGTGTCGGCCAGGACGATGAATTCGTGGCTCAAATCGCCGCCGATCGGCCCGGTGTCGGCGCGCATCGGAATAGCCTTCAGGCCCATCCGGGCGAAGGTGCGCAGGTAGGCCACGAACATCTTGTTGTAGGACTGCGTGGCGCCCTTCTTGTCGACGTCGAAGGAGTAGTTGTCCTTCATCAGGAACTCGCGGCCGCGCATAACGCCGAAGCGCGGCCGCACCTCGTCGCGGAACTTCCACTGGATGTGATAGAGGTTCTTGGGCAGGTCGCGGTAGCTCTTCACGCCGTCGCGGAAGAGCACGGTGATCATCTCCTCGTTGGTCGGGCCGTAGAGCATGTCGCGCTCGTGGCGGTCCTTTATGCGCAGCATCTCGGGGCCGTAGGCGTCGTAGCGGCCGCTTTCGCGCCACAGCTCGGCCGACTGGATGGTCGGCATCAGCACTTCCTGCGCCCCCGAGGCATCCTGCTCCTCGCGCACGATGCGCTCGATGTTCTTCAAGACGCGAAAGCCGAGCGGCAGCCAGGCATAGATGCCGGCGCTGGTCTGGCGAACCAGGCCGGCGCGCAGCATCAGCCGATGCGAGACGATCTGCGCCTCTGCCGGATTCTCCTTCAGGGTCGGCAGAAAGTACTGGCTCATCCGCATTCTGGCTGGATCCTTGCTCGCTGCGTCCGGAGTAGCCGCGGACTGTAGGAAACGGAGCTTCCAAAGGCAAACTGCGGGCTCGCCTCCCCAACGAAGTTGGGGAGGTGTCGGCGTCCTACGCCGACGGAGGGGTCATACTCTTTCGTCGCAGATTAATGACCCCTCCGCCCGCTGCGCGGGCACCTCCCCTTGCTATGCAAGGGGAGGAATGGCGGCAGCTAGCTTTGCACAGGGCAATGCCCGCACACTCAACGCGAGAACAACCGGGGGAGAACACGAATGCTCGAGCGGATTTTCAAGCTCAGCGAGAACAAGACCACGGTCCGGACCGAGGTCGTGGCCGGCATCACGACCTTCCTCACCATGGCCTACATCATCTTCGTCAATCCGGCGATCCTCGAGGCTGCCAAGATGCCGTTTGGCGCGGTGTTCGTGGCGACCTGCGTGGCGGCCGCCATCGGCTGCTTCCTGATGGCTTTCCTCGCCAACTACCCGATCGCGCTGGCGCCGGGCATGGGGCTGAACGCCTACTTCGCCTTCGGCGTGGTCGGTGGCATGGGCTATAGCTGGCAGGTGGCGCTGGGCTGCGTGTTCCTCTCCGGCGTGATCTTTTTCATCATCAGCGTGCTGCCGATCCGCGAATGGATCGTCAATGCGATCCCCAAGTCGCTCAAGATGGCGATCGCCGCCGGCATCGGCCTGTTCCTGGCGCTGATTGCGCTCAAGAACGCCGGCATCGTGGTCGGCGACAAGGCGACTTTGGTGACGCACGGCCAGCTCACGAGCTTCCCGGTGGTGATGGCGGCGCTGGGCTTCGCCCTGATCGTGGCGCTGGAATATCGCCGCGTCATGGGCGGCGTCATCATCGGCATCCTGGCGGTGACGGTGATCGCCATCGTGGCCGGCCAGCAGAAATTCGAGGGCATCTTCGATGTGCCGCCTTCGATCGCCCCTGTATTCCTGCAGATGGACCTCGGCGGCGCGCTGCAGGTCGGCTTGGTGACGGTGGTGTTCGCCTTCCTGTTCGTCGACCTGTTCGACAACACCGGCACGCTGATCGCGCTCGCCCATCGCGGCGGCTTCATGCGGCCCGACGGCACCGTACCCCGCTTGAGTCGCGCGCTGATGTCCGACAGCGCCGCCGCCATGATCGGTGCAGCGGTCGGCACCTCGACCACCACCAGCTACATCGAGAGCGCGGCGGGCATCAATGCCGGCGGCCGCACCGGCCTCACCGCCGCGACCGTGGGCCTGCTCTTCATCCTGGCGCTGTTCGTGGCGCCGCTGGCCGGGTCGATCCCGGCCTACGCGACGGCGCCGGCGCTGCTCTACGTCGCCTGCCTAATGACGCGCAGCCTCACCGAAGTGGCGTGGGACGACCTCACCGAAGCGGCGCCCGCCGTGATCACCGCGCTTGCGATGCCGTTCACCTTCTCGATCGCCGAGGGCATTGCGTTCGGATTCATTTCGTACGTCGCCATCAAGCTCGTCACTGGTCGCTATCGCGACGTTCATCCCGCCGTCGGAATTCTCGCTGTGCTGTTCGTGATCAAATACATGGTCATCGGATGATCATGTTGCCTGGCCGGACATTTGTTTGTAGTCGAACGACCGGATGGCATAACAATTGTTCGGAGGGCGGCCGGTGACGGAAAGAAAAGGTCTTGGCAAGGCGCGGGCTTCCCGCTAAACAGCCTACGCCTTGGGCGCAGGCCTGAGTTTAGGGAGGAGAGCGGCGCAAGCCGCCTAGAGACGAGCTTCGGGGGTAGAAGAACGGCGGGCGAAAGCCCGTCGTTTCTTTTTGGGATCAACGGCTTAAATAAGAAAGCTAAGAAATTGGATTAACTCCCTTCGACCAGCCGACGGAAGCTGAAGACGTCTGCTTGGTGCAAAAAATAGAAGCCGATCCAGAGCACGGCGGCGACGATCGAGGTAATGATCGCCTTGCGGACCAGATCGGGCCGCTCGGGGGCACCGCGATCCTGGCCTTTGCCAGGGTTTTCAGCCTTGCGGATCCCCAAGGGCAGGACGGCGAACAGCACCGTCCACCAGATCACCAGATAGACCATGACGCCGGTGGCCCAGCTCATGGCGCAGCGCCCCTCACACCTGCTCGAGCTCGATCAGCGTGCCGGTGAAATCCTTGGGATGCAGGAACAGCACCGGCTTGTCGTGGGCGCCGATCTTGGGCTCGCCATCGCCCAGCACCCGCGCACCCTGCGCCTTGAGCCTGTCACGGGCGGCGTAGATATCCTCGACCTCGTAGCAGACGTGATGGATGCCGCCATCGGCATTGCGGGCGAGGAAGTTGGCGATCGGCGACTTCTCGCCCAGCGGATGCAAAAGCTCGATCTTGGTGTTGGGCAGCTCGACGAACACCACCGTGACGCCGTGCGCCGGCTGCGCCTTGGGCGCGCTCACCTTGGCGCCCATCACGGTGCGGTAAAGCTCGGCCGCCTTGGCGAGGTCCGGCACGGCGATGGCGATGTGGTTCAGGCGTCCGATCATGACCGTTAGATGCGGACGATGTGGACGTCCGTCAACGGCTTCTTGCCGAGGTGCGCGCGCACGACGCGCCGCACCGCCTGCCGGGCGGCCTCCTCGATTCGCCTGTTATCGCCTCGTTCGGCGGCGCTGAGATCGGCCAACATCTCCTTGAGGCCGGCCACGATGGCCTCGCCAAGCGTGCCGTCTTGGTCCTCGATGCCGCGCAGCGACACTTTGGGCGGCGCCATGGCCTTGCCCTTTCCGTCGATCACCACCGTGGCCGCCGCGGCGCCGTTCCACAGGAGCTTGCGCCGCTCGCGCAGCGCGGGGCCATCGACCGGCACGAGCGTGTCGCCGTCGCGGGCCAGCCGTCCGGCCGGCACATGGCCCACGATCTCGGCCGGACCGGGCGCCAGGCGGACCAGGGTGCCGTTGGGCGCCACGATCGTCCCCGGCACCTGGCAGGCGTGGGCAAGGGCTGCATGCTCGACCATGTGCCTGACCTCGCCATGGACCGGCACGGCGATCTTCGGTCTCACCCATTGATAGACCCGCACCAGTTCGTCGCGCGCCGGATGGCCCGAGACATGGATATCGGCTTCGCGGTCGGTGATGACCTCGACGCCACGCGCCATCAGCGCGTTCTGCAATCGTCCAACCGAGCGTTCATTGCCGGGAATGACCCGCGAGGAGAAGATCGCTGTGTCGCCGGTCTCGAGCACCAGGTCGCGATGCTCGCCGCCGGCGAGCTTGGCCATCGAGGCGCGCGGCTCGCCCTGGCTGCCGGTGCAGATGAACAGCACCTTGTCGCGCGGCAGGTAGCCCGCCTGCTGCTCTGGTATGCATTGCGGGAAATCGAGCAGGTAGCCGCACTCCTGGGCGGCGTCGACCATGCGCTGCAGCGCCCGGCCCGACAGCACCGGATGACGGCCGGCCGCCACCGCGGCCAGCGCCACGCTCTCGACGCGTGCCAGGTTCGAGGCAAAGCAGGTGACGGCAACCCGGCATTTGCTTGTCTTCACCAGCTTCTCGAGATTGACGCGCACCGTCGCTTCGGACCCCGCCTCGCCCTCGACGAAGACGTTGGTGCTGTCGCACACCATGGCGAGCGCGCCCTCCTCGCCGATGCGCCGCAGCACCGCCTCGTCGGTCACCTCGCCCAGAAGCGGCTCGGGATCGATCTTCCAGTCGCCGGTGTGGAACACCGTGCCGAGCTTCGTGCGGATCGCCAGCGCATTGGGCTCGAGGATCGAATGCGTCATGGTGATCAGCTCGAGCTCGAACGGCGGCAGGATGAACTTGCCGCGAAGCGGAATCACGGTGACCGGCACGGCATCCATCAGCCCCGCCTCGACGAGCTTGCGTTGCAGCACCGAGGCGGCGAACGGCGTCGCATAGACCGGCGCCCGGAGCCGCGGCCAGAGATCGGCGACGGCACCCAGGTGGTCCTCATGGGCATGGGTCAGCACGATGCCGACCAGCGCGTCGCGCCGCTCCTCGATGAAGGCGGGATCGGGCATCACCACTTCGATGCCGGGCATCGAATCGTCGGCGAAGCCGATGCCGAGGTCGATCATCAGCCATTTGCCGGCATGGCCGTACAGATTGAGATTCATGCCGATCTCGCCGGCCCCGCCCAAAGCGAGGAACAGCAGTTCGTCGTTCGACGGGACGGTCATGCCTTCTTGCTGCGTCTAAAAATCTCGATCAGGCCGCGCGCGGTGATGTCGGGCACGATCTGCTCGATCACCGAGGTCGAGCCGTCGAATACCGGGGCGAGGCCGCCGGTGGAGATCACCTTCATCGGCTTGCCGAATTCGGCCTTGATGCGGGCGACAATGCCTTCGATGAGGCCAACATAGCCCCAGAACACGCCGCTATGCATGCAGGCCACGGTATTGGTGCCGATCACCTGCTTGGGCTTCTCGACGACGATGCGCGGCAGCTGCGCCGTCGCATTGACCAGCGCCTCGATGCTGAGATTGATGCCAGGCGCGATCGCACCGCCGCAGTAGCTGCCTTCTTCGTCGACCACGTCGAAAGTCGTGGCGGTGCCGAAATCGACCACGACCACCGGCGTCTTGGGAAACAGGACGCTTGCGCCCACGGTGTTGCAGATGCGGTCAGCGCCGGCGCCGTGGCCCTTGACCTTGATGCCGTAAACGACGTTCGACTCGCCCAGCACCAACGGCTCGCAGTCGAAATACCGCGTGCACAGACGGCGAATGTTGAAGGTGGCCTGCGGCACGACGCTGCCGATGATCGCGTCGGTGATGGCCTTGGGGTCGATGCCTGCCATTGCCATGAGCTGGAACAGCCAGACCGCGTGCTCGTCGGCGGTGCGCATGGCCGACGTGTGCTGGCGCCATTCGCCGACGATGCGGTCGCCATCGATGACGCCGAACTTCACGTTGGTATTGTTGACATTGATGGCGAGCAGCATCGCCGTCCTCCTCTAAGCCGCGCGGCCCAGCAACTCACCCGATACGATCTTGCGCGGGCCGGCGGCGGTATCGAGCAGCAGCGCGCCTTGCCGATCGAGCCCGGCGAAGCGGCCGCGCACCAGCTCGTCGCCCAGCCTGACATCGACCTCGGCGCCGATCGGTCCGGCCTGGGCGAGCCACGCCGCGCGCACCGTCTCGAAGCCGTCGCGACGCCATTGGGCGAGGCGCGCAGCCAGGGCCGCGGTCAGCCCCTCCAGGGCAGCCTCGACCGAACCGCCGAGCGCCGCGCCGGGATAGCGCATTTCCGGCAGCTGCGGCGCAAATCCGACATTGAGCCCGATGCCGGCCACGACGTGATCCACCTGTCCGGCCCGGCCGACGGCGCTTTCGAGCAGGATGCCGGCGATCTTGCCGCCGTCGACCAGCACGTCGTTCGGCCATTTCAGGCGCACCTGGCGATCGGCGGGCACGATGTCGGCCACCGCCAAGGCTGCAACAAAGCCCAGCTCGGCGGCGCGCGGGGCGGCGCAATCGGGCCGCAGGATCGTCGAGCTGTAGAGATTGCCGACCGGCGAAGCCCAATGACGGCCGCGCCGGCCCCTTCCGCCGGTCTGCTCGCGCGACCACACGACGGTGCCTTCGGGTGCACCGGCATCGGCCAGGCGCGCGGCCTCGTCGTTGGTGCTGCCGACGCTCGCCAGCGCGACCAGCGTCCACCCGTCCGGCAGGACGGGCGCTGATCTCACGGGAACAGGCCCTTCGCCGCCGCGGCAGCGACCAGGCTGAGCGGCTGGGGCGCCAGCGAAAAGGCGGCGACCAGGATGGCCGAGGCAAAGGCCACAACGCGGTTGACGCCGAACACCGGCCCGTCGAGCGCCTCGGCCGGTTCGTCGAAATACATCACCTTGACGATGCGTAGGTAGTAGTAGGAGGCCACGACCGAGGCCAGCACGCCCAGCACGGCGGGCACGTAGAGCTGGGCCTCGACGGCGGCGATGAAGATGTAGAGCTTGCCCCAGAAACCGGCGAGCGGCGGGATGCCGGCCAGCGAGAACATGAAGAGCAGCAGGGCGAAGGCCATCATCGGCTGGCTGCGCGCCAAGCCGGCGAGATCGCCGATGCCTTCGACCATGACGCCGCGGCGCTTCATCAGCAGGATGACGGCAAAAACGCCGAGCGTCATGACGGCATAGATCGCGAGGTAGAAGACCACCGACTGGATGCCCTTCTCGCTGCCGCTCGCCAGACCGAGCAGAACGTAACCGACGTTGCCGATCGAGGAGTAGGCCATCAGGCGCTTGATGTTCTGCTGGCGCAGGGCGGCGAAAGCGCCCCACGCCATCGACAGCACCGAGGCCACGACGATGATCTGCTGCCACTGCAGGAACAGCGGCTTGAACGGACCCATCAGGACCGAGACCAACAGCGACACGGCGGCGATCTTGGGGGCGACGGCGAACAGCGCCGTCACCGGCGTCGGCGCGCCCTCGTAGACGTCGGGCGTCCACATATGGAACGGCACGGCGGAGACCTTGAAGGCGAGCCCCGTCACCACGAACACCAGCCCGATGACGGTGCCGATCTCGCCGCCCCGGCCCTCGAGCAGGGCGTGCGAGACCTGGACGAAGGCCGTACCGCCGCAGAAGCCGTAGATCAGCGAGGCGCCGAACAGCAGCATGCCCGAGGCAACCGAGCCCAGGACGAAATATTTCACGCCGGCCTCGGTGGAGCGAATGCTGTCGCGCTGGAAGGCGGCGACGACATAGAGCGCCAGCGACTGCAGCTCCAGCCCGACATAGAGCGCCATCAGGTCGTTGGCAGAGATCATCAGCATCATGCCCAGCGTGGCCAGCGCCACCAGCAGCGGATACTCGAAGCGCCAGGCTTTGACCTGCTCGAAATAGGCACGCGACATCAGGATGGCGACGGCCGAGCCCAGCAGCACCAGCGCCTTCATCGTGGTGGTCAGCCGATCGACGATGAACAGCGAGGCGAAGGCCGTGCCCTCGCGGTAGGGCACGAACAGCAGGACCGCCGTCACCAGCAGGGCGACCGACGTTGCCAGCGACACGAACGGCGTCGCCATCTCGCCGCGGACCACGCCATAGATCAGCAGAAGGCCGGTGATGGCGGCGAGGAAGAGTTCCGGCCGGGCCAGCGTCCAGGATTCGAGACCGATGATCATGTTCGTCACCCCCGCCCGCTCACGGCGTCAACGCCGCGGTGCGGGCAAGCTTGATGGCCGCCTGGTAGTCGCCGACCAGCTTGTCGACGGAGGGCGCCATCGGATCGAGGAAGGAACTGGGATAGACGCCCATCCACAGGGCCAGCAGCACCAGCGGCAGGAACACCACGACCTCGCGGCGGTTCATGTCGAGGATCGCCTTCAGGGAATCCTTGGTGAGCTCGCCGAACATGATCTTGCGATAAAGCCAGAGCGCGTAGGCGACGCCCAGGATCAGGCCGGTCGCCGCCAGGAACGCGACCCAGGTATTGACCTTGAAGGTGCCGAGCAGCACCAAGAATTCACCGACGAAGCCCGACAGGCCCGGCAGGCCGACGCTCGCCAAGGTGAAGAACATGAAGGTGAAGGCGTAGCGCGGCATGCGATGCACGAGGCCGCCATAGGCCGCGATCTCACGCGTGTGCATGCGGTCGTAGACCACGCCGACGCAGAGGAAGAGCGCGGCCGACACGATGCCGTGACTCAGCATCTGGAACATCGAGCCCTGGACCGATTGTACGTTGAGGATGAAGGCACCGATCGTCACCAAGCCCATATGGGCGACCGACGAATAGGCGATCAGCTTCTTCATGTCCTCCTGCACCAGCGCCACCAGCGAGGTGTAGATGACGGCGACGACGGACAGGCCGAAGATCAGCGGGGCGAAGTACTGCGTCGCCTCGGGCAGAAGCGGGATCGAGAGCCGCAGGAAGCCGTAGCCGCCCATCTTCAACAGCACGCCGGCCAGGATCACCGAACCCGCAGTCGGCGCCTCGACGTGGGCATCCGGCAGCCAGGTGTGGACCGGCCACATCGGCACCTTGACCGCGAACGAGGCGAGGAAGGCCAGAAACAGCCAGCACTGCCAGATGAACGGCAGTTCGAGCTTTTCCATCGCCGTCGGCAGGTCGGTGGTGCCGAGCTGCCAGTAGATGGCGATGATGGCCAGCAGCATCAGCACCGAGCCCAGGAGCGTGTAGAGGAAGAACTTGAAGGCGGCATAGACCCGCCGCGGGCCGCCCCACACGCCGATGATCAGGAACATCGGGATCAGCACGCCCTCGAAGAAGACATAGAACAGCGCGAGGTCGAGCGCGCAGAACATGCCGACCATGAAGGTCTCGAGCACCAGGAAGGCGATCATGTATTCCTTGACGCGGACGTGAACGGCCTCCCAGCTCGACAGGATGCAGATCGGCGTCAGCAGGGTCGACAGCAGGACGAAGAACAGCGAGATGCCGTCGATGCCCATGTGGTAGCCGATGTTGAGCGCCGGCACCCAGTCGAGCTTCTCCTCGAACTGGAAACCCGCCTTGGTGACGTCGAAGCGCGCCCACAACAGCAGCGAGATCAGGAACGTCACCACCGACGTGAGCAGCGCCGCACTCTTGCAGTTGCGGTCGACGGCCTCCTGCGGGCCGTTGACGACCAGGCAGAACAGCGCGCCGACCAGCGGCAGGAAGGTGACGAGCGAAAGGATAGGCCAGCTCGACATCGGCCTTACCTCGCCACCAGCATGGGGTACATGAAGTAGGAGACGAGGGCCACCACACCGACCAGCATGACGAACGCATAATGGTACAGATAGCCGCTCTGGAAGCGGCTGAGCACGCCCGCCATGTCCTGGGCACGGGCGGCGATGTTGTCGGGACCGAGTCCGTCGATCACCGCCTCGTCGCCCTTCTTCCAGAACAGGCGGCCGACCGCGAGCGCCGGCTGGACGAAGAGCGCGTCGTAGATCTCGTCGAAGTACCACTTGTTGTAGAAAAGCGCGTAGATGGCGGGGAAGCGCCGGGCCGTGAGCGCCGGCAGCTCGGGCCGCACGAGGTAGTAATAGTAGCTGAGCGCGATGCCCGAGAGGGCGAAGACCAGCGGCGCCAGCGTCACCCACACCGGCACCTCGTGCGCGTGGTGCAGGACCTCCTCGGTGGACTTCACGGCGATCGACTGGCCCCAGAAATGCGCCCAATCATGACCGACGAACCAGTCGAAGGCGACGTAGCCCGACAACAGCGCGCCGGCCGCCAACACGTAGAGCGGGATCAGTATGACCGCCGGCGATTCGTGGGCATGCTCCCAGGTATGATGATCGCCGCGATAGGAGCCGTAGAACGTCAGGAACATCAGGCGGGTCGAATAGAACGCCGTCATGAAGGCGGCCACGACGCCCAGCCAGAAGGCGATGAGGCCCACCGTGGTGTGCACCCCGTAGGCCCGATCCACATCACATAGAAAGTCTGAGGCGTCTTCTCCTTGACGCCGCCCATCTTGCGCATGTCCTGCTCGTGGTGCAGGGCGGTGATGACCGAGCCCGAGCCCAGGAACAACAGCGCCTTGAAGAAGGCGTGGGTCGTGAGGTGGAACATCGCCGCCGAATAGGAGCCGACACCGGCGGCGAAGAACATGTAGCCGAGCTGGCTGCAGGTCGAATAGGCGACCACCCGCTTGATGTCGAACTGGGTGAGGCCGATCGTGGCGGCGAAGAAGGCGGTCGCCGCGCCGACCAGGGTGACGACCGCCGAGGCGATCGGCGCCAGCTCAAACAAGGGCGAGAGGCGGCAGACCATGAAGACGCCGGCCGTCACCATGGTGGCGGCATGGATCAGGGCGGAAACCGGAGTCGGGCCTTCCATGGCATCGGGCAGCCAGGTGTGCAGGCCGATCTGGGCCGACTTGCCCATGGCGCCAACGAACAGCAGCAGGCAGGCCGTCTCGAGCGCCGGCAGGTCAAGCCCTAGGAAATGGATGCGCATCTGGGCCATGTCGGGGCCCTTGGCGAAGATGTCGGCGTAGTTGATCGCGCCGCTCAGCATCCACACGGCGAAGATGCCGAGGGCGAAGCCGAAGTCGCCGACGCGGTTGACGATGAACGCCTTGATGGCCGCAGCATTGGCCGACGGCCGGTCGTACCAGAAGCCGATCAGCAGATACGAGGCGAGACCCACGCCTTCCCAGCCGAAGAAGAGCTGGACCAGGTTGTCCGAGGTCACCAGCATCAGCATGAAGAAGGTGAACAGGCTCAAGTACGACATGAAGCGCGGGATGCCGGGGTCCTCGGCCATGTAGCCGACCGAGTAGACGTGCACCATCGACGACACGCCGGTGACGACGATCAGCATGACGGCGGTCAGCGTGTCGACCCTGAGCGACCAGTCGACGGTGAGCGTGCCCGAGTCCATCCAGGTGAACAGCTTTACGACCACCAGCTTGGCGTTCTCCGGCCCGAAGCCGATGCGCACGAAGACAAAAATCGACAGCGCCGCCGCGATCAGCAGCGCGGCACAGGTGACGATTTGCGCCGGCCGATCGCCGATGACGCGGCAGAACATGCCGGCGATGGCGGCCGCCAGCAGCGGCAACAGGACGATGAGCTTGATGGCGAGATCCATGAGTGCGCGCCCCTAGCCCTTCATCGCGTTGATGTCTTCGACCTCGATCGTTCCGCGAATGCGGAAATAGACGACCAGGATGGCAAGGCCGATCGCCGCCTCGGCGGCGGCCACGGTCAGCACCAGCATGGCGAAGACCTGGCCCACGATATTGCCCTGGAAGACCGAGAAGGCGACGAGGTTGATGTTGACCGCGAGCAGCATCAGTTCGACGCACATCAGGATGACGATGACGTTCTTGCGGTTGAGGAAGATGCCCAGGATGCCGAGCGTGAACAGCACGGCGGCGACGAACAGGTAGTGGCCGAGGCCGATCGTCATCACACGCCTCCCCGCGTCGGCACCTTGACCACGGTGACGGCGTCTTCCTTGGGCCGGTAGAGCTGCTCGCCGATGCGCTGGCGGCGAACGCCGGGACGGCTGCGCAGGGTGAGCACGATGGCGCCAATCATGGCGACCAGCAGCACCACGCCCGCGATCTGGAAGAGGTAGAAATATTGTGTATAGAGCACGCGGCCGATGGCCCGCGTATTGTCGATCGCCAGCACCTGCGGCCCCGCCTTGCCGAGCCCCGCCAAGGTCGTCGGATTGCTGCCGATCACGCCCAGCCCGAGCAGGATTTCCAAGAGCAGCACGATGCCGATCATGGCGCCGACCGGCAGGTATTTCAGGAAGCCCTCGCGCAACTCGGTGAGGTTGATGTCGAGCATCATGACGACGAACAGGAACAGCACCGCTACCGCGCCGACATAGACGATGACCAGGATCATGGCGATGAACTCGGCGCCGATCAGCACGAACAGCGCCGCGGCGTTGAAGAAGGCCAGGATCAGGAACAGCACCGAGTAGACAGGATTGCGCGACACCACGACCATCGCAGCCGACGCCATGACGACGAAGCCGAAGACATAGAAGGCCAGGGCCTGAAGCAGCATGATCCCCTACCCGTCCCGGCTCAGCGATATGCCGCGTCGGCCTGGAGGTTGGCCGCGATCGCCGACTCCCACTGGTCGCCGTTGGCGAGCAGCTTTTCCTTGTTGTACATCAGCTCCTCGCGGGTCTCGGTCGAGAATTCGAAGTTCGGTCCTTCGACGATGGCGTCGACCGGGCAGGCCTCCTGGCAGAAGCCGCAATAGATGCACTTCACCATGTCGATATCGTAGCGCGTGGTGCGCCGGCTGCCGTCGTCGCGCGGCTCGGCCTCGATGGTGATGGCCTGGGCCGGACAGATCGCCTCGCAGAGCTTGCAGGCGATGCAACGTTCCTCGCCGTTGGGATAGCGGCGCAACGCATGCTCGCCGCGGAAGCGCGGACTGAGCGGTCCCTTCTCGTAGGGATAGTTCAGCGTCACCTTGGGCTTGAACATGTATTTCAGCGTCAGCGCAAAGCCCGCCACCAGCTCGGAGAGCAGGAAAGCGCGCGCGGTGCGGTCGAGAGAGGCCATGACGATCTCCCTAGAAGAGCTTGGGAACCCAGCCGCCGAACTGGAGCACGGCGGCGGTGACGACGACCCAGCCCAGCGACACGGGCAGGAACACCTTCCAGCCCAGCCGCATCAGCTGGTCGTAGCGATAGCGGGGCAGCGTTCCCTTGGTCCAGCTGAAGACGAACAGCAGCAGCGCGATCTTGAGCGCGAACCAGATGACGCCCGGCACCCAGGTGAAGGGTGGGTACGGCACCGGCGACATCCAGCCGCCGAGGAACAGCACGGAACCCATCGCCGAGAGCAGGATGATGTTGGCGTATTCGCCGAGGAAGAACAGGGCAAACGGCATCGACGAATATTCGGTCTGAAAACCCTGGACGAGCTCGGCTTCCGACATCGGCAGGTCGAACGGCGTGCGGTTGGTCTCGGCCAGCGCCGAGACGAAGAAGATCACGAACATCGGCAGCAGCGGCAGCCAGAACCAGTTGAAGAACCAGCCCGACTGGGCGATCACCACCTGGGAGAGGTTGAGCGAGCCGACGCAGAGCAGGACGGTGATCAGCACGAAGCCGATCGAGACCTCATAGGACACCATCTGCGCCGCCGAGCGCAGCGCGCCCAGGAAGGCGTATTTCGAGTTCGATGCCCAGCCGGCGATGATGATGCCGTAGACGCTGAGCGAGGAGATGGCGAAAAGATAGAGGATGCCGACATTGATGTCGGCGATCACCCAGCCGTCGTCGAACGGCACGACCGCCCAGGCGATCAGCGCGGTCATGAAGGTGATCATGGGCGCGATCAGGAACAGCACCGTGTTGGCGCTCGAGGGAACGATGGTCTCCTTCAGCATCAGCTTGAGGCCGTCGGCGAAAGGCTGCAGCAGGCCGAACGGCCCGACCACGTTGGGCCCGCGGCGCAGCTGAATCGAGGCCCAGACCTTGCGGTCGACATAGGTCATGTAGGCCACCGCCACCAGGAGCGGCACGGTGACCGCCAGGCATTCGAGCAGGATGACGATCGCCTGGCCCAGCCAGTTGGTGGTGAAGAAATGGACGAGATCGGCGGTCATTGCCTACTCCGCCGCCATCAGCTGGGCGCGCGAGGCGGTGCACTCGGCCATGGTGCGCGACGCCCGGCTGATCGGACAGGTCATGTAGAAATTGGCGATCGGCGAGACGAAGGACGCGTCGGCTAGGTTGCCCGCCTTGCCGAAGACGCCCCAGGCGCCCGCCTGCTGCTGGTCGAGTGCGGCAAAGCTTCGGTTCACCGCGATCAGCCGCGAGCGGACCTGGCCGAGCGTGTCGTACGGCAGGGTCTTGCCCAGGCGTTCGGACAGCGCCCGCAGGATCGTCCAGTCCTCGCGGGCGTCGCCCGGCGGATAGCCGGCGCGCAGGGCGAGCTGCACGCGGCCTTCGGTATTGACATAGGTGCCCGGCTTTTCGGTGTAGGCCGCACCCGGCAGGATCACGTCGGCGCGATGGGCGCCGGCATCACCGTGATGGCCCTGGTAGATCACGAACGCCTTGCCGAGCCGCTGGGTGTCGATCTCGTCGGCAGCTAAAAGATAAACCACCTCGATCTCGCGCTTCTCACAGCCGGTCAGGATGGCCGCGACGTCGCGTCCGCCCTCGCCCGGCACCAGGCCGAGATCGAGCCCGCCGACACGTGCCGCAGCCGTGTGCAGCACCGCAAAGCCATTCCAGTCGTCGCGCACCGCGCCGAGCCTGTCGGCCAGCTCGCGGGCGAGCGCCAGCAGCGCCGCGCCGTCGTCGCGGGCGAGCGCCCCCATGCCGACCACGATCAGCGGGTTCTTGGCCGCCTTCAGCTTCTCGAAGAAGCCGAGTTTCCCCTCCACGAGCTCGCGCAGCGTCGCCGGCCCCGCGCCCAGCCGCTCGACCGGATAGGTGAGATCGGCGGCCGGACCGATGCTGGCGATGGCGCAAGGGCTGTGCAGGTAGCGCTTGCGGATGCGCGCGTTCAGCACCGGCGCTTCCCGCCGCGGATCGGTCCCGATCAGCAGGATGGCGTCCGCCTGGTCGATGCCGCGAATGCCGGGATTGAAGATGTAGCCGCCGCGCACGCCCGCCTCGAGCTTGGCGCCATCCTGCCGGCAGTCGATGTTGGGTGAGCCGAGAGCCGCCATCAGGTCCTTGAATGCAACCATGGACTCGGCATCGCACTGGTCGCCGACGATTGCCGCGACCTTGGCGCCGTCGATGTTCAAAAGCTTGGCGGCGATGGCGGCGAAAGCTTCGTCCCAGGTCGCTTCGACGAGCTTGCCACCGCGCCTCAGGTAGGGCCGATCGAGCCGCTGGTAGCGCAGGCCATCGATGGCGTGCCGCGTCTTGTCGGAAATCCACTCCTCGTTGATGTCCTCGTTGAGCCGCGGCAGCACGCGCATCACCTGCATGCCGCGCGTGTCGACGCGGATGTTGGAGCCGAGCGCGTCCAGGACGTCGATCGACTCGGTCTTCTCGAGCTCCCAGGATCGCGCCTCGAAGGCATAGGGCTTGGAGGTGAGCGCGCCGACCGGGCAGAGATCGACGATGTTGCCCGACAGCTCGCTGGTGAGCGCATGCTCGACGTAGGTCGTGACCTCCATGCTCTCGCCGCGGCCGGTCGCGCCCAGCTCCTCGACGCCGGCCACCTCGGTGGCGAAGCGGATGCAGCGCGTGCAGTGGATGCAGCGGTTCATCGACGTCTTGACCAGCGGGCCCAATTCCTTGTCCGGCACCGCGCGCTTGTTCTCGTGGTAGCGGCTGCGGTCGAAGCCGTAGGCCATCGCCTGATCCTGCAGGTCGCACTCGCCGCCCTGGTCGCAGATCGGACAGTCGAGCGGATGGTTGATCAGCAGGAACTCCATCACGCCCTTGCGCGCCTTCTGCACGGCAGGCGTGTTGGTGTGGATCACCATGTTGTCCATGGCCGGCATGGCGCAGGAGGCGATCGGCTTGGGCGCCTTCTCCTGCTCGACCAAGCACATGCGGCAGTTGCCGGCGATCGACAGGCGCTCGTGGTAGCAGAAGCGCGGGATTTCGACGCCAGCCAGCTCGCAGGCCTGCAGGACGGTGATTCCGGCCGGGACCTCGACCTCGATGCCGTCGATCTTCAACTTGGGCATTGCCTGCTCCCTGCCCTACTCGGCCGCGAGCTTTTCGGTGCGCGCGCGGATGCGGCGCTCCATCTCGGGCCGGAAATGGCGGATCAGGCCCTGGATCGGCCAGGCCGCCGCATCGCCCAGCGCGCAGATCGTGTGACCCTCGACCTGCCGGGTGACGTCCTCCAGCGCATCGATCTCATCGATGCGCGCGTTGCCGACAACCATGCGCTCCATCACCCGCCACATCCAGCCGGTGCCCTCGCGGCAGGGCGTGCACTGGCCGCAGCTTTCATGCTTGTAGAACTGGCTGAGCCGGGCGATCGCTTTCACGATGTCGGTCGACTTGTCCATGACGATGACCGCCGCCGTGCCCAAGCCGGTCTTCTGGTCGCGCAGCGAATCGAAATCCATCAGGACGGTGTCGCAGATCGACTTGGGCAACAGCGGCACCGAGGCGCCGCCGGGGATCACCGCTAGAAGATTGTCCCAGCCGCCGCGCACGCCGCCGGCATGGCGGTCTAAAAGCTCGCGCAGCGGGATGCCCATCTCTTCTTCGACGTTGCAGGGCTTGTTCACGTGGCCCGAGATGCAGAACAGCTTGGTGCCGGTGTTGTTGGGCCGGCCGATGGCCGCAAACCAGGTGGCGCCGCGGCGCACGATGGTGGGTGCCACCGCGATCGACTCGACGTTGTTCACCGTCGTCGGGCAGCCATAGAGGCCGGAGCCGGCCGGGAACGGCGGTTTTAGCCGCGGCATGCCCTTCTTGCCCTCGAGGCTTTCGAGCAGCGCCGTCTCCTCGCCGCAGATGTAGGCGCCGGCGCCGCGATGGACGTAGAGGTCGAAATCCCAGCCCGAGCCGCAGGCGTTTTTGCCCAAAAGGCCTGCCTCATAGGCTTCGTGGATCGCCGCCGTCAGATGCTCGGCTTCGCGGTAGAATTCGCCGCGCACGTAGATATAGCCGGCGTTGGCGCGCATGGCGAAGCCCGCGACCAGGCAGCCCTCGATCAGCAGATGCGGATCGTGACGCATGATGTCGCGATCCTTGCAGGTGCCGGGCTCCGATTCGTCGGCGTTGACGACGAGATAGTGCGGCCGGTCCTTGACCTCCTTGGGCATGAAGGACCATTTGAGCCCGGTCGGAAACCCGGCGCCGCCACGGCCGCGCAGGCCGGATTTCTTGATCTCGTCGCAGAGCGCGTCGTGGCCCCGGTCGAGCAGCGCCTTGGTGTTGTCCCAGGCGCCGCGCGCGCGAGCGGCCGGCAGACGCCAGTCGTGGATGCCGTAGAGATTGGTGAAGATGCGGTCCTTGTCGGCAAGCATCGTCTACTCGCTCCTGAGCGTGGTCGGCCCGCCTTCCGGCGCCGACGTCTGGCGGTCGATCTGCGATCCGGGCTTCGGCGCCTCGCCGCGCCGAAACGCGTCGAGCAGCCTGTTCATCGATGCCTCGTCGAGATCCTCGTAAAAGTCGTCGTTGATCTGCACGACCGGCGCGTTGACGCAGGCGCCGAGGCATTCGACTTCCTGGACACTGAAGGTCTCGCCGTCGGCGGCGTGCTGGCAGGCCTTCATCACCGCATCGGAGCCGCGCAGCCAGCACGGCGTCGTCGTGCAGACCTGCAGGAGATATTTCCCGCGCGGCCTGAGCTGGAACATCGTGTAAAAAGTCGCGATCTCGTAGACGCGGATCGGCGCCATGTCGAGGAGCTTGGCGACCTCGTCCATCGCCGCCCGCGGCAGCCAGCCCTGCTGGCGCTGGGCGAGGTCGAGGATGCCGATCACAGCGCTCGCCTGGCGGCCCGGCGGATAGTTGGCGATCAGCTCCTTGGCCTTCGCCAGATTCTCCGGCGTGAAGGCGAAATGCGCGACATGCGGCACATCCCGGGGATCGGCGGTGATCATCGACATGTCATCGCCTCCTAACGGTCGATCTCGCCGAACACGATGTCGAGCGAACCGATGTTGGCCGACATGTCTGCGAGCTGGTGGCCTCTGGTCATCATGTCGAGGGCCTGCAGATGCGGAAAGCCGGGCGCGCGGATCTTGCAGCGGTAGGGCTTGTTGGTGCCGTCGGCCACCAGATAGACGCCGAACTCGCCCTTGGGCGCCTCGACGACGGTATAGGTCTCGCCGGCCGGCACCTTGTAGCCTTCGGTATAGAGCTTGAAGTGATGGATCAGGGCCTCCATCGAGTCCTTCATCTCGCCGCGGCGCGGCGGCGAGATCTTGCGGTCGTCGACGCGCACCGGCCCGGTCACCGTGCGCAACGCCGCCACGCACTGCTCCATGATGCGCGCGCTCTGATACATCTCCTCGATGCGCACGAGATAGCGCGCGAAACAGTCGCCGGTCTTGCCGACCGGGATGTCGAAATCCATGCGCTCATAAACGTCGTAGGGCTGCGACTTGCGGAGGTCCCACGGAATACCCGAGGCGCGGATCAGCGGGCCGCTAAAGCCCCAGTCGAGCGCCTGTTCCGGCGACACGACGCCGATATCGACCGTGCGCATGCGGAAGATGCGGTTGTCGTTTAAAAGCTTCTCGATGTCCTTGAGGAAGGGATAGAACTGCTTGATCCAGGCATCCATCGAATCGAGCATGCCGTCGGGCAGATCCTGGTGCACGCCGCCGGGACGGAAATAGGCCGCGTGCATGCGCGAGCCGCTGACACCCTCGTAATATTCCATCAGCAGCTCGCGCTGCTCGAAGCCCCACAATGGCGGGGTGAGCGCGCCGGTATCCATGGCGAACGTCGTCACGTTCAGCAGGTGGTTCAGGATGCGAGTGATCTCCGAGAACAGCACGCGGATGTACTGGCCGCGCTCGGGCGGGGTAATGCCAAGAAGTTTCTCGACGGCAAGAGCAAAGGCATGCTCCTGGCTCATCGGCGAAACGTAGTCGAGCCGGTCGAAATAGGGGATCGCCTGCAGGTAGGTCTTGTACTCGATCAGCTTCTCGGTGCCGCGGTGCAGCAGGCCGATATGCGGGTCGCAGCGTTGGACGATCTCGCCGTCCATCTCGACGACAAGGCGCAGCACGCCGTGGGCCGCCGGGTGCTGCGGCCCGAAATTCATGGTGAGCGTCTTGATCTCAACGTCGGACATGTCAGCTCGTCTTGCCCGGTTCCGGCGGCGCCCCTGGCGCCTTCTCGTCGCCCGGCAGCACCTGGTGCGCGCCTTCCCACGGGCTCAGGAAATCGAAGCTGCGGAATTCCTGGGCAAGCTTCACCGGCTCGTAGATAACGCGCTTCTGGACGTCGTCCCAGCGCACCTCGACGAAGCCGGTCAGCGGGAAATCCTTGCGCAGCGGATGGCCCTCGAAGCCGTAGTCGGTGAGGATGCGCCGCAAGTCGGGATGGTCGGAGAACCATACGCCGTAGAGATCGTAGGTCTCGCGCTCGAACCAGCCGGCGGAATTGAACAGCGAGGAAACCGACGGCACCGGCGTCGACTCGTCGGTCGCGACCTTGACGCGGACTCGCTGGTTGTTCTTGAGGCTGAGCAGATTGTAGACGACGTCGAAGCGCTTCTCGCGCTCCGGCCAGTCGACGCCGCAGACATCGACGAGCTGCTTGAACAGGCACCTTGGATCGTCGCGCAGGAAGGTGAGCAGCGCGATCAGGCTCTCCGGCCTGGCGTCGAGCATCAGCTCGCCCAAGCGGACGTAGGAGGCGATCACCGCACCGGCGGTCGCCTGAGCGATGTGATCGCCGAGCTCGTGCAGCGACTCCGCCATCAGCGCGCCCCTCTCATCGCACCAAGGTTCCGGTGCGACGGACTTTCTTCTGCAGCTGCAGCACGCCGTAGAGCAGCGCCTCGGCCGTCGGCGGGCAGCCCGGCACGTAGATGTCGACCGGTATGATGCGGTCGCAGCCGCGCACCACCGAGTAGCTGTAGTGATAGTAGCCGCCGCCGTTGGCGCACGAGCCCATCGAGATCACGTAGCGCGGCTCGGCCATCTGGTCGTAGACCTTGCGCAACGCCGGCGCCATCTTGTTGGTGAGCGTGCCGGCCACGATCATGACGTCGGCCGAGCGCGGGCTCGGCATCGGCGCGAAGCCGAAGCGGTCGAGGTCGTAGCGGCTCATCCAGCAATGGATCATCTCGACGCCGCAGCAGGCGAGACCGAAAGTCAGGCCCCACATCGAGCCGGTGCGCGCCCAGTTGATCAGCTTGTCGAGCTGGGCGACGACGAAGCCCTTGTCGGCCAGTTCGTCGTTGAGCGCTCGCGACAGCGCCGCCTCGGCGACGGGGTCCGGCTTGGGTTGGGTGATCACTCCCATTCCAACGCTCCCTTGCGCCATTCGTAGATGAAGCCGACCGTGAGCACGGCGAGGAAAAGCATCATCGACCAGAAGCCGAACAGGCCGATGTCACCCAATGCCACAGCCCACGGAAACAGGAATGCCACTTCCAGGTCGAAGATGATGAAAAGAATGGCCACCAGGTAGAAACGCACATCGAACTGGCCGCGCGCATCGTCGAACGGCGCGAAGCCGCATTCGAAGGGCGACAACTTCTCTGAATTGGGAGCCTGCCGGGCGATCAGATAGGACCCGCCAAGCATGGCGCAGCACAGGGCGAAAGCGAGGCCCAGGAAGATCACAATCGGAAGGTATTCCTTGAGAAGATCTTCCATCGTCACCCCTTCGCCCCGCTTGGGCTGCCAGCGTTGGGGCTGGCGCGAGCGACGGGACTCGAACCCGCGACCTCCGGCGTGACAGGCCGGCGTTCTAACCAACTGAACTACGCCCGCGTAAACCCCCAACGGCGCGCGAGAGATATAGGCTCCCCTCTGGGGTGTCAAGCATACCGCACCCGCGAAGAGGCGGTTAAGTGCCCGGAATATCAATGCTTTCCGCGCATTCCTGACCAACGGCAGGCATCATCAGGCCACCAAGCCGTGTCTCTTGTAAATGCGCGCGGTCGGCCCGAGTTGCCATCACCTCCAGAGGGAAATAGCCGAAGTCGCAACGGATACATATGGCGCCTGGATTTTGAAGATTTCCGTTGATACCCGAGAGACGGCGGTCAATCCGGAGCGAGTCATGTCGGATGAAGCATGGTGGGGCACTTTGCTCCAATGGGCGATCCCCAGCCTTGTCATGACGGCCGTCATGGGCTGGGCCGGTCGCAGCCGTTTCCATCGACAGTCTGGCCAGGCCCGACGCCTGGCGCATCCCATCAGCACCCTCGTCATCGGACTTGTGTGCCTTGTCCTTTTTGCAGGGGCGGCGATCGTCTCGAATGTCTTTCCGAACCCGACCGTCACCTGGTGGACGACGTCGATCTTTGTCGGCTTTGCGCTCCTTTCCGTCCTCGTCCTGTCCGCATTCTTCCTGGAAGACCATGAAGTCTCAGAAGATGGCCTTGCCTTCAGGAACTTTGTCGGTGTCAGGAGATACCTGCGATGGTCAGACCTGCGCTTGGTACGCTATTCGCCGGCAATGAAATGGTTTCGCTTGGAGACACACGCCGGCACCGCGGCGCGAGTCTCGGTCATGTTGACCGGCCTGCCGGAATTCGCGCGATTGTTGCTGCACAACGCTGCACGCGGCTCAATCGACTCTGAAACCTTCAATGTGCTTGGCGCCACCGCCGCCGGTAATCCGCCATCCGTATGGAGATGACGGCGAACCTAGGCTGGTGGGCGATGACGGACTCGAACCGCCGACCCCCTCGGTGTAAACGAGATGCTCTACCAACTGAGCTAATCGCCCGGCCGTGCGTTCTTAGCACAGAGGGCTCCCCCTCGCCTCACCCTGAGGAGCGGCCCGCAGGGTCGCGTCTCGAAGGGTGGATACAAACACCGCGCCTGCGGCCATGCTCCGAGACGGCGGCCGCGCGGCCTCCTCAGCTGAGGTTCTCTTGTCGTCTTAGTTGATCGCGTCCTTGAGCTGCTTGCTCGCTTTGAAGCGCGGCACGTTGGCGGCGGCGATCTTGATCTTCTCGCCGGTCTGGGGATTGCGCCCCTCGCCCGCCTTGCGCTTGGAGACCTGGAACGTCCCGAAGCCGACCAGCAACACCTTTTCCTTTTTCTTCAACGACTTGGTTATGACGGTCAGCACGGCGTCGATGGCGCCGGCAGCGTCGGTCTTGGAAAGGTTGGTCGAAGCGGCGACGGCGGCGATCAAATCGTGCTTGTTCACGGGCGAGCCCCTGCATGGTCCGGCAGCCTCAAGTGTAAGGGCGGCGGCAAAACGGCGTCAACGTTGAATACCATATTTTGTAGGCGGTGGCGGTTCAATACCGCATAAGTTGGGCCAAAACGCAACGAAGCCCCGGATCGCTCCGGGGCTTCGCTTGTCGCTTGCAGGCCGCTTTTAATGGGCCCGGATGGCTTCTGGCTCGGCCGGCTTGGCCGGCACCGGCTCGAGGTCGTTCGGCCATTCGATGGCGACCAGCGGCTTGACCAGGGCGCGGGCCAGCACCTCGTCGACCGTCGCGACCGGGACGATCTCCAGCCCCTTCTTCACGTTGTCGGGAATCTCCGGCAGATCGCGCTCGTTCTCCTTGGGAATGAGCACGGTCTTGAGACCGCCGCGCAACGCCGCCAGCAGCTTCTCCTTGAGGCCGCCGATCGGCAGGACCCGACCGCGCAGGCTGATCTCGCCGGTCATGGCGACTTCCTTGCGCACCGCCACCCCGGTCAGCGCCGAGACGATCGAGGTGATCATCCCCACGCCGGCCGAGGGGCCGTCCTTGGGCGTGCCGCCCTCGGGCACGTGGATGTGGATGTCGCGCTTCTCGAACAACACCGGCTTGATGCCGAACGAGTTGGCGCGGGAGCGGACATAGGCGTTGGCCGCCTGCACCGATTCCTGCATCACGTCGCCCAGCTTGCCAGTGACGGACATGCGGCCGCGGCCGGGGACCAGCACGGCCTCGATCTGCAGCAGCTCGCCGCCGACCTCGGTCCAGGCCAGGCCCGTCGTGATGCCGACGAGATCCACGAGCTCGGCCTCGCCGTAGCGGAAGCGACGAACGCCCGCGTACTTGTCGAGGTTCTTGGCACGGATCTTCACCTTGGAAACCCCCTTCATCAGGATTTCCTTGGTCGCCTTGCGGGCGAGGTTGGCGATCTCGCGCTCGAGATTGCGCACGCCCGCCTCGCGCGTGTAGTAGCGCACGAGGTCGCGCACGGCGTCGTCGTGGATGTCGAGCTCGCCCTCCCTGAGGCCGTTCGCCTCGATCTGCTTCATGATCAGGTGCTTGCGGGCGATCGCCACCTTCTCGTCCTCGGTGTAGCCGGCCAGCCGGATGATCTCCATGCGGTCCATCAGCGGCTGCGCCATGCGCAGCGAGTTGGCCGTGGTGATGAACATCACGTTCGACAGGTCGTAGTCGACCTCGAGGTAGTGGTCGTTGAAGGTCGAGTTCTGCTCGGGGTCGAGCACCTCGAGCAGCGCCGACGACGGGTCGCCGCGGAAGTCCGCGCCGAGCTTGTCGACCTCGTCGAGCAAGAAGAGCGGATTCGACGACTTCGCCTTCTTCATGCTCTGCAGGACCTTGCCCGGCAGAGAGCCGATATAGGTCCGCCGATGACCGCGGATCTCGGCCTCATCACGCACGCCGCCCAGGGACATGCGCACGAAGTTGCGGCCGGTCGCCTTGGCGACCGACTTGCCGAGCGAGGTCTTGCCGACGCCCGGAGGGCCGACCAGGCAGAGGATCGGACCCTTCATCTTGTCGACGCGCTGCTGGACCGCGAGATACTCGAGGATGCGCTCCTTGACCTTCTCGAGGCCGTGGTGGTCGGCGTTGAGGATGTCCTCGGCGTACTTCAGGTCCTTGATGATCTTGGTCGGCTTGCGCCACGGAATCGACAGCAGCCAATCGAGGTAGTTGCGCACCACCGTCGCCTCGGCCGACATCGGGCTCATGGTCCGAAGTTTCTTCAGCTCGTTGTTGGCCTTCTCGCGGGCTTCCTTGGAAAACCGCGTCTTCTTGATGCGCTTCTCCAGCTCGGAGATCTCGTCGCGACCGTCCTCGGTCTCGCCAAGCTCCTTCTGGATCGCCTTCATCTGCTCGTTGAGGTAATACTCGCGCTGCGTCTTCTCCATCTGGCGCTTGACGCGGTTGCGGATCTTCTTCTCGACCTGCAACACGCCGATCTCGCCTTCCATCAGGCCGAGGATGCGCTCCAGCCGCTTCGACACCGCATCGAGCTCGAGCAGCTGCTGCTTCTCGGCGACCTTGAGCGCCAGGTGGGCGGAGATCGTGTCGGCGAGCTTGGCCGGCTCCTCGATCTTGTTGATCGAGACGACCACCTCGGGCGGCACCTTCTTGTTGAGCTTGACGTAGTTCTCGAACTCCGAGACCACAGTGCGCGCGGCCGCCTGCAGCTCGGCCGATTCGCCCGCCGTCTCCTCCATGTCGATGGCGTTGGCCTCGAAGAATTCGGTCTTGCCGGTGTAGCCGACGATCTTCACGCGACGGCCGCCCTCGACCAGCACCTTCACGGTGTCGTCGGGCAGCTTCAGGAGCTGCAGCACGGTGCCGAGCGTGCCGATGGTGTAGATGTCGTCGGGGCCGGGATCGTCCTGGCTGGCGTTCTTCTGCGCGATCAGCAGGATTTGCTTGTCGTCCTTCATGACCTCTTCGAGGGCCTTCACGCTCTTCTCCCGGCCGACGAAAAGCGGCACGATCATGCCGGGGAACACGACGATGTCGCGCAACGGCAGGACGGGATAGACGGTTCCTTGGGTGGGGGCGTTCATGATGCCTCGCTACGTACGCTGTTAGAGCCACCCGCACCCCGGCCGTAATCCCCGAATGGGCGATTTACGGGCCCGCGGGCACGCGCGCTCGTGAGCAGAGATTGGCCTGAACAGAGGGTTGTTCAAGCCCATCGGCGGGACCGCCGGCAGCGGCTGCCGCCGGCGCAGCAAAACTCAGGCTGGCGCAGCGGCAATGCCTTCCTTGCGCTCACCATGCACATAGAGCGGTTGGGCCCGCCCTTCGATGACTTCGCGGTTGATCACCACTTCCTCCACGCCGTCGAGCGAGGGCAGGTCGTACATGGTGTCGAGCAGCACGGTCTCCATGATCGAGCGCAGGCCGCGCGCCCCGGTTTTGCGCAGAATCGCCTTCTGGGCGACCGCGCGCAGCGCGTCGTCGGAGAATTTGAGCTTTACGCTCTCCATGTCGAACAGCCGCTGGTATTGCTTCAGCAGCGCGTTCTTGGGCCTGGTCAGGATCTCGATCAGGGCGCCCTCGTCGAGGTCTTCCAGCGTGGCGACCACCGGCAGGCGGCCGACGAACTCGGGGATCAGGCCGTACTTCAACAGGTCTTCCGGCTCGAGATCGCGCAGCACCTCGCCGGTGCGACGATCCTCCGGCCCGCGCACTTCGGCGCCAAAGCCGATCGACGTGCCCTGGCGGCGCATCGAGATGATCTTGTCGAGGCCCGAGAAGGCGCCACCGCAGATGAACAGGATGTTGGTCGTATCGACCTGCAGGAACTCCTGCTGCGGGTGTTTGCGTCCGCCTTGCGGCGGCACCGAGGCGACAGTGCCCTCCATGATCTTGAGCAGGGCCTGCTGCACACCCTCGCCCGATACGTCGCGCGTGATCGACGGGTTGTCGGATTTGCGGCTGATCTTGTCGACCTCGTCGATATAGACGATGCCGCGCTGCGCCCGCTCGACGTTGTAGTCGGCCGACTGCAGCAGCTTCAGGATGATGTTCTCGACGTCCTCGCCGACATAGCCCGCTTCGGTGAGCGTCGTGGCGTCGGCCATGGTGAACGGCACGTCCAGCATGCGCGCCAGCGTCTGGGCCAGCAGGGTCTTGCCGCAGCCGGTCGGGCCGATCAGCATGATGTTGGACTTGGCGATCTCGACGTCGTTGGCCTTGCCGCCATGGCTCAGCCGCTTGTAGTGATTGTGCACTGCAACAGCGAGGATGCGCTTGGCCTGGTCCTGGCCGATCACATAGTCGTCGAGGATCTGGCGGATCTCCTTGGGCGACGGCACGCCGTCCTTGGACTTCACCAGGGTGGTCTTGCTCTCCTCCCGGATGATGTCCATGCAGAGCTCGACGCATTCATCGCAGATGAACACCGTGGGCCCGGCAATGAGCTTGCGGACCTCATGCTGGCTCTTGCCGCAGAAGCTGCAATATAGGGTGTTGCGGGAGTCGCCCCCGGATTTGGCGGCTGGCATTTCGTAACGCACCTCCGCTTGGGGGGCCCGCCACCTGCGAGCCCGCACACAAAGCTATGTTAAACGCGACCCCCGGATCGCCACAACCTCAAAATATGGTGTGTCGGCGGGTTGACGAGAAACAATTGGTCGCAACTGCCTCTCAGGAGGCAGCCGCCTGGATGGTCGGAGTCGGGCGTTTTTCGAGCACATCGTCGATTAACCCGAACTCCTTGGCTTCCGGGGGCGAGAAGAACTTGTCGCGCTCCATCGCCCGTTCGATCTCCTCAATGGTACGGCCCGTGTGGACAACGTACATCTGGTTCAGGCGTGCCCTGGTCGACAAGATTTCCCGGGCATGAATTTCGATATCGGTGGCCTGGCCCTGGGCGCCGCCCGACGGCTGGTGGATCATGATCCGCGCGTTGGGCAGCGCGAACCGCTTGCCCTTGGCCCCCGCCATCAGCAGCAGCGAGCCGGCCGAGGCGGCCTGGCCGAACACCAGGGTCGAGATTTGCGGGCGCACATACTGCATGGTGTCGTAAATCGCCATGCCGGACGTCACCACGCCACCCGGCGAGTTGATATAGAACGAGATGTCCTTGGTCGGGTTCTCGGCTTCCAGATAGAGCAGCTGGGCGCAGACCAGGCCCGCGACATTGTCCTCGATCGGACCGTTCATGAAGATGATCCGCTCTTTCAGCAGCCTCGACCAGATGTCGTAGCCGCGCTCGCCGCGCGCCGACTGCTCGACGACCATCGGCACATAGTAGTTATTGTAGACTTCCAACGGATCGCGGTCGCGCCGCATTGCGGGCCCCCTTGTGTGACTGTCGTCTAAAAGTGGCAGCGCCAGCCGGCCGGTTCAAGACCGCCGGCCCCCGATGGCCGTCCCTGGATCAATTCGTCGCCGCTTCCGCCGGCTTCTCGTCGTCCTTTTCTTCCTTTTCTTCCGTCTCGCGGGCCGCCTTGAGCAGTTCCTCGGGCGTAACCGGCTTGTCGGCGACCTTGGCCAGCTCGAGGATGAAGTCGACCGTCTTTTCCTCGAAGATCGGCGCCCTGAGCTGTTCCTTCAGCTCGGCGTTCTTGCCGTAGAATTCCAGCACCTGGCGCTCCTGGCCGGGGTAGCGCATGGCCTCGCGCATCACCGCCTGGTTGAGCTCCTCGGGCGTCACCTCGATGCTGTTGGAACGTCCGACATCGGCCAGCAGCAGGCCCAGGCGAACCCGGCGCTCGGCGATGTCGCGGTATTCCTGGCGCATCTTGTCCTCGTCATCCTCGAGCTTCTCGCCGGCCTTTTTGGCCTCCTCGATGCGCTGCCAGATGGCCTTGAATTCGCCCTCGACCAGCCCCTCGGGTACGGCGAACTTGTGCGCCTCCGCCAGCTTGTCGAGCAGCTGGCGCTTGATCATCGAGCGGGAGATGCGGGCATAGTCCTGGCCGATGCGCTCGCCGACGGCTTTGCGCATCGCCTCGAGGTTCTCGAAGTTGTTCTTCTTCGCCAGCTCATCGTCGGCCGGCTTGTCGACGAACTCGTGGATCTCCTTGATCGTGCACTTGAAGACGGCCTCCTTGCCGGCGAGCTCGGTATTGCCGTAGTCGGCCGGGAAGGTCACCTTGACGTCGACCGGCTTGCCGACCTCGGCGCCGATCAGCTGGTCCTCGAAGCCCGGGATGAACGACGCCGAGCCAAGCTCGAGCGTGTAGTCCTGCGCCGCGCCGCCGGGAAATTCCGTGCCGTCGACCGAGCCCACGAAGTCGAGCTTGATCGCGTCACCCTTCTGCGCCGGGCGCGGCGGATCGACCGGCTTCTGCTCACGGTTGGCCTTGGCGATGCGTTCGATCGCCTCGTCGACGTCCTTGTCCGGCACGACCGCCTTCAGGCGCTCGAGCTCGATATCGGAAAAATCCAATTTGCCGATTTCCGGCAGCACTTCGATGGCGACCTCGAACTCGACGTCCTTGCCCTCCTCGAGCTGCTTGAGATCGACGCGCGGCTGCAGGGCGGGCTTCAGCCCGCGATCCTCGATCGCCTTGGCGGTGCTGGAATTGACCGCCTGCTCGACCGCTTCGCCGAACAGCGCCTGGCCGTACTGCTTCTTCAGCAGGCCGACCGGCACCTTGCCCGGACGAAAGCCCGGCATCTGGGCGGTGCGCGCCATCTCGACCAGGCGCTCATCGACCTTGGCCGACAGGTCGCCGGCCGGCACGACGATCTTGAATTGCCGCTTCAGCCCATCGGCTGCGAGTTCCGTCACTTGCATCGTCTCACTTCCATTTCCGTCTGGTGCGGGCGGAGGGACTTGAACCCCCACGCCTTGCGGCACGAGAACCTAAATCTCGCGTGTCTGCCAATTCCACCACGCCCGCCCGACGCCAGGCCCCAGTACGAGCCAGGGCCTTCGGGCCGCGCCGCAAGGGCCGAATCGCGCGCCTCTTAGCCCGCGCCCGCCGGGCGGTCAATTGAAGCGGATCATTTGCCTCCCCCGTCATACGGGGGAGGCAGGTCAATCGGGTTTCACGATCGTCTGCAGAGCGTCGGGCAGGCAGTCGACCAGGTCCTCGGCAATGAGGCCCGGCCGGCCGAAGCGCAGGGCGCTTTCGCCATGGAGCCAGGCGGCGGCCGCGCCGGCCGCCAGCGGCGCCAAGCCTTGCGCCATCAAGCCGCCGGCGATGCCGGACAGCACATCGCCCGAGCCTGCGGTGGCGAGGCTCGCCGGCGCGTGGATGTTGATGACGGCCCGGCCGTCGGGGGCTGCGATCACCGTATCGGGGCCCTTCAAGAGCACCGTGGCGCCGCTCCGCCTGGCTGCCTCGCGGGCGCGCTCGACCTTTCCTGGCAGCTTCGCCAGATCGGGGAACAATCGCCTGAACTCGCCCTCATGGGGCGTCAGCAAAGCCGGTCCCTTGACCGCGTCGAACAGACTTTTAGGCGCCTGGGCGAAGACGGTGATGGCGTCGGCGTCGAGCACGACGGCGCGGCCCGTCGTCAGCGCCGCCAAGACCGACGCCCGGGTCCGTTCGTTGAGGCCCGAGCCGGGGCCGATCAAGGCCGCAGTGCGCCGCTCGTCCTCCAGGAGGCGCGC
>WNFE01000590.1_pt1 | contig 29303 bp, 25 predicted proteins | sample 5400451 | NCBI WGS metagenome assembly WNFE01 (sample SAMN13153344, study PRJNA577476) | soil metagenome | isolation source: 200 cm saprolite under Douglas fir tree site 2 hole 2 | place: USA:California | collected 2015-04-18
TCAGGGGGGCGGCTTCGGAGAGTCCCAAGTACCGGACCTTCCCCTGCGTAACTAACCGCGCCATGGCGCCCACGGTGTCCTCAATAGGAGTGTTCGGATCGACGCGGTGCTGGTAGTAGAGGTCGATCGTCTCGACTCCCAGGCGGCGCAGGCTGGCCTCGCACGCCTGCGCGACGTACTCGGGACTACCATTGATCCCCAGCCAACGGCCATCTGGGTCGCGCACGTTTCCAAACTTGGTGGCGAGTGTGACCTCCTCGCGCCGTCCGCGGATCGCCCGCCCTACGAGTTCCTCGTTCCGCCCGACCCCGTACATGTCTGCGGTGTCTAGAAAGTTCACGCCCAGGTCTAGGGCCTGGTGAATCGTCGCGATGGATTCTTGATCGTCGCGCCCCGCGTAGAAGTCGGACATGCCCATGCAGCCGAGCCCAAGGGCCGACACGCGAAGTCCAGTGCGGCCAAGGATTCTAGAAGGAAATGGCATTTCTGTGTCTCCATCTGAAGGCAGCATGATTTGTCGTGTCCCCGCACTATCGTGCGTGAGTCGATCCTCTCATGATGCGACCTCGGTCGTCTCCGCTGGCATGTGGATGTCGTAGGTGATCTTCGCTGCCCGCTTAAGCATCCCGGCGACGGAGCAGTATTTGTCGAGAGATAGATCCACGGCCTTTCGTGCCGACTCGGTGCTAAGACCGAGTCCCCGCATCGTGTAATGCAGGTGGATGCTTGTAAAGATCCGGGGATGAGTCGCAGCACGCTCTCCTGTCACATCGATGCGTAGATCCTCGAGCTTGATCCGCTTCTTGCGTAGGATGGAAACGACGTCCATTCCCGTGCATGCGGCCAGGGAGAGGAGAAGGTTCTCCATGGGTGTGGGGCTTGTGCCCAAACCCCCATCGTCTGGAGTCGCATCAATAACGACCGGGGCCCCGCGCGGGGCGGTGCCCGCAAACTGCATGGGTGGAACCCAGGTCGCTGTGACCATGGCCTAGGCTCCTACAGGTACGCCTTCGCGTGGCATCTGTCCGTTGCGCTCGCCAGACGCGGTGAGCTTCGGCTCGAGAGCAAACGCCAACACCTGGTCGATCGTGTCAGCCACGTGGAACGTCATCTCGTCGCGGACCTCCTTAGGCACGTCGTCCAGGTCGCGCTCGTTGCGCTTGGGCAGAATCACTTCTTTCAGCCCCGCCCGGTGCGCCGCTAGGACCTTTTGCTTCACGCCGCCGATCGGCAGGACACGTCCTTGCAGCGTGACTTCTCCGGTCATCCCGACGGTCGCCTTCACCGGTCGCCCGGACAGTAGAGAAACCAGGGCGGTGGTTAGGGTCACGCCCGCGCTAGGGCCGTCTTTAGGAACAGCCCCGGCCGGCACGTGGACGTGAAACCGGCCGCGGAGCTTCAATGGGTCGATGCCGAGTGCAGACGCGTGTGAGTCCACGTACGAGAGCGCAATCTGCGCCGATTCCTTCATGACGTCGCCGAGTTGTCCGGTGAGGATGAGACCCGGCTCCCCCGCTCCATTCCCCTCAGGATGTTCCATGGCAGCGGCCTCGACGAACAGCACATCGCCGCCCGCCTCCGTCACCGCCAGGCCGGTCGCCACGCCCGGGACACTCGTGCGCTCCGCGGCTTCGAAGAAGAACTTGGGCCGGCCGAGGTAGGCTACAAGGTCGCTCGGGCTTACGCTGACAGGCGCAGCTGCCTCGCCCGCAGCGATCTTGGTCGCTACCTTCCGGAGGACCTTGCCGATTTCGCGTTCCAGGTTGCGAACCCCCGCCTCGCGCGTGTAATCGGCCACAATTTGCCGGAGGGCCTCATCGGGGAGGACCACTTCCTCACGCCGCAGGCCGTTGCGCTCGAACTGGCGGGGCACCAGGTGATCTCGCGCGATGGCCACCTTCTCGTCGTCAGTGTACCCGTCAATCCGGATCACTTCCATGCGGTCGAGCAGTGGAGCGGGGACTGTCTCGGCCACGTTACCAGTGGCAATAAACAGTACCTCCGAGAGGTCCAGGTCCACTCCCAAGTAGTGGTCACGGAACGTGTGGTTTTGAGCCGGATCCAGTACCTCCAGCAGTGCGCTTGACGGGTCACCCCGCCAATCCGCGCCGACTTTATCGATCTCGTCGAGCATCAGGACGGGGTTTTTCGTGCCCGCGTCTTTCAGAGCCCGGACGATCCGTCCCGGCAACGCACCTACGTACGTCCGACGGTGTCCACGGATCTCGGCCTCGTCGTGAATGCCACCCAACGCGATGCGACCAAACTTCCGGCCAAGTGCGCGGGCCACTGACTCGCCCAGCGACGTCTTGCCCACGCCCGGAGGACCGATCAGCGTAAGGATGGCACCGGAGCCACGTTTGGCCGTGGTGTCGGCTTCCGTCAGACCCCGCTCCTTGCGCAGTCTCCGCACCGAGAGGTACTCGACGATCCGTTCCTTGACGTCCTTCAAGCCCGTGTGGTCCTCGTTCAGAATCCGCCGAGCATCGGTGATGTTGAGGTTGTCGTCGGTTCGCTTACTCCAAGGGATCTCGGTTATCCAGTCCAAGTACGTGCGGATCCACCCGTACTCGGGGGACTGTGGAGAAGTCCGCTCCAGGCGGCCCAGCTCGCGTTCTGCCTCCTGGCGGGCCACATCTGGCATGCCGGCGCTGGCGATCTTCGCGCGGAACTCCTTGATGGGGGAGCTGCTGTCCTCCGACTCCCCGAGTTCCTTGCGGATCGCTTCCATCTGCTCGCGGAGGAGGAACTCGCGCTGGCGCTTGTCGATGCCCTCCGCTACGTCGCGGCCGATCTTCTCTCTCAGCTCCAGATCCGCGAGCGTCCGCCTGGCCCACTCCGTGACTAACTCCAGGCGCTGCTCGACGTCCAGGGTCTGCAAGATCTGCACTTTCTGTTCGAAGGACAGATCCGGCGAATACCCGGCCAGGTCGGCTAATGCCCCCGGGTCGGTGATTGCGCGGAGCATCTCCGCGACTTGCGGAACGCCCCGAGCCTCGACGATGTTCTCGACGGTCGCACGGTACTCGCGGGCCAGTTGCTGCGCGCGCTCAGAGGCTGGCGCGGGGTCGTCGATCGGTTCGACTTGAACCCACACGACATCCTCGGTGTCGGCGACCTTCGTGCCAAGGCGCGCCCTCTGTACTCCTCGGACCACGAGCACGTCGGCCCCCGAGCGGAGCCGTGCGGTTTCCTCCACCGTGGCGAGCGTGCCGATCGCCGTTGGCTGCCCATCGATGGTGGGAACAAGGAGAAGGGTAGAGTCTGCAGCTCGAGCCGCCGCGATCGCGTTTCGCGCGGTGCTGGTCTCAAGCTTGACGGAAACGACCATGCCGGGGAGGACCACCCCATTGGTCATCGGAAGGAGGGGGACCACCGGCGTCTTGGGTTGAGCTACTCCACGTCTTGGGCTCATCATGCTCTCCTATGCAACGGATTCCTTCTTATACAACGGTTAACTCAACCGGGATATTGCCGCGGGTAGCATTGGAGTACGGGCAGACCTCGTGCGCTCGTGCCACCAGGGCCTCTAGGACCGCGCGGTCTGGGATCGACGGCGCGTGGACTAGCAGCTGAACGGTGAGGCCCCACCGAGCATCGCCGATCGGCCCGATCCCGACCCGTGCTGTGACTGTAGAGCCGGCTACCGAGAGTTTCTCCCGGCGTGCCACACCGTCAAGTGAGCTCTGAAAGCAGGCCGCGTACCCAGCGGCGAACAGTTGCTCAGGGTTTGTGCCCGGACCCCCCGGGCCACCCATCTCGGTCGGAATGGCCAAATCCACATCCACCTTGCCGTCAGACGTGCGCGAATGGCCTGCACGACCGCCGACTGCGGTGGCCTCAGCAGTGTAGAGTACTCGAACTGGAGCCGTGACTGACATCCTAACCATCGCCTCCACTTTCTCTTCGATACTCCGACAAGTTAACTGAGCTAAAGCCGTTAATATTCCACCTCAACGCTAGGCGCGTGCTTGGTCTCTAACGCTTATCTAGAGACGTGGCGCGGGGATGGTAACTCACTTATGGATTGCGGGAGATCGGGTGCCAGTCTTGTACGGGCGGCGGGGAGGGCCTCGTAGCCGGTGACACAATCAGATGTCGAATGCAGGCGTGGAGCGGCAATCGCATACGCGCGTGTCCGGCAGCGAGCTCTTCTTGTGCGGCCTCAGGTCCGGGAGTCGGTAGGGCGATTCACCAGATCGAGCACTGCGTGTGCAATACGAGGGACGGCGCCAGGTTCGCCCATCCGTTCACGACCGATGGCTCCGCGGGCCGCGCGCTCTGCGGGATTCCCTAGCAGCCTCACCACGGCCTCCGCCGCATCCTGCCAGCCCCGGGCCACGATGAGGGCTTCCCCCAGCAGGCGCTGTTGTAACGCCACAAACTGGGGTGAGACCTGCGCCCCCGGGCCTACGAATGTGACCACAGGCTTACCCAGTCCGGCCGCCTGCTCGTTGGCCGTACCCGCAAGACCTACTATCACATCGGCGGCGCGAATAGCGTCCCCGAACACGGGAGTGAGTGTCACCGTGACCCCGTCGCGGCGGAGTCCATCTCCGTCAATCTCCCAGCCCGTCGCAGATGCGGCAGCCCTGACCCGCGCGAGGTCTATCGTAGGAGCGAGGGCGCAGATGAAGTGGACGCGTTGGCGCGCACCGATCTGCGCACACATACTCAACAGAGGTCCGAGGTTGACGTCCGCGTCAACTCGGCTGCCCGGCAGGATTACCACTGTCGGTTGAGTTGGGTCGGCTTTCAGAGAGGTCTGCACCGCTCCGATGGTATCCATTAACGGGTTGCCCACGTAACGGGCAGGTAAGCCCGCACGACGCAGGGTCTGCGCGGTGAGTTCATCGCGGGTGAAAATCACCTGCGCCAAACTCCGCAGTTGCGCGCGTTCGAGGGCGCGATGCGGCTCGTTATGCTGCGATTTGGCTGTCGCGATGAACACCACGGGCCTGCCAGCCGCCGCGGCCATCCACAGCCCGTATACGTCACCGATAGCGACGATAACGCGGTGGCGTCCTTGCTGGTCTCGAAGCGTGGCCCGTTGCGCCAGCCACCGCCTCACGGCGCCTGAGCGCAGGTCGTCCATCAACGCTCGCCACGCCCCCCGCAGGGCAAACCCCCCGGATGGCAGTGTCTGACGGGGCTCCAACAACTCGACCCCACGGTAGGCGCCGCCGACTCCAACCAGAGGGAAAGCCGTGATCGCGGCCTCCGGCGCCAAGTGGTCTGCGAGTGCCATCCCGACCGCATCTTCGCCATGGCCGTTGCTGACGATCAGCACCGACGGGCGACGTGCGCCTGCGCTTTGGGGACGGTTAACTTCGGCCACGATGGATGAGCGCGGATTCGAGGGCCTGCAGATAGGCGCGGTTGAGCACGCCGCGCACGAGGATCCGAGCCAGCCCTGAGCGCCCTGTGCGACGCAGGGTCGCGGCGATCTGCCCTACGTTGTCGGGGGTGATCCGACCGAAGCCGGTCTGCAGCCAGTACAGGACCCGATGCAGCCGGGTGGCCTGGATGAGCAAGCGGACCTCCAAAGTGGGGTGCTTGCGATAGAAGTATGCGGCGCTTGCCGCCCTCGCCGCCTCTTTCGCTAGTAAGTCTCCCATTCTGTCGGTTCGATCCTGATTCGGGTCCACGTGGAAGGCGACTGCCTGACGGCAGAAGACTCGCTTGATGCCCAGGCGCTTAAGCCGCATCCCCAGGTCAAAATCTTCCCAGCCATAGCCCGGGAAGTGTTCGTCGAACAGTCCGGCCCGCAGGAGCGCATCTTTCGCCAGCGCGGCATTCGCGGTCGTCAGATACGCCGGTGAACTCACCAGCTGTGGTAGTTGGCCGTTTCGCGCTGTGGCCACGTCAGAAACGTCGATGACCGGGCCTCGCGAGAGGATCCCGTCTCCGTGTCGACGGTGCGCCTCCAGGTGGGTACTGAGGAAATCGCGGCGGACGATGATGTCACTATCGACCAAGGCAACCAGCGGTGCAGCCGCAGCCCGGATCCCTGCATTGCGGGCGGCACTGCGGCCACGATTGGTAGGCAACCGCACGACCCGCACGGGTGGTCCAAACTCGCGGAGCACGGTTGCTGTGTGATCGGTGGAGCCATCATCCACGACGACGATCTCGTAGGCCCCGTGGGACAGTATCTGATCCACGAGGGACCGCAGACTCTCTTTGAGGAGATCGGCCTGATTGTAGGTGGGGATGACAACGCTCAGATCCATGGGCGGACGCGCTTTCCCCTCTGCACGGTCCCATGCTACCATCCCGGGGAGGACACGAGAATGCGCGTCTGGTTCCTGGCTCGCCGGCATATGCCATTTTCTCCTGCCAGTGTCGCTCGACGACCGCTCGGCGGCGGTGAGAGTGCTCTCTACTACGTGGCCAAGGGACTTGCGGGGCTCGGCCACGAGGTCGTTGTTATCAATCGCTGTGGGGCGGAAGCCGGCGTGTACGACGGCGTCCGCTACTACGATGCTGCCGCTGGTTCACAGTGGCATTCCGCAGCGCGTGCAAAGCCGCCGGATGTACTGGTTATCTGCCGCGCCATGGAGGATGTCCGGACAGGCATCGGCGCACGCGCCAGACTTTTCTGGTCCCATGACTACCAAGGGGTGCCTATGGCACCCCTGCGCTCAGGCGTTGGGTACCAGTTAAGTATCGCCTGGAGGAGGGCCACCGGGCCATTGTTCCATCAGCGCGTCGACCGGATCATTGTGATCAGCGCCTTCCTCGCCGACGTCTTCCGTTGGTTGTTTCGTGTGCCAGCTGACAAGCTCGTGGTCGTTCCGGTCGGCATTGATTCGCACGCGTTTGCGGGGTCTGCTGCTCCGCATTCCCCCCTGCGGTTTGTCCACACGTCTGTGCCTGACCGTGGCCTTGCCCCACTTCTAGAAGACATTTTTCCTGCCATTCGTGCACAGTCCCCTGAAGCGGAACTCCACGTGTACTCCTACCAGTCCCTCGACGCCTTCAGGCGCTGTGCGACACCCGGCGTGTCCTTGAACGGCTGGGCCCCCAAGCCCGACCTGGTTCGTTCACTGCAGCAGAGCACGTTGATGCTGTATCCAGCGACGGTGGAAGAGACGGGCTGCATCGCCGTGCTGGAATCGATGGCGGCAGGTACCCCTGCGGTGACCAGTTCGTTGGGAGTATTGCCCGAGCTCGCCGCGGATGGCCGTCGTGGCATCGCGGTCGAAGGATGGCCCGGGAGAGGAGACTTCTCTGCCCGTTTTGTCGACACAACGATGCAACTACTCTCCGACCCGAACCGCCTTGCGCAGATGCGGATGGCTGCGCATGACTATGCGATTACCCACCACGCCTGGGACGCGATTGCTCTGCGATGGGAGCAGGTGCTGCAAGCGACGCTGGATCGAGCCTCGCGCCAGCAACTGCGCGAATAACATCATCACGCGGTTTCTACAAGCTGCAGCCCGGCGAGCTTGGCGTAGGTGCCTCCTAGCGCCATGAGGTCATCGTGACGGCCCTGCTCGACGATTCGGCCACGTTCGAGGACGACGATGCGGTTGGCCTTGCGGACCGTGGACAGGCGGTGGGCGATGATGAAGGTTGTCCGGCCTACCATCAGTCGGTCCAGTGCCTCCTGAATCAGCTGGTCGGATTCCGCGTCGAGGGCGGAGGTGGCCTCATCCAAGATGATGATGCGTGGATTAGTGAGGACAGCCCGGGCGATTGCGAGTCGTTGCCGCTGCCCACCTGACAGCTGCACGTCCTCGCCCAGCAGGGTGTTGTACCCCCCGGGCAGGCTCATGATGAACGGATGTGCGTTGGCTACTTCGGCCGCGGCGGTGACCTCATTTTCGCTGGCCTCAGGCTTCGCATATGCGATGTTGTCGCGAATGGTCCCCAAGAACAGCACGGTGTCCTGTGGGACCAAGCCGATTTGTCGGCGCAACGATCGCAGCGTGAACATGCGCGCATCTTTCCCGTCGATTTCAACAACCCCGGCGGTGGGATCATAGAAACGAGGGATCAGGTTCACCAGCGTCGACTTGCCAGCGCCGCTAGAGCCGACGACGGCGATGCGCTCGCCCGCGCCGACTGCCAGACCGATGTCGTGCAGGATGGTGGTCGTGCGATCGTAGCTAAACGAGACATTGCGAAAGCGCACTTCTCCGCGAAATGGCGGGGCAGTGATCGCGTGGGGCGTATCCGTTACCCCATCGGGCACGCGGAGCACTTCCATGACGCGATCCAGCGCCCCCAGCCCCTGCCGTAGGCCGGCATACAGTCGCGAGAGCGCCACTAAAGGCTCCACCGCGATTCCCGCATAGGCCAAAAAGGAGACAAGCGTGCCGGCACTAATCACGCCGGCTGTGACCAAGTGGCCCCCCTGCCACATCACCGCGACCAGCCCGACAGCCGTGGCGAAACTAACAATTGGCACCTGGATCGCAATGAGCTGGCTGATGCGCAGGTTCTCGTGGAAGGTGCGTTCGTTTTCTTTCAGGAAGTTGCCGATTTCCCGTTCTTCTTGCACAAAAGCCCGAATCACGCGGGCGCCACCGAAGGCCTGCCGCAGCAGCGAGGCCAACCACGCCACGCGCTCTTGCGCCCGCTGGGTAACCCGCTGGATCTCCTGGCCGAACATGCGCGCGCTGCCCAGCAACAGGGGGATGACGATGAGCGTGAACGCCGCCAGTCGCCACTGCAAGACGAACAGCATGACGATGATGCCTACAGCCGTGAGCGCCGTGCCGATGAGGTCGAAGAGTCCGACTAACAGATTGTTTTGGACAACCGATGTGTCTTGTAGGCTGCGGGAAATCAGGTCGCCGCTGGTCCAACCGGCGAAGCGATCCAGCGACCAGCGCTGGACGCGCTGGAAGATCAACTGCCGCAGGTCGGTGATCACGCGATGGCCCAAGAACAGAGCGAAGTACAACTGACCATACAGCAGCACGCTGCGCAGCCCCAACGCCGCGAGAACCACGAGGGCTGCAGTGTTCAGCACCTCCAGACTTCTCGTGCGGATGATGGCATCGACGGTGAGCCCGGCGTACCGAGGCACGAACAACTGCGTCGCGGTGAGCAGGAGCACGGAGATCAACCCGGCGGCAAACTGCGCCCAGTAGGGCCTGAGGAAAGTGGCCAGCCGTCTCACGATCGTTCCACCCTTCGAGTGCGAGCCAGGGCTAGCGCTTGCTCGGCGATCATCCCCGCAGCACCGCCGGAGGCAGGGTACACCTGGCGCAGGGCCGCCTGCATCGCCGCCCTGCGTGGGGCGTCGTCAAGCAACTCTCCAACGCGGTTCGCCAGTTCGCTGGGGGTCCACCTGCCGATCCACTCGGGGACGATGGCGCGTCCGGCCCGGAGATTGGGGAGCGCGACGAGTCGTGGGCGTGCGAAGAACCGGCGCACGGCTTCGCGCTTGATGAGTCGGCCCAGGCCTGGGAGGCGCCCGACGTATTCCAGCAGGCCCTCCGTTGGAACCTCGTCTAAGAGATCTATCGGCACGATGACCGCGAATGGGACGCCCAGGATCGCCAGTTCGACTGTGTTGGTGCCAGGGATCGTGAGCGTGAGGTCCGCGCGTGTGAGGACATCCCACGGGTCCTCCCTCACCCAGACGACCCGCAGTTCCGGCCACCGTTGCCGGATGTCTTGTTGCATCGCGGTGATTACTTCCGGTGAGAGAAACTCCGCTGTGATCACATCGAATGTGACGCCGGGGCGCCGTGTGGCAATCGCGCTCGCCGCGCGCATAAAGTAGGGTATGAGAGCCCTAAAGTAACGGTCCCGGCTGCCGGCAAGAATTGCCACGCGCTCTTCCCCCGCGTTCGCGCCGCCAGCGGATGATGCGCTGGCCTCCATGGGGAGTCGAGAGGGCAACGGAGCGCGCCGTCGTGGGTGGGGCCCTCCAAGCACCGCGTCCACCCGCGGATCTCCGGTGACCGTGATCCTCTCCGCCGATACCCCGTGCGCCCGCAGGTGGGCGGCCAGGTCTTCGGAGGCGGCGAAGATCCGGACAAACGCCTGGTGACGTCGGAGGATCAGCGGCGTCTCCGCAAAGGCGCCCGCCGGGGCACCCAGACGTCGCGCTATACGGGCCGAGAACCACAGGTCCCCGCCCAGATGAATCACCGACGCTTGGGGGCCGATCGGAATCGTGCCCACCCCGAGGACTAACCGCGTAACCTCTGGGGGAGTCACGATGTGGTCAAAGAGGGCCCACGACTTCACCACATCTACTTCTCTACCCCCGGCGAATTGGGTAGGGGACAGGACAAGCGTCAGTCGGAGGTCGGTGGGAGCAAGCTGCCGAGCCACACTGGCAACCGGGTGGATCCAGCCGGTGAGTTCGCCCGGCCCGTTGCCGACGAGGAGAAGGTCGACGGTCACGGATGATCCGTCCTGGGTAAGGGCACACTTGCGATTATAGGTTGCGCCGAGGAGGGCGACAAATGAGACGCGCACGACTGGCCGCATTCGTGTTGATGACGGTCTTGGTATTGGCGCTTCCGCTGGGTGCGCCTGCGCAGGATATCACCGGGCTGATCAAAATCTTCGGCATCGGTTACGTCGTCAAGCAGTACGCCGGCCCCCTGAATACTTTCGTGAACAATCTGCTGGACAATAGGGGCGTGAAGGTCCGGGAGCAGACGAAAGTCGTCCCTGTCCTGAGCGTCGGGGTCGGCCAGGCCAGCTACATTGGGGCCGCGCAAGTCTCAGGGTCCAAGGGGGCTCTGGATAAAGTCCGGGCCGTCGGACAACTCGAAGCAGATTTCAACAGCGTGTTCCGAGTCAAAGCGCTCGTACCCATCGATAGCGAAAATCCCATTGCCGACGGGATCCGAAGGGTTCCGGGGGTCGGCGTCACGGCAGTCATCGATATCCGAATCTAACTCTGCGGGCGCCTCCTGCCACGCTTTCCTACGGAGGACCATCCCCGTCGCGGGGAGGAGGGAGTGACGCGGACAGCCCGAACCTGTCGCCAGTGCGATGCCGATCTCCAGCCGGCGGGATTCCCCATCCCGCCCATTCCTGTGACCCTGATTCCCTGAGGACCCGTCGTTCCCGGGGCATGACGCGCCCTCCGGTCCCCCCGCGCTTTTTCTCTCCGTGCTATCGCTGTCGGGTCGCGCTCCATGCGATGGTGCTCACAGTCCTCGTCATTGGCGCGCTGGCGTCCACGCCCGCGTTTTCCCAAGGAGTTGTCCCCGTTGTCTTCGACGCGGATCAAGTGTCGTACGACGAGGCCACCCAGATCATTGATGCCACCGGTCACGTTTCTGTGACGTACCGCGGTGTGCAGTTCAAAGCGGAGACAGTGCGCGTGTTCGTGCGCGAGGGCCGCCTGGAAGCCAGGGGGCGCGTCAGTGTCATCGATCGAGATGGGCGCCAGATGCATGCCTCCGTCGTCACGTACGACGTTCAGAAACAAACGATTCTCCTCTCTACGGCCGAGGTGATCGTCAACGGGCTCTACATCCGCAGCAGTAGTCTCCGCGCCGAGCCCGGCCACATTGTGGCGGGTGAGAGTACGATTACCACCTGCAACCCGGAGTGCCCCGGCTACCACATCACGGCCTCCCATGTCGATGTGATCCCGGGGGAACGTGCGGCGATCGATGGGGCGACGTTCTTGATCGGGAACACCGTGTTGTTTTCGGTCCCAGTGATGACGATCTCCCTGCGCAGTGCGCGCGAGACGGCCGGGAGTCTGCCCAGTATCGGCTTCACCAACACCGATGGGTTCTACGGTGCGTACCGGTTGGCGGTGGGGGTTGGTACCCCCCTCGCCTTCGTTTCCACCAGTGTCGGGACCCTCGCGCAGCGGGCCGAGGGCGGGGTGGTCTTGCCCTCCACCCCCCTGGGATTTGTGCCTCTGGAGCTAGCAGCCTCCGTGAGCAGCGGCGGCCACCGCGAGTTCACGCGAAACGTCGACACGAACCGATTCCAGTGGGTGCTCGGGTTGCGAACCCCTCCGATCGGGTTGGGGCCCGATATGGAGATGCGGCTGTCTTGGAACTGGACGGACGCCACCTACGGGACCGGCGCACACCAACAGATCGTCACGTCGCAATCGGCAATCACGCGGCAGCTGGGCCCCGATAGTACGCTGACGCTTGGCTACCAGGCGCTCCTCGCCTACGGCACGACCCCTCTCGCGCTCGACACGGTCAACCCCCGAGATATCGTTAATGAGGTGGATCTGGCCTATCAGCGCACTGGCACCCGGGCGGAGACCGTTGCGACCACACTGACAGTCGGCCTGTCATACGATTACGTAGCGCAGGCTCTATTTGCCCTCACCACGTACGGCGAACGGATCCCCCAACGGTACCACTGGCAACTGGGCCCGAAGTACAACCTGACAACACAGCAGCTTTCCACACTCAGCGACACCGGCGTCGCTCTGGGAACGGATGTGTACGTCACCGTGCAGGCGGAGTACAACACGGTTACGACCGTGTTCAAAGATCTCGACTACATTCTCACCGCGCCGATCGCAGACTGCTTTGAGCTATCCATTAAGTACCGGCAGATGCGGCAAGAGCTGTGGATTTCCGTGGGCGTTTCTCCCGTCCCCCGGTACGGCGGCCAGTTTCCTTCGCAGGGACCCTAACGCCGCCGAGCCGAAGGGAGGAAGGGACGTAACACGGTGGCCGTGTCCCGAGCGTGGTGAAGAACGCAAGTGGACGTGAGAAATCTTGGGAAACCGCCTGCGACGTCACGATGGAGTAGTGTGAGGGAATGGTGACGCGCATCAACCCCTCCATCTTCCGCGAGTATGATATCCGCGGCGTGGTTGGCTCTGATCTGACCGCCGAAGTGGCCGACGCCGTCGCGCGGGCTTATGCCACCTATCTCCGGCGCGCTTCACCCCCCTTGCCCGCCTCGAGCGGGGGCACTGGGGAGGGAATTCCCGTCTTGGTCGGATCGGACAATCGGCAGAGCTCCCCCACGCTCCGCGAGTCGGTCGTCCGTGCCCTGGTCGCGAGCGGGTGTCGGGTGGTCGACATCGGGACCGTGATCACGCCGACGTTCTACTTTGCCCGGGTGCATTACGGGATCGATGGAGGCGTGATGATCACGGCCAGCCACAACCCTCCGGAGTTCAACGGCTTCAAACTCGCCCACGGGTTTGGCACGATTTATGGGGACGAAATCCAAGACGTGCGGCGCCTGGCCGAGCAGGGCAAACAGATGGCAGGCCCGGGATCGGTGGAGCGCCGGGACGTCGTGCCCGCCTACCGCGTGATGCTGAAGGAGAAGATCCACCTCGGGCCCCGCCGGCTGCGCGTAGTTCTCGACTGCGGCAACGGAACCGCGAGCCTCGTCGCGCCTCAGGTCCTCAAGGAGTGGGGGGTCGACCTCACGTGCCTGTATTGTGACTCGGACCCGCGCTTTCCCCATCATCACCCGGATCCGGTGGAGCCTTCCAATCTCACCGCCCTCATTGAGACCGTGAAGCGCACGGGAGCCGACGTCGGCATCGGGCTGGACGGGGACGGCGACCGGATCGGCGTGGTCGATGAACAAGGCGGGATCATTTGGGGCGACACCCTCATGATCCTGTTCTGGCGGGAGATCATGCCGAAACACCCCGGCGCGGTCGGGATCGTCGAGGTCAAATGCTCGCAGTCGTTATATGAGGAAATCGCACGGTTGGGCGGCCGCCCGATGTTCTACAAGACCGGCCACTCCCTGATCAAGGCTAAGATGAAGGAACTGGGCGCGGTCTTCACCGGCGAGATGTCCGGCCACATGTTCTTTGCCGACGAGTACTATGGCTACGACGACGCGCTGTACGCGGCCGGGAGGTTGTTGCGGATTCTGGCCACGACGGACAAGAAGGTGTCGGAGTTACTCGCCGATGTCCCCCGGTATCACAACACACCGGAAATCCGTGTGAACTGCCCCGACGAGGTAAAATTCGAGATCGTGCGAAAGGTCACGACAGAGTTCAAACACCGATACGAGGTTGTCGACGTCGACGGCGCCCGCGTGCTGTTTGGTGACGGCTGGGGTCTCATCCGAGCGTCCAACACCCAGCCGGTGCTGGTCCTGAGGGCGGAGGCCAAGACGCGTGAGGCGCTTGTGCACATCGAGCAGATGCTTGAAAACGCGCTGACGAAGTTTCCTGAAGTAGGTCCAGTGCACTGGTAGGCTTTCTGGAGAGGAAAGGAACCGACCTCAGTGGGGTTCGAGACGCCATCCGTCGCTGCAGACAACGGGGTTTTGCTGTGAGCGAGCCGAAGGTCAGCGTCGTTATTCCTACCTTCAACCGCAGTACGTTTCTTCGGCAGGCCATGACAAGCGTCTTGGCGCAGAGGTATTCTGATTTCGAGCTCATTGTGTCGGATAATGCGTCGACAGACGACACTCCAGCCATGGTGACGGGATGGATGGATGGACGTATCCGACATTTCCGCAACGATCGAAATCTGGGGATGGCCCCAAACTGGAACGCGGGCATGCGGCACGCCAGGGGCGAGTATGTTGTTCTCCTCGAGGATGACAACTGGTGGCATCCCGAATACCTAGCTCGTACGGTCGACACCTTAGATCGGCATCCGGACATTGCGTTTGTCCACACGGGCCTGTATCTCACCGATGCGCAGGGAAAGGTTATGCAGGTCTTTAGGCGATGGGGCAGCGACAGGATTTGCGACAAGAAGACTGAGCTCATCACCTTGCTGCAGGGCAACAAGATCTTTCTCTCAACAGTGACGGCACGGCGGGCGATCATCGAGACTGTGGGCCTATTTGACGAGGCGATCCCGTTTGCGCCCGACTGGGATTTATGGCTTCGGGTGTACATGCATCACGACGGCGCATTTGTGGCGGAGCCTCTAGTTTTCTATCGGCAACACGACGCGAATCTCAGCAAACAATTTCTCGCTCAACCCGCGACCCTGTTGGCGGATCACCAGTATGTACTGGAGAAGACGCTCGGGCGGATCGGTGACCTCTACGGGCCCGGTTTCGCCCGTCACGCCCGGAAGTTGTCGTCTCGATGGCTCGGTCGCTGGAAGGCGGACATTCAAGTTCACCGGGCATGGGCCACGCTCCTCAAAGGGAGATCTCGACAGGCTCGTGAAGAGGCTGCTCTCGCACTGCACTGGGACCCATTTGTCACTTTGCGCTTTCCCTTTCGGTTGCTGGTCATTGCGCTGCCCGATCTAGGGCCTCAGGGGTCTGGGCGATCGATCGCGGCATTGGAGGAGCGTCTGGGACGGTGGCTAGCACGATGTCTTCCGTCGGTGTTCCGTGCGTTCTTCTGATGGCGGACTTGATTTGTGTGATTTCGAGTAGGGAACTATCCTGGTGATGGCTTCAAATAACGCATCGATGCCGCCATGCGATCTCGCCCGCTCCGACCACGAGGCCGGAGTGCTGAAATAGGGTGACGCGAGTTGGATCAGATTGTCGATCTTCGAGCAGCACCGCCTGACCGGGCGGTCGCGTCTGCGAGCGGCGGAAGCCCTCCAGGGGCTCAGCGGTCCCTTAACCCCCGCGCGATTGCATTCCTCACCCTGGTCAACAATGACACACAGTACGCAACCTGCCTGCGGTATCTAGATGCGCTGCAGATTCCTGCAGGGTACAGCGTGGAGAAAGTTGCGGTGTATGGGGCGACCTCCATGGCCGAAGGGTACCAGCGGGCCATGGAGTCATCCACAGCTCGCTACAAGCTCTACGTCCACCAGGACACATACCTTGTGCACCGAGGGCTGCTGCCTGAACTCCTGCACCTGTTCGACACTTATCCTCGTCTGGGCATGGTCGGTGTAGTCGGTGCCACGCGATTGCCAGCCAAAGCCATCTGGTGGCTGAATAATGCGTTTCACTGCTACGGGCGGTTGCGGGAGTACTTCCGGCCAGGCGGCTTCCCTGCGTCACTGTACCTCCGACGTCGCATCTTGCACTTCAGCCGGTTCCGATCGGTCGTCGGCGACTACCAGCCTGCAGCTGTGGTCGATGGCCTCTTCCTGGCCACGCAGTATGACCTGCCATGGGCAAACTCGCTGGGGGGATTTGAACTCTACGATCATGTGCAGGCTCTCGAATTCATCAAAGCGGGTTTGGAGGTCGGGATCGCGCGGCAGGAGGCTATCTGGTGCCTTCACTGGGGACCACCTGAGACACGCTCCCGGGAACAGCTCAGGCTTCGCGACGACGAGATGTTCCGTCGTGCGGCGGTGATCCGGCAGCGGAATCCAACATACATCGGCGTGCCTGTGCGGAAACTGCTTTGGCAACACCGGCACGACTTCCATTCCCCTTACCCTGCGAGGGAGCGTTTGGGTGTTGTTATCGTGGCGTCCGACGGACGGCAGGCGTTGTTGCGCGCCTTGCGCGCGCTTCTGCCGCAGTGTGACGCGTTGAAGCAGGTTGAGTACGAGGTTGTGGTGGTCGATAACACGTCGGCTGATGGGGTGGCGGAAGACGTGCACCATGAGTTTCCGCACGTCCTTGTGCTGCCCCGTCCTGCAGAGGGTGGGGCCGCGTCCGCATGCAATGTCGGACTGCGGCAACTGGGGTTCCCTACATACGTCCTCGTCATGCACGATGGCGCGGAGATCGCCGCCGGAGCGCTGCCCAGGATGGTGCAGTACCTCGGGAAGCATCCGTCGACGGCCGGTGTAGTCGCCACACTCACCGACCAGAATGGAACGGGACTGCCCCAGCGAATCGCGATCCTCGACCCGGTGCCTCGCCGTCCGCTGCGGCCGCAACGGGTCACCTTCATCGGTAGGACCTGCGCGTTGGTACGGGGTGAGGCCTTATTTGACATTGGTCTGTACGACGACCGGTTCCACGCGGGCTATGAGGACCTCGAGTGGTCACTCCGGGTCAGGCGCAAGGGATACGCGTTCGCCTTCCTGCCCGAGGCCAGGGTGACTCACCACCGCGCGGCAGATGCGAACGGAGCGCAGGCCAATGGCGCCGCCGATCGCCTGGTGGATAGCTTGTGGCTGGTGCATAAGTACGGGGGACGGCGATGGGCCGTCCCTCTGTATTGGGCACAGCGCCTCCGGGCCTGGTGGCTTGCCCTTCGATGGCGGCACGATAGCGCGGCCCGAGGCCGCCTCGACGAAGCCATAGCTCGCATGAGGGGTCTCTACCGTCGGTTCCGTGATGAGAACAGGTTGCCGCGGCCGTTATTGCATGAAACCCCTGAGCGGTGAAGCCGTGCGGCAGCGCCTAGCGAAAGACAATCGCCTGGTCAGGGCAAGGTACGCATGAACTGCTGCTGCTTATCGAGCGCGGCACGGTACGCTACGGCATCGCCGGACTGATCCTTGCCGACAAGGCGCAGATAGGCAAGTCTCACGAGAATCGAAGCCACTTGGGCAAGGTACACCGTCCGTGTGATCGCTCGGCCGTAGAACTTGGCATAGAAGTAGAGGTTCATGCGATAGAATTCGCTGAGAAGTTTGAGGCGATTCTGGGCTCGTCCCTGGCCACTGTAGTGCACCACCGGCAGGTCGGGAAGATAGTGAAACACTAGCCCCTTGCGGTGCGCGCGGATGGACCAGTCGAGATCTTCGTTGAAGAAGAAGTAGAACTCATCGAACGGGCCCACCTGATCCTTGTTGTACATGGCGCGGCGACCCAGGTGAAACGTGTCCCCGAAAAACGTAAGCTGAAAAATTCGGTCAAATCGTTCTGGGAAGAGGACGAGCCCGAACGACGTGCGGAACTTTTGGCGCGACATGTCCGGATTAACGAGTTGGACGCTGACACCGGCAACCTGAGGATGGCTGTCAAGGTAGTCTAGCATCGGACCCAGCGTGCCCGGCAGCACTTTGATGTCACTGTTCATGAGCAACACGTAGGCGCAATCCGCGCAGGCTTGCAGGCCCTGGTTTAACGCCGGAGCGATTCCAACATTTGTGGTATTCTCGATGAGCTCCACGGTGGGGAATGTAGCCCGCACGGCTGCTACCGTGCCGTCGGTCGAAGCGTTATCCACGACGATGACCCGATGCGGTTTGTCAGCGCGCTCGGCATCCTCGATGACCGAATGCAGACACTGCAGCACCAGATCCCGGGTGTTGAACGTCACGATGACTATCGCGAGGGATACATTGCCCATGGCCACATCTCTGGCAGGAACTCGGGTTCGCTAGAAAGCGTTCGCGTCCTGTCCCTTCCGCTATTGCCGAGTCCAACCAGGAATGGGCGAACATGCTCTGGATGCCACGGCCACGAGATCCTCTGCCGGTTCACAGGCCTGGAGGCAGGAAGTGAGAGCTAAAGTCTGTACATCACCAATGTTACGGTTTCAAACTGCGGAATGGTGCAGCGCTGAAACCTACTATTGATGAAAGCCATCATTCCCACCGCAGGTCTGGGAGTCCGGCTGCGCCCGCACACGTACACGCAGCCAAAGGGGCTGCTGCAGGTCGCTGGCAAGCCGATGTTGGCGCACATCGTCGACGAACTGGTCGCTGCCGGCGTTGATGAGATTGTCTTTGTGGTCGGCTACCTGGGCGAGAAGATCGAAGCCTGGGCCCGGGCGCAGTACGGCGGGCTGGCTCTGCACTTTGTCACCCAGCCCCAGCCGCTGGGCAATGGGCACGCGGTGTACGTGGCTCGCGAGTACCTCGATGGAAAGCCGACGCTCGTGATCTTCGGAGATACAATCATCAAAGGTGATGTCGCAGGCTTCCTCCACAGCACACGGTCGATGGCGGGGGTGAAGGAGGTCGAGGATCCCCGTCGGCTCGGTGTCGTGGAACTCGACGCCACCGGCAACGTCCGCCGGATCATCGAAAAGCCTCAAAACCCTACAAATCACATGGCCGTGATCGGCGCCTACTTCATCAAGAACTCTGCGGCGCTGCGCGAAGCCCTGGACCGGCTGGTGCGCGAAGATCGACGTATGCGGGGGGAGTTCTGGCTGGCAGATGCCTTGCAGTTGATGGTGGATGCGGGAGAGCGTATGGGCACGTTCCCGATCGAGCACTGGTACGACTGCGGCACCGTCGACGCACTGCTCCAGGCGAACCGGGATCTGCTCGCACTCACCCCGCCGCCGATTCCTGCCGCCCTCGCCTCCCAAGTTATCCCGCCGTCGTCCGTCAGCTCATCGGCGGTGCTGGAAGGATCCGTCGTGGGCCCGCACGCGTCCATCGGAGCCGGGGCACGGATCATCAATTCCAAGGTGAAGGACTCCATTATTAATGCGCACACCCTTATTGAGGGGGCGCGACTGGAACAGTCGGTCGTAGGAGAAGGCGCGGTCATCCGGAAAGTTCAAGGGAAGATTAACGTGGGAGCGGCATCGGTTCTGGACCTGACCTTAGGGCAAGAAGTCTAGAGGCAGCGCCGGCGCGGGTATGCGCCGGATACCGCGAGCTGGACTTTTATGAGACATCGTGCGATGACGACATTCCTATGGTTGGTGCTGAGCGTGCTCCTCGCCTCCGGAGTGGGCTATGCTTCAGAAGCTGCCCCCACGTACGTCGTCCGTCCTGGCGATACGCTTACCCAAATCGGTCTGCGATATGGCGTGACTGTTCAGAGCTTGGCCTCAGTGAACACGCTGTCCGATCCCTCGCGACTCACCCCCGGACAGGTCCTCAAGATTCCTCGAGGGCGTGGGGTGCCTCAGGCGCAGCCTGCGGCATCGCGAGCGACTCAACCGTCCTTGCTCGCGGTGTATTGGGTCCGTGGGGGCGACACACTCTATGGAATCGCGGCGCGATATGGGGTGATGGCAGACGCCCTTAAAGAGGCGAACGGCTTGTGGACCGATATCATCGTGCCCGGGCAGCGGCTCGACATTCCCGCGCGGGGATCGGCCACAGCGCTGGGACGGCGGTACATGCCCATGCCCCAACCTATCCCTGTTCCGCCCGTGGCTTTCCTGCGGACAGTGAGGACGGGTTCAGTGGGGGAGCGGATTGTGCGGGAGGCAGAGCGCTACCTGGGTGTCCGCTACGTGTGGGGCGCCGCCTCCCCCCGCGGCATGGACTGCTCAGGACTGGTCTATCTCGTCTTCTCCCGCTTCGTCCCTTCCCTGGGGCGGGTGCGCTCGGAGGACTACTACCGCATGGCCAAGCCGGTGGAGGCGCAAGCCATCCTGCCGGGCGATCTCGTGTTCTTCACGACGGACAGCCCCGGGCCGTCGCATGTCGGGATCTTCATCGGCGAGGGGAAGTTCATCCATGCTTCCTCGACCGGGTCTGACGTGACCATTTCGTCGCTTGACGATCCCCACTATGGGCCGGGGTTTCTCGGCGTCCGCCGGATCGTCAATCTCGGAAACTGAGGAAACTGACCTCTTTTGTTCTCATCAATCGGTGGCGAGCGCTCACCGCTTTGATCCGCCCCGCGCGTTGACAGCCCCTGCGAGCTACGGGTAGAATGAGCCTCGCGCCCGCAATGCGCGAGAACCCAATGAAGACGTTCTTACCCGCAGTCAAATCCATTAACCACAAGTGGCATCTCGTGGATGCCGATACCGTCGTCTTGGGTCGCTTGGCGACGCGCGTGGCCAGTCTGCTGCGCGGCAAGCACAAGCCCGAGTTCACCCCCCACCTGGATACGGGGGATGGTGTCATCGTGGTGAATGCCGCCAAAGTGCGGTTGACTGGACGCAAAGCGCAGCAAGAGTTTCTGTACCGCCACTCCGGCTACGGCGGGGGGCTCAAGGCCGTCTCGAAGGGGACCCTGCTCAAGACCAAGCCCGAGAGGCTCATCACTGAGGCGGTCCGCGGCATGCTCCCGAAGACTAAGTTGGGCAAGAAGTTGGCCACGCGGCTGAAGGTGTATGCCGGCGCGGAGCATCCACACTTTGCGCAAAAACCAGAGAAGTTTGACGTGACAAAGTAGTAGACGCACATCTACTGACGAGGTGAGCACGGTGGCAGTTCAAGCAGTAGCGGGGGGAACAGGCCGGCGCAAGAATGCCGTGGCACGAGTGCGGCTGCTGCCGGGCAGCGGAAAGATTCTGGTCAACGGGCGGACGATGGAGGACTTTTTCCCTCGGCTGCCGCTGCAGACCAGAATCCTGCAAGCGTTGAAGGTCGCGAACGCCGAGGGGCGATTCGACATCTTGGCGACGGTGAACGGGGGCGGCAACTCCGGGCAGGCGGGCGCAGTCCGGCACGGTATTGCGCGGGCCTTGGCTCGCAACGATGAGACCGTCCGGCCGGCGCTGCACAAGGAAGGCTTCCTTACGCGCGACCCCCGCATGAAGGAGCGCAAGAAGTACGGACATAAGCGGGCTCGCAAGGGGTTCCAGTACTCCAAGCGCTGATCACACGGAGGTCGGGACGCCCGCAGAGGGCCCGCCTTTGAGCAGGTCAGCCGCGTGCGGGGACTAACAGGCTCACAAAGGCACAGATTCACAAGCTGAATACGGGAGAGGCGCAGGGAGGCAGAGGCCGAGTAGCACGGTCCCTGCCTCCTGCGTTTGTGGGCCGTCTAGCGCTGTGTGCCCGGTGGCATGGCTGTAGTACACGTCGTGTCGGAGGGGGAACGATGCGCTGGGCGACCGCGGCTGCGATCCTGTCTGCCGCCGTACTATGTGTCTCGGCGATCCCTGCGTTCGCCGCCGACGGGACAACATACGTTGTCCAGCCCGGTGAGACCCTCTACCGCATCGCGCACCGATTTGGCGTGTCCGTCTCCGCCTTGGCTGCCTACAATCACATCAGCGATCCGACTCGTCTTTCGATCGGCCAGATTCTCCGCCTCCCCCCCACGGGGACAAGAGCCGTTCAATCCCAAAAGCTGCCGCCCAAACCAGCTCCCACACAGACCGTCACCTATCGGTACACCGTCAGTCGAGGGGACACGCTCGCGTTGGTTGCCGGGCGGTACGGAATTACAGTACAGAACCTCATGCGTGCTAACGGATTGCAGTCAAACCTCATTCACCCGGGCCAGCGTTTGATCATCCCAGGGGCAAAGGTGACGGTGAAAGTTCCGCCTCCGGGACCAATGGTGACGGTGAAAGCAACCACGGGAACCTCCCCGGACACTCAGGTTACCCCTGAACAAACTCCCGCGACCCTAGCAGTTGGCGACACGGTCACAGTCCCGCATCCCCTGCGTCTTCGCCGGGGGCCCGGGACGTACTTCACGACCACGGCGTTGGTGGCTCCGCAATCCCAAGCGCAGGTGACCGCCGAGTCCAACGGATGGGTGGAAGTAACGTTGCCGGAGGGCGACGCGGGGTGGGTACGGCGGGAAGAACTGCGCGGTGCTCCCGTGACGCGAGCGATCGGAAAGGGCCACGCTACGGGGGACGCGATTGTGCGGGAAGCGATGCAATACGTGGGGACTCGATACGTTTGGGGAGGGCGTTCGGCAGGGGGGTTGGATTGCTCGGGATTGATCTACATCGTGTTTTCCACGTTTGCGCCGGACTTGGGCCGCGGCAGTTCGTATGATTACTTCCAGATGGGTGTCCCGGTCGAGCAGGCTGAATTGCGGCCAGGCGACTTAGTCTTCTTCACAACCTACGCCCCCGGGGCGTCTCACGTCGGGATCTATGTGGGCGAACGCAAGTTCATCCACGCCGCTTCCAGCACCCAGCAGGTGATGGTTGCCAATCTAGACGAGATGTATTACGTGGCCCGATACATCGGAGCGCGCCGGATCGCAACACCCGCGGCCTCCGGCACACCGTAGTCCACGCGCCTGGCCGCTTCGCCTCAGACCGCGTCGCGCGGGTGCAGCTGCTGCACACGAGAAAGCACTGTCAAGGGTTTGTCTAAAAACGCACAGAAGATGGGTGCCCAGTACTCTCCATGGCGAAGCTCAAAACGCATCCACGCGGAGCGCGGCACGCGCGTCCCTCTACGCGCTCGCGCCCTGCGGCATCCCGCACCCGGGTTATCATCCTGGGGGCCGGGGGACGCGACTTCCACAACTTCAACGAATACTTCCGGCAGCGTCCTAACTACCAGGTTGTAGCGTTCACCTCCACCCAGATCCCCGATCTGGAGGGGCGATCGTATCCTCGCGTCTTGGCTGGTCCGCTGTACCCGCAGGGAATCCCGATTTACTCGGAAGACGAGCTGCCCGACCTCATCCGCCATCTACGCGTCGAGCAGGTGGTCTTTGCCTACAGTGACGTGTCCCACGAGCAGCTCATGCACGTGGGGTCCACCGTCCTCGCTGCGGGTGCGAGCTTCTGGCTGTTGGGTCCGGGGGCCACGTCGTTGGCGGCGCGCGTGCCGGTGATCAGCGTCTGTGCCGTGCGCACTGGCGCGGGGAAGTCGCAGACCACGCGGCGGGTGACAGGGATTCTGAAAGCGTTAGGCCACCGCATCGCGGTGATTCGCCACCCCATGGCCTACGGGGACCTGGCGCGGCAGCGTGTCCAGCGCTTTGCGACCTTGGCCGACTTGGACCGCTACCAGGTGACGATCGAAGAACGCGAGGAGTACGAGCCGCATATCGCCACCGGCACGCTCGTCTACGCCGGCGTGGACTATCGGGCCGTCGTTCGCCAGGCCCAGCGCGAGGCGGGTGTCATCGTGTGGGACGGGGGCAACAACGACTTCCCCTTCCTGCGCTCAGACCTCCACATCGTCCTGGCCGACCCCCACCGAGCCGGGCACGAACTGACCTATCACCCCGGCGAGACCAACCTGCGCATGGCCGACGTCGTGGTGATCAACAAGGTGGACACCGCCCCCCCGGGCGGGGTGGCGCAGGTGCGGGCCAACGTCACCCACGTGAATCCCCGCGCGGTCATCATTGAGGCGGCGTCTCCCGTCCAGGTCGATGATCCGACGCTTCTTCGGGGCCGCCGGGCCCTGGTGGTCGAAGACGGGCCTACCCTTACACACGGGGGGATGACATACGGGGCAGGGGTCATCGCCGCACGCAAGTATGGCGTGGCCGAACTAGTCGATCCGCGACCACATGCGGTAGGATCAATTCAGGAAGTCTTTCGTCACTACGCCCACCTGGGGCCGGTCTTGCCCGCCATGGGGTATGGTGTGCAGCAGGTCCGCGAACTGGAGGAGACGATTGCCGCCACTCCGTGCGACGTGGTCGTGATTGGCACGCCGGTGGACCTGCGACGCATTATCACCATCCGAGTGCCGGCCGTCCGGGTAAGGTATGAACTTGAAGAACTCAGTACGCCCAATCTCGATGACGTGATCAGAAAATGGGACTCCTCGACGTGGAGCGAATCCAGGACATCGTCAGTGTCCTAGCGACGCTGGGCGAGAGGAAGCGAGAAGGGAAGAAGACGATGACGCTACGTGGGCGCGACTTTCTGAGCATCGATGACCTGAGTCCCGAGGAACTTCGGGCGGTTTTGGATCAGGCCATCGAGCTGAAGCGTCAGGCGAAAAGAGGAGATCGTCCGCCGTTGCCCACTAGCAAAGTACTGGCGATGCTCTTCGAGAAGCCGTCGCTGCGGACCCGCGTGAGCTTTGAAGTCGGCATGCTGGAGCTCGGAGGTCATGCCGTCTATCTGTCACCCCAAGATGTGCAAATGGGGACCCGCGAGAGTGTTCCCGATGTGGCGAAGAATTTGGACCGCTGGGTTCATGGGATCATGGCCCGCACGTTTTCCCACCGGACCGTGCAGCTGCTCGCCGAGCATGCGCGCATCCCGGTCATCAACGGGTTGTCCGACAGAGAGCACCCCTGCCAGACGCTCGCGGACCTGCTGACCATCCGCGAACACTTTGGGCATCTGGATGGGTTGCGTTTGGCGTGGGTCGGCGACGGGAATAACGTCTGTGCCTCCCTGCTGCTGGGCGCGGCGAAGGTCGGCATGCACATGATCGTCGCCACACCGCCGCGGTTTGCCCCCGATCCGGCGACCGTCGCGCGCTCGCGCGAGATCGCCGCGGGCTCAGGCAACCGGGTGGAGGTCACGACCGATCCCCGCGCCGCCGTCGAAGGAGCAGACGTCATCTATACCGACGCCTGGGTGAGCATGGGCCAAGAAGCCGAACGCGCGGCGAAAGTTCAGGCCTTTGCGCACTTCCAGGTGAACCAGGCCCTTGTTGCTCAGGCGTCCCGCACTGCGGTCGTGATGCACTGCCTGCCGGCGCATCGGGGCGAGGAGATCACCGACGACGTGCTTGATGGTCCGCAGTCGATCGTCTTGGATCAGGCCGAAAACCGTCTGCACGCCCAAAAGGCGCTTCTGGCTCTGATCTTATGAGTAAGCACATGTCGCAGGGACGATCACGCCCATGGAAGGCCGCGTGTCAACTACATCGCGCGGAAACGAACTCGTCTCGTCTCCATGGCGCTGACGCGTGTGGAGGTCCGGATGCCTGACGTGCGGCTGGTAGACATCTTAGATATCGTCATCGTGACGGCCCTCGTCTACCAGCTGTTCCACATGATCCGGGGAACCCGAGCGGTGCAGCTGGTGATCGGGGTCGCGATTCTGATTCTGGCCTATGCGGCCAGCCGCCGCTTCGGTTTGTACACTTTGCAATACGTGCTGCAATACTTGGGTGTTGTGATTCCCATCGCTGTCCTGGTCATTTTCCAGCCGGAGCTTCGCCGGATGCTCGAACAATTGGGTCGGGGCGGGGTCCTCGTCAGCGCGTTTGCGCCATTGGGGTTAGGGCGGGAGGAGACGATCCGCCTCGTCAATAAGATTGGCGGCCTATTGGTCCTGGAGCGGCACACTGGGTTGGCCGACTACATCGAGACAGGTATCAAAGTCGATGCCGTGGTCACCGTCCAGCTGCTGATCAGCGTCTTCTTCCCTAACTCCCCCCTGCACGATGGGGCTGCGATCATCCGGGGCAATCGCGTCATGGCGGCTGGGTGCCTGCTGCCCTTGTCGGAAAATCTTGCCGTGACGAAGACCCTGGGCACGCGTCACCGGGCGGGACTGGGCGTCACGGAGCAGACCGACGCTGTCGCGATCATCGTCTCGGAAGAGACCGGGACGGTGACGCTGGCCCGGGAAGGTGAACTCCATCGTGACCTCTCAGAAGAGGAACTCAAAGCCGCCCTCTTGACACTGTTCGGGGCCAAGCCCGCGCCGTCTACCGCGCACTGGCGGTGGTGGCGCACCCTCCGACGGACATGAGATTTCGACCGCTGCAGAGCGAACAAAACCTGTTGTTCCTGCTGTCGTTTCTCATTGCGGTGACGTCGTGGTACTACGTCAAGACCACACAATACCCGCGGATCCCGCTTACCACGGACAAGGTCGTGGCGGTGATCCCGGAGATCAGCGGCGAGCCCGCGTATGGTTACAGCCTCCTGGGAGTCCGGGTCGCTCCCCCGACTGTGATCATTAATGGAACACCCGAGAGCCTGGCGCAGATTGAGACCATCCGCACCGCCCCCGTGGACATCACCGGGGCGAACAAAGACGTCGTGCGCGACGTCACGCTGGTGGGGCCCGCCGAGATGACGCGGGCGATACGGGTCCGCGTCGCCGTGCAGGTCGTGCCGGCGATTGTCGTCAGAGATGTGCTCGGGGTGCGGCTGCGCGTGCAGAAGCTCCCCCGCGGGCTGACGGCAAAAGTGGAGCCAGCGACCGTCAAGGTCCAGGTCCAGGGCCCCCTCTCCATCCTGAATGCCTTGCGCCCGGATGACTTGGTGGCCCGCATTGACGCCACGGATTTTGGCGAAGGACGCCGCCGGGTGTCCCCGGAAGTGCAGGCGCCTCCCCAGGTGACGGTCGTCTCCGCCTCCCCGTCCATCGTGGTCATCGTCGTGCGGAAGGGCGGATAGGGATGGGCCGGCTGTTTGGAACGGATGGCGTCCGCGGCGTCGCTAACGTCGACCTCACACCGGAACTCGCGTTTCGGCTCGGGCGCGCCGCCTCCCACGTTCTCACCTCGTCAGACGGCCGCTTTCTGATGGGCCGGGATACGCGGCGATCGGGGCCGCTGCTCGAGGCTGCGCTGACGGCCGCGATCTGTTCGACCGGGGCCACCGTCCTGCGGGGCGGAATCCTGCCCACGCCGGCCGTCGCCTACCTGACCCGGCAGATCGGGGCCGACGCCGGTGTGGTGATCTCCGCATCCCACAATCCCGTGGAGGACAACGGGATCAAATTCTTTGCGCAGGACGGCTACAAACTGCCCGATGACGTGGAAGACGCCATCGAAGAGGCGTTGGAGCGCTCGGATCTGCGTCGCGCGGTGGGCGAAGTCGAGGACCTGCAGGAGGCCGCCGATACGTACGTCGCGCACGTGGCCTCGCTGGCGTCCGGATCGCTCGCGGGGATGCGGGTTGTGGTCGACTGCGCGTTCGGCGCGGCCTGCCGGACCGCCCCCGCGCTGTGGGAGCAGCTGGGCGCGACGGTGATCCCGATTAATGCTGAGCCCGACGGCGCGCGCATCAATGTCCGCTGCGGGTCCACGCACCCAGACGTGCTCTCCCGCGCGGTGATCCAACACAGTGCCGATGTGGGGTTCGCGCACGATGGCGATGCCGACCGCGTCATCGCCGCCGACGAAACCGGCCGTGTCGTCGACGGCGACGCCATCATGGGGATCTGCGCGATCTACCTTCACCGCCAGAACCGGCTGGCAGGCAAAACCATTGTCGCGACCACGATGTCCAATCTGGGCCTCGAACTCGCCTTGCGGCGGGAAGGGATTGCCCTCGAGCGGACGCAGGTGGGCGACCGGTACGTTCTGGAGCGCATGCGCGAACGCGGCGCGATCCTCGGCGGAGAACAAAGCGGCCACGTCGTGTTTCTCGACCACGCGACCACCGGAGACGGTGCGGTGACCGCCGTGCAGGTCACAAACATTATGGTAGCTACAGGCCGGCGCCTGTCGGAATTAGCCGCGCCGATTGAACGGTTTCCTCAGGTCCTCCTCAACGTCGCGGTCGCGGACCGCGGCACGCGCATTGACCATCCCGCCATCGGCACGGCGGTGGCGGATATCGAGCGCACGCTGGGCACCAGGGGCCGTGTCCTTGTGCGACCGTCGGGCACGGAGCCGGTCGTGCGCGTGATGGTCGAAGCCCAAGACGCCCACGATGCGGAGTCGTATGCCGCGCAGCTGGCCACAGTCATCGCCCAGACCCTCGGCCGCCGTTCCTGATCACACCCGTGCCGCGCTCGCTCACGCGAGTTGACCTCCCGACCTCGACCCTTCTGGGCGTCCGTGTGCACAGCGCTACCATGGCCCAGGCAGTCGACGCAGTGGGGCGTCTCATCCGAGACGGCGGCACCCATCAGATCGTGACAGTGAACGGCGCAATGCTGGTGCGCGCCGCCCATGACGAATCCCTCCGTGCGGAGTTGAACAACTGCACGTTGGCCATCGCCGATGGCGCGGGCGTCCTGCTCACGGCGTGGCTGCTGGGGGCTCCGGCCCTCACGCGCATCCCGGGGGTGGAGCTCGCCGAGGCGATGTGCGCCCTCGCCGCAACGCACGGGTATCGCGTGTTCCTCTTAGGTGGGCAGCCGGGTGTGGCTGAGGAGGCCGCCGCCGTGCTGCGCGGGCGGTATCCGGCCCTGACGGTGGCCGGCGCCCTGCACGGATATTTCACCGCCGAGGAATCCGTGATCACGCAGATCCGCCGGAGCGCCCCACACATCTTGCTGGTGGGGTTGGGCTTTCCCCGCCAGGAACGATGGATCGCCGCTCACCGTAGTCACCTCGGGGTCCCCGTAATAATGGGGGTGGGGGGCACGTTCGACGTCCTCGCGGGCCGCGTGCGGCGGGCCCCGCAGTGGGTGCAAAATTTTGGGCTGGAGTGGGTATATCGATTGGTGCAGGAACCACGCCGCTGGCGTGTGGTGATCGGGCTACCGCAGCTTGTCTATTTGGCGTTGCGCGAGCGCGTTCGCCCGCGCAGCGGCTCGCACCCGTAGACGCGGTGGCGCGGTCTGTGGTGTACTGGTAGGTGAAGCGAAAAGTCGGGAACGAGGAGGTGACCAGTACTCAGGGTGGTGCCGTAGCGCCAGGTCCCTCAACGCCCTGTCAGGTCGCCCCGGTAACGTGGGCGAGTCAGCCAAACGGGTGGTGAGGGATGACGAGGGAGGGGAACTCGGGGACCGTTTCCCGGAAGGTTCGAGGGAGGCGGTCACATCGGCGGGTGACCCTAGGCCCAGATCCGGGCCTGCACCGCTCCGACGCCTGTCGGAGCCAAGGGAGCCAACAAACCCCGGAGGTAACTCCGGTCCAGAACGGCTCCCAGGACGAAGTCGCAGCTCGAACACGCGGGCGACTTCAGCGCATTTCCACATACCCATTTGATTCTTAGACTTTTGTGCGCTTTGATGCGCGACGGGAGGACACTATGTGCGGCATTCTAGGCTATATCGGGCCACGACGCGCCCTGCCCATCTTGATCGATGGCTTGCGCCGGTTGGAGTATCGGGGGTATGACTC
>WNFE01000453.1_pt1 | contig 29292 bp, 26 predicted proteins | sample 5400451 | NCBI WGS metagenome assembly WNFE01 (sample SAMN13153344, study PRJNA577476) | soil metagenome | isolation source: 200 cm saprolite under Douglas fir tree site 2 hole 2 | place: USA:California | collected 2015-04-18
AACACCCACAATGTGACGTGGGACTCAGGTCCCGGCACGCTCCCCGCCAATTCGACGGATAAATCCTCAGGTACCTATCCCGCTACGCTCCAGGCGGGAACCTACCAGTATCACTGCACCTTCCACGGTGGCGTGGGCACGGGGATGCACGGGACCTTCGTCGTGCACTGAGCGGTTGACGGCACCCGAGACCGGTGCCGCCGATCGCCGCGTGGCTCCCGGGGCGCAGCGGGCTCCGGGGGCTATTTTGCCCCCTGGGCGACGCGCCCGATAGCCTCGAAGCGTTCCGCCATTTCCACGAGACGATGAATACCGCCATCCACGAGGCGGGGAACACTAGTGTCAACCGCTTCTTCGCGCGCGATGCGCGCGGGTACGAGGACGGCGCCGTGGCGCTGGTCGTGGGAGGCTCGATTGTGATTCGGCACCTGCGGCACGCCGTGGCTCGCCTGGGACAGGTCCCGGCGGAGTAGCCCGACCCCCGTCGCTTTCCCTAGGGCCGCAACGGCTCTAGCCGTCGCCCGCCCGTACCTCGTACCAGAGACCCGCCCCCCGCATGTCTGATCGGGGCACGGGCCGAGCGCTCTGGCGCTCGAGGCTCTCACTGGACTCTTGGGCCCGCTCACGAGCGAAGCCCGCGTGCTCGCTTGGACTCGCGGCGGCCGGCGGCGGCGCCCCCGCCGCCCCCGTTACCACCACGGCATCGAGCGCCATCACTGCCGGCCGAGCCGTAATCACGGCGAGCGTCGTGCCCGAATCGAGCACCTGCTCGACGACCACGACCGCCGAATAACCGCGCATCTGCCCCCGGCGGATCGCACGCACCGGGAGGCCGGGGACGGCGAGGGGAGCGGCGTCGAGCAGCGCGCGGGCACTGTCGAGCGAGAGCGGCGGGCCGAGGACGACGGCGCCCACGCGGGCTCCCGCACTCACGTCCAACGCACGTTCCGCCTCGGCGGCGACCGTCGTTTTGGCCGCGAGCTCGTCACGCGCGGGTGCGACGGCCGGCGCGGGCGTGTCCCTCGTGGCGAGCCCCTGAAGCGCTGGCGCGATCGCTCGGACGGGATGGGCGGCGCGGGCAGCCTGGGCGCCCGCGCGAGTTGCGACCGGTTGCTGGAGGCGCTCGCGAGCCGAGTCCGCGACCGGCGCGGCACTGGCAAGCGGCATCGGGGACGCGGCGGGCCCCGGAGCGATGGGCCCGGTCCCCGCGCTTCCCACATAGATCCCCATCGCGAGCGCGAGCACAACCGTCGCCGCCCAGGTGAGCGGAAGGCGTACGTGACGCCAGCGGGGGACGGGCCGCTGCCCAGCACCCGCCCGGAACGCGGGCAGATCGCGCTCGGGCGGCTGAGCGCGCGCGAGCACTTGGTCGGCGCGCGCGATCAGCGCCCGCTCCTCCTCGACGCGAGCACGACAGACCGCGCAGTGCGCGAGATGCTCGGCCACCGCCTGCGCCTCCGCCGGCGGCAACTCGCCGTCGATGTACGCGTGCAGGGTCCCTTCATCCACGTGCGACATGCTCATCCTGCTTTCCCACCTCGTAGGCATCCACCAGGCGCCGCCGGGCCCGGGCCAGTGTGGTACCGATCGCCCCACGGGCGAGGCCCGTCTGGGCGGCGATCTCCTCGTACGATAGTCCCGCGTCCCACAACAGCAGCACCTCGCGGTCGCGCGGGGACAGTTGCTCCAACGCGGCGCGCACGCGCGACCGCTCGCGCTCGGCGTCCACCACTTCGTCCATGGCCGGCGCGCTCGCCTGCGGCTCCGCCGTGAGCAGCGTCAGGTGGCGTCGCTCGCGTGCCGCACGCCGCGCCTCGTCCCGCGCCATGTTCGCCGCCACGATGAAGAGCCACCCCCGTGCGTTCTCGGGTTTGTGCACCAGCGCCCGCGCGAAGGCTTCCTGCGCGAGGTCCTCCGCGCGCTCGGCGTCCCACACCTTGCGGTACAGGAACCGCACGAGCGCGCGGAAGGTGGTACGGTAGATCGATCCCAGATCCTCAGGCATCTCCGCTCACGGGCGAAACGCGCGGACCAACGCCGTGAGCTCGCCCTCGACCCACGTCGTCTTGCCGCCGGCTTGAATCTCGACGTTGACGCGGCGTCCGGCCACCAGCACCGCCGGCCCGAGCGCCGCCGGCTCGACGAGCTCGGGGAGGCCTGCGAGCAGGGCGAAATAGGCGTCGCTGAACGGCGCCACACGCACCGTCGGGACCGAATCGCGCCGGGCAACGTCCAGCCACACCGAGTCCCGGAGCTCGAATACCCGCGCCCCCACGCGGCGCGTGCCGTTGCCGGGCGCGGCCCGTCCGGCCAAGCCCTCCGGCGCGGCCGGAGCCCCGGTCACGACGACAGCGGAAAGCTGCAGCTGCGCGTCCCGGGCGGACGCAGCGACCGCCCCGGCGCCGACGGGACTGGCGCGCTCGCGGACCTTGGCCGCGGCGTCGAGTGCCTGGGGAGCCGGCCCCCACGCCATGCTCGGCTCCTGCACGAGATACGCCGTATACTCGGTGAGGATCCCGTAGCGCAGCGCAAGCCGCTTGAGCTCTTCCACAATCTCGGGGTTCGGTCCGTGCAGGCGGATCTGGCGCGACAGGGCCCCCGCCTTCCGTGCCGCCCAGAGCTGCTGGATGTAGTCGGTACCACCGGCGCGCTCGCCGCCGAAGCGCGCCACGGTCGCGAAGCGCTCTTCACGGCCGTTGCGCCGTCCCGCGACGGTCACGGCGTGCTCGCCATTCCTGACTCCCCGATAGCGCCCGAACACGACCAGCTCATCGCCGGCGAACAGGTCGGGTAGGCTTTGGGGCTCGAAGTCGTGGAGTTCGACGCCGGCGGCCGAGATGGCGATGTCGGTAAGCACGGGGGACGCCACCTTCGCCGCGAGCGAGCCCACCACCTGCTCGATGTCGCCGCCGGGCTGGATATACGCCGTGACGCCCCGCGCGCGCTCGGTCAAGCGATCGAGCAAGTGCGTGTTCACGTCGTAGCCAATCCCGAACGCGAAAACCCGAAACAGGCCGCGCCCGCGCTCCGCTTGGTCGGCAACGCGCTCTGGATCAGTCTCGCCAACGGTGGGCATCCCGTCGGTCAGGAACACCACCACGCCGAGGGCACCATCGGCCGGTGGCGCGGCGAACGCCTCAGCGAGGGCGCCGGCGATGTTCGTGCCGCCCCCGGCGTCGAGATGGCGCACCCAGTCCTGCGCCGCGCGCAGGTGATCTCCCGAGGCGCCCGTCCAGCCGGCCGCATAGCGCTCGACGCCGCTGCTGAACGCGATCAGGCGAAAGCGGTCCCCCGAACGCAGCGTGCCGAGCAGCTGCCCGAGCGCGGCCTTGGCTTGGTCGAGCTTCTCGCCCGACATCGAGCCCGACACGTCGAGGACCGCCACTAGGTCGCGCGCCACCGCTGGTGCCTCGCGCGCGTCGCCCGGTGCGACGAGGAGCATGAAGAACCCGTCCTCGCTCGCCGGCTGAGAGCCCACGAAGGAAACGCCCACGAGCCCGTGCGCGAGCGGGAGGAAGAGCTCCACGTCACTGCGGGCGCTCGTGTCGGCCAGCGTGATCTCCAAGCGGTCGCTCGCGCGGGTGAGCGTCAGGCGGTGCGTCGGTGAGTAGGGGTCGACGAACTGCGCCGCCGAGTCCACGAGGACGCGGAAGCTGCGCGCACCCGCGCTCGCCGGTCCCGCAGCCCCTGGGTAGCGGAAGCGCCACGCGTCCCCGACGCGATCGAGCAGTTGGGTGTAGCGGAGCGTGATCTTGCGGGTCTCGCCCGGGGCGATGGGGAACACGCGCGCCCGCACGAGGCCGTGTCCGGCGAGCTCGATCAAGGCGGGGTCGCGCCTGCGCCGCACGATTTCTTCGTAGATCGCACGCGCCCGGGCCGCGTCCATCGGCTCGCCCTTGAGTTCGCGATCGCCCTGCCAGAGGGAGAAATCACTAAATACCGCCTCCCCTGGCAGCGGATAGAGATAGTTCGCCTCGTCCAGTGTGGGGCCCGCGTTGCGGAACCATTCCTCCACCGTGACATGTGCGACCCGGCCGGTAACGGTGACTTGCGCGGCGCTGCGCACCTTCTCAATCGCACCGCGCGGGAAGAGAGGCGGGGGCCGGATCGGCTGAATCGGTTCGATCCACCCTTGGGCCGCCCCAGGGATGGCAGCAAACGCGAGGGCGCACAGCAAGCGGGACGAGCGAGCAACGGGCAGCATGACAGGGCATTCCTGTGAGAGACAGAGGAGAGACGTTTGGCGCTGGGCGCGTTGCACACCGGCCCGGGAGCGCTCCAGAGGAGGCGAGCGCTACGTCGCGGTGCCCGAAGGGGTTGCGGCGAGCGAGGACGGGCTCACATCTTGGGAGCGCGCCTTCCACCGCCGGCTGTCGGTCGGCGCGCCCGACTGGATGGGACCCGTGCCGCGCTACACGTACCGCCGCCTGACGAAGCTGCCCACCACGGCGGACGAGCTCCGCCGGCACACGGTGTTGAACCTTCCCGGCATGCTCCAGGGCCTGAGCTTCGAGCACATGGTCATGCAGCCCGGCGCCGCCGTTCCGATCGCGGTCGAGGACGAGACGGGCATTCTCCACTTCACCATCGCGGGGCGGGGTGTGATGCTGCTCGACGGCGATCGCATCGAGGTGTCAGCGAACGACCTCGTGCACATTCCAGCGGGTGTGCCGTACGGGATGCAGACCCTGGGGGGGACGGATTGGGTCTACGTCATGCTGCAGGCGCCGACCGTCTGACGGAGACGGCGGGACCCGGACCGGGGTCGCCACCCGGCCGCTTATCGCGCTCGCGCCCTCAGCCTATCGCGCACTGGCTCGGTCCGAATTCCAGCCGCTCCGCGTCCCCGTCCGAGACTTGGACGAGCCCGAGATTTGCGAGTTTGATCGTCCGATAGCTCTCGGGCGGTGTCGCGGTATGCGCGGCCACCCAGGTGAGAAACGCCCGCTCATCCCGTATCGCCGCCGCGGGGTTCGTTGCTGCGATCACGTCGCAACGGGCGGCCACGCTGCGATCGGCACGCCGCTCGGTCTCGGTCGCGTAGTGCGCCGGCAGCACGAGCAGGTCGCCGGGCCACTCGCGCCGCACGCGCTCCAGGCTGCGCCACAGCTGGGCGGCCCAGGCATCGCGCTGGCCGCCCAGATCGGGCCGACCCACTGATTGCACGAACAGAAAGTCACCGGTCAGCGCCACCGCTCCGTCGGCGCGGAGCGCGATACTGCCCAGCGTGTGCCCAGGGACGTGGACACCGACGAGCGTAGCGCGACCGAAGGCGATCGTGTCGCCGTCGGTCAAGGGCTGATACGCGAGCCGGCCCTCGGCGCCGTCATAGGGCGAGCGCGCGTCGTCGGGATGGATGAAGTACGGGACCTGCCAGCGCGCGGCCGCGGCGCGGGCCCCGCTCAGGTAGTCAGCGTGCATGTGGGTGTCGATCACCGCCGCCACCGTGGCGCCGAGAGTGCGGAGCAGCGTTTCGTAGGGCTCCACGTGACGGCCCGGATCCACGACGACGGCGTCGCCGTCGCTCACGAGGACGTAAGACAACGCCCCCTTCGCCACGCGGTCGAGCTGCACCACGTGCTCGAACGCCGGTGGCGGCGTGATGCGGCGCGGCACATAGACGGCGTCCCACGCCGCCATGCCCCCGGCCACCGAGAACGCCTCGAAACCGCGCTCGCGCAGGTACTGAGTGGCCCGTTGGCTTGAGTTCCCGTGCCCGCAGATGACGGCGACCGGAGTGCCGGGGTTCAAGCGGAGCGGCTCGAGCGTCTCGAGCTCGTACATCGCCGCGGCGGGTAGGGCACGGAAGTCGAGCGTCGCGCCGAGCGTGACGTGACCCAGCGCCACGCGCTCCGGCGTGCGGATGTCGAGCAGCTGTAGCGGCTCACCCTCGTCGAGGCGGCGCGCCACCTCGGCGGCAGCGATAAGCGGGACGGGACCGTCGGTCATGGGCCTCAGTGTCGTCGCGCTCCCGCGAAAACGCAACACCGGGCGCGAGGTGCGAGGTCTCCCGTTTTGAGACCACTCGGATATATTGCGAACGCGTTCACAAGCGCTCTCTCGCCATCGTCTCGGAGGAATCTAGCAATGCGCTTCATGTTGCTCACCGCGCTGGTCGCCTACGGCATCACCGCTTGCGGCGGTGACAAGAAAGCTGCGGCGTCGGAAGCCCAGGCCGCACCCGCAACGACCCCGGCGGCTGCCCCTGCCGCGGCCCCGTCTGTCGCGCTGCCGGCCGAGCAGGCCGCGGCGGTCGTCGAAGTGAAGATGACCGGCAATGGCACATCGCAGGCCGCGTTTGTGCCGAACAAGCTCGCCATCAAGAAGGGCGCGACGGTCCGGTTCATCAACGTCACGGGCGGCCCGCACAACGTTGCGTTCTACGGCGATTCGGTCCCGAAGGGCGCGGTCGAGGCGCTGAAGAAGGGGATGCCCAACCCGATGGGTGATCTGATGGGCCCATTCCTCACCCAGCCCAACGAGAAATACGACGTGTCGTTCGCGGGCGCGCCGGCCGGCACGTATAAGGGCTACTGCATGCCGCACGTCGCCTTGGGGATGACGATCGCAATCACGGTGCAGTAAACCTGGCAAATTGGGCAACGACCAAGCGGCCCCGGGCGAAGCCCGGGGCCGTTTGACTTTGCGGCCGCCGGCCGGGAAGTTCCCTCTCGGGAAATTCCTCCCCATGTCCGCGTGGTTGCAACGGGTGCGCGCCGCCCTGGCGCTGAAGGGCTACGACGTCGAGCGCGAGTTGGCGAGCGGCGGCATGGGGACGGTGTTCCTCGCCCGCGACATGCGGCTCGACGGTCCCGTAGCCGTCAAGGTCCTGCGGCCGGGACTGTGGACAGTCTCCTCGGCGCAGCAGTTCGTGGAGGAGGCCCGCACGCTCCGCAGGCTACACCATCCCAACATCGTCCCCGTTCATGACGTCGATGAGAGTCACGGCTTGCACTTCTACGTGATGGACTATCTCAGCGGCGACACCGTCGAGAGTCACCTTGCGAAGCACGGCGCGCTGTCGGTGGATTCGGCGCGTAAGCTCGGACGGGACCTGCTCGAAGCACTGGGCGTGTCGCACCGGGCCGGCGTGATCCATCGGGACGTGAAGCCAGCGAACGTCTTCTGGGACGGCAAGCGGGGGGTGCTCACGGACTTCGGGATCGCCCGCCACCTCTCGAGGGAGGAACTGTCCGATCCAGGCATCCTGCGAGGCACCGCTGCCTACATGGCACCGGAGCTGTTCGCGGGGTGTGCGGCGGACGAGCGCACCGACAGCTACGCGGCGGGGATGGTGATCTATGAGGCGCTCACCGGCCGCCGCTGGGAGAAGACGCCGCCCCGAGCTGGCACTTGGACCGGCGTGCCCTTCCCCATCGGGCGGGCGCTGCGCAAGGCCCTCGAGCTCGATCGGGAGGGTCGCTGGCGCGATGCTCCAGCGTTTAGAAGCGCGCTGTGGCGCACCCGCGTACGGACCTTCCAGCTGCGCGCGGCGTTCCTTACGATCGCGGGTCTGGTTGTGGGCGCTGCTGCCGCGGCATGGCTCGTCGGCCGCGAGCGGGAAGGGAAGTGGCCGTTTCATCCGTCCGCGTCGGTCGAACTGTTTGTCACGCCCTTCGACACGGTTGCTACGCGCGGAAGCGCCGTCGCCGCGGGGCTGGCTGGCGCCCTAGTACACAAGCTCGCTGGCTATCCCGACTTCTCGGTTCACGACCCGGGCTCGCTACCGCTCCTGCGCCGGAACGCTGCGCTCGTGCTGCGCGGCGTAGTGCGCGGGGCCGAGGACGGGCTCCACGTGGAGCTGCAGATCCGCGCCGGCCTGCGGGCCGGACAACCGAGCGTGATCAGTGTCGCCGGAGACGCCCGCCAACCCGATGGGCTCGTCGACAGTTTGGCCTTCGGCGTCGTCCGGGCGATCTGGAATCGGGACAACCCGATGGACCCCTCACTGCCGGTCGCAGCCTTGCCACGAACGACCGCCGGCCTCGCGGCGTGGCTCGCGGCCGAACGGCTGCTCGCTGGTGCACGGTGGGGAGAGGCAGACTCGGCGTACGCTGCGGCGGAAGCGATCGACTCTACCTGCCGGCTGTGTTATTGGCGGCATGGCGTGGTCCAGCAATGGCTCAATCGGGATCCAGATCCGGCGTTGACGGCGCATTACCTCCCCAATCTTCGCTTCTTCCCGCCCCGCTACCAGAGCCTCATGCGCGCTGTCACCCTCCCGCTGCGGGCGCGGCTCGATACGCTCCGTCACGTCACGGGGCAGTGGGGCGACTTCTTCCCGGCCTGGTTTCAATTGGCCGACGAGCTGTATCATCGCGGTCCGCTCGTAGGGTCTGGCCGCGCCGAGGCGGTCGAGGCGTTCCAGAGGACCGAGCGCCTGCGCCCGGCGTTCGGCCCTTCCCTGGAGCATTTGGCGTGGGCCTTGACGGCCGAGGGCGACTCCTCCGCCGCGTCGGCGGAATGGCGGACACTCGAGGCGCTCGGAGCCCCGACCGATGAGTTCACGGTGGCGCTCCGTGCGCTGTTGCGGGTTGGATTTGCGTTCCGCTTCTACGATTCGACGTCGGCGCGCCGCGTGCTCGATAGTGCCCTGGTCGGAGCGGGGATTCAGCGCTTCCCGGGGCTTGCCGCTGGGCCCCGCTACCTGGCGACCTTCGATGCGCCGATCGGCGCAGTGGTGATGGGTCGACTGTTCGCTGCCTCGCCCGATCGTGGCTTGCAACGCTCCGGCCTCGTGGCGGCGGCGTTTGGCCTGGTGTCACTCGGGCAGCTCGCGGCGGCGCGCGCTGAGCTCACTCGGCTGCGCGATCGGTTTGACGCCGCGGAATTGAGGCTCCTGGAGCCGGAGCTCCATGGAGTACTCTTGCTGCTCGGTCTTGAGACTGCGGACCCAGCGAGCGAATGGTCGCGAGTCGCCGAGACGCTGTCGCGCGATGCAGACGCTCGCTCCACCACGTCAGAGGTGGCGCGTCTTCGAGCCGCCTGGCTGCTATGCCTCGCCTCCCGACGATGGGGCGCGGTGGACACCACGCGATATCGAGCGCTGCTAGCCGGGGAGCCCTTCCCTCGACCACTCGGTCGGCTGCTCGCGGCGGATGCACTCTCGCGTCACCGGCGTTACGCCGAGGCGCTGCAGGTGTCCGACCCTCTCCGGGAGCTGGAAGCGCCAGTGTTGTCCGGCGCGACTCCCGTGGACCCCTTCTTCCGAACCATGCTCCATATGCTGCGCGCCGAGTGGTCCAGGGCCGCCGGCCAGTCGCGCGCCGCCACCGCCCAAGAACTGCTCTGGTATCAGAACAACGATGCGTCGGGGTATCCGACGGGCGACCCCCAGGTTGGCGACGTGGACTGGGCCTTCGGGACACTCGCCCGGTGGCGACGGGCGACGCTCCTGGAAGGCGATCGGCACGACGAGGCGTGTCACGCGTTTCGCGATGTCGCACGGCTGTGGTCGCGAGGCGATCCGCCCTATCGCGCGCGGGCGGACAGCGCGGCCCGCTCGCTCGTGACGCTGCGCTGCAAGGCAGCCGCGTGATCGCCTGCCGCACGCTCGGCCCGGTAGAGGTGAGCGTGAACGGTGCCGCCGCGCCGCGCCCTCTGACGTGGCACAAGCATCTCGCCCTCCTGATCTACCTCGCCCGCTCCCCTAAGCGGGCCCGGACGCGCGACCACCTGATCGGGCTCCTGTGGAGCGAGAAGCCCGAGGGGCCCGCTCGCGGGTCTCTCAACGAAGCCGTGCGTATCCTGCGGCAGTCGGTCGGTGACGGCCTGGAGTCGGACGCCACGCAGGTGCGCGTTGCGCCCGGCGCCGTCACCCTCGATCTCGACACGTTCGACGCGCTCGTCGGCGCAGGTGACGACCGCGGGGCGGCTGCGCTCGTCCAAGGGGAGTTCCTGGAGGGGTTCAGCGTCGAGGGCGCCTCGGAGTTCGACAACTGGCTCGCGGCGGAGCGCGAGCACTGGCGCCGTCGCTCGGTCGACGTGTGCGTGCGGTACGCCGAGCAGCTGCTCGCATCCGGCCAGGTAGCAGCGGCGCTCGATGTCCTGCAGCGCGCACAGAAGCTTGATTGGCGGCCTGAAACGGCACTCCGGGCGGCGATGCGGGCGCTCGCGCTCGCGGGCGACCGAGCGGGGGCACTCGCCGTGCTTGAGCGGTTCGCCGCGCGCCTCAAGTCCGAACTCGCCACCGAGCCGGATGCGGCGACGGCAGCCCTGGCGGAGCGCATCCGGCGGGAGAAGAGGTGGCCGGTGCCGCCACCAGCACCAGTCGCAGCGGAGGCGCGTCGTCCGCCGCTCGTCGGACGCGCGCACGAGCTGGCCCAGCTGACGGCGGCCTGGAATGCGTGTCAGACCAAGCGGAAGGCGATGGTCGCCGTCATCGAGGGCGATGCGGGCACCGGGAAGACTCGGCTCGCCGAAGAGCTCGCGGCGCGGGCCCGTCTCGACGGGGCCGTGGTCGCGGCCGTGCGCGCGGTCGAAGGCGATCGCGGCGATCCCTGGAGTGGCGTGCGCGGTATCACGCGCGGCGGGCTGCTCGATGCCCCGGGCGTTGTCGGAGCGCCGCCTCCGGCCCTCGCGCACCTGCGCGCCGGGACGCCGGCCGCCGGGCTCGGGCGCGCGCTCTCCGAGGTGCTGCAAGCGATCGCGGAGGAGCAGCCGGTCCTGGTGTTGGTGGACGACGCGTACGTGCTCGACCGGGAGTCACTGTTCGCCCTCGGGGGCGCCGTTCGCGACCTGGCGGGTGCAGCGATCGCGTTTCTCTTCACCACACCGCTGCACGCGGCCTGCCCCGAGCTGGACGATTTGCGCACTCGCGTCGAGCGCGACGTTGCCGGAACGACCGTAAAACTCGGTGTGTTGGGCAGCGACAGCGTACGCGAGCTCGCGCACTGGGCGCTGCCGTCGTACGCGGCGGAGCAACTGGACCGGGTCACGCGCCGGATCCTCGCGGACTCCGCGGGCATCCCGCTCCTTGTGGTCGCCCTCCTACGGGCGGTGGTCGCGGGCCTCGAGTTGGGAGATGCGCAGGCCGTGTGGCCCATGCCGACCGAGACGTTCAGCCAGACCTTGCCCGGGCAGTTGGCGGACAACGTCGTGGCGGCGATCCGAGTCAACTTCCGTCGTCTCTCGAGCAACGCGCAGACGGTACTCGTCGCCGCGGCGGTGCTCGGGGGGCGCGTGGACGGCGCGACGCTCGAGCGGGCCGCGGGCGTCGCCGGCGCGGCGTTGGCGGATGCGCTCGACGAGCTCGAATGGCAGGGTTGGCTCGTGGCTGAACCCCGGGGTTACGCGTTCGTCGCCCGGGTCGTCGGCGACGTGATCGACCGCGATATGGTGAGGGGAGAGGGGCAACGGCGGCGCATCCGTGACGCCGCAGAGGGATTCTCTTGAGCGCCGCTTGACCGGGGTCTGCGACCTTCTCTGCCGTCCCCACACCTGAGAGGGTCCGATGCTTCCTCGTGATGCCGTCTTCGTCGCGGCGCTGTGCGCCGTCGCGTGCAGCGACCCCCATCCTACAGCCCCGGCACCCACGTCGGTGGCGCGCAGCGGGTGGCTCAATGACGGGTCGTCCGCCGATCTCACCGCCCTGACCTGGAACATCTACATCGGAGCCGAAATCGATCGGGTCATCCAGGCGCAAACGCCCGACCAGGTGATCGCCGTCGCGACCGAGGAGTGGGCGCGCGTCCAAGCCACGAACTTCCCGGCCCGGGCAGGAGCGCTGGCGCGCGTGATCGCTGCTCGACGGCCCCACTTCGTTGGGCTCGAAGAGCTGGCGCTGTACCGCACGACCGCCCGCCCGTTCGACGAGCTGGCGACACACGTGGCCTACGACTTCCTGCAACTCGTGCTCGACTCGCTGCGCGCCCGCGACCTCGACTACGCGGCCGCCGCCGTCGATCGCACCACCGACGTCCAAGTCCCGGTGATCGCTGGGTTCGATGCGGCGGGACAGCCGATCTTCGCCGGCGTGCGCTTCACCGACGGCGACGCGCTGTTGGTGCGCAGCGACGTGCGGTACGCGCATGCGCAGACGGGCGTGTACGCGGCCTACCAGCCGGTGACCCTCGGTGGCGCGAGCTTGGGCGTCTATGAGGGGTGGAACTCGGTCGAGGCGACCGTCGGTGGCCGAACCTACCGGGTGGTCGTCACCCACCTCGCCGGCCAGGAGGCACAAGACATCCAGCTGGCTCAGACTCGGGAGCTCCTGGCGCTGCTCGGGAGCGAGTCGCGGCCGCTGATTCTCATGGGCGACTTCAACTCGGATGCCTATGGCGTCGACCCGACCCGGGTGACGCCGACCTACGGGATGGTGCGGGGGGCGGGCTATCGCGACAGCTGGGTGGAACCCGACTCCGACGGCCTCGGCCTCACCTGCTGCCAGCGGCCCGATCTTCTGAACCCCCGGCCGGCGTTCAACCAACGCATCGACTTCGTCTTCAACCGCAATCTCCCCGAAGACGCGGAGCCCGAGGTGCGGGCCGTGGTCGGCGACCGGCTGGTCGACCGGACCGCGGCGGGCCTCTGGCCGTCGGATCATGCGGGGGTGGTCATCGGCTTCCAGGTACCTCGGGTGCGGGTGGCGCGGGCGCAGGATTAGCACCTGGCCGCCGGCAGGCGGTCCGTTGCCCCAGGCGGCGCGAGGCGGTTAGAATTCTCGCGCGCCATGACAAACCGCCTGCTGGTGAGCCTCTTCCTCTGCGCCGTCGCAGGCGACGGGCCCCGCGCGTCGGACGGCGTCGGGGCCCGCATCTTCCGCGACCCGGCCGCCGGCACCCTGGTCATCGATCTCGCCCCGACGGACCTGCCGGCGAACACGCCGCACCACATGATCGCGCAGCCGCCGGTGGCCACGCTCGAGATCCCGGAGACGGGGTCGATCTACGGCTTCCGCGTGGGCGTGGTGGACAGCGCCGGGCGGTGGCTGCCCGATGAGATGATCCATCACTTCAACCTGATCGATCCTGACCATCGCGAGCTCTTTCTGCCCATCTCGCGGCGCTTGCTCGCGGCGGGGCGGGAAACGGGCACGATCCATCTGCCGTGGATGTTGTTTGGGTTGCCACTGAAGCGAGGCGAGCACGTCGTCGCAAGCGCCATGATCGAGAACCTGACGGCGACGAGCTATCGTGGGGCGCGGGTGCGTCTGGCGATGGACTTCACACCGACCGGTCGGCCGTGGCCGCTGTTCCGGACCTCGCCGTGGCAGATGGATGTCGCCTTCCCCGTCGGCGACAAGTCGTTCACCCTCCCGCCTGGGCGCTCGTCCCGCTCGTACGAAGGACAACCGGCCATCGCCGGGAAGATCATCGGTCTCGGCGGGCACATGCATGACTACGGACGCCTGATCGAATTCGCCGATGCGACCACGGGCCGCATGATCTATCACGCCGCCCCCGTTGCCGACCCGGCCGGACACATCGAGTCCGTGCCGATCGCGATGCTATACGGTTGGACGCACCTCGGTGTCCACATCGAGCCCGCGCACCGCTACCGTGTCACCGTGTCGTACGATAATCCCACGAGCCGACCGATCCCGGACGGTGGGATGGGAGTGGTGGGCGGATTGTTCGTGCCCGACAAGGGCGATGCCTGGCCCGCCGCCGATCCTCACGACTCGCTCTATCAAACGGACTACCGGCACTACATGCGGCTCGCCGGCGGCCACGGGATGGAGATGGGGGGGATGGCGATGCCCATGAAGCCGGGCGGCCACGAGCCCGCCGCGCGCGATCACCGCTGACGCTCCCGCCGAGGTCGTGCTGCTGGACTTTGGCGGCACGCTCGACGCCGATGGTGTCCACTGGAGCCCGCGGTTTCACGCGGCGTATCGCGCGGCGGGTGGCACGCTCGAGTTCGCGGCATTCGAGCCGATCTTCAAATCGTCTGACCAGGCGCTGGACCGCCTGCCAGGCGTCGCCGGGCTCGGGTTCCGCGCCGCCATCGAGGCGCAGGCCAGGCTCTTGGTCGAGCTCCTGCCGGACAGCGGGCGCGTGGACCCCGCCGCCGTCGCGCGGCGTCTCCACGGTGACGCACTGGCGGTCGTACGGCGCAACAAGCCCGTGCTCGAGCGCCTCGCCCGGCGCTACCGCCTCGGGGTCGTGTCGAACTTCACCGGCAACCTCAAGCCTTGTTTGGACGAACTCGGTCTGGCGAAATTGTTTGCCGTGATGAGCGACTCGACGGTGGTCGGGTGGAGCAAGCCCGATCCGCGCATCTTCCAGCACACGTTGGCCGCTCTGCGCGCGCCAGCGGAGCGCGCTTGGATGGTGGGGGACAACTTCGAGGCCGACATCCGCGGCGCCGCTGCACTGGGCATGCGCACCTGCTGGCTCGCGCCCCCGGAGCGTGCGGCGCCCGGGGACTTGGCGCCGACGGCTCGGATTGGCCGGTTCGTGGAGCTCGAGCAGGTGCTCGGCTAGCATGCACGGGCTCATCCTCGCAGGTGGCGAGGGTTCGCGCCTCGCGGCGGGTGGCATCGCGGTGCCGAAGCCGCTCGTCCAGGTCGGCGGCAAGCCGCAGATCGTGGCCCTGCTCGATATGTTGGTCCAGCTGGGATGCCCGAGTCTCACATGTGCGGTTCGTGCCGACTTCCCGGCTGTCCGGCGGTTGCTTGACGGGAGGCGATTCGGGCCGCCCCTTACAGTGGTCGAATGCCGTACCCCGTCCTCGCTCCATACCCTCGTCGAGGGGCTGGGAGCGGTGCCGCCTGGCCCGGTGTTTTGCAGCATGGTGGACACGGTGATGCGGCCTGAGGATTGGGGGACGGTATACGCGGCGGCCGACCGACATCTCGCGGAGGGGGCCGAGGTGGTGCTCGCTGTGACGCCGTATGTGGATGACGAGTCTCCGGTCTACGTGAGCCGATCCGGGGAAGGCGACGTGCGCGCCCTGAGCGACACGCCGCTCACGCCGCCGTGCGTCACGGGTGGAGTGTACGGCCTGAGCGTCGCGGCGCGGCAGGCTGCTGCGGAAGCCGTCGCGCGCGGCGTGCACAAGATGCGCGCCTTCCTGAAGCAGCGCGTGGCAGACGGCCGGCGCGTCGCCGCGGTCGAAGTGCCGCGCATCATCGACATCGATCGGCCATCGGATCTCCAACACGCCAACGCGTGGCTGGCCGCGCGTCAGGCCTGAACGTCTGACCTCGACCCCCAGGAGCGCGACCGCCGTGGCTCAACTCGTTGCCATCTACCGCAGCCCGTCGTACTCGCCGCTCCAACACGGCGTGAATGACACCGCGATCCTCGATGCCACGGTCGCGCGGCTCGAAGCGGAGGGCTGGCAGGCGACCCGGACGAGCGAGGCCGAGGTCGAGCAGGGCCGCCTGCCGGCGGCCGAGCTGTACTTGAACATGTGCCAGGGCTCGCTCGCGGCCGAGCAGCTGATGCCGCTCGAGTCCGATGGGATCGTTGTGGTGAACCGCCCGTCGAGTGCGCTCAATTGTCACCGCTATCGGCTCGTCAGGAAGTTGGGTGACTCGACGCTCTCCTTCCCCCGCACCCTCATTCACGCGAGCTCCGCCCCGCTGCCTCCGCCCGCTCAGCTCAACGCCCTCAGCCCCGATCACCAGAAGGTGTGGATCAAACGGGGTGATGTGCACGCCGAACGGGCGGAAGACGTGGTGGCGACGACGCTCGAGCACGTGGCGGATACGCTGCGCGCGTTCACGGCCCGAGGCATCCCGTGGGTGGCGCTGCAGGAGCATGTGCCCGGTCCGGTCGTGAAGTTCTACGGCGTGACCGACGGCCGCTTCTTCAACTGGTATGGCGCGGATACCGGATTCAAGGGCGAGCGGCCTCAGGTCGATGAGAACCGGCTCAAGGCGCTCGCCTTCGAAGCGGCTACCGTTCTCGGCCTCGAAGTGTTCGGGGGCGACGTGGCGTTCCCGGAGCCCGACCGGCCCGTGCTGATCGATATCAACGACTGGCCGAGCTTCGCGCCGTTCCGCGAGGAGGCCGCACGCGCCATCGCCGCGTACATCACGCATCGCTTCGCCCATCGGAAACGTTCGTGACCCACACCTTGCGCAAGTTGCAGATCCCGGGCCCCAAGTCGAAGGCGCTGTTCGACGCCGAAGCCCTGTACTTGGCCCCCGGGACGCAGAGTGTGGCGCTGTTCAGCCAGCTGGCGATCGACCGCGGTGAAGGCGCCGTCCTGTACGACGTGGACGGCAACCGCTACGTCGACCTCCTCGCCGGCGTCGGCGTGGCGAGCCTCGGCTATGCGCATCCCAAGTATGTCGCCGCGATGCAGCGCCAGGTCGCGCGGGTGCACGTCGGGAGCTTCACCACCGAGCACCGCGCGGCGCTCGTCAAGCTCCTGGCCGAGCTGACCCCGGGCGACCTGAACCGCAGCCAGTTCTACTCGAGCGGGGCCGAGGCGGTCGAGGCGGCGCTGCGGCTCGCCAAGTCGCGCACCGGGCACACCGAGGTGATCGGGTTCTGGGGTGGATTCCACGGCAAGACCGGCGGGGTGCTGCCGGTGCTCGGTTCGAGCTTCAAGCACGCCCTCGGGCCGCTGATGCCGGGCGCGTACCTCTCGCCCTACGCCTCCTGCGCCCGCTGCGCCTTCGACAAGACGTTCCCGTCCTGCGAATGGCACTGCGTCGATTTCCTGCGGAAAAAGATCGAGGTCGAGACGACAAAACAGGTGGCGGCGATCCTGGTCGAGCCGATCCAGGGCACGGCGGGCAACGTCGTGCCGCCGCCCGGTTACCTGAAACTGTTGCGGGAACTCGCCGACGAGCTCGGCGCGCTCCTGATCTGCGACGAGATGATCACTGGCTTCGGGCGCACCGGGAAGATGTTCGCGATCGAGCACGAGGGGGTCCTGCCCGACATCCTCACGGTGGGGAAGGGCTTCGGGGGCGGCTTCCCGATGAGCGGCGTGATCGCCCGTGAGGCGATCGCCTTCTCCAAACCGTGGGCCAACCCGAGCGGCAGCTCGTCGTCCTACGGCGGCAATCCGCTCGCGGCCGCGGCGGCCCGCGTCACGATCGAGACGATCGTCGAAGAGAATCTCGTGGAGCACGCCCGTCGACTCGGTGAGAAGATGCTGGCGGAGCTCAAACGCTGGGAAGCGGAGTTGCCGATCGTGTCCGACGTACGGGGCCGCGGGCTGCTGCTCGGGATGGACCTCGTGGTGCCCGGCACCCGCACGCTCCTCGACAAAAAGACGGCGCGCTCGATCTTCGATACGCTGTTGTCGCGTGGGGTGCTGGCGATGATCTACAACCCCGAGGTGCGCATCAACCCGCCGCTCGTGATCGAGGAAGACCAGGCGATGGAGGCCCTGGCCACCATGAAGGAAGTGCTGCGTGAAGTCACCGACCGACTTGTCGCATAAGGGGCGTCCGGTCGAGGAGTGGGTGGACCTCCACTTCTTCCGACCGGTCGGCATCCGGATCGCGCGCGCGCTGCAGCCGACCGGGATCTCCGCCGATCAGGTGACGTTGTGGTCGCTGGTGACGGGGCTCGTGGCCGGCCACTTGTTCGCCTACAGCGACCGCTGGATCAACCTCAGCGGCTTCGCGCTGCTCGTCGTGTCGGACATCTTCGACTCGGCCGATGGCCAGTTGGCGCGGCTGCGCGGGACATCGACGCGGTTCGGCCGCGCGCTCGACGGCATCAACGACAACCTCCGCTTCGTGAATCTGTACTTCACCCTCATGTACCGGTTGATCCACGCGGGGTTCTGGTGGCCCGGTGCCTGCCTGCTGGTGGCGGCCGCGGGGCTCGCGCACACGTTCCAGAGCGCGGCGGTGGACTTCGTGCGCAACGCGTTCCTTTCGATCGGCATGGGCGACAAGGGGGAACTCGATCTCCCCGAGGACTTGGACGCTGCACCCCGCGGCACGCTGCTCGAGCGCTTCGGCGCACGCGTGTATCGCGACTACGTGCAGCGGCAGGCTCAGCTGTTTCCGCGCTCGGTCAAGCTCATCCGCGCGCTGCGCAGCGGCAGTGTCCCCGAATCGTTCCGCGCGGAATACCGCGCCCGCCAAGAGGCCGTGCTGCCGCTGTGCCCGTGGATGGGACAGAATATCCGCTTCTTGCTGGTGGGGATCACGGGGGTGGCGGGCTACCCGTCCGTCTACTTGTGGGCCGAAGCGGTGTGGATGAGCCTGTTGCTGGTGGTGCTGCTCTGGATCCACGAGGGGAACGCCACCGCACTCAGCGGCCTGCTCGACACCGGGCGCAATGCCTACGCCCGCGTCTCCTGAGCCGCGGCGCTACCGCGGTGCGGTGATCGGAGCGGGGGGCATCGCGCGGCAGTCGCATCTGCCCGCGCTCCGCGCCGCCGCGCTGCGGTCCCGGATCGACATCGTCGCCGTGGTTGACAGCGCGCCCGACGTGCCCGCCGTCGACGGGGCGCCGTTGCTCCGCCACCGTGACGCCCTGCGCGAACTCGCCCCGCTCGACTTCATCGACATCTGCACGCCCACCGTCTCCCACCTCGACCTGACCCTCTGGGGGCTCGGGCAGGGCTACCATGTGGTGTGCGAGAAGCCGGTGGCGCTGTCTCGCGCGGAAGCGGACCGGATCGCCGCCGCCGCGCGCGCCGCGGGGCGCGTCGTGATGCCGTGTCACCAGTACCGCTACAACCCCGTCTGGATGCAAGTGAAACAATGGCTCGCGAGCGGTGCCATTGGCCGCTGGCACCTGGCGGAGTTTTCGGTGCACCGCCTCTCGGCCGATCCCGGCCGCACCGCCGGGAGCACGCCGTGGCGGGGAACGAGCGCGGCAGGACGGGGCGGCGTGCTGCTCGATCATGGCACGCACCTCGTCTACCAGCTGCTCGATATCGCGGGGATGCCCACCGCCGTGAACGCCTGGACCGGCCGGTTGCTCCACACGGGATACGACGTCGAGGACACGGCGGCGCTGCGGTTCGAGTATCCCGGCCAGCTGGTGCTGATGTTCTTCACCTGGGCGGCGCGAGCGCGCGACAATCGCATCCGCTTCAGCGGCGATGCGGGCACCATCGAGTGGGTGGGAGGTGAGCTGCGGCTCGAGCGCGACGGCGCGGTCGAGCGGCGGGACTTCTCGGCGGAGCTCGAAAAGACGGCGTATCACCGCTGGTTCACCTGTCTGTTCGAGGCATTCGTCGCGGCGCTCGACCGGCGCGACGCCGGGGCCGCCTTCCTGGACGACATCCGCCGCGTGGCCAGCGTAGTCGAGCACGCCTACGCCGCGGCTCACAGCGGCGCGACCGTCGCGCTCCCGGGCGACGGGTGAGCCGCAAGCTGCAGCTGGTCCTGTTCGTCGTCGGTACGGCGGTGTTCGCCTATCTCGTGGCGCGCATCGGGGTGGGGACGCTCGTCGCGGACGCCGCGCGGACGGGGTGGATGTTCGTACCGATCCTGCTCGTGTACGGCGTGGTCTACACCTGCAACGCCGGCGCGTGGTGGCTCACCATGGCGGGTGAGCCCCGCCGCCCGCCCTTCTGGCGCACCTGGGCGATCACGGTGTCGAGCTTCGCACTCAACTTCATGACCCCGCTCGTGAACGTCGGGGGCGAGCCGTTCAAAATCGCCGCCGTCGCCCCGTGGCTCGGCCTGCGGCGTGCCGCCGGGTCGGCGGTGCTCTACCAGATGCTCCACACCTTCGGGCTGCTGCTGAGCTTCCTCACGGCCACGCTGCTCGGCCTGGCGTTCCTGCCACACACGCCGGCGATCCTGGCGCTCCTGTCCGTTGCCGTGCTCGTGCTCACGGTGCTCACGGTGCTGCTCTTCATGGGGCATCGCCGCGGAGGCCTCGAGCAAGCGCTGAATCTGTTGCACCGGGTCCCGCTGCTCGACCGCCTCGCGCGGCGCCTCGAGCCGAAGCGCGCCACGCTCGCCGCGATGGACGAGCAGATCACCCAGTGCTACCATGCGAACCCGCGCCGTTTCTTCCAGGCCCTCGGGCTTGAGTACGTGAGCCGCTGTCTCTTCATGGCCGAGTACCTGCTGATCGCGCTGTCGGTGGGCGTCGACCTGGGCTACGCCAAGGCGTACGTCATCGGCGGCCTCAGCCAGCTCGTCCAGAACGTGATCTTCGTGGTGCCGTTCGAAGTGGGGACCAAGGAAGGCTCGCTCTATTTCTTGTTTCAGCTGCTCGGGCTCGATCCGGCGCTCGGGGTCTATGCGGCGATCGTGAGCCGCCTGCGCGATCTCATCTGGATCGGTGTCGGTGTCGGCCTCGTGTGGCTCGCCGGCCGGCGCACGGCCCCGGCCGGCGCCGCCACGCTGTGACCATCTTCACGCACCTCCTCGCCACCACCCTCGGCGCTCAGGCGATGGAGCTGCATGGCGGTGAGGCCGTCCTCGCCTATGCGTTCGGCGTCGGCGTGGACGTCGATCACGCCGTCAAGGCGCCCTTCTACCTCCGCGCCGTCGGGCTCAAGGACAAGCGGGGGTACTATTGGCGCTCGTCGCTCCAGGAGCCGGTCGCCCTGTTGTGGATCGTGCCGCTGTGCCTGTTCCTCGGCAGCGCCGTGCCGCTCGTGTTTTTCCTGATCCACATCGCGATGGATTACAGCGTGCGCTTCGAGAAGATGCCGCTGTATCCCTATTCGCCGTGGGTGACGCGCGGCTGGCTCACCGGCGTGCCCGACAAGCTGAAGGAGGGCATCCTGTTCGCATCGCTCCTGGTTGGCAACGTGGCCCTCTTCTTATACCGCCGCCATGTATGATTTCGCGCCCGCCATCGGCCGGGGGTTGGACCGCGCGATCCGGCCGTTGCTGCGCTTCTGTCACGACACGCTCGGGTTGTCGCCGACGCACGTCTCCTGGGCCGCGTTCGCGGCGAGTGCCGCGGCCGGTGCGCTGGTGGCGGCCGGACGCGTCGGCTGGGGGCTCGGTGCGATGGCGCTGGGGCAGCTCTTGGACGGGCTCGACGGCGGGATCGCGCGCGAATACGGACTCACCTCGCCGGCCGGGCGGCGACTCGATACCTGGCTCGATCGCGCGTCGGAAGCCGTGATTTTCGCGGGGTTCGCGGCGGCGGGACTCGTGTCGTGGCAGCTCGTGGGGCTCGCGCTCGCCGCGATCCTCTTGATGACCAGCATCGCCGAGCGCTCGAAGCTCGACCCCGGCGTAAAGCGGTTCGCGCTCTACTTCGGGCTGTGGGTACGCTTCCCGGTGATCTTCACCGTGATTTTCCTCGTGAATCTCGCGGCCTACGTGGTCGGGCTCTTGATCATCGACTGCCGGTTCCAGCTCCAGATGGACGCGCTCGACGGGGACCTGGACACGGTCGCCTCCCGCGCCGCCCCACACGCCCCCTAACCCCGGCCCGTCTCGAGCGCGGGCGCGGCGAGCGGCGGCAACTGAGTAGCGGCGTGCGTCCGAGCGTAGGCGTCCTCCGCCCCCAGCACGAGCGCAGCGACCACCAGCCCCGCCACCGCGTCCACCGCGTAATGGAACTGCCCGTACACCACGGACACGACCAGACCCACGGTCAAGGGCGCGAGGGCGAGGCCCAGGGGGCGCCAATACCGCAGCGCGCACACGGCGGCGACCACGGCGGCCGCGACGTGCGACGAGGGGAACGCGGCTCCCCAGGAGTCGCCGCGGTCGAGCACCCACTGGGCGACGCGCGCCGGCCAGACGTCGGTGGCCGCGTTGTGCGCCAGCTCGAAGGCGTAGCGCGGCCCCGCCACGGGGAAGAAGAGGAACACCACATAGCAGCTGTAGAAGGTCACCATCACCACGAAGATCGTACGCCGCGCCGCCTCGTGGCGGCCGCTGAGCCACAGGCCCAGGGGCGACCCATAGAGGATCGCATAGTAGGCGAGATAGCAGCCGTGCAAGAGCCACGAGAGTAGCGGATTCGGCATCTCGCGGATCCAGCGGTAGGAGAGCTGCGATCCGAAGACCCACAGCTCGAGCCGTTGGATGAGGAGGTCATGCTGATAGCCGAGGTCGAAGTTCAGGATCCCGACCTCCGCATACAATCCACCCAACAGCACCATCGGATACCAGTCCCCGATAAACCTGCCCACCAGGCCGGCGCGGCGCGCCGCGGGCGCGATGAGCGCCAGCATGGCCAGCAGGGCGTTCGCCGTCAGGAGCCAGTTCCAGCCGGCATGGTCACTCCGCGAGAATGCGAGCACGGCGGCGGTCGCGACGGCGGCGTAGAGCAGCGTGACGAGGTCGACGGCGGATAAGCCGTGCACGACCCCCTGCCCCCAGGTCGCCACGAACGACGGGGGACGCGGCGGCGCGATGTCGGGTGCCGTACTCACAACCACCCCTCCCGGCGGTACCAGTCTGCCGTACGCCCGAGTCCCGAAGCCAGATCGAAACGGGGCTGCCACCCGGTGTCGCGCATCAACGCATCGGGTCGGCAGGTCCACGCGGGTGCGAGAAACTCTGCGGCCTTGTCGGCCGACAGGACCGTCGCGCGGCCCGCGACGTGGGCGAGCGACCCGATCGCCCACAAGAGACCCCGCGCGAGCAGCGCGGGCAGGGGCACCACCCGTGGCTCCCGCCCGACGGCGCGGCCAATCGCGTGCACCAGGCCGCGGCTCGTGGTCACTGCCGGATGCGCCGCATAGTACACGTGTCGGGCCGCGGCGGGCGCCGTGGCCGCCACGAGCGCGGCCGCTAAGTCTCCGGCGTAGATCACCGACAGCTCCTGCGACCCGTCACCGAACACGGGCACCACGCCCATCCGCGCCAACTTGAACAACCGCAGCACCTCGCGATCCCGCTCTCCATACACCGTTGGCGGGCGCACGATGGTCCAGGAAAATGGCATCGCGCGTACCAGGAGCTCGGCCGCGAGCTTGCTCTGGCCGTAGGGGGTGACGGGCGCGGGGGCGCGGCTCTCGTCGAGCGGACGTCCCGGCCGGGTGGGCCCCGCGGCCGCGAGCGACGACACCAGCACGAACCGCTCGGGCGGGTCCTCGGACGCCGCGTCGAGCAGGTTGGCGGTGCCGTCGCGGTTGGCGCGCATGAAGGCGGCCGCATCGCGCGCGCTGATCCGCCCCGCGACGTGGTAGATCACCTCGGCGCCGGCGCATCCCTCGCGCAGCGCCGGCTGGTCGTCGAGATCGCCCCGCACCAGTCGTACATCGGTCCAGCCCAGGGCGTGCGCCTTGGCGGGGCTGCGTACTAGGCAGGTCACGGCGTCGCCTTGCGCGCGCAGCGCCTGTACGAGGTGCGCCCCGACGAAGCCCGTCCCGCCGGTGACGAACGCGTTCACAGCGGTTTGTCGTAGATCCGGTATGTCTTGTAGGGGCGAAACCCGAGCTGCAGCGCGGCGTTCACCATCGGCACGTTGTCCTCCAGGATCCAGCCGCCCTCACCCCACGTAACGCCGTGCGCGACCCCCTTGGTCCAGATCCAATGGTACATGAGGGCGTCGATGCCCATGCCGCGGTACTCCTTCAAAGTGCCGAGCAAGAGAATACGGGCGCGCTGGATCTTGCGCGCGTACCACAGAATCTTGGGCAGCCCGTACAGCCGCCCGGAGGGGTTGTGCTTCAGGGCGACGTTCAGGTCGGGGAGGGCGACGGCGAACCCGATCACCTCGCCCTCCCGCTCGGCGAAGCACACCAGGTCGGGCACGACGATCGGCTTGAGTTGCTTGGCGAGGTGGTCGATCTCCGCCTCGGTGAGGGGAACGAACCCCCAGTTTCGCTCCCACGCCTGGTTGTAGAGCACCTTGACGAGCTCCACTTCCTGCTTGAAGCGCTTCATGTCGAGCGGCCGCAAGCGGATTCCTTTGCGCTCGGCGATCACCTTGGCGGCGCGGGTGATGCGCTCGGGGATCGCGAGAGTCGTACTCTCGAACGCGAGCAGATCCTTCGCCTTGGTGAAGCCGTAGGCCTCGTGCAACCCGACGTAGTAGGCGGGATTGTGGGACATCATCAGCGTGGGCGGCGTGTCGAACCCCTCCACCAGAAGCCCGCATTCATCGTTGATTGACGGACTCACCGGTCCGCGCAGCGGCTGCAGGCCGCGCTCTCGCAACCACGCTGCCGCGGTGTCGAACAGCGCCCGCGCCACCCCTGGATCGTTGATGCACTCGAAGAAGCCGTAGAATCCCACGCGGTCGCCGTGCTCGCGGTTGTGCGCATCGTTCTGGATGGCGGCGATCCGCCCGACGGTGCGGCCGCCCGAGCGGGCGAGGAAATACTGCGCCCGAGCATGCCGGAAAAAGGGGTTCTTGGTGGGGCTCAACAGCGTGCGGACATCCATCCGCAACTGCGGGACCCAGAGTGGGTCGCCGCGGTAATGGTCGTAGGGGAAAGCGATGAACCGGGAGAGGTCGCGCCCGCCGGTGACGGGCGCGATCTCCGCTGCGCTCAGATGACCCCCAGCTCTTTGCCGAGCCGGGCGAACACCTCCAAGGCATGGTCGATCTGCTGCGCGGTGTGCGTCGCCATGAGGCTAGTGCGGAGCCGGCACAGCGAGGGCGGCACGGCCGGCGGCACGACGGGGTTCGTGAACACACCGGCCTCGAACAGCTTGCGCCAGAAGAGGAACGTCTTCTCGAGCGGGCCGATGAGCACCGGGACGATCGGCGTGCGGGTCGGGCCGATGTCGAAGCCGAGCGAGCGCAAACCGTGCTGCAGGCGGCGCGTGTTGTTCCACAAGCACTCGCGCCGCTCGGGCTCGCGCTGCAAGATGTCGAGGGCCGCCAGCACACCCGCGGTGTTGGCGGGCGGCAGCGCGGCGGTGAAGATCAGCGGCCGGGAGTGGTGCTTGAGGAAGTGCATCACGCTCTCCGAGCCCGCCGCAAAACCGCCGATCGAGGCGAGGGACTTCGAGAACGTGCCCACGATGATATCCACCTCGTCCGAGACCCCGAAATGCGCGGCCGTGCCGTCGCCCTTGGGACCGAGCACGCCGACCGCGTGGGCATCGTCGAGCGCGAGCGCCGCGCCGTATTTCTGCGCGATCTTGAGCAGGTTGGGAACGTCGGCGATGTCTCCCTCCATCGAGTAGACGCCGTCGACGATGATCATCACACCGGTCCCCGCGGGCACCTGCTGCGCCTTGCGCTCCAGGGCCGCCAGGTCGCCGTGGTTGAACCGCACCGTCTCGCCATAGGACAGCTTGGCGCCGTCGACGATCGAGGCGTGGTCAAGCTTGTCGAGGAACACCACGTCGCCCCGACCCACCAGTCCCGAGATGAGGCCCAGGTTCGCCTGATACCCGGTCGAGAAGACGAGACACGATTCCTTGCCGAAGAACTGCGCCAGTTCGCGCTCGAGCTGCTCGTGCAGATCGAGCGTGCCGTTCAGAAGCCGGCTCCCGGTGCAGCCCGAGCCGTAGCGCTCGAGCGCCTGCTTCGCGGCGGCGAGGACCTCGGGATGATGGGTGAGCCCCAGGTAGTTGTTGGAGCCCATCATGATCCGCTCTTTGCCCTCGATCACCACGACAGTGTCTTCGGAGTGGGAAATCGGCCGGAAATACGGATACAGGCCCACCGCCTGTAGCTCCCGGGCCTTGGTGAAGCTCTTGCACTTGTCGAACAATGCGACGTGCTGCAGGGTCTCGGTGTTCAACGGGGCCCCCGGGCTGGATTGGGAAACGGCAGTCTACAGGTTAGTGGCGGTGACCTAAAACCGCAAGGTCACACGACATGCGACGCCTGAGCACGTCCTGCCGGCCAGACGTAACTTGAAAGCCATCCGTTTCGACCGAGATGCCGCATGCGCCGTGTGGTGATCGCTCTCACGCTGCTCGCTGCGACCACCCGCGCGGCCGCGGCGCAGACGGCCGACCTCCACCTGGTCCGCTACCGCGCCTCGCCGTGGGACGCGGCGTCGGTCGCTGCTGGCGGCGTGCTCGCGCTGATTCCGGATGCTGCCGGGCTTCCCACCGGCCCCGCACCTTGCGGGCCCTGCGATCCTACGAGCGTGCCGTCCATCGACCGCGCGGCGTTGCACAACGCTTCGGACGGGGCCACCACGGCGAGCAGCGTGCTGCTCCTGGGCGTGGCCGGATTCTCCGGGCTCGCCTCGCTCGAAGGCGCGACGGCTGCCCAGGTGCGCGGTCACGTGGCCGTGTTCGCGAACTCGCTCACCTGGACGTTGGCGACGACCGAGTGGCTCAAGGTGCTGGTGCACCGCAATCGCCCAGTGCTGTACGGCGCGCCCGACCCGGCCGCGGTGGCCGACCGCGATAACCGCCGCTCCCTGCCGTCGGCACACGCCTCGCTCGCCTTCGCGGCGGCGACGACGTACCTCATGATCGCCGAGCGCGAGCGCCTACCCCATCGCACTCGCAACGCGATCCTCCTGTACGCCGGCGCGCTCGGGGTCGCCGCCCTGCGGGTGGCGGCCGGCAAGCATTTCCCGACCGACGTAGCGGCTGGGGCCGCGCTCGGCACGGGGATCGGGTGGCTCGCGGCGCACGTGCATCCCACGGTGCCCTGATCCCCGCTCACGGGAGTCGCACGCGCGGTCCGGCAGGGTGCTTGGGGCCGTGGCGTCGATCTCACCACTGAGCCCCTTGGCAGCAATATGGCGCGCGACCTGGTGACCGAGCTGCCGCGGGTGATGCGGCTCCGCGACGTGGTGCTGTTCAACGTCACGGCGATCGTGGGCCTGCGCTGGCTCACGACGGCTGGGCGCATCGGGCCCGCGAGTCTCGTCTTGTGGGTTATCGCGATGGCGATTTTCTTCCTGCCATCGGCCGTGGCGGTGCGCGAGCTCACGGACATCGACCCCGGCGAAGGCGGGATCTACCGCTGGGTGACCCGGGCGTTCGGGCCCCGGCACGGCTTCCTCGCAGGCTGGGGTTACTGGGTCAACAACCTCGTCTACTATCCCTCGCTCTTGTTTACGAGCGGCGCGATTGCGGCCTATATCGGCGGCCCGGGGTCGGTGCACCTCGCCGAGAATCCGTGGTTTGTCGGATTGTTCTCACTCGGCAGTTTGTGGGTGGCGCTGGGCCTGAACCTGGTGGGCCTGCGGGTCGGCAAGTGGGTGCAGAACTTGGGCGCCTACGGCACGTGGCTGCCCGCCGCGATCTTCATTGCCCTCGCCGCCTGGTCGCTCGCGCGCCACGGCAGCGCCACCGCGTTCACCCCGCGCTCGCTCCAGCCAGCGACGCTCGACCTGCCGCTCCTGAGCCTCTTCGCCACCATGACGTTCGCGTTCGCGGGACTCGAACTCGCTCCGACGCTCGGGGGCGAAATCGTGGACCCGGTCGCGACCCTGCGGCGCGGCGTCGTGCTCTCGGGCGTGAGCATCGTCGCGATCTACCTTCTGGGTACCGCGGCCATGCTCGTAGCCCTCCCGGCCGCAACGGTGAGTGTGACGAATGGGCTGCCGCAAGCGACCGCCGCGCTCGTGAGCCGGCTCGGTGCCGCGTGGCTCGTCCCTGCCGCCGCGCTCATCGCCGCGCTCATCACGCTCGGGAACCTGGGAGGCGTGGGGGCGTGGATCGCCGGCACCGCCCGCATCCCGTTCGTGGCGGGCGTGGACCGCGTGCTGCCGCCCGCCTTCGGAAAGGTGCACCCCCGCTGGCGCACGCCCCACGTCGCCCTGCTCGTCCAGGGGGGCGTGGCCACCCTGTTCGTCGTGGCGGGTCTCATCGGCGCGAGCGTGCGGGACGCCTATCTCACCCTCGTCGACACCACGATCGTGCTGTTCTTCATCCCCTACCTCTATCTGTTCGGCGCGTACCTGCGGCTGCGACGCCGCCGCACGGTGGGCAGCGCGCTCGCGGGCTGGCTCGGTCTCGGGTCGGTAGCGCTCTCGATCGCGCTTGCCTTCATCCCGGCCGCCGATGTCACGAACAAGGTCGGGTTCGAGGTCAAGCTGGTCGGGGGGGTGGTCGGATTCATGGGGCTCGGGGTGATACTCGCGAGGCGGGGTGTGAGGGATCGCACAGCCCCCCCGTCCGGGGTGAGGTAGGCTACATTGTCGGAGCCGCTCGTCCGCCTTGACCCAGGATGCAATTCGTGATGTCTCGTTGCTGGCTCGCTGTGGGAATCGTGTGGGCCTTGTGGTGTCCAGCAGCCGCGTCGGCGCAGGGCGTACGGCATCCCCCTGAGCTCCGCGGCTTCGACTTTCGGAAGGACGGCGCCTGGCGGCCCCTCGCCCGCCTCGTGCGGCAGCGCCGGGCGCTGCTGTTGAGCCAGAGCGCCTTTGGGGCGCTGAACGCGCCTCTCGCGGCAGCGGCGCCAGTCCCCGCGAGCGCGGCAGTGACGGGTGTGTTCAAGGTCCCGGCAGTCCTCTTCAAATTCAAGGACACGGGCACATTCCCGTTCGGCGCTGCGCAGTACGACTCGGTGCTGTTCGGCGCTACTCCGCCCTCGGGGCGCCCCTACACCTATCGTTCGTACTATCGGCAGATGTCGACCGGTCTGCTCGACATCCAGGGGCAGAGCTACGGCCCGGCCCAGTTGGACAGCAACGAGGTCTTCTACACGGGCGACACGAGCTCGCTGTGCCGGCTCCAGAACCCATTCCACTCGACCAACTGCGACGGCATTTTCTCGAGCGCGGCGATCGCGCAGATGCAGGCAGGTCTCGCGGAGGCCTTGCGGAAGGTCAACCTGACGGTCGACTTCAGCCCGTACGCCGACACGAGCGGCTTCGTGCCGATGGTCGTGTTCCTCCAGCCGGCGCTGGGCGGCGAGTGCGGGCCGCGGAGCGCACCGGAGAACCACTTGTGGTCGCACCGCTACTTCCTGCAGACCACGTTCGTGACGACCAATCCCGATCCCTATCATCCGGGGCCGGGAAACTTCGTGAAGATCAGCGACTACATCCTCGAGCCCGGTGTGGGCGGTGCATCGTCGTGTGATGTGACGCAGATCATGCCGATCGGCACCGTGGCGCACGAGACCGGGCACGGGTTCGGGCTGCCGGACCTGTATGACACGGGTTTCGCTACTGAAGGGGTCGGCGAATACAGCTTGATGGGCGCCGGCAACTACTCGTCGCCGTTCAGCCCATCGCGGATGGACGCCTGGTCGCTGAGCCAGCTTGGTTGGGTGACGCTGGTCCCGCTCGGCACGAGTGGCGCTTATTCGTTCGGCGGCGCTAGCGCGACAATCGATACCGTATTCCTCGTACGGCCCATGGGACCGAATTCGCGCGGCGAGTATTTCCTGCTCGAGAACCGGCAGGCGGTCCTGTCGGACAGCGCGATGCTGCATCATCACTGCCGTGTGTGGTATCAAAGCTTCACGCCCCCGGCGTCCTGCGGCGGCGGGTTGCTCGTGTGGCACGTCGACTCGACGCAGCTCGCGCAGCACGGGATCAATGGCGACAACCGGGTCAACGCGGGGGCGATCCACGGCCTCGCGCTGCTCCAGGCCGACGGGTTCGGCAACCTCG
>WNFE01000459.1_pt1 | contig 29124 bp, 33 predicted proteins | sample 5400451 | NCBI WGS metagenome assembly WNFE01 (sample SAMN13153344, study PRJNA577476) | soil metagenome | isolation source: 200 cm saprolite under Douglas fir tree site 2 hole 2 | place: USA:California | collected 2015-04-18
GGCAGCGAGGCCAACGCCCCGCTCGCTCGCGCGGTCATCGGCGGCCTGACGATCTCCACGATGTTGACGCTGGTGCTGATCCCAACCCTCTACGTGATGCTCGAGGAGCGCTTCCCGCGCCGCGTCCCGGCGACGGAGGGCGCGCCCGCGCTGCAGGGAGACATGGCATGATCCGGTGGCCCTTCCCCCGTTCCCTCGTCCTGGTCCTCGTCCTGGCGATCCCGCCTTCCCCGGTCGGGGCCCAGACCCCTGCCCCCGCGCCGCCGGCCACCCCGATGACGCCCCCTCCGACCCCGTCGGCGGCGCCGACGCCCACGCGCGAGCCGCTGCCCGCCCCGCCCGGCATCCGCCCGTTCGCCACCCCGCAGGAGCTGGTGGGCCGCGAGCTGACGATCGAGGAGGCGGTCAACATCGGAATGGAGAACGCACCGAAGATCGTGGCGCGCATCGGCGACTACGTGGCGTCCCAGCAGCGCGTGAACCAGGCCCTCGCCCCCCTGCTGCCCCAGCTGTCCGCCTCCGGCGGCTACGGCCGGGCCCGCCAGCTCACCAGGATCACCGGACGCGACTTCGGCCGGACGTGGGCGGCCAAGGACGTGGCCAAGTTGAGCGCGGAGGCCGTGAAGGAGGTGCTCGAGACCCAGAAGCTCGACATCTCCCAGCTCGTGAAGACCCAGTACTACACCCTGCTCCTCTCCAAGCGGCTGGTCGAGGTGAACGTGACCGCGCTCGAGCGGGCCGAGGTCAACCTCCGCAGCGCCCAGGGCTTCTTCCAGGTGGGCACCCAGCCCAAGTCCTTCGTGACGCGCGCCGAGGTGGACGTGGCCAACGGGCGGGTCAATGTGATCCGCGCCCAGAACGCGGTGAGCCTGGCGCGGGTCGCGCTCAACACCGCGATGGGCATCGCGGTCAACGCGCCGACGGAGGTCAAGGACACCCTCGCCTATCAGCAGTTCCCGATGGACCGCGAGGCGCTGGTGGGCGAGGCGATCAAAAACCGACCGGAGTACCGTCAGGTCAAGGCGCAGGCTGAGGCGGCCGACGCCTTCGTCCGCCAGACCTTCCGGGACTTCTTCCCGAACCTCTTCGGCAGCGGGACCTATGGGGTGGCCGGCGTGACCGGTGGGTCTGCCAATTCGCGAAGCACCAGCGGCTTCATCGATTCCGGCAACGAGTGGAACGTGGGCCTCACCCTGAACTGGTCCATCTTCGACGGCGGCGGCAAGGTCGCCCGCTACAAGGAAGCGAAGGCCAACCTCGAGGCGTCCGTGGCCCGGGTGCGCGACGCCGAGCTGCAGGTCTGGCAGAGCGTCGAGCAGTCGTACCTGAACCTGGGCGAGGCCGAGGAGCGGATCGGCGCCGCCGGCAAGGCGGTGGAGTCGGCCGAGGAGAACTACCAGCTCGCGCGGGGACGGTTCGATGCGGGCGTCGCCAACATCATCGAGCTCACCGACGCCCAGCTCGCGCTCACCCAGGCTCAGTCCACCGAAGCGCAGGCCCTCTCGGACTACCGCATCGCGATCGCCAACCTGGAGCGGGCCCTCGGCCGCCGCTAGGAATACCGGGCGCACCTGGCGCGTCTGACCATCATGAAACGCCGCCTGCTCTGGATCGTCGGGATCGTGGTCGCCGCAGGAGCGATCAGCGGGGGCTACCTCTACACCCAGGGCATCGGGGCCCGCCCCGCCTTCCGCACCGCCGCGGTGGCCCGCGGTCCCCTCACCTCCGCGGTCTCGGCCACCGGCACGCTCAACGCGGTCATCACGGTGCTGGTCGGCTCCCAGATCTCCGGGCAGGTCAAGGAGCTCTTCGCGGACTTCAACTCGCAGGTCAAGAAAGACCAGGTCATCGCCCGCATCGATCCCGAGATCTTCGAGGCGAAGGTGAGCCAGGTGAAGGCCCAGGTGGACGCGGCCCAGGCGTCGGTGCTGAACCAGCAGGCCGCGGTGGAGAAGACGCGCGCGGACCTCGAGAACGTCCGCGCCGCGTTGGCGGCCGCGCGGGCCCAGACCGCCAAGTCTCAGGTCACGGTCGTCGACTCCAAGCGCACGCTCGGCCGCAACCGCGACCTGCGCCAGCGCGGCCTCATTGCGCAGGCCGACGAGGACACCGCCGAGGCCGTCTACGACTCGGCGGTGGCCCAGGTGGAGGCGTCGAAGGCCCAGGAGGACGCCCAGGTCTCGGCGGTGCGGGCGGCGGAGGCGCAGCTCCGGGTCTCGGAGGCGATGCTGAAGAACGCGGCGGCCCAGGTCGTGCAGAACGAGGCGGCCCTACGTCAGGCGGAGGTGGATCTGGAGCGCACCTTCATTCGCGCCCCGGTGGACGGCACCGTGGTGGGGCGCAGCGTGGACGTGGGCCAGACCGTCGCGGCGAGCCTCCAGGCCCCGACCCTGTTCACGATCGCCCAGGACCTGCGCAACATGCAGGTGGACACCAACGCGGACGAGGCCGACGTGGGCCGGATCAAGGTCGGCCAGACCGCCACCTTCACGGTGGACTCCTTCCCGGGCCGGACCTTCACCGGCGAGGTCGTCCAGATCCGGAAGGCCCCGCTCGTGGTCCAGAACGTCGTCACCTACGACGTGGTGGTGAGCGCCAAGAATCCCGAGCAGCGACTCCTCCCCGGCATGACCGCCAACGTGCGGATCATCATCGAGCAGAAGGAGGGCGTGCTCCAGGTCCCGAACGCGGCGCTCCGCTTCCGGCCGCCCGGGATGGAAGCCCCGGAGCGCGAGCGGGCCGCCCGTCCGGGACAGGGCGGCGGGCGCGGGGGCGGGGCGCCCGCCGGGCGCGTGTGGGTGGTCGGGCCCGACGGCAAGCCGGCCGCGATCCCGCTGCAGCTCGGCATCGGCGACGGCACCTACACCGAGGTGGCCAAGGGTGAGCTCAAGGAAGGCCAGCAGGTGATCGTCGGCGTCATCGTCCCGGGCGACCGGCCGCAGCAGCCAGGCGCTCCGCCGCGCCTGAGACTCTGAGATGGCGGCGGCTCTCATCGCGACCGAGGACCTCGTGAAGGACTATCATCTGGGCACGCGGCGGATCCACGCGCTGCGAAAGGTCTCGGTCTCCATCCAGCCGGGCGAGTTCGTGACGGTGATGGGGCCGTCCGGCTCCGGCAAGTCAACCTTCATGAACCTGCTGGGCTGCCTGGACACTCCGACCGCGGGGCAGTACCACCTCGACGGGCTCGACGTCTCCCGCATGGGCCGCGACCGGCTCGCGCGGGTGCGCAACGAGAAGATCGGCTTCGTGTTCCAGACCTTCAACCTGCTGCCGCGCACCTCCGCGCTCGAGAACGTGGAGCTGCCCCTGCTCTACAGCGCGACCCTGGGGCGCGACCGGCAGGCTCGGGCCCGCGCCAAGCTGGCCGCGGTCGGCCTCTCGGAGCGGGAGCACCATCACCCGGCCCAGCTCTCGGGCGGGCAGCAGCAGCGGGTGGCCATCGCGCGCGCCCTCATCAACGATCCGGTCTTGATCCTGGCCGACGAGCCCACCGGCGCGCTCGACTCGCATACCGGCGTGGAGATCATGGCGCTCTTCCAGGATCTCAACCGGGAGGGGATCACGGTGGTGGTGGTGACCCACGAGGCCGACATCGCCCGCTACGCCGGCCGCGTGCTGACCTTCCGCGACGGCCGGCTGATCCGGGACGAGCAGATCCGCGACCGGCTGGTGGCGCGCGAGCTGCTCGCCAGCCTGCCCCGTGGAGACGAGCAGGAGGAGGAGGACGTGGAGGCGGAGGTCTCCTCCCCATGAACGTCCTCGCGAGCGCGCGCATCGCGGTACGGGCCCTCCGGGTCAACAAGCTCCGGAGCGCGCTCACCATGCTGGGCATCGTCATCGGGGTGGGCGCGGTCATCACCATGGTGGCGGTGGGCGCCGGGGCGCAGGCCCGCGTGGCCGAGCAGATCCAGAGCCTGGGCGCGAACCTCATCATCATCTGGCCCGGCACCGTCAACCTGGGCGGGGTGCGGCTCGGGGCCGGCGCCCAGGCCACGCTGTCCGAGGACGACGCCCTGGCCGTCGAGCGCGACATCCCGCTCGTCGAGGTAGTCGCCCCTTCCGTTCGCGGTACCGCCCAGGTCGTCTACTCCAATCTCAACTGGTCCACCACAATCCTGGGGGTGACTCCTGAATACCTCCCGGCCCGCGATTGGGACGTGATCGCCGGGCGCTCGCTGACGCGGGAGGAGGTGGAGGGGGCGTCCAAGGTCGCGCTGGTCGGGCAGACGGTGGCGCAGAACCTGTTCGGCGACGAGGACCCGCTCGGTCAGGTCATCCGGATCAAGAAGGTGCCCTTCACCATCATCGGGATCTTGGATCGGAAGGGGCAGACGACCTGGGGACAGGACCAGGACGATCAGATCCTGATCCCGCTCTCCACCGCCAAGACCAAGGTCGTGGGCGGCAACCAGGCCAAGGGACGCGCGGTGGGCACCATCAGCATCAAGGTCCGAGAAGCGGGCCTCATGAAGGAGGCGGAGCACGAGGTCCGGGAGTTGCTGCGGCAGCGCCACCGCCTCCAGCCTCATCAAGAAGACGACTTCAACCTCCGCAACCTGGCCGAGGTGCTCCAGTCGCAGGAGGCGGCCTCCCGGGTGCTCACGATCCTGCTGGCCGCCATCGCCTCGGTCTCGCTGCTGGTGGGCGGCATCGGTATCATGAACATCATGCTGGTCTCGGTGACGGAGCGGACGCGCGAGATCGGCCTCCGGATGGCGGTGGGCGCGCGCGGGAAGGATATCCTCGCCCAGTTCCTGGTGGAGGCCGTGACCCTGTCCCTGATCGGCGGGGTCATCGGCGTCGGGGCTGGCCTGCTCGGCTCCTACGCGATCGCCTACTTCGCGGAGTGGCGCACCCTCCTGCAGTTCGACGCGATCCTGCTCGCCTTCGGCTTCTCGGCCGCGGTCGGCATCTTCTTCGGGTTCTATCCGGCGCGCAAGGCGGCCGGCCTCAATCCCATCGACGCGCTCCGGTACGAATGATCCTCCGCACCTTGCTCGCGGCGGTGGGAATCCTCCTCGCGCTCTCCCCGGCCGCCTGGGCCCAGACCGTCACGCCCCAATCCTCGTCGCGCCTGACGGTGAGCTTCACCACCGAGCGGGTGGGCAGCGGGCGCGTCCTGGTCTACGGCGAGGTGCGAAACGGCAGCAACGCGTCCTGCGAGCGCATCGTCGTGAGCGTGGAGGGGCTCGACGAGAACGGCCGCGTGGTGAGCCGCGGCCGCGCCTACGTCATCGGCGTCGTGGCGTCGCGAGGCTCCTCGCCCTTCGAGGTGCGCATGCCGTCCCCGGGCTCCGAGCGCCGCTTCCGCGTGGAGATCGAGTCGTTCCAGTTCGTGTCCTCCGGGAACTGACGCGCCCGGATGTGAAGAAGCGGAAGCCGCGCCGCCCCGCCCGTCCCCGGCGCCGGATTCGCTCCCGCGCGCGTCGGGGCCGCGCGGTCCCGATCCCCGCCCCGCCCACCGCCCCGGTGACCACCGTCGCCGTGGCCAGTCAGGTCGAGCAGCGGGGCCTGCCCATCGTGGCGGAGCTGGCCCGCGTGGCGAGAGGCCCGGGCACGCCGCGCGTGAAGCTGGAAGGCGCGATGGAGATCCTCTTCGGGGCCTACGGCGAGAGCGATCCCGACTTCTCGGGGCTTTTCCTCCACGGCTGGATGCGGGCGCGCCACGACAAGCAGTTCCGGTTGACCCTCGCCTGGCAGCGCGAGCAGATCCGCCTCTCCCTGGAGGACATCCTGGTGGAAGGCGTCCGCGTCGGCGTCTTCCGGGCCGGGATGGACGCGGGCGCGGTGGCCGCGGTGATCGTGGGCGCCGCCGAGGGCTGCCTGCTGCAGGCCGCGACGGACGGCGGGGCGGTCACTGCCGAGCAGATCGTCCGCACCCTGCTGACCTTGGCAGTCGGGGGGGCCGTCGGGGGCGCGGTCAGCGGGGCTTGAGCTCGATCCGGTAGCCGTCCGGGTCCTGGATGTAGAGCGAGGGCCCGGAGCCGAAAGCTCCGCGCCGGGGCACCACGTCGCCATCCACCGTCACCCCGCGCGCCCGGAGCTCGTCGCGGACGCGACCGAGGTCGCCGCAGCGGATCGAGAGGCAGAAGTGGTCCAGGCCGCCGCCCTCCGCGCGCTCACCGGGCAGCAGATCGATCAGGTGCTCGCCGAAGCGTAGCTGCACCAGGGAGATCGGCTTGTTCACGTGGTCGAGCGTGCAGCCGAGCAGGTCGACGTAGAAGCGCTCGGACGCGGCCTGGTCGCGGACGTGGAGCACCAGGTGATCGAGGCCGAGCGGCTCGAAGGCGCGGCTCATCGCCTGAGCCCCACCGCGGCCAGGACGAGCACGCCCGCGAGCATGGCGGTGCCGTTCAGCAGGCCCGAGAGCCGGTGCAGGCGCGCGAAGGCCAGCGCCTCCGTGGAGACCGCGCCCGGGGCCGGGGCGCTCTGCCGCAGCGCCTCGCGGGCCGCGTGCGCGGCCGGGAGCACCACGAGCCAGGTGTAGAGGGTCGTAGCCAGCATCACGCCAACCAGCAGGAGCGGTAACCCGTCCCAGGGCCGGCGGGGGCCGAGCACGAACCGGACGCCGAGGCCGGCCAGCGCGAGAGCGCCCAGCGCCGCGCCCACCGCGTAGTAACGCGGGAAGACCGCGCTGACGACGCGGCCGGCCGCCTCGCGGTCGAGCGTGGAGAAGGCGGCGGGCGCCACGACCCCGGCGAAGAAGGCCATGATGCCGAGCCAGACCAGGACCGCCGCGGCGGGCAGGAGCTTCATCGCGCCCTACCATACCGGCGGCGCGACGGCATCGCAAGGCGGACGCCCGCGGCCGCGGTTGACAGTCGCGCGCGGGCCTTCTAGCATCGGCGCGATGCGCGCGGCCGCGGCGATCGTGATGCTCCTGGGCGCGGCGGGCGCCGCGTCCGCCCAGTCCCCGCTCGCCGCCGAGGTCCGCGCCCTCGCCGACCGCTACCACGAGCGCCCCGCGCGCATCGACACGCTCAGACCCTTGGTGACGCAGGCCGCGCAGGCCGACCCGCACGTGGACGGGCGCTTCACCGGCCTGCGCGTCGGGCTCGCCCGCACCCTGATCAAGCGCGGGCGCATCCCGGAGGCGCGGCGCGAGCTCCAGGCGGTGCTCGACGAGAAAACCCCATCGAACCCGGCGGACTGGACGCTGAAGGACTCGCCCGAGGCCCGCCGGCTCCTCGACGCGCTCCCGGGGCGCCCGTGAGCATCGGCCACACGATCCGGCGGCTGCGGCGCGAGGCCCCGCGGTGGCGGACCACCGCGCTGGCCGAGGTGGCGGCGCAGTGGCACGATCCCTTCCGCGTGCTCGTCGCCTGCCTGCTCTCCCTCCGCACCAAGGACGAGACCACCGGACCGGCGGCGGCGCGCCTCTTCGCGCTGGCCGACACCCCCGAGGGCATCCGGCGCCTCTCCCCGCGCGCGATCGAGCGGGCGATCTATCCGGTCGGCTTCTACCGGACGAAGGCGCGCGTGCTCCGCGGGATCAGCCAGGATCTATTGAGGCGCTTCGGCGGCACGGTGCCCGACGACATCGACGCGCTGCTCACCCTCAAGGGGGTGGGCCGCAAGACCGCCAACCTGGTGGTCACCCAGGGCTTCAACAAGCCGGGCATCTGCGTGGACGTGCACGTGCACCGGATCTCCAACCGCTGGGGGTACGTCAAGACGCGCACCCCGGAAGAGACCGAGACGGCGCTCCGCCGCACCCTGCCCCGCCGCTACTGGATCGGCTACAACGATCTGCTCGTGTCGTTCGGCCAGAACATCTGCCTGCCCGTCTCGCCCCGCTGCTCGGAGTGCCCGATCCGTCCTGGCTGCCCGCGCCGCGGCGTCGTCCGCTCCCGCTAGGCGATCGGGTCAGAACCGCCGACGCAGGCGCCTCAGGAGCGCGAGGGCTTCGCGGTCGGCGCGCGGCTCCGGGTCCTTCGGCGTCTCGAGCGCCATCGGCACCCGCGCGAAGCGCCGATCGTTCATCAGCCAGCGGAAGGGCTCCACGCCCAGGTGGCCGCGGCCGATCTTCTCGTGGCGGTCGAGGCCGGAGCCGAGCGGCTGGCGGGCGTCGTTGAGGTGGAACGCGCGCACGCGCCTCGTGCCGAGCAGCCGGCGGCAGCGCGCCATCGCGCTCCGGTAGCCCAGGGCGGTGCGGATGTCGTAGCCCGCCGCGAAGAGATGGCAGGTGTCGAGACAGATGCCCACGCGGGCCGGCTCGCGCACCGCGGCCACGATGGCGGCCAGCTCCTCGAAGGACCGGCCGATGGTGGAGCCACCGCCCGCGGTGTTCTCCAGCACCACGCGCACGCGGTAGCCGCGCGTCCGCTCGTGCAGCAGGTCGATGGCGCGGCCGACCCGCTGGATGCCGTCGTCCAGCCCCGTCTCGCGATGAGAGCCCGGGTGGATCACCACGAACGGCAGCCCGAGCGCCTCCGCCCGCTCCAGCTCGTCGTGGAAGGCGTCCACCGCGCGGCGCCACTCCGCGGCCACCGGCGTGGCCAGGTTGATCAGGTAGTTGGCGTGGGCGAAGACCACCCGGATCCCGGTCGCCTTCCAGGCGGCCCGGAACTCGCGGACCTCGCTGTCCGTGTACGGGCGGGCCGCCCACTGGCGCTGGTTCTTAAGGAAGATCTGCACCACCGAGCAGCCTACCTCGCGCCCACGCGTGAGCGCGAGGGTGAGGCCGCCCGCGATGGACATGTGCGCGCCCAGGAGGTCAGGCATCGAGCTGGCGGGCGACGTCCTGCAGCTCGCGCTCGAGCCGGCGCAGCCGCCCGCTCAACGCGGCGCCGCGGCGCTTCTGGCGCAGGAGTCCGCCCTCGACCAGGGACAGGAAGGCGGCGGAGATCTCCTCGGCACCCCACCGGCCGGCCGGGTTGTACCACTTGTGTACCCAGTTGACCATCCCGAGCACGCCGAAGACCACCAGCCGCGGGGGCACGTCGCGGAAGACGCCGGAGCGCATGCCTTCCTGAACGATGCGCTCCACCCCCTTGTCGTAGCGGTCCTTCTGGGCGGCCAGGGAGCGCGCGAACCGCGGGGGCAGGTTCGCCTCCTCGCCGAAGAAGACGGTCAGGAAGGAGCGGTTGGCGATGACGAACCGCACGTGCTGCCGCACCACGCGGCGCAGCTTCTCCGCCGGGTCCAGCCGGGAGGCCAGCACCAGGTTGAGGTCCCGGGTGAAGGTCTCGATGGTCTCCCGCGAGATGGCGGCGAGCATCTCCTCCTTGGCCCGGAAGTGGGTGTAGAGCGAAGCCTTGGACATCCCGAGGCGCGCCGCGATGTGCTCGACGGTGGAGGCCTGGTAGCCGCGCTCCCGGAAGAGATCCGCGGCGGCGCGGAGGATCTGGGCCCGGGCCGCCTTGCGCTTGGCGTTCACCGGCCCAGTCTACTTGACGCCGGCGCGGGCGCCGTGATAAAACCAGAGAGTCTAGAAATAATACTCTCCGGTTTTCCAGGAGGCCTCCCGATGGCTGAGCCTACGATGTCGCGTCGTGTGATCCCGGGCACCATCGACACCGTGTTCGAGTTCGACTACTCGGTGCAGGCCGAGGACATGCGCAGCCTCTACGAGAAGGCCAAGCGCGACCAGTGGAACGCCAGCCGCGACATCGCCTGGGAGACCCCGGAGCCTTCCGACGGCCGGGTGCTCTCCGACGAGCTGGTGGACATCCACGGCAGCCCGATCTGGGCGAGCCTGTCCGAGCGGGACCGGGTGGAGCTGAACCGGCGCATCGCGGCCTGGCGGTTGTCCGTGCTGGTCTACGGCGAGCAGGGCGCAATGCTGGCCTGCAGCCAGATGGTCAACATCGTCCAGGGCACCGACGAGAAGTTCTTCCAGGCCACCCAGGTCATGGACGAGGCCCGGCACAACGAGGTCCTGGAGCGCTACATCCAGACCCGCCTCGGCGGCCTCCACTACCCGATGCCGGACAACGAGCGGGTGCTCTTCGACACGATCCTCACCGACTCGCGCTGGTACATCAAGACCATCGCGCTCCAGCTGGTGGCCGAGACCTTCGCGGTCGCCATCTTCAAGATGATGGGCGAGGCGGCGGCGGACCCGCTGCTCCGGCAGGTGTGTACGCGCATCCTGCAGGACGAGTCGCGCCACATGGGCTTCGGCATGCTCGCCCTGCCCGACATCGTCCGCGAGGCGAGCGACGCAGAGCGCCGGGAGATGGAGGACTTCACCTGCCTCGCGCTCGAGAAGGTGCTGACCGGCTTCTTCCCGCTTGAGGCCTACCGCGACATCGGCTTCTCGCGGGCCCAGATCGACGAAGTGAAGGCCTACCGGCGCGACGTGGCCGCCCGCAACGACTACGCGGTCTACCGGAAGTACTTCAAGCGCGACATGCACACCTCGATGGTGAACAACCTCGCCCGGATCGGGCTCCTGACCGAGCGCGTGCGACCCCGGCTAGCCGCCCTCGGGATCGAGCTGCCCGCGGCGTAGCCTCGGAGGGGGGCTGCGCCCCCCGGTCCGGGCCGGGGACATAGGTTACAGAACAGACCGGGGACATGGGTAACAGGTGCTATGGCCTTTGGGCAGGAGGTGCTGCCCATGCCATGGAAGGAGACCTGCCCCATGGATGAACGGTTGGCCTTCATCGCGGACTACCGGCGCCGGGACAGCAGCATGAGGGCCCTGTGCCGCGCGTACGGCATCAGCCGCAAGACGGGCTACAAGGTGCTGGGCCGTTACCACGCCGACGGGGCGACGGGGCTGGGGGACCGCTCGCGGGCGCCGCATCGGCATCCGCAGGCCCTCAGGGCGGCGGTGCGGACGGCGATCCTCCAGTTGCGCGGCGCGCATCCGTATTGGGGGCCCCGCAAGCTGCGCGCCCGGCTCCAACTGAGCCAGCCGGAGACCCGTTGGCCCGCCGCGAGCAGTATCGGGCAGCTGCTCCGTCAGGCCGGCGTGACGGCGGCGCGGCCGCGGGTGCTCCGGGCGCCGCCGCCGCCGGTGACGATCGGGCGGGCGCCCAACGATGTCTGGACGATCGATTTCAAGGGCTGGTTTCGCACCCGCGACGCGCGCCGCTGTGATCCGCTCACGCTGGTCGATGACGCCAGCCGGTTTCTGTTGCGCTGTGTCGCCCTGGCCGCGCCCACGGGGCCGCATGTGCAGCACTGCCTCGTGCAGGCGTTCCGGGAGCATGGGCTCCCGCGCGTGCTGCGCAGCGATAACGGCCCGCCTTTCGGGAGCAGTGGGGGCGCGGGTGGCCTGTCCCGCTTAGGCGTGTGGTGGATCAAGCTGGGTGTGCGGCCCGAACGCATTCAGCCGGGGCATCCCGAGCAGAACCCCCGCCATGAGCGGCTGCACTGGACGCTCAAACAGGAGACCGCCCTGCCGCCCCGGGCGACCCGCTGCGCGCAGCAGCGGGCCTTCGACCGCTTCCGCCGCATCTACAATCATGAGCGGCCGCACGAGGCGCTGGGGCAGCGGCCGCCCGCCAGCGTCTACGTTCCATCACCCCGCCCGTATCCCGCCCAGCTGGCCGCGCCGGAGTATCCGGGATCGATGATCGTGCGCCGGGTCCGCCACGGCGGCGAGATCAAATGGCGCGGCCAGCTGGTGTTCCTGTCCCATGCGCTGGTCGGAGAACCCGTCGCGCTCGAGGAAGTCGCCGACGGGTGCTGGCACGTCTCGTTCGGCCCGCTCCTCCTCGGCTGCCTGCACGCCGATGCCACTCATCTCCACCCGATCGAATGAGCCCCCAAACTGTTACCCATGTCGCCGGTCTGCAGTGTTACCTATGTATCCGGCTGGACCCCCCTTCCGAACCTCCCCCCAGAAGCGGAAGGCGCGGGCGGAGCCCGCGCTCGGAGCGGAACCGTCCAGCGGCGCCGCGTCGTCCGACCGTCGCCTACTCGCTGCCAAGCAGCTCGCGCAGGCGGCGGTCGCGGTACTCGAAGAGCGCCCGCACGCGCCGGCCCGCGCCGAGGCCGTGGATGAGCCGGCCCAGCGGGCCCAGGGGCAGCCGGTAGGTGACCCGGTCCTCCACCCAGGTGCCGCCCTCCCCCTCCGCGCCTTCCGCGAACCGGTGGCGGTGCTCCCAGCGCGCGAACGGCCCGCGGACCTGCGCGTCCACGAAGCGGTAGGGCGCGTCGAACTCGCGGACGATCACGCGCCAGCGCCCGGGCAGCCACGCCGCCTGGAAGTCGAGGACGGCGCCCGGCGCCAGCCGGGCGGGCGGCGGGGCCAGCCAGCGCGGGCGCGCCCACGCGGGATGGAGCCGCTCGAGATTGCGCGGGTCCGCGAAGAACTCGAACACCTCGGGGCGGGGACGCGGCAGCCACACGCGGCGCTCGAGAATGTAGTCCGCCATGGGGGCCGCGCTATCATAGGCGGGTGCCGGACCCGGGTCAAACGCGGGCGTATCTCGCCCTCACGCTGATCTCCGCGCTCTGGGGCTCCTATCCCGCGTTCGCCAAGCTCGCCCTCGCCCACTTCCCGCCCTACGTGCTGGTCTCGCTGCGCTGCACGCTGGCCTCGGCCTTTCTCACCGTGCTGCTCTTCCGCCGCGGCTGGGAGGAGTTCCGCGAGCTGCGCGCGGCCGACCTGCGCACCTTCGCGTTCCTCGGCTTCACCGGGCTCTTCGTGTCCACCGGCGGCACGTATCTCGGCATCGCGCTCAGCACCGCGGCCAACGCGGCCATCCTGCAGGCGGCCACGCCGGTGATGGTCGCGCTGGGCGCCCGGTTCTATCTGAAGGAGCGGCTGCGGCGGCGCCAGTGGGCGGGGGTGGCCGCCTCGATGGCGGGCGTGCTGCTGGTCATCACGCGCGGGAGCTGGCGGGCCATCACCCATCTCGAGCTGCTGCCCGGCGACGTCATCCTGATGATCTCGCAGGCGGGCTGGAGCGCCTACACCATCTACGGCAAGCAGGTGCTCGCGGTGCACTCCCCTGCGGTGGCCACCACCGCCTCCTACATCCTCGGCTCGGCCATGCTGCTGCCGATGACGCTGGTGGCCGCGCCCTTCTTCCCCCGGCCCGACTTCACCTCGCAGACCGCGTGGCTGGTCGTGCTCTACCAGGCCTTCCTCGGCGCGGTCGCCCTCGTGTGGTGGTACGAGGGCGTGAAGGCGGTGGGACCCAGCCGCGCCGCGATCTTCATGAACCTGCAGCCGGTGGTGGGCGTGCTGCTCGCGTGGGCGATGCTGCACGAGGCGGTCGAGTGGCCGGAGGTCGTGGGCGGCGCCCTCGTGCTGCTGGGCGTCGCCCTCACCACCCAGGCGCCGATGTCCGCCTAGGGCAGCTTCTTGACCTCGGCGAGGATCTTGTCGGGGTCGGGCAGCTCGCCGCGCCCGTATCGCTCGACGAAGCGGATGGCACCCTGCTTGTCGATCACGAAGGTGGCCCGCACGTTCGCGTTCCACTCAGGCCAGTAGACACCGTAGGCGCGACTGGCCGCGCGGTGGATGTCCGAGAGCAACGGGTAGTTGGAGATCCCGACCGACTTCGCCCAGTTCTCGTGACTGAAGGGGCTGTCCGAGCTGACACCCAGGACCTGGGTCTGCGCCGCCTCGAAGTCCTTGATGCGACGATCGAAGGCGGGCATGCAGGTGGATCAGCCGGGCGTCCAGTCGAGCGGGTAGAACAGCAGCACCACGTTCTTGCCCCGGAAGCTCTTGAGGCTCACGTCCCGGAGCCCGATCGTCTTCAAGGTGAAGTCCGGCGCGGCACCGCCCACGCCCGGGGCCTTGTCCTCGCTCATCGCCTCATCCCTCCCTCATCCGCCGCAGGCCCGGCCGGGTATTGAACGTGACTCGCGCGGGCGGCCGCGCCCCGCCGGCCTCGGCCGCCCCGCGGGCGCGCGAGGGCCGCACCGGCATCGGCGGCTTGCGCCGTCCCGGCCAGAGCTCGAGCCGCCGCGCCTCGAGCGGCGCGTCCGCCAGCCCGAGGAATCCCGCCGCGGTAACCACGCGCCCGGTCTCCCACAGTCGCCGAAAGCGCTCCGGGTACGCGGCGTCCCGCAGCGCGTAGTGATCGAAGATCACGCGACAGCCGGTCTGATCGATGATCCGCAACAGGTGCTCGATGCCCCGGTCGATGAGCTCGGTGCCGAGCTGCGACTCGAGATACGCCGGCGGGCCGGACAGGTAGAGCAGCGTGGGGCGCTGACGGGCCAGGTAGGCGGCGGCCACCGGCGACAGCGGCCCCTGCACGTCGGAGGCGTGAACGAAGCGCGTGCCCTCGCGCCGGTCCTCGACGGTGAGCGCCACGACATAGCCCAGCGCGGTTCCGTCGGATCCGTGACCGAGCGGCGGCGAGGCCTGGAGGACCGCGTCCGCCGTCTCGAGCCGACGGCCCTCCGCCGCGACCGGCTCGGCGTGCCCTTTGAGGGTGCGCCAGAGCGTGGCCGCCCGCTGGGCCTGTCGGCCCTCGATGTGCCGCGTCGCGTCCTTGGCCCAGAGCTGCCGGCCCGCATAGAAGCCGGGATCGTGGCGGAAGTGATCCTCGTGGTAGTGACTCACGAAGACCAGCGAGGCCCGCGTCGCGTACGCCGAGATGCGATCGTTGGCGCGCCGCAGCGCCTCCCACTCTTCCTCCACCGGCGCCAGGTTGAAGCGGTTCGGCGCCAGCATCGCGCCCGGGTCGATCAGCACGCGCGTCTCCCCGCACTCCACATACGTCGCCATCGACCGCACGCCCAACGACTCCGCCGCCAGGGGAATGACCTTCATCCGCGCATCGGAACGGTTGTCCGCCATTGGGGGAGTGCGGGGGCCATTTCTGGGCCCCCGCATACAAACAATGGACAGTTCCTAAGGCTCATGGGCGGCTGTGGGGCACGGTGCGGGGGCCATATCTGGGCCCCCGCATACAAACAATGGACAGTTCCTAGGGCTCATGGCTGTGGGGCGCGGTGCGGGGGCCATTTCTGGGCCCCCGCATATGAAGAAAAGCTCGCGATCAATCACGTCCAAACCTCGGACCCGACGCCCGGTTGCCCAATCTCGCCCCTCACCTTCACGCCCCTCACCTTCACGCCCCTCACCCTGCCCTCTCCCCAGAGGGGAGAGGGCAAGAGCTAGATACACCGGCCCCCGTCGACCGGGAAGACGCTGCCCGTGATCATCGCGGCCTCGTCGGAGGCGAGGAACAGGGCCGCGGCGGCCAGATCCTCCGGCTTGTTGAGCCGCCCGAGCGGTACGGTGCCGCGGTAGCGGGTCATGCCCTCCTCGTCCACCTGCTTCTTGCCCATGAAGGTGGCGAGCATCGGGGTCTCGGTCGCCACCGGGGCGATCGCGACCACCCGCGCGCCGAAGGCGGCGAACTCGAGCGCGAGGCTCGCGGCCATGGTGTGCACCGCGCCCTTCGAGGCCGAGTAGCACTGCACGCCCGGCCGCGGGCGCAGGCCCGAGGTCGAGCCGGTGATGAGCAGCACGCCGCCCTTCTGCTTCCGAAAGACCGGCATCACGTGCTTGGCGGCCAGGAACACGCCCTTGACGTTCACCGCCATGATCTGATCGAATACCGCCTCGTCCACGTTCTCCACCGGCGTCGGGAACTGGGGCACGCCCGCGTTGGCGTAGAAGATGTCGAGCCGCCCCCAGCGCGCGACCGCCTGCTGGACGGCGGCCTGGTTGTCCGCCGACTTGGAGACGTCGGCCCGGATCGCGAGGGCCTGGCCCCCACTCCGCTCGATCTGCTCGGCGGTGGCCTTCGCCGCGTCTTCTCGCAGATCCACCACCGCCACCCGCGCGCCCTCGCGCGCGAAGAGCACCGCGGTCGCCTGCCCGATGCCCGAGCCCGCCCCCGTGATCAGGGCTACCTTGTCCTTGAGTCTCATGGTCGCGCTCCTTTCGAATGGCTCCCGCCTTCCTTGATGTCCACGACCTGCCCGCCCGTCGCCCGCACCAGCTCGTCGGGCGCGATCGGGAATACGCACTCCGGCAGCCCCGCCGCCGCGTATACCAGCTCGTAGCCGAGCAGGTCGCGGTCCACGTACACCGCCAGCGGGCTCACGAGCCCGATCGGCGGCACCCCGCCGATGGTGTAGCCGGTGGCTTTCTTCACCGTGTCCGGATCGGCGCGGCGGATCCGTCCGCCCGCCAGCTCAGCCAGCCGCCGCTCGTCCACTCGGTTCGCGCCCGAGGCCGCCACCAGGAGCGGGCGCCCGTCCGCGGTGAAGACGAGCGACTTCACGATCTGGCCGACGGCGACGCCCAGCGCGTCGGCGGCCTGCTGCGAAGTCCGCGCGTGGACCTCGAGCTCGATCACGCGCCGGTCGAGGCCGTGCTCGGTGATGGCCGCCTGCACCTTCTGGACCGCCGGCTTCACCGCGCCTACAGCACCAGCTCGGCCATCAGGTCGAGCGCTTCCTCCTGCACCGCGCCGCAGATCAACGTGGTGATGCCGGAGCTCTTCCAGCGGGGCAACCGCTCCCGGATCCGCTCCTTCGGCCCGCAGAGGGCGACCTCGTCGACCAGCGCGTCGGGCACCGCGGCCGCCGCTTCCTCCTTCTTCCCGCCCAGGTAGAGATCCTGGATGCGCCGGGCGTCCGCCTCGTAGCCGTATCGGGTCACCAGCTCGTTGTAGAAGTTCTTGCCGCGGGCGCCCATGCCGCCCACGTAGAGCGCGAGCCGCGGCTTGACCAGGGCGCGGCAGGCCGCCGCGTCGGGGCCCACCACGATCGGCACCGTGGGGGCCACGTCGAAGCGCGCGAGCGACTTCCCGCCGCCCGCTGCCTTGAAGCCGGCCTCGAGGCTCGGGGTGAACACCGCCATGCGGTCCGGCGAGAAGAACACGGGCAGGAGCCCGTCGGCGATCTCGGCGGCGAGCGCCACGTTCTTCGGACCGATCGCGGCGAGGTAGATCGGGATGTCGGCCCGGCCGTGCAGGATGGACTTGAGCGGCTTGCCGAGCCCGGTGGCGTCGGGCCCCGCGTACGGGATCTGGTAGTACTCGCCCTTGTGCTCGACCGGCCGCTCGCGCCGCCAGACCATTCTGACGATGTCGACGTATTCCCGCGTCTTCGCCAGCGGCTTGCCGAACGCCACCCCGTGCCAACCCTCGACGACCTGGGGGCCCGACACGCCCAGACCGAGAATGAAGCGGCCGCCCGAGAGCTGGTCGATCGTCATCGCGGTGGTGGCGGTGAGCGTCGGCGTGCGGGCCGGGATCTGCATGATCGCGGTGCCGACCTTGATGCGGCTGGTCTGGGCCGCGATCCAGCACAGCGGGGAGACCGCGTCCGAGCCGTAGGCCTCGGCCGACCACACCGAGTGGAAGCCCAGGCGATCCGCGTGCTGGACCAGCGACAGGTCGATGCCGAGCTGCGAGCGCGAGTAGCCGATATTGAGTCCGAGCCGCATGGTGTCCTCCGATCAGAGCCGCTCGAGCGCCGCGATGGACAGCCGGCGGGTGCGCCCGGACCCCGCCCACCGGTGCTGCTGGAGCCGTATCCGTCCCCGCCGGACCGGCACGCCTTCCTGCTCGAGCAGGAGCCGCTGCGTCAGCATGCTCCCGACATTGCGCCTCAGGCTGATCCCGCCCTGGGCGTTGACCACCCGATGCCACGGCAGATGCGCGGGCACGTGCTTCATGGCCTGCCCCACCGCGCGGGCCGCCCGCGGATATCCGAGGAGGGCCGCGATCTGCCCGTAGGTCGCCACCTGCCCCCTCGGGATCCGGCCCACCAGCCGGTACACCGCCGCGTGAAACGTCTTCATGACCGCCCCAGGCCGAACTGGAGCTCGTACAGCCGCGAATAGAGCCCGCCGAGGGCGAGCAGCTCGGCGTGCCCGCCCGCCTCCCGGATCTCCCCGCGGTGCAGCACGAGGATTCGATCCGCCCGCTGGATCGTGGACAGCCGGTGCGCGATGACGAGGCTCGTCCGCCCCTCCAGCAGCCGCGCGAGACCGACCCGCACTCGCGCCTCCGATTCCGGATCGATGCTGGAGGTCGCCTCGTCCAGTGCGAGGACGCGTGGATTATAGATGATGGCGCGCGCGATGGCCAGCAGCTGACGCTGTCCCTGCGAGAGATTGACGCCGCGCTCGCGCAGCTCCTCGCGGAGCCCGCGCGGCAGCGCCGCCACGAAGCGCTCCGCGTTCGCGGCTTCGAGCGCGCGCTCGATCGCCGGGCGATCCACGGCTCCGTTGCCGGTGAGGCGCAGATTGTCCTCGACGGTGCCCGAGAACAGGAATACCTCCTGGGGCACCAGCCCCACATGCCGGCGCAGCGTTTGGAGATCCCACTCGCGCACGTCCACCCCGTCCACCAGGACCCGGCCCCGGGCGACATCGTAGGCCCGAATCATAAGTCGCGCGATCGTCGTCTTGCCCTCGCCGGTGGGGCCGACCAGGGCCACCCGCTCGCCGGGAGCGATGGTGAACGAGCAGTCGCGCAGCACCCATTGCTCGCCCTCGTACGCGAACCACACGTTCTTGAACTCTACGGCGGGGGTTGGGGTTGGTGGAGTTGCCACCGGGGCTTCCTTTTTTGTATCCGCTCGGCTCGCCTTCGGCTGCGCCTCGCCCTGCAACTGCCTGTCCACGCTACCGTCGGCGGGGGTGGGCGACGTGATCGACGGGTGCGTATCGAGCAGGCCGAAGATCCGCTCGGCCGAGACCACGGCCGCCTGCATGACCGCGTACTTGGCGCCCAGGTCGCGGATGGGGAGATAGAAGCGGCCGGTGTACTCGAGGAAGGCCACGAGGCCGCCGAAGGTGAGCGCCCCGGTCACCACCTGCCCGCCCCCGTACCAGAGCAGCAGGGCCACCGCGGCGGAGCCCAGGGCCTCCACCGTCGCGTAGAGGGAGGCGTCGTAGAACGTCGACCGGAACTGGCCGGCACGCAGGGCGCCGGAGAGCTGCGCGAACGTCTCCCGCTCCCGGGCCTCGCGCGCGAAGAGCTGGATCACGCTCATGCCCTGCAGCGACTCCTGCAGGAAGGCGTTCATCCTGGCCAGGCGGGTGCGGACCACCCGATAGCTATCCCGCGCGCGCACCCGGAAGTAGGCCGCGGCCAGCACCAGCAGGGGCACCAGCGCGAACGTGACGAGGGCCAGCTTCCAGTTCATCCCGAGCATGATCACCACCACTCCGGTGAGCACGACCACGTCGCCCAGCAAGGACACCAGCCCGCTCGTGAAGAGCTCCTGGATGGCCTCCCCGTCGTTCAGGACCCGGGTCATCAGCCGGCCGACGGGGCTCCGGTCGTAGAAGCGCGCATCCTGGCGCTGCAGGTGCGCGAACAGCGCCGCGCGCAGGTCGTGGATGACCCGCTGGCCGGTGAGCTGGGTGAGATAGGCCTGGGCCGCCCGCAGCGCGTAGAGGCCGAGGAGGACCAGCAGGAACAGCGCCGCGACGCCCCCGAGCCCCGCCCAGTCGCGGCGGAGGATGTGGTCGTCGATCGCGACCTTGATCAGGTAGGGCTGGATCAGCTCCAGCACCGCCACCGCCGGGAAAAGCGCGCAGGTCGCGAGCACGAGGCGGGTGTGCGGGCGCGTGAACGCCCAGAGGCGCCGCATCAGGCGCGCGTCGTACGCCTTGCCAAGAACCTCGTCTTCCTGCCCGGGCTCACGCATTCGCCAGCTCGTCCTCAAGCTGCGGGGGCCCAGAAATGGCCCCCGCTCTCCCCCACTTTCGCGCCTCAGCTCGCCGCCCGGCTCGCTGCGCACCCGTCGACCGACTGAGCTCAGGCATTGGCGAGCTCGTCCTCTAACTGTTGGACGCGCCAGAGGCGGGCGTAGAGGCCACCCGCGGCGAGGAGGTCGGCGTGGCGGCCCTGTTCGACCACTCGGCCCTCGTCGAGCACCACGATCGCGTCGGCCTCGGCGGCCGCCTTGAGGCGATGGGTCATCAGCAGCGTGGTGCGCCCGCTGGCTGCCCCCCGGAGGGCTCGGGTGATCTCCCACTCCTTGGCCGCGTCGACCGAGGCCAGCACGTCATCCAGGACGAGGAACGGCGGATCCGCCACCAGGGCGCGCGCCAGCGCCACCCGCTGCCGCTGGCCGCCCGAAAGGGTGAGCCCGCGCTCGCCGACCACCGTGTCCCAGCCACCGGGCAGCGCGCCCAGGTCGTCCGCCAGCCCGGCGGTCCGGGCCACCGCCTCCAGGCGCTCCGGGCCCGCGCTCTCGTCGGCCAGCCGCACGTTGTCGCGGAGCGGGCGCGAGAAGAGAAAGGATTCCTGCGGCACGTAGCCCACCGACCGCCGGAGCCGCCCGAGCGGCAGGTCGAGCACGTCGTGCCCCGCGACCCACACCGTGCCGCGCGGCGGCTCGTAGAGCCGACACAGCAGCGTGCCCAGCGTCGACTTGCCGCTACCCGTCGGTCCCACCACCGCCACCACCGCCCCCGCCGGCACGGTGAACGACACGTCACGCAGCACGGGGCCTCGGTCGTCGTAGGCGAAGGCGAGGTTCTTGAACTCGAGCGCGCCGCCCGGCAGGAGCTTGGGAGCTTGTTCTGGCGCGCTTTTCTTCATATGCGGGGGCCCAGAAATGGCCCCCGCACTCCCCCAATCCGCTGACAGCCCGTCCACTACCGCCGCGGACAACCCGCCGCCCAAACCGTCATGCGGGCGCGCTTCCAAGCCGTCATGCGCCCGCTCGTCCAACACCTCGGTCACCCGCGCCATGGCGGCCAGCCCGCGCTGGATGCTCGCCAGCGTCCAGCCCAGCGCGATGGTGGGCCAGGCGAGCTGGGTCAGGTAGCCGTTGAAGGCCACGAAGGCCCCGAGCGAGATCCGGCCGTCCACCACCGCCTTGCCTCCGAGCCACATCACGATCAGCACGCCCATGCCCGAGACCAGCCCCATCAACGGCCAGGACACCGACTGGATCCGCGCCAGGGCCATGTTGCGCGTGAGATATTCCGCGTTGAGGCCCTCGAACTCGGCCACCTCGCGCGCCTCCATGGTGTACGCGCGCACCACCGGCATGCCGGTCAGGTTCTCCTGCACCTTCGCGGAGAGGGCGCCGAGCTGCTCCTGCACCGCCGAGGAGCGCACTTCCACGTCGTGGTGGAAGCGCTTGGCGATGATCACCAGGGCGGGGAACGGCGCCATCGCGAACAGGGTGAGCCACGGGTCGATGAGCCACATGGCGGTCAGAGCGCCCCCGAAGGCGAGCGTGGTGCCGATGAGCATCACGGTGCCGAACCCCGCCAGCGCCCGCAGGGTGGAGATGTCGTTGGAGACGCGCGACATCAGATCGCCGGTCCGATGCCGGTGATAGAACGCGGGCGGCAGGGCGAGGAGCCGCGCGTACAGGTCGGCGCGGATGTCGTGCTCCACCCACTGGCCGGCCCCCAGCATGGCGAAGCGCGAGCCCAGGCGCGCGGCGCCGTGCGCCGCGGCCAGGGCCAGGATCAGGAGGACGTACGGACCGATGTGGGCGGCGGTGCCGTCGCGCTCGAGCGCATCCACCGCGCTCTTCACCGTCCACGGGATGCTCAGCGAGAACGTGGTGGCGAGGAGCAGGCAGGCCGCGCCCCCGAGGTAGCGGAGCCGGTAGCGGTCCAGATACGGCAGGAGACGTCTGAGCGACGACACCGAGTCAGTATAGACCAGCCGCGCGCCGGCGCCAGTCCGGGCGCGGGCGCGACCGCCAACGTCAGCGGGCGGGAGGGGCGGGCGCGCCGTCCCGGTACGGGAGCAGCGCCGCGTAGATCGCGAAGACGGTCGGCGCGGGCACGTGGTGGCGCTCGGCCAGCCGCACCGCGTAGCCGTGGAGGGCCTCGAGCTCGAGCCGCTTGCCGTGAACCAGGTCGTGGTGGAGCGACGAGAACGCGTTCGGCGCCACCGTGTCGAGGAACTTGAATCCCTGCTCCAGCATGCCGTCGTCGAGCTTCACCCCGGCGGCTCTTCCGATCGCGAGGATCTCGGTCACGGTGCGCCGGTACACCTCCCGCACCTCCGGCACCGCCCGCAGCACCCCGGCCGGACACCGGGTCAGCGCGGTCATCCCGGCGTGAGTGGTGAGGAACACGTACTTCTCCCAGAGGGCACGGGTGACGTCGCCCACGAGCTCGGCCGGAATGGACGCCTTCTGGCAGGCCGCGAGCAGGGCCCGGGCGCGCGCGGTCTCCCGCCCGTCCATCTCGCCGAAGGTGAGATGCCCGCCGAAGGTATGCGCGATGACTCCCGGCGCCTCGATGGTGGCGAACACCCGGACCGCGCCGCCCAGCACGTGGCCGGCCCCGAGCACGCGGGCGAGCTTCTCCTCGTTGTCCACCCCGTTCTGGATCGACAGCACGCCGGTGTCGGGGCCCACCACCGGCCGGATCAGCGCGGCGGCTTCTTCCGTATCGAAGGACTTCACGCAGAACAGCACGAGATCGGCGGGCGGGAGACCGTCCAGGCGCTCCACCGCGGGCGCCCGCACGCTCCATTCCCCCTCCACCGCGGACCTGATCCGGAGGCCCTCCGCGCGCAGCGCGGCCAAATGCGCCCCGCGCGCCACGAAGGTCACGTCCTCGCCCGCGCGCGCGAGCTTGGCCCCGAAGTATCCGCCGGTCCCGCCCGAGCCCATCACCACGATGCGCATGGGCGCCATGCTGCGAGAGGCCCGCCGGGTTGTCAAGCTTCGCCGTGGTATCCTCGATCCCCGTGAGCGATTCCTTTCGCGACGTCGCCGTCGAGGCGGCACTCCAGGCCGGCGCGTTCCTCCGATCCCGCTTCGGCGCTCGGCACGACGTCAGCTACAAGGGCAGCCCGACCAATCTCGTCACCGAGATGGACCGGGGCGCCGAGGCGATCATCCTCGACGCCATCCGCGCCCGGTTCCCGGGGCACGGCGTCCTCGCCGAGGAGAGCGGCGCGCGGAGCGGGACCGAGCCGCATCGCTGGATCGTGGATCCGCTCGACGGCACCACGAACTACGCGCACGGGCTGCCGATCTACTGCGTGTCGATCGCGCTCGAGCTGGACGGCGACCTGGCGGTGGGCGTCCTCTACGATCCCAGTCGCGACGAGTGCTTCGTGGCCGAGCGCGGCCGCGGGGCCACCCTGAACGGCGCGCCCCTGCGCGTCTCCGCGACGCCCACGCTCGGCCTAAGCTTGCTCGGCACGAGCTACCCGAACGACCTGCGGACCGCCCCGCGCAACAACCTCGCCGAGCACGCCGCCCTCATCCAGCGCTGCCGCAGCGTGCGCAGCCTGGGGTCCGCCGCGCTCGGACTCGCCGGCGTCGCGGCCGGCCGGCTCGACGGCTACTGGGAGCAGCGGCTGGGCGCCTGGGACATCGCGGCGGGCGCGCTGCTGATCCGGGAGGCGGGCGGCACCGTGACCGCGGTGACCGGGGCCCCGCTCGACCTGGCGGCGCCCACCATCGCGGCCTCGAACGGCCCCATCCATTCCGACCTGCTCCACGCCCTCAAGGAGGTCGCGGCCACGCAATGACCGAGGAGACGAAGGCCCCGCCGGTGCACGTGAGGACCATCCGCGTCGAGGTCGCGCGGGCGGGAGAGCACGAGCTCGAGATCACCGCGACCCTCGTCGACGAGCGGCCGCGCGACAACCCGCGCTGGTTCGGCGCCGAGCCGCCGCGCGTGATCCACGACATGCGGCTCGGCCTGCGGGTGCGCCATCCGGACCTGGTCATCACGGAAGCGCGCAGCGAGATGGCCTCGCATCCCTACACGATCTGCCCGGACGCCCTCCCGCCGCTCCAGCAGCTCGTCGGGCTCTCCATCTCGCGCGGCTTCACGCGGGAGGTGAACGAGCGCTTCGGCCGGCAGCGCGGCTGCGCCCACTTCACCGCGCTGATCCACGCGGTGGCGCCGGCGGTGCGCCAGGGGGCGGGCGTCGCCTTCACGGATCACGGGCGCCCCGCCGAGGTCGCCCCGTGGTTCGTGAACACCTGTCAGGCCTGGCGGGAGAACGGCCCGCTGCACCGGCTCATCCAGGCGGGCGACGAAGCGGGGCTGCGCGGGCTCTCCGCGTACCCGCGCGGGCCGGAGGGTCCCTAGAGGCCCGGCACCGGGTGGCGCCGCCCGCCCAGCACGAGGGCGGACCGGCCGCTCCCCTCGTCGGGCTGCACGTGGTGGAGGAGCTGGTAGGTCGCGGCGCGGCTCAGCCGCGCGTCGAAGCGGCCCTCTTTCACGCGGCAGCGCGGGATGCCCCGCTCGTCCACGCGGAGCGTGTCGAGCGCCACCGGCTCCTGGGTGAGGTCGTTGAGGGTGGCGGTGAGCCCGTCGCCGAGGGCCTCCACCCGCTCGACGACGAACGGCGTGTCCTCCACCTCCACCGGGACCCGCGCGGGCCCGATCTGGAGAAAATGGCCGCCCTCGTCGACCCGGAGGTTGTCGCGCAGGTTGGCGATGATGCCGGGGTGGGTGACCTCGGCATCGTCGTGGAACCAGACGCCGTCGCGATCGATCCGCAGCCGCGGCAGGGTCCAGGTCGAGGGATCGGGCGTGGGGCTCACGGGAAGGTCACCGCGCAGAAGGTCACCGCACCCTGCGGGTCCGGCCACTGGGTGTAGCGCAGCAGGCGGCCCCGCGCCTCCGGCAGGAGCCGCAGCAGCGTGTAGATCGGCGAGAGGCCGCAGATGCGGCGGGCGTCGTGATCAGCGGCGACCCCGGCGTAGAAGCCGCGCGCGTCGACCCCCACCACCGACTCCAGCATGGCGCGATCGTCCCGCTCGACCCGCGCCAGCGACGTGGCGGTATTGCGCTTGGGATCGCCGAACCGGGCCCCGACGTGGGCCAGGTCCACGCCCGCGACCAGGCACACCCGCCGCGAGGACGCCGCCATCGTCTCCCGCAACGCGTCCACGAAGCGGGGGACGCGCGGGTCCGCCTCGGGATCGCCGCCGCTCAACTGGGATTCGTGCAGATACGAGGCGAGCACGGGCAGGATGGCGAAGGGCCGGCGGCGGCCCACGATATGCTGGAGCATCACCGCCTGGAACTCGATCGAGTGCTCCGCGCGGTGCGCCGGCTCGGAGGCCAGCAGGTCCTGCCCGGCCCGCCGGCTGAGCGCGTCGTAGAACTCGCGGTCCACCGGGACGGGGCCGAGCGGGGTGTCGTAGGGCTTGAGCGTCACCGCGAACGGATCCGCCATGCCCGCGTGACAGGTGCCCAGCACCACGTAGAGGTCCGCGTCCGAGCGCTCGAGCACTTCCCGATACGCCCAGGCGTACGTCGAGCCGCCACGGTGGAAGTCGATATGCGGGGCGATTACAGCTCGAGTTTGGGGAGCCGCAGCCGAAGGCGAGATAGCTTTGGGAGCCGCAGCCGAAGGCGAGGCGACCGGATCAGTAAGGAAGTCCCGGTTGCCTGCCATATCCGGCCCGTCAGGGCCGGAAAAAAACCCGTCGATCTGCGCCCGAAGCGCCGCCGCCTCGTCGGCGTAAGCGCCACCGGCGTGGGCGGCGGGACGCACCGGGCTCTGCCGGAAGGCGTCCTCGAGCGCCCGGCGCCGCTCCCGGAAGCGGTCGCTGTCGAGGAACCCGGCAGCATCGAATCGCTCGACGACGTCGGCGATCTGCTTCGCCGTGGGAGCCTGGCCATGCCGGCGCCCGAGAATCCCCTGGATCTCCTCGACCGAATGCTCCCCGTCGAAGAGCGAAACCAGGTCCAGCAGGCCGGCCGGGAGCACCGCGATCTGATCGGTGAAGCCGGCGGGATCCCGGAGGGCGACGCATCGCTGCCCTTCGTGCTCGACGGGAAAGGCCTCGAGGGCCCGGAGCCGCGGGTTGCCGGCGGAGGTCACTCGACTTCGAGATAGTTCAGAGCCGACGCAACGTAGATCTTTGCCGCCTCGACAACTTCCTCCGCCCTGACGAACTCGTCGACCTGGTGCGGGATCAGCCGGTCCCCCGGACCGCAGGTGACGATCGGGATGCCCAGCTCCATCCGGAGGATCGTGCCGTCGGTCGAGCCCGGCACGCCGCCATACTTGGGAGCCCGGCGCGTCGCCTGCTTGACTCCCCGGACCATCGCCTCCACCAGGGCCTCGGAGCGGTCGACCTTGGTGGCCAGCCGGAAGGCGTTGACCGGCTCCCACTCCACCTTGATTCCGGGCTGGGCGGCGGCTGCGTCGCGGCAGATCGCCTCCAGCTCGGCGCGGATGCCGTCGGCCCCGATGCCCGGGGTCAGCCGGATGTCGAACGTGGTCTCGGCCAGCGCCGGGATGACGTTCGATTGCGGCACGCCGACTCCGGGCGGCGGCCCCTGGATGATGGTCGGGGTCACCGTCGGCGGCTTGAGATAGCGGCTCTTCTCGCAGGCCTTCCGCAGTCGTCGCTCGAGGCCGGGCGCCGCGGCCAGCAGCCGGCCAAGCCCGGTGATCGGATTCACGCCCGCCTGGGGCATGGCTCCGTGGGCCATCTTGCCCCGCACGCGGAAGCGCGCCCAGACCACGCCCCGTTGCTCGAGACAGAGCTCGTTCTCCTCCGGCTCGCAGATGATGGCGGCGTCCAGCTCGCGGCCCACCGCGGTGCCGCAGAGGTGGCGGACGCCGATCATGCCGTCCTCCTCGTCGACGAGCGCGCCGAGGACCAGCTTGCCCCGCAGCGCGACGCCCGCCCGCCTGAACGCGGCGGCGGCGACCATGGCGGCGGCCAGCCCGCTCTTCATGTCGGCGGTGCCGCGGCCGTAGATGCGACCGTCCACCATGTCGGCGCCGAAGGGCGGGTGCGACCACTCGGCCGGATCGCCCTCGGTCACCACGTCGGTGTGCCCCTCGAGCAGCAGGCTCCGGCATCCCGGGCGCTTCTCGCCGAGCCAGCCGATGACGTTGGGACGGCCGGGGGCGACCTGCTGCACCCCCACCTGGAAGCCCTCGCGACGGAGCCAGGCCTCGACGAAAGCGGCCACGCGGGCCTCGGTCGCTTCCGGGTCGCCGGGGCGGTAGACGCTCGGGATGCGGACGAGCGAGCGGGTCAGCTCCACGACCTCGTCCGCGTCGATCTTGCGGAGGACTTGCGACAGCGCGGTCACAGCAGAAGCGGGGCGCCTATTCCAGCGGGAACGAGAGGATGATCGCGTCGAGCCGGATCACGCGATGCTCTTCCCCGGCGATGTAGAAGTAGTGCCCTTCCACCTCTTCGGGGTTCTCCTCGAAGGCCACCACCGAGCGGACCGGCGGCATGTCCCGGAAGGCATTGGCCCCCTCGTCGAAACCGTCGCCGCGCCCCACCACCTCGCCGTAGCGGATCGGCGAGCCCTTCGGGCAGTGCACGCGCACGTCGGCGGGTGGCTCGGCCATGAGCCGCACGAGGAGGTTGATGCCGTACACCTGGAACTGGATATCAGACATTGATCCCTCTGATGGTGGATTTCTTCGATACTACCACAAGCGCTGGGTAGCAACCGGCCCGGGCGCAGGCTCGGCCAAGTGCCTGATCACGCCCCAATTCCGGGCAGTGCCCCCTGCTCACCGTCACGCTCGATCCCCTCCATCTTGCCCTCGAGCCGCCCCAGCCCGGAGGCCGCGTCGTCGTACTTGTTGCGGGCATTGGTCAGGTGCCGTCCGACCACGTCGAAGGACTCGCGGAACTTGTCCAGGTCCCCCCGCAGGCGGCCGAGCCGGGCCTGGATCTCCTGAGCGTCGCGCTCGATCCGGAGGCCCCGCAGCCCCATGACGATGACCCGCAGGTAGGCATAGAAGGTGTTGGGCGAGACCGGCACCACCCGGCGGCCCAGAGCGTAGGCGGCGGGCGGCTCCTCCTCGCTGTCCTCCTTCACGATGATCTCGTAGTAGATGTTCTCGGCCGGGATGTACATCAGCGCGAAGTCGAAGGTGCCCTCGTCGGGCAGGATGTACTTCTTGGCGATCTCGTCCACCCGATTCTTGACGTCTCGCAAAAACGCGCGGCGCAGGGCGGGCCGCCGCTCCTCGTCCGTCTCCTCCAGGATGCGGCGGAAGCCCTCGAGCGGGAACTTGGCGTCCACCGGCACGAGCCGCTCGCCGATGCGGATGGCCGCGTCCACGCGATCCCCGGTGGCGAACGCGTGCTGCAGTATGTACTGTTCCCGCGGCAGCATCTGGGCCAGCAGGTTCTCCAGCAGGGCTTCGCCGACCCCGCCCCGGATCTTCGGCGACTTGAGCAGCTGCTCGAGGCCCGCGATGTCGCGCCCCACGTCGAAGACGCGCTGGGTCACCTCGCCGAGCTTGCCGAGGCTGCCCTGCACCGCGCCCACCACCTGGCCCACGTGCTGGAGCTGCTGCTGCACGCCGCTGCCCACCTGCCCCATCTCCACCGTCATCCGGCTCGCGAACTGGTGCAGCTCCTCCTTCACGGTGGCCAGCGTCTCGCTCCGGGCCTGGTGGGCCTCGGTGCGCGCGGTCTGGATGTCGCGCTGCAGCAGCAGCAGGGCCTGGTCCGGCTGCTGACGGGCTGCCTCGAGTGCGCCGAGCCGCGCCACCGCTCGCCACAGGGCCAGCGCGGCGACCCCGACCAGCAGCGCCAGGACCGCGACGACGACCCACGGCCACGCCGCGGTCACGCGGGGCCCCCGCGCCGGCCCCGCCAGTGGCGGCACACCGGCCGGAGCCGGCAGGGCGCGCACACCGCCTCCACGCGCCGGTCGAGACACTGCCCCGACATCCGAGTGTGGCAGAGCGAGAAGTCGTACTTCACCGGGTCGGCCGGATCGAGCAGGCGGAGCCCGGCGGTGATCTCCTCGGCCATCTTCCAGTTCCGGCTGCGCCGGCGCGTGAGCCCGAGCGATCGCGCCATGTTCTCGATGTGCGTGTCCACCGGGATCAGGAGCGCGGCCGGGGGGATCTCCGTCCAGAGGCCGAAGTCCGGCGGCTCGCGGCGGACCATCCATCGGAGGAAAAGGTGCAGGCGCTTGCACGGCCCGCCGGTGGACGGCCGTGGGAACCAGTGCCGGAACCCGTACGAGAGTCGGTTGCGCGGGAACACCGCCGAGAGGTCCTGGGAGAGGAACTCGCCGACGAAGCGCTCGAGGGCCGGACCCACGTGCGGGTCCTCCGCGGAGAAGCCCGCGCGGAAGCAGGCGCCGAGCGAGCCGTGGCGGATCAGGACACGCTGGGTGGCCAGGCAGAAGGCGGCGAGATCGCGCGGGCGATTGAAGCGGTAACGGAAGCCCTCGAAGCGCGCCGCGTGCTTGGCCGGATCGAAGCCCAGGACGAAGCGGGCGGGCGCGTCGCCCATGCGGGCGAGAGCCCAGTCGATCCAGGGACCGAACAG
>WNFE01001959.1_pt1 | contig 29040 bp, 34 predicted proteins | sample 5400451 | NCBI WGS metagenome assembly WNFE01 (sample SAMN13153344, study PRJNA577476) | soil metagenome | isolation source: 200 cm saprolite under Douglas fir tree site 2 hole 2 | place: USA:California | collected 2015-04-18
GGGTGCATCCCGCTCAATTGAAAGATCGGGTGGCGTCTCCTGGAGGCACGACCATCGCCGGGCTTCATCAGCTCGAACAGGGGGGATTCCGTGCCGCGCTGATGGCGGCGGTCGAAGCGGCCACCACACGATCGAAGGAGTTGGGGCGCTGATGTTTGTCGCAGGCAATGCTCTTTCGGCGGTGGCGACCATCCTTGACTATGTGCTATGGCTCTATATGTGGGTGATCATTGCTCGTGCCTTGATCTCGTGGGTCAACCCTGATCCATGGAATCCAATCGTGCAATTTCTCAATCGTGCGACCGAACCCGTCTTGGCGCCGATTCGTCGATGGATCGGGTGGCGGATGGGGATGGATTTGTCGCCGATCATCGCGATACTGATCATTACCTTCCTGCAAATCGCGGTTGTGCAATCACTCAAGGAATTGGCCATGAGGATGAACTGAGATGACCATGGGGGATACCATGAGAATTACACCGCTCGATATCCAGCAAATGGTGTTCAAGGTCAGCTTTCGCGGGTACGACAAGGAAGAGGTCAACCGCTTCCTCGAAGAACTGGCACAGACGGTCGAAGCGTTGAATCGAGACCATGCGGTTCAACGAGAAAAGATCATATTTCTGGAACAGCAGCTCGCCGAGCTGAAGCGGACGGAAGCGACATTGTCGAACACCCTCCTATCTGCTCAATCGCTGGCAGAGGATGTGAAACAGAATGCTCACCGGGAGGCGGATCTCGTCATCAAGGAGGCGGAACTGAAGGCCGGCGAGTTGATCCGCCAGGCCAGGGTGGAGTTGACCGATACACAGCGCGACCTCTCATCGCTCCAGAAACAGCGACTGCTCATGATTGAACGGCTGCGCGCGTCGTTGCGGATGTTCGAACGTCTGTTTGAAGTGGAAGAACAGGAAGCACTCCATGACGCCGCGACAGCATCGGAGGAGAAGCTCGAAGGAGAATCGAGCAGGACATGATAATTCGTCCGAAGTCGCTGCATCTCGTCCACTCTGGCGTTCTATAGCTTACGTCGCGCGGTTCATACACCGCAGCATTTTTCCCCACCACTGACAGGTATCCCGCCTATGGCTACCAATCATGTCATTCAGGCGGCACTGCAATCGGCCGTTGATGATGGTGTATTTCCCGGTGCCCAGTTGGCGGTGCGTCTGCGTGGCGAGCTGCAATGTGTGGTCGTAGCCGGGCGATTGTCGTCAGAGCCTCCGGGCCTCCCCGTACAGCCCGCCACTATCTATGACCTCGCCTCTCTCACGAAACCTCTGGCAACAGTTACATCAGTTCTGCTTCTGATTCAGCGCGCCAAGGTTGCTCTTGTGGATCCCGTGCAAGCGGTATTAACCGAACTTGAAGGGGCGCCGATCGGTCAGGTAACGGTGCGAGAGCTCTTGACTCATCGTTCGGGCTTGCCCGGATGGCGACCGTTATACGAGCGCCTTGATGCAAGAGGTGCTGTTGCGGGGCTCTCTGGCGGGGATCAGACCGTCAAACAACATGTATTGCAAATGATTCGCGACGAACCGTTGATCTATGCATGCGGAGTGCGAAGTGTCTACAGCGACCTTGGATTCATCTTGCTAGGATTTCTGGTAGAGCGTCTCAGTGGAATGGCGTTGGATCTCTGGTGCGAAGACTCCATCGTCCGACCTCTACGGGCCGACCCGATGATGTTTTGTCCTACTGCCGGGCGAGCGCAACTCAATGTTGTACGGCCAATCGTTGATATATCACGCATAGCCCCGACCGAACAGGACGAGTGGCGCAATCGACTCTTACGTGGAGAGGTGCACGACGAGAATGCCGCAGCGATGGGTGGTGTCGCGGGCCATGCAGGGTTATTCGGAACTGCCGAATCGGTGCTTGCTGTCTCCGGAGCCTGGCTCCACGGCTATCATGGAAGAGAGTCGATTCTGGATGGGGAACTTGTCAGGCAGTTTACGACCCGCCAAGGATCTGCCGCTCAATCGAGTTGGGCGTTGGGATGGGATACTCCGTCGGCGCCGTCCTCATCGGGGTCCAGTTTTTCCGAGCGCTCGTTCGGGCATCTCGGCTACACCGGGACGTCGTTGTGGATTGATCCACTGTGCGAATTGGAGGTGGTGCTGTTATCCAACCGGGTACATCCGAGCCGGAGGAACGAGAAGATTAAGGTCTTCCGCCCGTGTATTCACGACCTGGTATATCGGGAGTTTGTGTCTGCGTGATTGTCGGGGCTACGCTAGGTCCTGGTAATCGAGCCAGGTTTCTTTTTCGGCGAGATACTTCGTGCCTTTGAAATTGGCGCGGGTTCTCAATTTGGTGAAGCCGAATCCCTGCATCGCTTCGATGAGTTCTTTTACCGCGGCGGTTATGGTAGGATGCGAGTGCCCTTCGACAGTTAGGGCTTCATACATAACCTTGGCGGCGTAGCCTGAGGGTGTTCGATTGACGAGGGCTGTACGATTGAAATACCGATCGCTCGGGTCGACTCCTTCAACCTGGTGCTTTTCAATCAGTCCTTCTTTTTTGAAAAGCAGCGGAAGAGAACTCATCACGACCTCCATGACACTCAAATGGAATGACCCCAGACCCCCAAGTATAGGGCGGGGCCCTGCCGACTGCAAGCCGTTGACAACCGCTTAACGCCCCCCTATCATTTTTCCCCGCTGCGGTAAGCCGCCGTGTTCCGGAAGATATGAATATCCCCAACAGCTTGACCATCCTCCGTATTCTCCTGATTCCCTGCTACATAGGGTTACTTGTCTATGGCAGATTTGGCCAAGCGCTTATCGTTCTTATCGTGGCCGGACTCACTGATGCGCTCGATGGAGCGATCGCCCGTGTGAAGAATCAGTATACTCGGCTCGGAGCCGTGCTGGACCCTCTGGCCGATAAGCTGCTGCTCACCTCCGGGTTCATCACGCTTTCGATGATTCATTTGATTCCGTTGTGGGTCACCATCATCGTGGTCAGCCGAGACTTGATACTGATGCTGGGAACGGCGGTGGCGCACTTCACAGATTCTCGCGTGGACATTACTCCCACCTTCTTGGGCAAGGGCACCACCTTTCTCCAGCTGTCCTATGTCGTTTTGGTGATATTCCTGAGTTCCCGTCACATCGATCTCACCGTCATGCTGCCTCTCTTGTTCGGCATGGTCTCCTTCACGCTATTGTCCGGGTTGCATTATCTCTACCGAGGCTATCGGCACACAAGTGCGCTCAGCAGCTAAGGCTCTGTATTGCTTGAGGCTGCGCGCCTCGTCACCTGCGCAGAGATTGTGCATTTGTTTGACAGGTCTGTGGGTGGCCAGTAGACTCGCCTGGTAGGTATTCCCCGCAGTCTATAACCGGCCAGGCCGATGGCCACATCGAAGGGTGAGTGTTGCGTATGGCTACCTTTGCATATGTCGGACGAACCAGATCGGGTGCCGTCAAGAAGGGAGAACTGAGCGCAAAAACCCGAGATGAGGCGGTGGATCAACTCCGCAAGCAAAGCGTCGTCGTCACCAGCCTTGAAGAAAAGAAGAGTGGCGCGGGCGGATTCAAAATTAGTTTTGGGTCTGGTCTTACCGATAAAGACCTGGTTGTATTTACGCGACAATTCGGCACGATGATCAATGCGGGTCTGCCCTTGGTGCAGTGTCTCGAAATCCTCTCGACCCAGTCCGAGAATAAAGTGCTGCGAGAGACGATTGGAGAAGTGAAGACTCAGGTGGAGGCAGGTTCGACCTTTTCGGACGCCTTACGCCGCCATCCTAAGGTCTTCGACGATCTTTACGTCAACTTGGTGCATGCGGGCGAGGTGGGCGGCCTGCTCGATACGATCTTGACGCGTCTCGCAAAATACATTGAAAAAGCGATGAAGCTCAAAGGGCAGATCAAGTCTGCCATGGTCTATCCTTCCACAATCATGGGAGTTGCCGTTGTTGTTATCATTATTCTCATGCTGTTTGTCATTCCAATCTTTGCAAAGATGTTTCTTGAACTGTCAGGCGGGAAAGTGGCGTTGCCCGGCCCTACGCAACTGGTTATCGACATCAGTAACTTCTTTATTGCGTACTGGTATGTCATTTTTGGGGCTATTGTGGGGATCCTTGTTGGTATTAAAAAATACTATGGGACCGTTAAAGGTCGGATGGTCATTGATAAGTTGCTTCTCAAGTTACCAGTGGTTGGAGACTTAATCAGAAAAGCCTCGGTTGCCAAGTTTACCCGTACACTCGGGACGTTGCTCTCTAGCGGGGTCCCATTACTCGATGGAATGTCCATCTGTGCAAAGACCTCGGGTAATAAGGTTATTGAAGAAACGTTGATCAACGCTCGCGTCAGTATCAGTGGCGGAAAGACCATCGCCGATCCCTTGGCAGCAAGCGGGGTGTTTCCGAAGATGGTTACGCATATGATCGCCGTCGGTGAGTCAACTGGTGCGCTGGACGCGATGTTGGGAAAAATTGCAGACTTTTACGAAGACGAAGTTGATCAGGCAGTTGCCTCGTTGACGGCACTACTTGAGCCAATGATGATGGTGTTCCTGGGGATTGTGATTGGGTTTATCGTGATTGCGATGTACCTCCCGATCTTCAAAATGGCGTCTGCAATCGGATAGAGCCGGCGTCTCGTCCTTTCCTCTCACGGAGTTTGGGCCTAGTACCCAGCATGAAGGCTCTAAGCCTTTCTGGCGAAACCACTCGGCGCTCCGTCAAATGTGCGATGACACGGTTCCTGGCCCCATATCCGAGGAGAATGAACGAGGCACATCTCTCTTCATGCCCCGCCGATCTCCTTCTCGCCCGGTGGTCTTCCACTCATGAATGATTTGCGCACAAGACTGTATTGGATCATGGGGCTTCGGATGGCCTTCGTGACCCTGATGCTCGGCCTGTCTCTCGTTTTTCAAGTCGGGAAGGGCGGGCAGGTCGAAACGTTCTACACCCTGATTATTGTCACCTACATCCTGACGATCCCTTCCGCCATTCTGCTCCGTGCGCTTACCTCACCGGCAGCTCTCACGATACTTTTTTGGACTCAGGTGGGGATCGACTTCCTCCTTGAAACGGTGTTGGTTATTAGGACAGGGGGGATCGAGAGTCCCTTCGCGGTGCTGTATGTCATGACAGTGGCGGTCGCCAGTCTCGTTCCCCGTCGGCGAGTGGGGCTTCTTACCGCCTGTTTCTGCATTATTTTGTTTGGGCTCTTAACGAACATTCAACTGTATGGTCTTGTTGAGGGGTGGGGGTGGATGCCGCCGAGTCGGCTGACTATGCCTGAAACATTTCAAACATTCGGCGTCTATGCACTCTCCCTTCTTGTCGTCGGGATTCTTGGCGGAACCTTAGCAGATCAACTTCAACAGGCGGACCAATCGTTACGTGAGAAGGAACAGGGACTAACTCGCCTCCAAGTCTTTCACGAGAATATCGTCCACAGCATCAGCAGCGGTGTGTTTACGGCAGATGCCACTGGGTGCATCACCTCGTTCAACCCAGCGGCACAGGAAGCGACTGGGTATACGATCACTCACGTTGCCGGGCGTCCCTGGCGCGAGGTCTTCAACTGGCATCCTAGCCAACAATCAGACGAACAACTCAGTGGTGTCGTGTCGACGACAAAGCGATTCGAAGTGGAATGTAAGCGTGCTGACGGCAATCGCCTGATCCTCGGTATGACCCTTTCCCCATTGCACGAGCAGGGGAGGCAGATAGGCTTGGTTGGTGTGTTTAAAGATCTGACACAGATTCGGGATCTCGAAGAGGAAATGCGGCGCAAGGATTGGCTGGCGAGTTTGGGTGAGATGTCTGCCGGGATGGCCCATGAGATTCGGAATCCGCTTGGCGCGTTGGCCGGCGCGATGCAAATGCTTCGAAAAGATGCCATGGAAGACGAAACGAATCGCCGGTTGATGGACATTGCGATTCGGGAGGCCACCCGGCTCGACAACATCATTACCGAATTCCTCCAGTATGCACGTCCGCCGGCGCTCAATCTCGCAGAGCGTGATCTCAACAAAGTACTTGCTGAGACGCTCGATCTCGTTCAACATGAAGCGCGAACACGTTCCAAGATCAAGATCGTCACGTCCCTGGCAACCGGGGCGCTCACGGCCCTGGTCGATCAAGATCAGCTCCGCCAAGTCTTCTGGAATATGGCGACGAATGCGTTTGAAGCAATGCCGGAGGGAGGACAGTTGACGATTTCGACGAGCTGCCGCCACGTTGATGCCGGCGGCCGCAAGGGCGACGTCATCGAAATTGCGTTTCAAGACACTGGGGAAGGTGTTCCAAAACAGAACCTCGACAAGATCTTTCTTCCGTTTTTCACGACGAAGAAAGAAGGGTCAGGGCTGGGTCTCGCAGCTGTGCATCGCATCGTCGATCTGCACGGGGGGTGGATTAAGGTCGAAAGTCAGGAGCGTCAAGGCTCACGGTTTGTCGTATGTATGCCGCGTTCTGGGGATGCCGGGGTGCGGTTGTGGCATGAGGGACGGACGCCGTGGAAAAGATCCTAGTTGTTGATGACGAGCGGGGGCTGCGCGAAGTTCTGAGCATCATGCTCAAACGCGCGGGCTATGTCGTGACTGAAGCGTCGGATGGCGAAGAGGCCATCGGTCATATAAGCAAGGAAATCTTCGATCTCGTCATAACCGACCTCCGCATGCCGAAAGCCGATGGCATGGCGGTCCTGAAGGCGGTGAAGTCTTCTTCTCCTGAAACCGTGGTCCTCGTCATTACGGCGTTTGCGACCGCGGACTCGGCGGTCGATGCGATGAAACAGGGCGCGTACGACTACCTGACCAAGCCGTTCCAGGTCGATGAAGTGCAGTTTATCATCCGCAACGCCCTGGAGAAGCGGCGTCTCTCGACGGAAAATATTCTATTAAAGCGCGAGATGGCGAGCCAGTCGTCGTTTGCACAGATCGTCGGCCAGAGCGAGAACATGCAGAAGGTGTTCGACGTGGTGCGCAAAGTCGCGGACGCCAAGAGCAATGTGCTGATTTGTGGAGAAAGCGGAACGGGAAAAGAGTTGGTGGCGCGCGCGATTCACTATAACAGTGCCCGGAGTCCGATGCCCTTTGTGGCGGTGAGTTGCAGTGCAGTGCCGGAGACGTTGCTCGAAAGCGAACTCTTCGGGCACATGAAGGGGTCTTTTACCGGCGCCATGGCCAATAAGGCGGGGTTGTTTGAAGTCGCCAATGGCGGCACGATCTTTTTGGATGAAATCGGCGATACGACCCCAACAATTCAAGTCAAGCTGCTGCGCGTCATTCAGGAACGAGAGTTCCGGCGTGTGGGCGGCAACCAGGATGTAAAGGTCGATGTGCGCATTGTGGCCGCGACCAATAAGGATCTTGAAAAAGCCGTAGCCGACGGCTCATTTCGCGAAGATTTGTACTACCGCTTGGACGTGATCCCGATTCGGCTTCCCCCGTTGCGGCTTCGAACGGGAGACATCCCGCTTCTCGTGAAACATTTCCTCGAGAAGTTTTCACAGGAAAGTGGCAAGCCGGCTCCCGTCTTGACATCGGAGGCGATGCACGTGTTGTTGGGCCATGAGTGGCGCGGCAACGTGCGCGAGCTTGAAAACTTGATTGAGCGGGTTGTCACCTTTTCCGTCGGTGCGCCTGTCTCGGATGAGGATATTCGTGGCTGGCTTCATCGAGTCGTGACCCCTCAGCAGCAGGGGGTGCCCACCGATTTACCTGAAGACGGGTTGGATTTGGAAGGGCTTATCAACGGCATTGAAAAAGACCTGCTCTTGAAGGCGCTCGAACGGGCCATGTGGGTGAAGAAAAAAGCCGCACGGCTCCTGAGACTCAACACGCGATCCTTTCGCTATCGACTAGAGAAGTATGCCATCAAGGGAGGCCGTGATTAACCCGCAGCCGAGTCCATCCGAGATCACCGTCTTCGCTCCTGCCAAAATCAACGTGATCCTGCGTATCCTCGGCCGCCGGCCCGACGGGTTCCACAATCTCTGGTCGATCATGCAGACGGTTGCCCTCGAGGACGAGGTGCAGATCAGGTTGCGTGCTGACCGACAGGATATTCAGCTGAGGTGTGATGCGACGCAGCTGGCTGCAGACCAGAGTAACCTCGTCTATCGCGCAGCTACCGTAGTGTTGGCCCGAGCCCAGCAATCGATCGGGCTCGACATTGAGCTGCGTAAGCGCATTCCCATGGGAGCCGGCCTCGGTGGCGGGAGCAGCGATGCCGCAGCCACCATTATAGGGTTGAACCACCTCCTGCAGCTGGAGTGGTCTCCGACGCAGATGGCTGATGTCGGGCAATTGTTAGGTAGCGATGTGCCATTTTTTCTCTTTGCCCCCTCAGCGTTTGTGGCGGGTCGGGGAGAAACAGTTCGGCCGGTCGTCGTTGAAGGGGTGCGATGGGTCGTGCTCGTGAACCCGGGGTTTGGGGTCAATACTAAGTGGGCGTATCAAGAATTGGCTGCCACCAGAACCGCTGTGACGCCGCTGTCGTTGGTCCAGCGAGAACTCAACCGGCAATCGCGGGTGAGCTGGGCCCAATTGATTGCCGCGGCAGAGAATGATTTCGAGGCGCCAGTCTTCGCCGCACATGGGAAGCTTCGGAAGATTAAACGGATCTTACAGGCCTGCGGAGCCGAGATCACGCTGCTGTCCGGAAGCGGGGCGACGGTGTTCGGGGTGTTCGCAGACGAGGCGCGCGCGCGCCTGGCCCAGGCCCAGTTCGTAAATGAGAATTTGATGAACGTTTTTCTCGCTCCAACCTGTTCAAGCCCGCTCGGCTGGCGGTACGGACTACCACGATAAGCCGTAGCTCGGTTGACAACTCCCCGTGCATTCCGCTAGAGTTTGGCTCCCTAGTTGGCTTCCTCAACAGCGCGCAGCGAACGAGGTAGGCGGATTACGATCACGCTCACCGACGCCCGCCGTCGAGACGAACCATATAATAAGAAATCAGAACGTGACGCAGTCGCATTCACGGACCCTCTGAGGAGTCGATGAGCAGAGAGCTAAAGATATTCTCTGGCAACGCGAATCCAGCACTGGCCCATGAGATTTGTGCCTACCTTGGGACCAAGCTCGGCGCGGCCACGGTGTCGTCATTCAGTGACGGCGAAATTCGCGTCAAGATTGAGGAGAACGTTCGTGGCGGCGATGTGTTCGTCGTGCAGTCGAGTTGCCAGCCCGTCAACGACTCCCTTATGGAGTTGCTGATTATTATTGATGCGCTCAAACGATCCTCCGCAAATCGCATCACCGCGGTCATCCCGTATTTCGGCTATGCTCGCCAGGATCGCAAAGATCAGCCACGCGTGCCGATTTCAGCGAAGCTCGTGGCCGATCTCATCAGCACCGCCGGCACAGACCGGGTCCTAACGATGGATCTCCATGCGGGGCAGATCCAGGGATTCTTCAATGTGCCGGTGGACCATCTCTATGCACTACCCGTATTGTTGGATTACATTACGAAGAAGAAGGTGAGCGACCTGGTGGTCGTCTCGCCAGACGCCGGTGGAGTGGAACGGGCCCGCGCCTTTGCGAAGCGGCTCGAAGCGAACTTGGCGATTATCGACAAGCGACGTGAAGGACCGAATCAGACGCAGATCATGAACATCATCGGCGACGTCGCGGGTAAGAGTGCGCTGTTACTGGACGATATGATCGACACGGCCGGCACCATTGTGAAGGGGGCGCAGGCCTGTATGGATCATGGGGCTCGGGAAGTGTGGACCGCCTGTACCCACGCGGTGCTCACCGGGCCGGCGTTGGATCGGATTCAGCAATCCTGCTTGAAGCAAGTGATCGTGACCAATTCGATTCCGTTACGGGGCAAAGAGCAGTTCTGCCCGAAGTTACATCAATTATCGGTCGCCCCACTGTTAGGTGAGGCGATTCGGCGAATCCATGAAGATGAGTCGGTGAGTTCATTGTTTGCATAACTCGAGACCGATGCATCGAGAGACCAGCGAGAAGGGGACAGGGGCCTATCATGAAATTCGATCTAGCGGCCACAGTGAGAGAAAAAGCGGGAAAGAGTGCGGCGCGTAAACTCCGGCGGGAGGGCAAGGTCCCGGGCGTGTTGTATGGGCAGGGCGAATGCCTGCTCTTGACGATTGAACCCGATAGCCTGGTTAAGATTTTGAAAGCACAGGCAGGGGGGGCCGCGCTCGTGTCGCTCACGCTAGCTGGTGCAAAGTCGAAACCGAACCGGACTGCACTTTTGCGCGATTTCCAGGTCGATCCGGTCGAAGGGAATGTACTGCATGCGGATTTGTTTGAAATCTCGATGAACAAGCCGATTCGCGTGAAGGTGCCCCTGCATTTGACCGGCGGGATGCCTGCCGGCGTCAAAGAAGGCGGCATCCTCCACCACAATATGCGCGAGTTGTATATTGAGTGTCTGCCAGGTGATTTGCCGGACTTCATCGAAGTCGATGCCTCGGGGCTCGCCATTGCGCAAGGCCTCCATCTGAAGGACGTGGCTGCTCGCGAAGGGGTCCGCTATCTCGATGATCCTGAGCAGATGGTCGTGAGTGTGGCGGCGCCGATGACGGAAGCCAAGCTCGAATCGCTCCTCGCGAGCAGTGCAGTTGGGCCGGAGGGTGCGAAAGAGCCTGAGGTGGTCACGAAGGGCAAAGTGGCGGGTGAAGCCCCTGAGGGTGGCGAAGCGGCGAAAGCCGGTGCGGCTGCTGTTGTTCCTGCTGCTGCTGATGCGAAAGGCGGCGAGAAGAAAGGCGCTGTAGCGCCAAAAGCTGAGAAGAAAGAAACCGAAAAGAAGAAGTAACGTTGCGCCTCATCGTTGGGCTGGGCAACCCGGGCGCTGCCTATGCCCGAACCCGCCACAATGTCGGCATGTGGGTCATCGAGCGGGCCGCGGCTCGGTGGTCCATCCGTCTCGCCAAGCGCGGCATGGCTCATCGTGGATCGGGACGGCTTGGGTCGGAACTCCTCGAACTCGCCGGCACCCTCGACTGGATGAACATCACTGGTCCTCCACTCAAAGGCCTCGTGCGTGAGTTTTCGCTGACCGCCGACGACCTGATTCTCGTCCATGACGATCTTGATCTTGATCTGGGTCGTCTCCGGATCAAACAAGCCGGAGGGCATGGGGGACATAACGGGATCAAGTCGGTCATTGACACAATCGGGACACCCCAGTTTGTGCGGGTCAAGATCGGAATCGGCCGACCGGCACCAAGTCAGGATTCGGCGGACTATGTGTTGCAGGCGTTCACGAGAGAAGAGATCGAGGTGTTGAATCCCTGTCTCGATCGTGCCGTCGATGCGGTGGAATGTCTGATCCACCGGGGGACAGCTGTGGCGATGAATCAGTTTAATGTGCGTGAACCTGAAAACGGCAACGATGAGCAATGAACGAGAAACGCTGAATCTGCGGAAATTGTCGTGGATCAGCATGGATCTTTGTTCAGCCATCATCGTTCAAGGTTGTAGGTAAGACATGGGGCTCTGTTGCGGCATGATCGGACTCCCGAACGTGGGGAAGACCACCGTCTTCAATGCGCTCGTCGGCGCGGGGGCGGTGGTGGCGAATTACCCGTTCTCGACGGTCGAAACGAATGTCGGGATCGCACAAGTGCCCGACCCGCGGGTGGATCGGCTCGTCGAGATTTTCAAGTCCAAGAAAAAGACACCCAGCACATTGGAAGTCCGTGACATCGCGGGCCTGGTCGAGGGAGCCAGCACGGGAGAAGGGCTGGGCAATCAGTTCCTCGGACAGATCAGGGAAGTCGACGTGCTGATGCACGTGGTGCGCTGTTTCCAAGGCGGGGATGTCGTTCATGTGAGCGGTAGCGTCAATCCGATTCGCGACATCGGCACCATCGAAACCGAACTCATGCTCGCCGATCTGGAGACGCTGGACCGCCGCAAGCAAAGGACCGAAAAGAAAGTCCGCGCCGGGGATAAGAAAGCGGCGTTTGAGTTGGCCTTTGTACAGAAGCTGATGGATCTCCTCGACAAGGGCGAATGGCTGGGCAATTTGCCGTATACACCGGAGGAACGGGTGATTCTGGACGAGTGTCAGTTGCTCGCCGCCAAGCCTGTGCTCTTCGTCGCCAATGTGTCGGAAGGGGCCAATGCGGATGAGGCGATGGTCAAGACGGTGCGAGAGTTTGCCGAGAAGCGCGGTGCGTGGGTTGTCACGATCTGCGGCCAGCTCGAAGCGGAGTTGTCCACACTTCCGGACAGTGAGCGAGCCGATTATCTTAAAGAAATGGGGCTGGCGGAGTCGGGCCTTGTTCGCCTCACGCGCGAGGCCTATGCACTTTTGAACCTCATCACGTTTTTTACCGCCGGCGAGACGGAGTCGCGAGCCTGGCCGCTGCGGAAAGGGCTTACGGCCCCACAGGCGGCTGGGAAAATTCATTCCGATATGGAACGAGGCTTCATCCGCGCCGAGGTGTATACCTATGACGATCTAATGGCCTGCGGGTCAGAGGCGAAGGTGAAAGAGAAGGGACTGTTTCGGCTCGAAGGCAAAGACTACGTCATTAAAGAAGCGGACATTGTGTATTTCCGGTTCAATGTGTAGCGTGAGATTGCGGGTCCTGTCGCCGAGCAGCCCAACCGTGCTCGCACCCCGCCCGATGTAGGAGGGAAAGGGTAGCCCGTTAGTCTCCTTTGCTCGCGCAACGCGCGGCCTCCGAAGGCCCTCGTTGGACGCGCGCAGTTGGAGACCAATCGGGCCACCCTTTAATAGAAGATGATAGCTAAGGCGGACGGGCACCCGGCTCGGCGCCACCTTCGACGGATTACGATTGAGGCTCCAACATGGCATTAATCACTGGCAAAACCGTCTACGTCTTGGGGGCTGGCGCTTCTCAACACACAGGCGCACCTTTGCTGCGCGATTTTTTAGTGACGGCGCGAGTCTTGTTGGAAGGGAAGCTCGATCTCAAACATAAAGAGTCTTTCAAGAAGATATTTGAATGGATCGATACCCTGCGTGGCTCCTCCTACTATGTGGAGTTTGATTTAGATAATCTTGAACAGGTGTTTTCGATAGCTGAGATGTTGAAACAGCTAGGAGATGAAAAGGGTGAAGAATTATCGCGCGCGCTCACGCGTCTTGTCATGGAAACCTTGGATAGAACCTGTAAGCTTAAATGGGGTGGGAATGTTTTTGAGCCAGATAAGACTCTTCATTTATTCGCTAACACATTAGATGAGCTAAACAAAGAAAGAAAAAACGAAATCGGAGAACAGCACGGGGGTTTCTGCAGAGATTTGATTATCACGTTCAACTACGATGTTATGTTGGATTATGCGATGTATCAACTCAGCATGGCTCCAGAGTATTGCCTGTTCAATCCTCCGTTCCTCGGTGACAGGTATCGGCTTCTGAAACTGCACGGATCAATCAATTGGGGGGCTGTGCCAAAATTGTAATAAGCCTGGGAGTAACGCTGTTTCTTTACAAGAAGTACGCCCAACACCACTTGCTCCGGGCAAGATGGTAGCTCCTATGACACCTTCCGGGGCACATTTCGAAATGCGGATGATGACGGAAGTCCTTCCAAGCATTCCATGCAATTCTTGCAAGAAATGCGATGTATTGGAGCCATTTGTAATTCCGCCGACGTGGTCTAAGGCTGTTGGCAATACGCCTCTGAAAGGAATCTGGGCCCAAGCGGTTAAGGAAATAGAAACAGCATTTCAAATTGTTGTCATAGGGTATTCCATGCCCCAAACCGATACATTTTTCCAATATCTGATGACGTTGGGTTTGGCAAAGAACTCGAAACTCAACCGCGTTGTTGTCGCTGATAGAGATAAATCTGATGCTCTTCGAGAAAGATATGAGAAGGTCTTTGCGAGAAATCTTATTGATCGTGGGCGGTTAAAGTTTTTCTCTGGTTGCACCTTTGAGTACTTCATCCAAAACCATATGCGATATGTAGGAGGCAAAGCCGAGTGGTTCTATTCATAGTTTGCACTGGAGAGGCGGATGTGTAGCCTGCGATTCTCAGGCGTTTGTGTTCCTGTCGTTTGACAGTTTGTTGACCCTTATGCTACCGTCCACCGTTCTTTGAGCCTCATATAGAGGCGCCTACACCTCGCTCCCAACCTTGATTGGGGGCCTTTGTCCAGGAGGATTGCTGCATGGAGCTCTACGAGTCTCTGTTCATTATTCGTGCGTCTGTCTCCGACCAGAAGACCGGCGCGCAGTTCATCAAATCAGAAAACTGGGGTAAGAAGAAGCTCGCCTACGAGGTGAAGCGGGAGCGCAAGGGCACGTACGTCTACTTCTACTTTAGGGCGCCCAACATCACGGTTGGTGAATTGGAGCGGTCCTATCGGTTGGAAGATTCCATCATCAAGTTTTTGACCGTCCACCTCAAAAAAGAACTGGTGCCGCCACGGCCGCTTGAGACGTCATCGGAGGAGTTTGCCGGTGGCAGGATTTAATAAAGTCATTCTCATCGGGAATCTCACGCGGAATCCTGAGCTGCGATACACGCCGAACGGGACACCGGTGGCCAGTTTGGGCCTCGCGGTCAGCCGGCGGTACAAGCAGGGCGATGAATTAAAAGAGGAAGTCTGTTTTGTCGACATTGTCGTCTTCGGCAAGCAAGCGGAACATTGCGGACAGTATCTTAGCAAGGGGAGTGGGATCATCGTCGATGGGCGGCTGCAGCAGCGCCGGTGGGAAACGGAGGACGGGCAGAAGCGCAGCAAGCACGAGGTGGTGGCCCAAACGGTGACATTCATGCCGAAACGCCAGGATAGCGGTGGTGGTGGCGGGACTGAGGCGCCGGCGCATGAGGATGTCGCGTATGAACCCGACGAGCACGGTTAACAGGATGCGGAAAAACTATTGTGGCACGCGAGAACTTCGACGGTCCGCACATGTGGCACAACGGGAGAACATCTTGCAGGATGTTCAAAAAGGCCGTCCAGCAAGGTCGCCGCGAGCAAAGAGGCGAGGCGTACGCTTCGGTAGGTTGAGCCTCTGAACGAAGCGAGAACGCTGCATAGGAAAAGGCGCGTCCCTGGGTAAAGAGGCTGTCTTGACAGAGTCAGGGCGGGCCGGTGAAGTAGCCGCCGGGGTCGGGCGGGTGAAAAGAGCGACTTTTTCAGCATCCTGCTAACAGAGAGGGAGACGGTTATGGAGCGTGAACAAGGCGGAGACCGAGACGGCGGGGGTGGTGGACGGTTTTTCCAACGCCGCCGGCCTTGTCGATTTTGTATCGATAAAGGGTCGATCGATTTCAAAGATGTCGGGCTGCTGAGAAACTTTCTGACGGAGCGGGGTCGGATTGTCCCGCGGCGTATCTCCGGCAATTGCATGAGGCACCAGCGCGAATTGACGGCCGCCGTCAAGCGGGCTCGGCACATCGCTCTCATCAGTTTTGCGGAAGAGCGATAACCGGTCACGTTGGGGACGGGAATGCAGGTAGGTGCTGCGATGGAACTGCTCAGGCCGTTGCTGGCTGACATTACTGCCGATGGACTTTCACTGGTCGGCGAGGTCACGGCTGAAGAACTCGGCCTCACCGAGGATGATGCCGTGGTTCTGGGTCCGCTGGCTGTGAGTCTGGACCTGACCAACGTCGAAGGACTGGTCGCCGTCACCGGTGTGTTGGAAGGCACGCTCGCCCGCGAATGTGTGCGGTGCTTGAAGGAGTATGAGGATCCGCTGGCTTTTTCTCTGCGGGCGGCCTTTATCCCGGAGCCCAAGTCGGCGCCTCGTCATCCGAAGCGAGACGATCCCCGAAAGGCGCGTGCGAAGGTCGTGGAGGTCGAACCAGAAGAGGAGCCGGACGATCAGTATCAATATCAGGGCAACCAGTTGGAACTGGCTCCGATGTTGCGTGAACACGTGATCCTGTCCGCGCCGATGCAGCCTCTCTGCGGCGACGACTGCTTGGGGCTCTGCCCGCAATGTGGGAAAAATTTGAATGAGGGGTCCTGTCTGTGTGCCCCAGAACCACCAATCCCGACATTTCGGGTGCTCCAAGGTATGAAACGCAAGAACGGCGGACCGTCAGTATCCTAGCGTGACCGCCTGCTATCGAGAGTGAGAAGGAGTTGCCATGCCAAATCCGAAACATAAACATTCACGGGAACGACGCGACAAGCGGCGCACACAAAAATTGCGCATCACACCGCCGGGTATGTCCGTCTGTCCGCAGTGCCACGAGATCAAGCTGCCGCATTACACCTGCTTGAATTGCGGAACGTATAAGGGCAAGGCGGTCATCCAGGTCGAAGAGTCCTAGCAGGTTTGTGACGGGTCCGTTGAGCAGTCCTGCAGGGCTCATGGCCAATGGATCACGACGGGATGACACCTGTTTGACTGTTGCGTCGATCATTCCACTCCTCTAAACTCCTGCCGCATGTAGCGTAGTGACGGCTGCTCTTCTTTCAGGACTACATGACACATCATCATTCGATGAGTACTCAGCCGCTATGAAGATTGCGCTTGATGCCATGGGCTGTGACCATGGACCAGCCTCGGCCATTGAGGGGGCTCTTCAAGCCGCCCAGGAATGTGACGTCGAGGTGCTGTTGGTCGGTGACGAAGCCATTCTCGCCGCCGAATGTCGCCGTCTGGGATGCACGGACTCTCGCCTGTCTATTCGGCATGCCTCGCAGGTCGTCGAGATGCACGAGTCGCCGGCGACCGTAGCCCGCAAGAAGCGGGATTCCTCTATCTGGGTTGCCACTGAGTTAGTCAAGAGTGGCGAAGCGAGTGCCGTGGTCAGTCCCGGGAACACCGGCGCCAGCATGGTGGCGTCATTCTTTGTGCTCGGGCTGACGAAGGGTGTCGAGCGTCCGGCGATCGCGACAAGCCTGCCCACTCTGACCGGTACGGCGATCATGTTGGATGTGGGAGCTAATGTGGACTGTACGGCTCAGCATCTGGCCCAATTCGCCATCATGGGGAATGAGTATGGCAAATATCTCTTTGGGAAGCCCAACCCACGTGTCGGGCTGTTGAGTATCGGGGAAGAAGACAGCAAAGGGAATGAGGTTACGAAAGAGGCATTCAAGCTCCTCAAGGCCAGCCCGCTCAACTTCATCGGCAATATCGAGGGCCGCGAGGTGTACAGCGGGAGCGCTGATGTGGTGGTGTGCGATGGCTTCATCGGGAACGTCGCGCTGAAGATCTCCGAGGGAGTGGCCGATACGATCAAGAAATTGTTGCTCAAGGAAATCTCAGGATCCTTCTTCGGCCGCTTGGCCTATCCGCTCATTGCCAAGCCACTGCGTAACTTAAAGAAGAGAATCGATTATGCAGAATTCGGCGGGGCGCCACTCCTGGGGGTCAACGGCATCACCATGATCTGTCATGGCCGTTCGTCTGCCAAGGCGATCAAGAATGCGATACGTCGGGCGAAGGGATTGGCAGAGAGTCGTGTCGATGAGCTGATTCAGCGCGATATTCAAGAGAGTTTCCCGCAAGCCAAACCCACCGAGGATTTGCCGGCATGAGGGCCCGCATTGCAGGGACTGGATCGTATGTACCGGCCAAGGTGCTGACCAATGCCGATCTCGAACGGTTGGTGGCCACTTCGGATGGATGGATTGTCGAACGGACCGGTATCCGCGAACGACATGTGGCCGGTCCCGGTGAAGCCTGTTCTGATCTGGCGGTGAAGGCGGCGGAGCGGGCCCTGAGGGCCGCAGGGGTGAGTGCGGCCGATCTTGACATGATTCTGTTGGCCACCTGCACCGGTGATTATCCGATTCCTGCCACCGCCTGTCTGATTCAACATCAGCTGAGGGCGACGCGTGCAGCGGCTTGTGATTTGTCGGCCGCCTGTTGCGGGTTCGTCTACGCGTTATCGGTGGCGGATGCCTATGTGAGAACCGGCATGCGCCATGTGTTGATCGTCGGGTCGGAAGTGATGTCGGCGATTACCGACTGGACCGATCGCAACACCTGTATTCTGTTCGGCGATGGGGCAGGAGCGGCAGTGATCAGCGCCAGTGAGAACGACCGCGGCATCCTGTCTACGCATCTTCGTTCCGATGGCGCCCTCTGCGATTTGATTGCGGTGCCAGGGGGGGGGTCACGTCTGCCGCCCTCTGAAAAGGTCGTGGTCGAACGGATGCAGTACATCAAGATGAAGGGGAACGAGACCTTTAAGGTGGCGGTTCGGACTTTGGAAGAAGTCGCGCGGGAAACCTTGGCTGCGAGTCATCTCCGTGTTGAGGATCTCGACTTCTATGTGCCGCACCAAGCGAATGGACGCATTCTTAAGGCGGTGGCCGAGCGTCTCGGGCTCCCGCCGGAGAAAGTGATGCTGAATCTTGATCGGTATGGGAATACGTCAGCAGCCTCAATTCCCATTGCCTTGGATGAAGCCGTGCGCCAGGGGCGAATGAAAGAAGGGGGCTTGGTGATGTTAGGGGCCTTCGGCGCCGGATTGACTTGGGCGTCCGCTCTCATTCGATGGTGATGCGACGGATTGAAGCAGGCCTCTAGCCCCGTGCCACTCAGCTTTCCGCCGAACAACTTTTCCCGTTGACATTCAAAGGAAATTCGACGATATCTAACCCACGGGGACGGTGCGGTGCGCCCGTGCCAGCTTCGAGTACCACCATAATGAGAGCAACCAGTAGCCTCGTGCTATCACTCCGGTAGTATGGCGACTCTCCAATCAAGCAGATCATCCAGTATTGGGTTGGTTTTTCCAGGCCAAGGGTCTCAGTCAGTCGGGATGGGAAGAGCATTGGTGGAGGCCTATCCAAGCATCATGAGTCTCTACGAAGAGGCCTCGTCGGTGCTGGGATATGACATTGCCGCGCTGTGTTTTGAGGGACCAACTGAACGATTGAACCTCACGGAATATACACAGCCGGCATTGTTGGTGAGCAGCATCGCCGCGCTCCATGTGTTCAAGCCATTGGGCATCACGCCGGTCGCGGTGGCCGGTCATAGCCTGGGTGAATACTCGGCTCTTGTCGCCGCTGGGGGAGTGGCATATCGTGAGGCGGTGTCGATCGTGCAGAAGCGAGGTCGCTATATGGCCGAAGCGGTTCCGCCGGGGACTGGGCTCGTCGCCGCGCTTCTTGGCCTCAGGGCAGACATGGTGAAAGAGGTGTGTCGGGACGCCTCCTCTGTGGGAGTTGTGGCCGCGGCGAACTTCAATTCGCCTGGTCAGGTTGTCATTGCTGGGGAAAAGGCTGCCGTGGAACGGGCCATTGAGCTGGCGAAAGCCAAAGGATGTAAGAAGGCGATTCCCCTTCCCGTGAGTGTGCCGGTGCATACGCCCCTGATGCAGAAGGCGGCCGATCGACTCGCCGGAGATTTGGCGGCGATCACATGGTCCGATCTCAAGATGCCATTGATTAACAATGCCGAAGCCTGGGCTCTCACGAAGGCGAGCGACATCCAGGCGTCGCTGGTACGGCAACTTCCTTCCTCTGTGCTCTGGGAAGATTCGGTGAAGGCCATGGCTACGATGGGTGTGACGACGTTCGTCGAGGTTGGGCCGGGAACGGTGTTGAGCGGCTTGATCAAACGGATTCTGCCGGACGCGGTGACCCTGAATGTCAATGATCCTAATTCGTTTGAGGCGACCCGCGCTGCGTTCGGTGCGTGAAGGGATGTGAGGAGCACGCGAATGTCACTCCATGGTAAGGTTGCGATTGTCACAGGGGCGGCGCAAGGGATCGGCCGGGCGATAGCCGAGTCATTGGCTCAAGCCGGGGCTGATATTGTGGTCGCCGATCTTGATCCAAGCGGGTCGAAGGACACGATTGCGGCGGTGGAGCAATTGGGGCGCAAGGCTTTGAATGTCAAAGTCAATGTGGCGGAGGTCGCTGACACCAAAGCTATGGTCGACCAGGTGCTCAAGGAATGGGGGAAGGTCGATATTCTGGTGAACAATGCCGGGATTACGCGTGACGGGCTGTTGTTGCGGATGAAAGAAGAAGACTGGAATTTAGTGCTGCAAGTCAATTTGAACGGGACGTTCAATTGTATAAAGGCGGTCTTGCTCCCGATGACCAAGCAGCGGTATGGTCGTATAGTCAACATCGCGTCGATCGTCGGGGTAATGGGTAATGTAGGCCAGGCCAATTATGCGGCATCGAAGGCGGCAGTGATCGGGTTGACGAAGACGGTCGCACGGGAATATGCGAGCCGCTCAATCACGGTCAATGCGGTTGCGCCTGGATTTATCGATACTGCCATGACGCAGGGATTATCGACGGAGGTGAAGGACACGCTCCAGAAGCAAATCCCATTGGGACGGTTGGGCACACCGGCCGATATTGCGGCGGCGGTGCGTTTTCTCGTGTCGGACGAGGCAGCCTACATCACCGGGCACGTGTTGCACGTAAACGGTGGGATGTTGATGCACTGAGACTGTGCGGACAGGATATTATAAGATGCTGCGGCGGCAGACTCGCAGCGACAAGGAGGGTCTAGGATGGGGAAGGAGGCGGGAAAATCGATGGCTACTGTGGATGAACGAGTGAAAAAAATTATCGGAGAGCAACTCGGAGTCGAAGAGGATGAGGTCACGCCCGAAGCCAGCTTCGTGGAAGATCTCGGTGCCGACTCGCTCGATACGGTTGAGCTGGTGATGGCCCTCGAAGAAGAATTCGGTATCGAGATTCCCGACGAAGACGCGGAGAAGATTCTGACGGTCGGGAAAGCGCTGGACTACATTAAGGAAAAGGCCTAGCGGTCGTAGGACGTGATGAGTCCTCGTTCGACCAGGCGGATTGTGGTGACCGGTCTGGGGCTGATCACGCCTCTGGGAACGGGTGTCGAAAAGACCTGGAAGGCCATCTGTGCCGGTGAGTCCGGCATTGGTCGAATCACGAAATTCGATCCTGCGGCTTATGATGCCCAAATTGCCGGTGAAGTAAAAGACTTCGATCCAGCCGAGTTCATTGAGAAAAAAGAAATCAAAAAGATGGATACGTTCATCCACTATGCCGTGGCTGCTGCCCAGCTGGCGGTGGATGATGCAGGGTTTACCGTAGCGCCGGAAGAAGCCACGAAAGTCGGTGTGTACATCGGATCGGGCATCGGGGGGCTTGGGTCGATCGAGCACTACCACAAGATTCTGCAGGAAAAAGGCCCCGGGCGTGTCTCGCCATTTTTCATTCCGATGACCATCATCAACCTTGCTTCCGGGCAGGTGGCGATCAGACTGGGCGCCAAGGGGCCGAACTCCTGTGCGGTGACGGCTTGTGCGACGGGCAATCACTGTATCGGCGACGCGTACCGGCTGATACAGGCGAGCGATGCCGATGTCATGATCGCGGGCGGGGCGGAAGCCGCCATTACGCCATTGGGGGTTGCGGGGTTTGCGGCGTCGAAAGCCTTGTCGTTTCGCAACGATGACCCGAGAAAAGCGAGCCGGCCGTTCGATAAGGACCGCGACGGGTTCGTGCTCGGCGAAGGCGCTGGAGTCGTGGTCTTGGAGGAACTGGAACATGCGCGTCAGCGTGGCGTTCGGATCTATGGCGAAGTGATCGGCTACGGCATGAACAGCGACGCCTACCATATCACTGCCCCGTCCGAAGAGGGAGAAGGCGCAGTCCGGTGCATGGAGCTGGCGCTCAAGGATGCCGGTATCGGCAAGGACCAGGTCGGGTACATCAACGCGCATGGTACGTCGACGATGGCGGATGCGACTGAGACCAAGGCCATCAAGCAGGTGTTCGGTGAGCGGGCCTACCACATCCCGGTGAGTTCGACCAAGTCGATGACTGGCCACTTACTCGGGGCAGCAGGTGGGATTGAAGCGGTGTTTAGTGTTCTGGCGCTTCACCACGGGATACTTCCTCCGACGATCAACCTGGATTATCCAGACCCTGCCTGCGATCTGGACTATATTCCGCACAGGGCCAGACCGGCTACGGTTACGGTGGCGCTGTCGAATTCTTTTGGATTCGGTGGGGTCAATGCCTGCCTGCTCTTTAGAAAGCCTGAGGCCTAATAGGCCTGTGCGAGGGATGTACTCGCCACTATGACTTCGGCTTCTTCCGTCGACTCGCTCCAATCCTCGTTGGGCTATCGATTCAAGGCCCTGGCCTTGCTCGAGGAAGCCTTGACTCACTCCTCTCTCGTCAACGAACAGAGGACGGCTTTGCCTCAACATAACGAGCGGCTCGAATTTCTTGGCGATGCTGTGTTGTCGCTTGTAATATGTGAGTATCTGGCCTCCGCTTTGCCGCAGTCTTCAGAGGGGACCCTCTCGAAGCTGAAGGCACAGGTGGTGAGTGAGGCATCGTTGGCGCAGGTAGCCCGCCGGCTCGGACTGGGGGAGCACCTCAAGCTCGGGCGCGGGGAGGACCGTTCGAAGGGGCGTGAAAAAGACTCGTTGTTGGCCGATGCGCTGGAGGCGGTGCTTGCGGCTGTTCATCTTGACGGAGGATTCGAGGCAAGCCGCACGGTGACGCGGCACATATTCGCAGAGGAACTCATACATATTGCCGCGCAACAGGAGCAACCTGGAGCGGGGGACTACAAGACCCAGTTTCAGGAGTGGTGTCAAAAGCGGCATGATACATTGCCCCGCTATGCGACCGTTCGAGAAACAGGGCCCGACCACCAGAAGTTATTCGAGGTGGAACTGTCCATTCAGGGTGAGGTCGTGGGCATGGGGTCCGGGCGAAGCAAGAAGGAAGCAGAACAACAGGCGGCGAAGCAGGCCCTCCGACAGCTAGGGACCTGATCCGGTCGCCATGGTAGGATGACCTCGCAACCAGATCAGTTATTATTCCAGGGAGGGTGATGATGCAGAGACGAATCATAGTGAAAATGGTGGCAGTGACGCTCGTGCTCGGTGGGAGTCTGTTGCTGGGTATGGGTGCCCTTTTTGCAGCTGACAAGTCTCCAGCGGGGAAAGCAGAAGAGGCGAAAGGTCCCAAGGCCATTATTAAAACAAAGTTTGGCGACATGGACATCGTCCTCTTCCCTGAGAAGGCCCCCAAGCATGTTGAAAATTTCATCGCGTTGGCGAAATCAGGCTTCTATAACGGCACGATCTTTCATCGGGTGATTCCAGGGTTCATGATCCAGGGCGGCGATCCCAACACCAAAGATCTGAATAAGCCGGAGACCTACGGTCAGGGGGGGCCGAGCCAGCGACTCAAGGCTGAGTTCAACGACATTCCTCACAGACGAGGGATTCTCTCCATGGCACGCACGAGCGATCCCAACAGTGCCGGTTCACAGTTCTTCATTGTCGTCAAGGATTCGAACTTTCTCGATGGGCAATATACGGTCTTTGGCGAGGTGGTGAAGGGGATGGAGGTGGTGGACAAGATTGTCAGTTTGCCGAAGAACAGCCGCGACCTTCCGACGGAACGAGCGGAGATGACGGTCGTGGTAGTCGAGTAAACGATGCAGGGTTGGTGGGCTATGACGCGTGACTCTGCTGCCATGAGAAGCCTCCTGCTGTGCGGAGTGCTGTTGGTGATCGGTCTCCTCACGGGTTGTGGAGGGAAGGCCGACGTGAAACCGGTTGCTCCTCCGCCAATCCCTGGTCCGAAAGCCATTATCAAGACTAAGTTCGGAGACATACATATCAAGTTGTATCCGGATGTGGCCCCGAATCATGTTGAAAACTTTATCAAGCTGGCCAAGTCCGGATTTTACGATGGGACGATCTTCCACCGAGTTATTCCCGGTTTTATGATCCAGGGTGGTGATCCCAATACCAAAAACTCGCTGCGCAAGGATACCTATGGGCAGGGTGGGCCCAAGGATGAGAAGGGCAATCCCATCTTGCTCAAGGCGGAGTTCAGCGATATTCCTCACAAGCGCGGCATTGTGTCGATGGCACGAGCGAACGAGCCTGACACCGCGGGGTCGCAGTTTTTCGTTGTCGTCGAGCAGTCCCCTTTCCTCGATGGAAAATACACAGTGTTTGGCGAGGTGACCAAAGGCCTTGGCGTCGCCGATAGGATCGTGAGCGTGCCAAAAAACGATCACGACTTGCCAAACGAGCGGATTGAGATGACGGTGACGATTATCGAATAGCAGCGCGGTCTCACGGGACTCTCCAGTGCTTCCAGAGCGCACACAATAAGAAGATGCTGGCTCGATATGCACAATTGAAGTCTGGAAACCTCGCTGCTTGAGGCGTGTGGATGGGATTACGCTATTTGATCTTTTCGATGAATGTACGGAGTCGGACTCGCTCGGACGGAAAAAACAGAACGAAGTTCAGGCCAAACGCACGGCCTGAGACCCAACGTACTGAGGCTCGTTCGACTTTCACTGGTGGTGACTGGTCGGGAAGCTGAAGTATGACCTGAACGTCGAGTCCTTCCGCCATGTTGATGTCGGACTCGGCTCGACAGCCGGCCGTCGAGATGTTTGTGATCGTGGCGTCGCCTTCGATCTCACCAGAAGAAAATCCCAGAGTGCAGTGTAAATCCACCCGGCGTGCTTTTCTGATCTTTCGCTCTTTCTCCACGCTCATGGTGTGTGGTCAACCGTCCTCGGGAGTGGCTCCCAGTCAGTGGTGGTGGCAGCTTGGTCCGTGGGTATGGGGCTCAGGCGCCGGGGGCGGCATGAACTGCTGCCCTGGCAAGATGATGTGGCCCGGTTCACGTTGCTTGGTCAGATGTTCCGCAATTTCCGGATGGTAGGCTCTCACATAGCCGATAAGCCCACCGAGGAACCGTTGTGACTGAAAGCCCGTACCGGAAAATCGTGAGACGCAGGCGATCGCACGGTCCAATATCTCCGGTGCGGAGGACATATCGGCGATCTGCTGAGGGTTCTGCTTCTTGAACGCGTCGTACTCCTTCTTCAAATGTTCCGCGAAGACCGGCGTCGGTGCGGCAGGCACATGGAGGGGGCTGAGCGTTCGTCGCAAGGCCTGCAGTGCCGCCACGACTTCCGCATCTTGCCCGTCGCGGCGTCCCTGAAAGTAACTAAAGATGACTACTTCGACGAGATTAAACAGGCCCACGGCCTTCTCGCCGCCCAGCTCCGCCAGCTCGCGACAAAAGTCGCGGCGCACGGGCATGAATTGTTCTGCAAGCCGTTTCTGCTGATAGTCGCCCCCGGATTCGAGATAGACGCAGTCAGAGGGGCATGAGACCCGCACGATTCGGTTTTCACCGCAACACTGGCTGCAGATTAATCCCCCCAATGCGGGGCAAGGCCGCTTGCCCTTCCGTTGTGTGCAATAGGCGCATTGGCTCATTTTTTTGCAGGCCCTTCCGGTGCCAGTTTCGGTGGTGGGGGGATGAAGCCGTAGTCCGCCAACGTCCGCTTTTCTTGCTTGGGTTTCCCACCGCTGGGGGTTTCAAGCCCGTTCATCTCGGCCGCATGGGCCAATTCAAACGGTACAAGGATGAGGTTGTTTGCACGGTCGATACTCAGATCTCCCGGCGATGGTAAGAATTCCGCGATGACCTGAAACTGCTTATCCCAGCTCATGCGCCAGACTTTTCCCGTCGTGAAATCCGACACGTACATGTTGCCCCACCGGTCGAAATCCACCCCGCGGAGATTCTGAAAGCGGCTGGAAAAGAATCCGTTGGAGAAGAGTTCCGTCACCACGCCTTCCGGCGAGACCTCGGAAATCTTGCCCTTGTCCCAACTCACCGCAATGATCTGGCCGGACTTGGGATGGACGACAAGGCCTGAGGGGCCGGCCAGGGCTCGGTCTGTGACCAGCACGGAAAACGTCTGGGTAGCCAGATCGACGCGGTAGATCGTGTTGGCCTTCTGATCGGAGCAATACAAGTGGCCCTTGCCATCGAAGGTCACGTCGTTCAACGAGGCCTGTGGCAGCTCAGACTGTGAGGTAGCAGGCGATCGGATGGTGAGCGTCAGGACTGGCTTACCAGTGGTCGTGTCAAAACCCCGTAAGGTATCGAGATCGGCCACGTAGAGCACATGTTCCACCACGGCCATGCCTTTGGGAGCATGGAGGGTGACGTCGCCCTTCCCGCCTTGGATGAATTTCAGATTGAGGAGTTTGCCATTGGGATCGAGTTTGGTGATGAATCCGTTGTTATCGGCGGTCTCCGCCTCGCCGTTGACGCTCGAGATGTAATAGCCCTTCTCGAGGGGATCATGTACAAAGCTATAAGGAGATTGCAGTTCCGTTACGGTGATCTGGGCGCCGAGTGGACTGACGATCACAACGGGTATGATCCAGATAAGCCAGGCCGCTGGATAGCTGATGACGCTTGTCAGAAGGGACATCACGGAGGAGGTTCTGATCACAAGGTAGATGGCTGTTGATCGTGGTTGATGAATGCATCGTAGCTGTCGGGCGAATAGCCTGTCAAGAAACGGACGTGAAACGTAAACGGTGAGGCGTGAGGGGTATGGAGAGCAGCGATCGATCGCATGATGCTCCCGTCTCTCGCTTCACCCCGCACGTTTCACGCCTGACGCCTCACGGGTTGGCGGGTCGTTGACTTGCGTAAAAATGCCCTGCTATGGTGCGTTGCTTTTTTCTGACCGTTTTTCTCAAGGAGGAGGAACCAGTGGCGGCACTATTGATTGACGGCAAAGCATTGGCATTACAAGTACGTGAGCGGTTGGCAACCGAATCAGCGGCAGTCTTGGCTAAGACCGGGAGGAAGCCCGGTCTGGCGACAATTTTGGTGGGTGACGATCCAGCCTCGCATCTCTATGTGAAGAGCAAACAGAAAGCCTGTGATGCGGCAGGTATCTTTATCGACGACCACAAGTTGCCGGCGAGCACGACCCAAGCAGAGTTGTTGGCCTTGATCGAGAAAAAAAATGCCGATCCCAAGATCCACGGGATTTTGGTTCAATTGCCGCTCCCGAAGCATGTCGACAGCAAGGTCGTTCTCGAAGCGGTGTCGCCCGACAAGGACGCAGACGGGTTTCATCCGTACAATTTCGGTCGACTCGTTGAGGGGCATCCGGTGTTTGAAGCCTGCACGCCGAAGGGCGTCATTAAGATGATCGAATCCACCGGCGTAAGTATCGAAGGAAAGCGCGCCGTCGTATTGGGACGGAGCAACATCGTCGGCAAGCCGTTAGCGCTCATGTTGCTCCAGCGCAATGCCACGGTGACGATTTGCCACTCCAAGACGAAGGATTTGCCCTCGATCTGTCGCGAAGCCGAGCTGTTGCTGGTCGCGATCGGGAAAGCCAAGTTTGTGACGTCCGATATGGTGCGGGAAGGGGCGGTCGTAATCGATGTGGGGACGAACCGGCTCCCCGATGGGAAGGTCGTCGGAGATGTTGATTTTGAACCAGTCAGTCAGAAGGCAGGCTGGATCAGTCCTGTGCCGGGTGGTGTGGGGCCGATGACGATTGCGATGCTGCTGGACAACACGGTGGAGTCTGCTAAGAGAATGGCGGGAATGCTGTAGGAGAGATGGGGCGCTCCCTTGCTCGCAGAACGCGCACGATAAAGCTGTGCTCGTCCGATGCGCGCAGGGGGCGCGCCCCATTTCTCCTACCGCTGTGAGTGGGAGTGGAGGAGTAAAATAGAAAACATGAGTCGAGAACCGCGGCGGTTGAAGGATGTGCTCGATCAGGGACAGTTTGCTGTCACGATTGAGTACAATCCCCCCAAAGGCACCAACATTTCAGGCGTGTTAGAGAATGCCAAGCAGTTGGTGGGGCGCGTGCACGGGGTCAACGTGACGGACAACACGGCCGCCATTGTGCGGGCCGGGTCTCTCCCTGTCTGCCGACTCCTCTACGAACTCGGTCATGATCCGGTCATGCAGATGACCTGTCGTGATCGGAATCGTATTGCAATGCAGTCGGACCTTATGGGCGCCTCCATGCTCGGCATCCACAATATTCTGTGCCTCACCGGGGACTATCCGACCGTCGGAGATCATAAGGAAGCCAAGCCGGTCTATGATCTGGATTCAGTCGAAGTCATGCAACTCGTGCAAGGACTCAACAACGGGCGGGATTTTATGGGGAACAAGTTAGATGGTGCGACGCAGTTTACCATTGGGGCTGCAGTGACTCCGGAGGCCGATCCGATGGGTCCCATGCTCGCCAAATTTGAAGTGAAGGTGAAAGCGGGCGCCCAGTTTTTCCAGACCCAGGCGATTTACCATCCGGAGCAGTTTGCTTCCTTCATGAAGGCGGTGCGCCCCTTCAAGGTCAAAGTGCTGGCGGGTGTTCTCGTCCTCCGGAACGCCAAGATGGCGGAGTTCATGAACGCGAATATTCCTGGCGTGTCAGTCCCGCAGGAGATGATCGACGAACTCAGGGCTGCCGGCCCCGAGCGCGCGGAGGATGTGGGGGTGAACATGGCGGTGCGGACGATCAAGGCGGTGCGGCCGCATTGCGACGGGGTCCATATTATGGCCATTAAGGCCACGCACCGGCTGGCTGACATTATCACCAAAGCGGAAGTGGGTTGATGACAATCCCCGAGTTTCAGCGGCACAAGCGCGACAAGAAGAAGCTCATCGTCGTCACGGCCTACGACGCGCTTTTTACACGCATTGTCGAACAGGCCGGCATCGAGGCGATTCTGGTCGGGGACTCACTGGGCGTGGTCGTACAGGGGAAGGCCAATACCCTCTCTGTGACGATGGACGACATGCTCTACCACACGAAGCTTGTGGCAGGGGCTGCCCAACGAGCGATTGTCATTGGGGATATGCCCTTCATGTCCTATCAAGCCAGCCACGAAGACGCGCTTCGCAATGCGGGACGGTTTCTGCAGGCTGGGGCTCAGGCAATCAAGCTGGAAGGCGGCGCAGTTGTAGTCGATCGTGTGGCTGCGATGACCAGTATCGGCATTCCGGTGATGGGGCATCTCGGCATGACTCCCCAATCTGTTCATCGATATGGCGGGTACAAAGTGCAGGGGAGAGAATCAGACCATGCACTGGTTTTACTGAATGATGCCAAGGCTCTTGAAGCAGCCGGGGCCTTCGCTATCGTGCTCGAAGCGATTCCAGCCGAGTTGGCCAAGACTATTACAGAGCAGGTGGCCATTCCCACCATCGGGATCGGCGCCGGTCCGCACTGTGATGGCCAGGTCCTTGTGCTCTATGATCTTCTCGGTCTTTTCGATGAGTTCGTGCCGAAGTTCGTTAGACCGTACGCTCACCTCAAGGCGGATGCGTTGCAAGCGCTCCGAC
>WNFE01000449.1_pt1 | contig 29025 bp, 29 predicted proteins | sample 5400451 | NCBI WGS metagenome assembly WNFE01 (sample SAMN13153344, study PRJNA577476) | soil metagenome | isolation source: 200 cm saprolite under Douglas fir tree site 2 hole 2 | place: USA:California | collected 2015-04-18
CGGTTACCAAACAATCTCGGCAAGCACGCACCGCCAGAATGATCCGCCAACTCCGCAAGCTCGGCTACCAAGTCGAACTACCAAATTCGCAACCCGCCAACTCGGCCGGAAGGTGATTTTCGACCCTGCTCGGCACACATGAAAAGGGCGTGCCGAAGCACGCCCCTGCAAGCCAATTCTCTTTTGCCCTGAACGGCCGTGCGGTTCGAACGAACTAACGCGCCAGCGGCCGCTGCGCCCCAAACACTACGCCAGGACGCCGCAGCGGATAACCCTGCGGATGCCCGTGCGCGTGCTGAAACGCCGACGCATTCGCGTGGTTGGCCACTGGGCCAAGATGGCCCGCGCCAGACACCGCCGCGGGCTGCGGCAGCCGCGACGGATTACCGATAGGGCGGAGGTTCACCGGAGCAGCGCCAACATGGTCGCTGATCGCCTGCAACCTCTTCAGTATCGATTGCCACTGTTCCCAATCAAGTTGCTGCAAAAACGGACGCAGACCCTGGATGAACGGATCCTCGAGCAGCGCTTCGCCGTCCGATTCCGGTATGAAGAACCGGTTCAGTCCGACGTTCAGCGCTTCGCTGATCTTTTCCAGCGTGCCCAGGCTCGGTGTCATCTGACCGCTCTCGATTCGTGAGAGATAGGACCGCGACACTTTGGACCTGGACTGTAGCTGGCTTTGCGTCATGGAGCGCGATTCGCGCAACTGGCGGATGCGTTGCCCGATGTTCTCCACCGTTTTCTGGTTGGCGAACTTGTCGGACACTGCTTCCACGCCCTGTTCCTCGAGCGGTGGCGCCTCGGGGATCAGGAACTCCAGTCTCTGCGGCAATGCGCGCACACAGCGGCGGCAGTTGCCCGTGCGCGTCCGGTATTGCACCAGGCCGCACGTCTTGCAGCGGATCACTTCCCTGTCCATCTCCAACGAGTTCATAGACTCTTTTTCAGTATTTGCAGACACCGGTACTCCTCGCTGACTCAGTTCGGCGTGCGGATAGGAGAGAGGAACGTTGGAACGTTCTCGGGGGAAGGCAGATACTGGCGCGAGGGGAGTCTCGCCGAAGCGGCATGAACTGTCAAGAATATTTTTGAATTATTAGAAAAATTTCGGGAGAACTAGAACCCCATTTGCGCCTGATTTTCGCCTTGTCTCGTCGGGTTTTCGCCCTGTTAGTCAAATCAACGCTACGGATAGTGTGCCGCTTCCCTACCTACCACATTCCTTGTATTCCGTTTGTGCTGTCCCGCTCTCCTTTTGTGTCGTATCCGTTAACCTGAGGAGACTGGCTCTGCCGTCTCACCGCTTTCTTGTTCATTGCTCGTCGTGTTCCTCTACCAGCGTGAGAACCACACTTCCAAATGGCGGACCGTCCAGTCTCACCTGCGCCGAGTACAGCGGGTGGAAGCGTCCCGAAGGGGTGATCATTTCGAGCTTAAACGGCTGCTCTAGCCTTTCGTCGATTTCAAATTCCATCTCTCGCGGTGACCGAACTTGCGATTCGCGCACTCAGCCACAACAGCCGCAGCAACCCGTCGCTATACTTCAGCGAATAATGAAAACCAGCTTCGCCACCAGAGGCCTCATTGTCGAGCATCACCTTCGGAATGGTTCCTTGGAACACGAATCGGAGTACTCGGAAAGTTCTGCCTCACGACGGCAGATATGTCGCCTTGAAAGTAAGAATTCAATTCGTCTCGGAATTGCAGGTAGAGGCCGCAAAAGAAATCGACAACTCCGCTCTCTTCTTCTTCGTTTTGTGAGCACGCCAATGATGTTCGGCGCAAAGCTTCGGCAATTTCGGGGGATAAAAGATTCGCCGAGCCTACCAATTGCCACATGTTGCATCGCGAAGGTGCGTTGCTGTTCAGTGAGTTTGGGTTTCAAAATGTGTTCCTATCTGCAACAAACAAATTCGCTGGATCGCCGCACCAATGTAACTAACATAGTTCAAGGCCTTATGCGAACTACGATTCACGCCGGAAGAATGCGTGCTTGCTCGTGACCGAGCGTTCTCTTTCTGCTCTACCTGTGCTCCAATAAATGTCCAAATCCATTGGAGGAACTTCCCTTGCCATCTCGCGGAGACGCCTGGAATCTGGTCTGCGAATACACGCAATCTGAATCGCTGCGCAAACACATGCTGGCCGTAGAAACCTGCGTGCGCGCTTACGCTCGTAAGTCTGGCGCTGACGAAGAACTCTGGGGCCTCACAGCTCTGGTGCACGATTTCGATTACGAGCGCTGGCCCAACGCCGATCACGCCCCAGGCCGCGAACATCCTGCCGAAGGCGCAAGAATTCTGCGTGAACGCGGTTATCCCGAGGAACTTGTCCGCGCGGTAATGTCCCACGCCGACTACTGCAACACGCCGCGCCAGACTCCACTCGAACACACACTCTTCGCGTGTGACGAAATCGCCGGATTCATCACCGCCTGCTGCTACGTCCGCCCGTCAAAAAGCATTCTGGATCTGGAAATGGAATCGGTGAAGAAGAAACTGAAGGATAAAGCATTCGCCAAGGGTGTTTCCCGCGACGACGTCCGCAACGGCGCCGTCGAACTCGGCATCCCTCTCGAAGAACACATCGCGTTCTGCATTGGCGCCATGCGCGAAAACGCCGACGCTCTCGGCCTTCGCGGCAGCCTCTAATAACCCGGCTTGCTGCAGGCTGCTGAAAGAAAGTGCTATAACGGAGTCCTCGGCGCGGGAAGCACCAGAAACTGCCATGTCAGCAAAAGTTGATCTCTACAACAACGCGTACGGCAACTACGCCGCGGAGGTGTACCGGGAAATTCGCGTGGAGACCTACGGCCAGGATCTCGGCCAGACCAGTTGGGTAACCAGTGACGAGTCCGCGGAAATCATCCGCTTGCTACAACTCGCCGGCACCTCGTACGTTCTTGAAATCGGCTGCGGCTCAGGCCGCTATGCAATTCACGTAGCGGAGAAAACCGGCTGTCGCGTGCTTGGCATCGACCTAAACGCTCCGGGCATCCGCAACGCGAACCAACTGGCAGCGGCGCAAAATCTGTCTGAGCGCGTGCGTTTCGAAATTTGCGACGCGTCAGAGCAGTTGCCGTTTCCTGACTCCACCTTCGACAGCGTCTTTTCAAACGACGTACTCTGCCACATACCCGGACGCCAAGCTTTGCTGCATGAGCTCTTTCGCGTACTCAAGCCGAATGGCCTCATCCTTTTCAGCGACGCTCTCATCATTGGCGGCATCGTCTCGCATGAGGAAATCGCGGCTCGCAGCGCCATCGGCTATTACCTGTTCAGTGCTCCCGGCGAAAATGAACGCCTGCTCGAGACAGCGGGCTTTCGCCTGCTGCATGTGTGCGACGCAACCGCCAATGCTCAGCACATCGCCGGGCGCTGGCGCGAAGCCAGATCCAAGAGAGCAGCGGCCCTCATCGCAATCGAAGGCCAAGAAAACTTCGAAGGCTTGCAGCGTTTCCTCGCAACGATCGAAACCCTCAACAAGGAACGCCGGCTGCTGCGTAGCATCTACTTGGCTCAAAAACCGGGCACGAACTAGCGGCTCGGCGCATCGACCCGGCCATGAACGGATCGGCGCAATACGCTCCAGCTAGCGGCTGATTCTCAACCACTGAACTTTTTGGATTCCAATAAGTTAACCTGCGGCGTCCGTTTACGACGGACCATGCATCAGTAAAACAATTCCCACGCCGATCAATATTCCGCACAAGAGAACCGCCGCTCCCCAGCCGTTCGTAAAAAGCGCCGCGAACCGCGAGCTGATTATTTTTTTGGCGATGATTGGCGATGCCGCTTGTTGTGCTGCCAGCGGGTCCGCGGCGCCGGGCGCCGTGATCGTCAACACGCCGGACGTCTTCAGCAGTTCGTTGCCACGCTCGACGGTCCCCAGGAAGCAATATCCCTGCCGAGGTATCGTCTCCACGTACATCGGCTTTTCCGGCGAATCTCCCAGTGCCAGCCGCAATTTATTTACGGTGGTATTAACGTTGGCGTCATAATTCACAAACGTGCCGCCCGGCCACAGCCGCGCACGCAACGCTTCGCGGGTCACAATTTCGCCCGGCCGTTCAACGAGTGCCAACAACACTTGGAATACTTTGGACGGGATGCGGACTCGCGATCCTTCCTTAAACAGCTCCTCGCGTTGCAGATCAACCTGAAACTGGCCAAAACACAGATACCGTTCCGCTGCTTTCGTTTCGCTCAGTTGTTGCCTGCGAGCGCCTAAAGCCGAACTGGGCATCGTCGGCATTGACATGGATTCACCCTCCTGGATTTGCGACCGGCCGTCATGAGATACGAGGACTAAATCCACAGGTCACCCAATTGCAAGAAGCACTCGCTTGACATTGCGTTGAGACCATTTATACTTGAGATGTATATGCATGTCAAGGGCGGAGATACCGGTTCGCTCGACCTTCACGGTACCGGCACTTGTGCTGCCTTGAATTTCCGCCGCACCGCTCGCGCCGTCACCCGCTTGTACGACCTCGCGTTGGCACCCTCCGGTATTCGTGCTACGCAGATGGCCATTTTGACCGCCATCGCCAAATTCCAGCCCGTCGCCATGTCCGGCATCGGCGAAATCCTAGTCCTCGATCAGACCACCCTTACGCGCAGCCTTCGCCTGCTGCAAAAACAGGGTTTGCTGGAAGTTTCTCGCCGGTCCGCCCGGCGCCAGCGCTTTGTGGCTTTGACGGACTCCGGCGTAAAAGCTCTCGCCCTCGCCGTGCCTCTCTGGCGCGCCGTTCAAGCGAAGTTCTTGTCTGATATGGGCAAGGACAACTGGTCAGTTTTGCGTAACGAACTCGAACGCCTGGCCAGAGCCGCGGTACAAATGGAATCTAGAGAGCTGAATCCGGCGGAAGGCAATCGGCCAAACCCGGACGGCACTTTAAAGCCCGGCAAAGATTAGCTTTGCCATTCGGCGCGCTTAGCCCTTGTAGCGGCTACCTTCAGGCAGCCCTCTTTCTTGCATTTCCTATTACTGGACTATCTCGCGTCCCGGCCCCGCCACTACACCGCACGCGGCGCTTCCAAATACGCCCACCGCTCCACGATCTGCCGCTCCGCGATTCGCCAAATCACAATCCCCCGAAATTCCAATTTCTTCCCGGTCTGTGAATCCGTAGCTGTCCAGTGATTTCGCACTACCACGCGATCATCTTCCGCAATCATGTCTTCGATCGTCACACGCAAATCCGGGAATTTCTGCAGCGCCCCGCTGACATACGCGATCGCCCCCGCCGGCCCAGGCGGCATTCCCGGCGGCACATCCGCGCCATGATCCACAAAATCGGCCGCGAAATTCACGTTCCCGATCTGTACGTTTTTCCTGTTCACGAATTCTTCAAAATGATTGCGGATAAATTCCCGCGCTTCGCTGTGCGTCATTCCCGTTTTCGGGTTTACCGGTCCCATCCAAGCGCACTCTAAGCCTTTGCCGCCTGTGGCCGAAACTCTGCCGCATTTTCCTTCAGGAATTCATCCATGGTGATCGGTGCGCGACCCAGAAGTTTTTGCAATAATCCGTCGGTCTCCCCGCCTTTTCCACTCACGTAATATTGCTGCAAATCCAGCAGCGCCGTCGTCAGCCATTCCGGCATCCCCTGATCGAGCATCGCTTTTTTCTGCGCGTCCATCGGAATGTCCACATACTTCACTTCCCGCACGGCAACTTTGGAAATCTTCTTCGCCAATTCCGTGTAGTTGATCGCTTCCGGCCCATTCAGCTCATAAATTTTGCCGGCGTGTTCGCCGCCAGCCAGCGACTTCGCGGCCAGCGCCGCAATGTCGCGCACGTCCAGAAGACTATTTTTTGCATCGCGCATCGAGTTATAAAACACGCCTTGCGTTCGAATCGTTGGCGCAAAAAACGCCACCACATTCTGATGAAAAGAATTCGGACGAAGAATGGTCCACGACAGCCGCGTGCCCTTCAACTTCTCTTCCACTTTGCGATGCCAGCTCGGAAATGATTTGTCGTAATCCCCCGCACCCAGCGCCGAATTCTGCACCACATGCTTAACGCCGGCTGCCACGCACGCATCGATCATGTTCGATTCCAGCTGCACCAACTCCGGAATCGGTGAACACACTAAATACACACTGTCCACATTCTTCAGCGCAGCTCCAAGCGTTTCGGGCTTCGCGAAGTCCGCGACCACTGTCTCGGTTCCCGCAGAGGCTTTCGCCGCTTCCGCCGCCGATCGGTACATCGCGCGGTGCTGCGCTCCGCTTTTCGCTACTTCCTGTAAAACTGTTTTCCCGACGTTTCCGCTCGCGCCCGTAATCAGAATCATGATCGTTCTCCCAATTTATAATTTGCCGAAACACGCATCCGCCGCGGCTTCTGCCAGCACGCGAATCGCAACGAAATGGTATAACTTCTGTTACGCCCGCTGGAAGTACGCACAATTTTGTAAGCCCGGAGCGCTCCATGAAGACCAACTTCGGCTGCCCGGTTCAAGGCACCATTAACGTTCTAAGCGGAAAATGGAAAGTCCTGGTCGTCTGGCACTTGGGCTTCATGCCCCGCCGTTTTGCGGAAATGCGCAAACTTTTACCCGGCGTCAGCGAAAAAGTTCTAACCGCCCAGTTACGCCAATTGGAAAAAGACGGCGTCATCCGGCGCAACATCAAGCCGTCCATTCCGCCGCAGGTCTCTTACAGCCTGACCAAGGCCGGCGACGAACTCATCCCCATGATGACCGAGCTGTGCCACTGGGGCACTCGCAACCTCGGCATCCCGCCCAATCTTCCCATGATCCGCAAAGCCTCCATGCGTGCCAAATCGCGCCCCAGAAAATCACTCGCCGCCTGAATTCAAACCACTCGCTGTTCGTTAGATCGTGTTCCTCCCGATTCGTTCTTCTTTCGTCACGCATTCTGCTCCTGGTGCCTGCGGATTGCTTTGCGCGTGTTAATGTTTGTTTTTTATGAATGTCACTTCTCCCTCGCCTGGCGCGATGCCCGCCAATTCGGACCGTCGACTTACCGGTTTTTGGTCGTACCACCACTTGCAATTAGCGCTGGTGGTGTTGCTTTCTGTTTTGCCATATCTACCGTGTCTAGGCTTCGGTTTCGTTTACGACGACGACGCTCAGATCCTGCAGAATCCGCTCTTGGACTCCTGGCGCTCGCTTCCATCCTTCTTCACTCACCAATCCTGGAGTTTTCTCTATCCCGCAACGATCGCCAATTACTACCGCCCGATGTTTCTCATCTGGCTGAGCCTCAATCGCCATCTCTTTGGTCTTCAGCCTGCCGGTTGGCATTTTGCTTCTATCTGCCTGCACGCAGCGATCGCCGGGCTTTTGTTCCTGTTATTTCAGCGTCACGGTTTTCCACCGTGGATTGCCTTCGCCTCGGCTCTCTACTTCGGCCTGCACTCCGCTCACATTGAATCGGTAGCCTGGATTTCCGGCTCAACCGACCTGCTGGCGTGCTTGGGCATGCTTGTAAGCCTGCTCCTGTGGTGGCGGTCTATTGAGTCTCGTTCTCTTCCGCTGCTCCTCGCTTCACTACTGGCTTATTGTTTCGCGTTGCTTTCCAAGGAAACCTCGATCGTGTTTCCGTTTATCATTTTCACTTATGCGTGGCTTTTCCCTCCGATTCCATCCACAGGCACAGATTCTAAAGGACATTGCTTTGCCGACGCTTTCCGGAAGACTGTTCCCGTTGCGCTGACCGCCGCGCTCTTTCTGGTCCTTCGAAGTTTCGTTCTGGGCGCTCCCCACGACAACGGCGCTGCAATCTCGGTTGGGTCTTCCGTTGCTTCACTGCCTTTGCTCCTGCTTTTTTATTTTCGTCATCTGCTTTGGCCCGCACCTCTCTCGCTGTTCTACGACCTTCACCCTGTCCAATCGTTTGGCTGGAGTTCGTTTTGGTTTCCCTTGATCATCGTCATTTCGTTGCTCATGCTCTTTATTTACCTCACGTACCATTGGCATGGTCGCTCGGCGCCTGCCGCATGTGCCTGGCTCCTGTTTCCTCTTGCCCCGGTTCTGTTATTTTCTCTTTTTCCCGCTAATGACATGGCCCACGATCGTTACCTCTATATACCGAGCATCGGCGCGGCCCTTTTTCTTGCGATTGCTCTTCGCGTCCTGGTTTCCTTCGGCCAGTTGACTCCCCGCCATTTCCTCTTTCCTCTTTCCGCCGCTTTCGCACTGATGGCAACCTCTACCCTTTTGCAGTTACGCCCATGGAAAGATGATTTCTCACTCTACAAGCACGCATGCTCCCTGGCGCCTAATAACTCTATTGCCTGCAACAATCTCGCGGTTGCGTTCATTGGTCACGGTGAGTATTCGCTGGCTCGGTCGGTCCTGGTTCCTGTTCTCCAGCGCGACCCGAACTTCGCCCTCGCCAATGCGAATATGGGCACGGCCAGTTACCATCTCGGCGACTTTACCGCCGCCGAACAATATCTTCGCCGCTCCATCTCGCTAAACCCTGCATCTCCGCGGCAATATCTTGATTTGGGAATGATCTGTTATCGCACCGGCCGCCTAGCCGAAGCCGTGCAACTTCTGCGGCGCGCGATCACCATTGATCCCGCGGGAGAAGGCTATCATGTCGCCTTGGGCACTGCTTTGATGGATCAAAACGATTATCGTGAAGCGTGTGACGAGTTCCGCGCGGAACTCCGGCTGCACCCCAATCTGCCCGCCGCAAAAACCCTTCTCTCCCTGTGCGAGCAGCGCCTCACCGAATCAAATCGTGCGGGAGCACACCAGTAACCGCATGAACGGCACCGCAGGCGCACTTTTGCCTGAGTTCCCTAGACTTGCCGCGCTCGTCAACACAAGAAGCTCTCCAGCGTCGTCGGGGCAATGTCCATCGACTCATTATTTCGCTTGGCCCACGTGCCTTCTTGAAGTATCTTGCCTGTAACAAATCCCTTCACCGTTAGGATGTCCAATGGCTACCGTTTCCAGCGCGGCGCTGCCTTTGCAGCGAGTCTCGTGGCTGCGCCCAAAATATCTGCTCTTCGCCTTCATCGGCTTAATGCTCGCCTACGTTCTCCGCCACAACGAGCACTTTATGATCGACGCCAAGGATCCCAACTGGGCGCACATCCATCCTTTCCGGTGGTACCTCTTGCCCCACGGCATCATGGGCGCTTGCGCGCTGCTTCTTGGTCCCTTGCAATTCTCCGATCGTCTGCGCCAGCGTTTTGCCAAGTTCCATCGCGTGGTCGGCCGCTTTTATGTCGCCGGCGTCTTTATCGGAGCACCAATGGGTTTATATATTCAGTATTTCGAGGAACGAATGGGCGGCGCGCGTTCCTTCAGCTTCGCGGCCGGAACCGACGCGGCTTTGTGGATGCTGACCACCGCCGTCGCCATCTTTTTCATCCTAAAAGGAAAAGTCCAGCAGCACCGTCAGTGGATGACCCGCAGCTTCGCCGTCGCCATCGTCTTCCTCGAAGTGCGTGTCGTCGGAGGCGTCACCGGCTGGGAAAGGCTGGGCCCCTCCGCAATCGAAACCATAGTCTGGATGTGCGTCGCCTTCTCCCTGCTTTTCGCGGACATAGTCCTTCAGTGGCGGGACTTCTCCCCGTCGCGCGCTGTTCCCGCACGGGTTCCTATCGTTCAGCCCGCTCAAGCCGCGCAAATCGCTTCCGATTAGCGCTAGTCAAACACGCGCCATGAAAAAACTGTTCCACCTGCTGATGATCTTGCTCGGCGCGGCAAGTTCCTCTCCTGCGCAGTCCCTTGCGCCCGCCCAGCCCGTGCCGAAAGACATTTGGGGGCACTGGGTCGTCACTAGCCAACCAGCAGCCACCACAATCTCGTGCTGGGGAGAAGCCGAACCCAAAAAGTTGATCGGTACCGAACTCGCCTACTCGGCGCAAAGTTTTCGCTGGAAAAATGTCCGGGCGGAAGATCCCACCGCGACCACCAGAACTTTGACCGCACAGCAGTTTCACGATGAGAATTCCGGCGGTGGCTCCAAGAGTGCGCAGGTGACTTTCGCACAGCTCGGCATCAAAACAGACCGCGTGCTCGAGATCAAGATTTCCCATCCCGACGCAAGCATTACCGGGGCAAGTACCGAAATTCCCGGTGACACCGTTCTCAACAAAGACAAAAACACGATTATTTTTCCGTTTGCAATATATACTTCGAAGCCAAACATCACGCCGCCGTTCACAAATGATTTACTGGGAGAACTTATGAGCACGCAATCGCATGGCGACCTGGATGGAAAAGTCGCGCTAATCACCGGCGGCACCACCGGCATCGGACGTGACACCGCCATCCTCTTCGCAAAAAATGGTGCGAAAGTAGTTGTCTCCGGCCGCCGCGAAGCCGAAGGCAACGAAACCATCAACCTGGTCCGCGCCGCGGGTGGCGATGGCCTGTTCGTAAAATCTGATGTCTCCAAATCCTCCGACGTTCAATCTCTTATCCAAAAAACCGTCGAAACGTTTGGCCGCCTCGATCTGGCCTTCAACAACGCAGGCATCGAAGGACAATGGAAGCCCATTATCGAACAGTCCGAACAAGACTGGGACTCCGTCATCAACATCAATCTCAAAGGCACCTGGCTGTGCCTCAAATACGAAATTCTCCAGATGCTCAAGCAAGGCAGCCCAGGCGCCATCGTCAACATGTCTTCCGTCGCAGGCCTGATGGGCTCCGCAGGCGCTGCCATCTATGTCGCCAGCAAGCACGGCGTCATCGGCCTCACCAGAAATGCAGCACTTGAATGTGCCTCAAAAAATATTCGCGTCAACGCCGTCTGCCCCGCTGTAGTCGAAACCGCCATGGCCGACCGCGCCTTCGCCGATCCGCAAGTCAGCAAACGCGTCCTCGCCATGCACCCTCTGGGCCGCTTCGGAAAGCCAAGCGAAATCGCCGAAGCCGTCCTCTGGCTCTGCTCAGACAAATCCTCTTTCATGACCGGCCACTACATTACTCTGGACGGCGGCATGTTAGCCGGCCCCAATCCAAACGGCTAGCTGGCTTTAAGTCGTAGCGGCCGCCCTCTGTTTACCCTGAGCCTCGAAGGGAGTCGGGCGCTTTTTGCTGCGTAACCACAGTCCATAATTCCTGTTTATCTTTCTTTTGTTTGCATTCCAGCAAATTCCGAATACTATGTCCCGCACATTACTCGCACCCTCGCTCTGATCCAGAGGAGTCCAGCCATGCACATGCACAATCTGAACCTGCTCGCCATTCTCGTCGCCGCCATCGCCACCATGCCTATCGGCTTCCTGTGGTATTCCCCACTGCTCTTCGCCAATCCCTGGATGCGCGAAATGGGCTACGACCCGAACGATAAAGCACGCATCAAGGAAATGCAGAAAAGCGCTGGCCCAACCTATTTTGTCGCCTTCATCGCCAGCCTGGTTTCCGCCTTTATCCTTGCGCTGTTCCTCCATCACATGAACGCTCACAATCTCGAATATGGTTTGCTGATCGGCTCCCATGTATGGCTTGGTTTTGTCGCCACCGTTCAACTCACAGGCGCACTCTTCATGAAGCAGTCCATGAAACTCTTCGCCATCAACACTGGCTACCAACTCGTCTGCTACCTCGTCATGTCTGCCATCCTGACCCTCTGGCGCTAGCCCAAATTCTTCACGAGTCACACAGCATCCGTCGCAGGGTCTTCGTCACGATCTTCATTGTCCCGGAAACATTTTCATAACCGTTATCTGCGTTCTCGCCCGAAAAATGCAGTGGCCTTAACTCTGACCGGCTCCGCCCGCTCCAACGCTTGACTCCCATCATCACCCAGAGTAGCGTACGGCGGACGCTACCGGCTCCCGGAAGTTTTTTACATGAGGAGATGGACAATGGAAAAATATCTCTCAGCAGCAGGCTATTGGTTAGGCGTAGTTTGTACTGTCCTTGCACTCATTTCTCGCGTGTTTCTTGCTTTTGATTTCCACCCGCCAGGCATCGGCTCCGCCACTGGACTCGTTATTTCCTACACAAGTTTTTTCCACGGCGCCGTGCTGTTCTTCTTGCTGGCCATCGCCAGTTGTTGCCGTACCGCAAAGAGCTCGAGCTAACTCTCGCAAACTCCCGGAGGCAATTGACAGGAGGTCCGATTACTCGCGGACCGTCATACGGACTTTCCCGTATTTCGCAGCGTTCCATATTCTCGGAAGATAGTTCGGCTAACGCGTTCAATTTTAACTTAGGGCTTGTAATACAAACCCTGAAACCCTGATCCGGACCTCGGAGCGCTTTGATGGCCGCAAAAGAAGCTTCCGTTCTACAAAGCGCAAAAAATGCCTTACCCGCTCCGCTGAATCATTCCGCTCACTCCGTCCAGTTTTACTTCGAAGACCGTCTCCTGATCGAAGGACTTGCGGGCTTAGTTGCGACCGCGCTGGTCAGCGGAGAAGCCGCCATTGTCATCGCCACCAAAGCCCACCGCGAAACGCTGGCTCGTGAATTGAAGGACCGCGATCTGAATATCACCAGAGCCATTGCCGGTGGCCGCTTTGTTTGCCTGGACGCATCAGAGACCCTGGCGCGCATCATGCTAAACGGCATGCCCGAGGCTGAACGCTTCTCGCGTCTGATAGGCGGATTAATTTCCAGCGCCAGGACTGCTGCTAAAAGCGAGCAGAAAGGACTGGTCATTTTTGGCGAAATGGTAGCCCTTCTTTGGGCGGAAGGAAAACATCAGGCTGCGATTCGCCTGGAAGAACTTTGGAACGATTTGGCAGCCCAATATTCTTTTTCTCTGCGCTGCGCTTATCCGATGAACGGCTTTCATAAGCAGGAGCACGCCGACTCTTTTGCCAAAATCTGCGCCGCGCACTCTTCCGTCCTTCCACTCGGATCTCGCGCCCTGGTCCTCAACGATGATGACCAGCAGCGCACCATCGTCGCTTTACAGCTGAAGCTGCAGGTTCTCGAATACGAGAGCACACTGCGCGAAACGGAACGCCGCTTTCGGCTGCTGGTCGAAGCAGTGCAGGACTACGCCATCTTCACGCTCGATGCCGACGGTCGCGTCAACAGCTGGAACGTCGGCGCCAAACGCCTTAAAGGCTACGAAGCTTCCGAGATTATCGGTCAGCATTTTTCCAGATTCTATCCGGCCGAGGACCTTCAGGCCGGCAAGCCACAACGCGAGCTTGCCATCGCCGCCAGCGAAGGCCGAGTCGAGGATGAAGGCTGGCGCATTCGCAAAGACGGTTCCAGATTCTGGGCCAACGTGGTCATTACCGCAACCAAAGACGCACACGGCGGGGTAATCGGCTTTTCCAAAGTAACCCGCGACTTCACGGAAAGAATGCTTGCCCAGCGAGATCTTCAGGACTCCCAGCGCAAATTGCAGGATTCCGAACGCTCTCTCCGCGAACTCTCATTCCATCTGCTGCGCACTCAGGATGAAGAGCGCCAGCGCATCGGCAGGGATCTTCACGACAGCTTGGGCCAATACCTTTCCGTTTTGAAGATGAAACTGGACTCCCTGAAATCTTCCCCATCGAAAATGTCTCCCCATGATCTCGCTGAGTTGAACAACTGTGCGCAAATTGCCGAGGACGCCGTGAAGGAAGTTCGTACCATTTCTTATCTTCTTTATCCGCCCATGCTGGAAGAGATGGGACTCAAATCTGCCATCTCCTGGTATCTCGATGGATTCACCAAACGCAGCGGCATCCGGACAACTTTTGAAGTTTCCCCAGCTCTCGGTCGTCTGGCACCCGATGTGGAACTCGCCACTTTTCGCGTCTTGCAGGAATCCCTTACAAATGTTCATCGCCACTCGGGCAGCCCCACCGCCGACGTTCGCTTGCTGCTCGATGACGACAACTTTATCTTGCGGGTTTCTGACCAAGGTAAAGGCGTCAACCTCAATAACTTCGAGCTGCCGGGCCAGGACTGGACCGGCGCGCACGGCGTTGGCTTGCGCGGCATGCGCGAGCGCATGCGACAAATCGAAGGTAACCTTGAATTGTGGTCGAGCGAGGAAGGGACTACGGTCACCGCCACCGTTCCGCTCCGCCACGCCGCTGCTGTTCCCGCCGCTCCTTGAGGCCATCCTGAATGAATCCTAGAATTCTGATCGTGGACGACCACGAGATCGTTCGAGAAGGTATTCGCACCCTTCTCGCGAGGTCCGGAAAGAACTGGGAAGTCTGCGGCGAAGCCTCCAATGCCAGCGACGCTATCCTAGCCATCAAGTCTCTGCATCCCCAAGTCGTCGTTCTCGATGTGTCCATGCCCGGCATCAGCGGTTTAGAGGCCGCGCGGCTTATCGGCAAACTTGATCTTTCAACCCGCGTCCTGATCTTCACCATGCACGAATCCACGCGGCTTGAATCGGACGTACGCGACGCCGGCGCACACGGCTACGTTTCGAAATCTCAGGCCGCCCGCGACCTCGTGCACGCCATCCAGACTCTTCTTTCTGGCGGCACTTTTTTTGCCGGCGCTTCTGAGCCATCTCCCGGTTCTGGCGAAAATCCCGGCCGCGGCTCCACATTTTTCTCAATCCTCAGACGGCCCAATCGTCTACGCCCTAGATTCGTTTGACCACCGAATATCTAAAGGTGCTGAGTTTTTGTGTCGACGGGGTCCGCCGTCGATACGAGGCCTGGGGCGAAAAGCGCCCGCTTCAGAAAGCGGCCGCCACGCATCGTTCATGGACAGCTTATGCGCCAGGCGGCGCGGTTCCTGTCCAGGCCTGCTGAACGATTTGCCAACTTCCGCTTGCCTAGCGTCTAAAGATGATGATGTAGCTGCCTTTGCTGGTGATTTTAGCGCCAGTCGCGATGGTGGTTAAGATTTCCTGGAAGTCGCCGCTGTCGTAGGCGAGATCGCCGGATGTTTCGAGGTTCTGGCTGTGCCGGATGAGGTCGCTGTTGAAGGTGGACATTATGGTTTGGAAGAGGGTGCGCAGGGCGGCGGAGCCGGCGAGGCGTTCGCCGGTAGGTTGCAGAAAAACGGCGTCTGGGGCATAAAACTTCAGGATGGGTTCGAGCTGTTTGGTGCGAAGGTCTTGGACCCGGGCTTCGCGGATTTTCGCAAGAGCTGCGATAGTCGACGCTTGCGGCGTGACCGTGGCGGTTGGGAAAAATTAGTTAGGTGCGCCGATAGTGGCACAGGTCAGAGACGCTATGGCGGCGCGGCGCGAGCAGGAGAATAGTCGCGATTTGACTGAAGGCATTGAAGAGGCGTGCATGGCGGCTCCTAATTAATTAATCGGAATCTCCCTTTTGGTTTCAATGCGTCGCCAATCTTACACCCATCTCGTTGTTTGTTTGCGGTGCGACACAATTCTCATCGACTTCCGTTCACTGGCGTACTGCCACAACCTTACATGCAAATTTGCTAAACTATCCTTAGAACATGTCCACGCTGAACCAGATCGCAGGCCATGACGCTACCGGCTCCCGTCATCCGCGCCGCAAGACTTACGGCGTGAGTGTCGGACACGTCCGCGTTGGTGGCGGCGCTGCCATCGTCGTCCAGTCCATGACCAACACGGACACGGCCGATGTCGAGTCCACTCTGAAGCAAACTTTGGAACTCGCTGAAGCCGGCTCAGAACTCGTTCGCTGGACCGTCAACGTTCCGGAAGCCGCTGCCGCTGTTCCCGAGATTAAGAAGCGCCTGCTCGAAGCTGGCTGCAACGTCCCCATCATCGGCGACTTTCATTACAACGGCCACGTTTTGCTCACGAAGTATCCCGATTGCGCCAAGTCTTTGGACAAATATCGCATCAATCCCGGCAATGTCGGCGCAGGCCAGCGCCGTGATGAACAGTTCTCCACCATTTGCAAAGTCGCGCGCGACAACGGCAAACCGGTGCGCATCGGCGTCAATGGCGGCTCGCTCAATCAAGAGCTGGTCATGTTGAAAATGCAGGAGAACACCGACAATAATCTTGGCAAGGAATCCGAAGAAATCATCAACGACTGCATGGTGCTCTCCGCCGTGCAATCAACGGAACTCGCGCTCGAAACCGGACTGCGCAACGATCAAATTATTATTTCCTGTAAAACTTCGCGTCCGCGCGATCTCATCACCGTCTATCGCGATCTTGCCAGCAAAACCGAACAACCGCTGCACCTCGGCCTCACCGAGGCTGGCATGGGCACCAAGGGTCTAGTCTGGTCCGCTGCTTCTCTCGGCGTACTGCTCTACGACGGCATCGGCGACACTATTCGGATTTCGCTCACTCCGCGCCCCGGTGGCGATCGCCGCGAAGAAGTTTACGCCGCGTGCGAACTGCTCCAATCGCTCGGCCTGCGCTCTTTTTCGCCCAGCGTGACCGCGTGCCCCGGCTGCGGCCGCACCACCAGCTCCACTTTCCAGGAACTTGCCGAACGCACCCAGGACTACATCCGTGAAATGATGCCCACCTGGAAAACGCAATACGAAGGCGTCGAAACCATGACCCTCGCGGTGATGGGCTGCATCGTCAACGGCCCCGGCGAATCCAAAGCCGCCAACATCGGCATCAGTCTTCCCGGCACCGGCGAAGCCCCGCGTTGCCCCGTCTACATCGACGGCAAAAAAGACGTCACCCTCGAAGGCACCTACGACGAACTAGCCGCCGCCTTCAAGAAACTCCTCGACACTTACGTCTCGACCAAATACCCCCGCAAAACCGTAGCCGTGGAGCACACTCGTGCTTAAGCGGATTCTCATCGGCGTGGTCGTTACCCTGGCCGTAATTGCTCTGTTGCCTGGTTCCGTCGTTGGGTATTTCTGGCTGAGGGACGCACCGGAGAGGGCTAAGCATCGAAAGGAAGCCGAGGAACTTGTCGCCGGACTCGTTGCTCAAAAGAAGGCTCTTGATACCCTTGGTGACGTTGACTTCGACACAGCCGGCCTGACTCTCGCACAGCTAAATCAAAAACTGAATGAGCCAACGCTTCGAAAGTCTGGCACTCATGATTCCACCGTCGTCGGATGGGCTTGCGCGGATCGCAGCTGCGCGATTATCGCTTCATTTATGACGCCATTCGGGCAGGAAATTCCTACGGAATCGGCACCCGTTGTCGTCTTGATGATGAAGCCCATCGCTTCGGCCACGCATACTCTCTCGATCGATGGAGTTCACGTTGGCAGCACAGCTGAGGACGTAGAGAGAGGCTGCAAGGGACGTGGTTATGGAGCTGCCTTGGCGAAGGACAAAATCACTTGCGACGACGGTTGGGGTGTGAGGTGGGCGGAATTGGACGGTCAAGTCAGTGTGCTGATTTTCAGCAATGACAAAGTGCTCGGAAAATCCGAGTTACACGAAATCTCGTCGTCCAAGGCTCTTGAGAGGGACGTCCGATGAAAATCTCTCGGGAGGATGTGGTACGCGTGGCAGAGCTGGCGTATCTCGACTTGAGTGAGAGCGAGCTGGAGACTTACCGCGCGCAGGTGGACGAAATCCTGGAATACATCGGCAAGCTCAATGAACTCGACACCGAAAACGTCGAGCCGATGGCGCAGGTTCTTACCGATGACCAGACCGCCGACGCTACTCTGCGTGACGATGTAGCCGTTCCGTGCGGCACCGCTGCCGAATTCTTGAAACAGGCGCCCGATCCCGATCCGCCCTTCTTCCGCGTGCCCAAGGTCATCGAGCGGTAGTTTGGTGTTGATTTCCCTGTAGCGCCAGCATCTTGCTGGCTCCGTTTCTTAAATCTTGAAAAGCCGCCGGCAACTTGGCGGCGCTACAAAGCGTTTTAGAAAAATCGTGACCACCAACTGGGCCATCGACGGCGTAAAGGAATCGCTCGCAGCGAAGAAAATCTCCGCCCGCGAGCTCGCTGCTGAGTTCTACAAACGCATCGCTGCACGCAATGCCGAGCTCAACGCCTACCTGGCGCTTTCGCCCGAACGGGCCTACGCGCAAGCCGATAAAATTGATTCGTTGGTCGCTGCGGGCAAGCCGCTACCGCCGCTCGCAGGCGTCCCGGTGGCCATCAAGGACGTACTCAGTACGCGAGGGATCACCACCACCTGCGGGTCCAAAATCCTTGAGCATTACGTTCCGCCCTATGACTCCACCGCCGTTACTCGTCTCGAAGCCGCAGGCGCAGTCATCCTCGGTAAGACCAATTGCGACGAATTCGCCATGGGTAGCTCCAACGAGAATTCCGCCTACGGCCCGGTGAAAAATCCTGTCGCCCTCGATCGCGTTCCGGGAGGTTCCAGCGGCGGGTCTGCTGTCGTTGTTGCCGCCGGGCTAGCGGTCGCGTCGCTCGGTACCGATACCGGCGGCTCGATTCGCCAACCCGGCGCGCTGTGCGGAATCCCGGCGATGATGGGAAGCTACGGCCGTGTTTCGCGCTACGGCCTGATCGCTTTTGCTTCCTCACTCGACCGCATCGGCCCCTTCGCCACAAATGTGAAAGATGTTGCCGCGATTCTGCAAACCATTGCCGGACGCGACCCCAACGATTCCACTTCCACCACCGCGCCGGTTCCGATTTACACCGACGAAATCCAGAAACCGGTGAAAGGCCTGCGTATCGGCATCCCGCGCGACTACTTCGGCGACGGTATGGACTCCGGCGTCCGGCAGAAAGTCGAAGCCGGCATCGAACTCCTGAAGCGACTGGGCTGTCAACCGGTTGACATTCGTATGCCGCATACCGACTACGCCATCGCTACCTACTATATCATCGCGACGGCTGAAGCCAGTTCTAACCTCGCGCGCTACGATGGCGTCCGCTACGGATTGCGCGTTGACGATCCGACCCTGATCGGCATGTACCGCAAAACGCGCGGCGCAGGCTTCGGCGCCGAAGTGAAGCGCCGCATCGTACTCGGCACGTATGTACTTTCGGCTGGCTACTACGACGCTTACTACCTGAAAGGCCAGAAAGTGCGTGCACTAATTGCGCAGGATTTCCGCGATGCGTTCACAAAAGTGGACGCCATCGTCACGCCAACCTCCCCTGTTCCGGCTTTCAAACTCGGCGAGCGCACCAGCGATCCGCTGCAAATGTATCTGGCGGATATCTATACGGTTACAGGCTCGTTAGCTGGCGTGCCTGGCATTTCCGTGCCTTGCGGCAAAATCTGCGGGAAGCTGCCGGTGGGTTTGCAGCTTTTTGGTCCAGCTTTTGGCGAATCGCGCATCCTCCAACTCGCCCATGCGTTCGAACAAGCCGGTGGCGCTTCGCTCTGAGTAATATTTCTGTAAGACTTTGCCCATGCCCAATCTTCAATCCACGGTCGAAAAACTGAGCCGTACCCAGCAAGGCCTTCTCGCGGCTGCCGACGCGGTTTCCGCGACGCACTGGCAGACGCCGCCTGACGCAAATTCCTGGTCGGCGGCGCATCTCGTCGCTCACTTATGCCAAGTAGAGCGCTCTGTACTTGGCTATGCTGATCGCGTCATTCGCAAAACGCCGCTTCACGTTCCGTACTTGCAGCGATTTCATGTCCCGTTTTTGGTGGTGGAAAAGCGGCTGATCCGGCGCAAATCGCCTATCCCGATCGACGCGGAATTGCTAAGCGGCAAAGAAGCCATGCTGGCGGAGCTGCGCAGTGTCCGCGGACGGACACTATCGTTCCTGGACGAGACACACGATCGCGATTTGAGCGTTTATTACTGGCCGCATCCGTTTCTCGGCCAGCTCAATTTTTATAACTGGTTTACATTCATTGCCGTACATCAGGTTCGTCATACAAAACAAATGGTAGATATTGCGAAAAATCTTCCAAAACGCGTAGTTCCTTCGTAGAAGTAATAGACTCGACATCGAACACTTTGTTTGGCATCCGGCTCGACAAAGAAAAACTCACCGCTCACAACCCGAATTCTTCGCGAAAATAAAGGCTAATCTAAGCGCCTACCGTAAAAGTACTAGAGCTAAGGTTTCTTCCCAAACAGAACGGAACGACTATTGCAGGGATAATCTGCAGCGCTTAACCTGCAACCAGCATCTAATTGCTGTGTTAGACAGAGTAGAGATGCTTAAGGCAGAGAGCGCGGTCCAGGAGCAAGGCCATGGTAACCGTCAAGTCGAGCCAGAAAATCTTCACCGATTCGGAAGTGGCAAGTCTCACCGGGATTTGCGTCGATCACATCCACAACTTCGCCAAGAGCCGCCATCTGGGATTCATCGCGCGCGCCGCGGAAGCTGCAGGCGCCCACGCTGACCAGTGGCTGTTTAGCTTGTCGGATTTGATGGTGCTGGTAACGCTGTTCCCGAAGTGCACGCACTAATTCGCTAGCTCGGTCGAGCTGCGGGATCCGTCTATCCGCACGAGCTCTTCAAGGCCTTAGATCCGAACGCCGGCCCTTCTTGCACTAGCCCTTCTGCAATCACAACGTTAGCGATCCACTCTTCCATTTTTCGACAACCCACTTATTTTCATACATATCCGGGCCCACAACCTGAGACAATGCCGCTTCTATGAGCCGGCGATTCGACGTGGTGATTTTGGGCGCAGGAGCCGCAGGTCTATTCTGCGCGGCGGAAGCGGGAAAACGCGGGCGGCGAGTAGCCGTGCTGGAGAGTGCGGAACGCGCGGGGAAAAAGATCCTGATTTCCGGCGGTGGACGCTGCAATTTCACCAATATTTATTGTACGCCGGAGAATTTTCTATCGGCGAATGCGCATTTTGCGAAGTCGGCGCTGGCGCGGTTTACGCCTGCGGACTTCATCGCCTTGGTTGACAAATACAAGATTCCCTTTCACGAAAAAACGCTGGGGCAACTTTTCTGCGATCGTTCGGCACAGGAAATTACTGGCTTGCTGGAGGCGGAATGCGCCGCAGGCGGAGTGAAGATCTTTCTGAACGCGCAGGTGCGGGAAGTTGCAAAGACCACGGAATTTGTAGTTCGCATGGAGAGTGAAGAGCTTCGAGCACCGGTGCTAGTGGTAGCGACCGGCGGACTGTCGATTCCCAAAATGGGCGCTACGTCGTTTGGCTATGAGTTGGCGAAGCAATTTGGTTTGAAAATTCAACCTACCCGGCCAGCCCTGGTGCCGCTAATCTTGGGAAAGCACGGACAGAAACAGTATTGCGACTTGGCGGGGGTTTCGGCAGAAGTGATTGCCAGCGTGGATGGCGCGGCGTTCCGCGAGAAAATGTTGATCACACATCGTGGACTGAGCGGGCCGGCGATCCTGCAGATTTCGTCGTATTGGCAGCGCGGCAAAGCGATCACGCTGGACCTGGCGCCCGGACGCGAGCTCGTACCGGCAGTGCAACGGGCAAAATATCGAAATTTGCCGGAGTTGGTTGCGGCGCTTCAGAGCAACTTGCCCAGACGCCTTGCGGAACGCTGGGTGGAGTTGCATGAACCGGAGTCACTGTCGAACGCCGGCCTGGAAAAATTTGAGCAGGAAGTTCATGCGTGGAGTGTGCTGCCTGCGGATACGGAAGGTTACGAGAAGGCGGAAGTGACGGCAGGCGGTGTGGATACGGATGAGCTATCCAGTAAGACCATGGAGAGCCGGAAGGTGTCGGGGCTGTTTTTTATTGGCGAGGTGGTGGATGTGACCGGGCATTTGGGCGGATTCAATTTTCAGTGGGCGTGGGCTTCGGGAGCGGCGGCGGGGCGGGCGATGTGACCGGATCCGAGAAGGATAACGCAGAAACACAGGGTACGCAGAGACTCTCGGAGAAGAAAAAGACAGCGCGATAAACCCAGCCTGCGGCAAGCAGGCCGCTGCTACACAAAGAAAGATGGCGACCTGCCCCGCGCCCGGGGTAAAAAGCTCGCCGCTACAAAAGCTTGGATTCCAGTTCGGCCCAGCGAGCGTACAGACCTTCGACAGTTTTTTGCGCTTGTTCTAATTCGACGCTGGCGGCGTGGAGTTTGCTGGAATCGCTGGAGATTTCCGGGTCGTGCAGGGCGGCCAGCTTCTGCTGGAAATGCGCTTCAGCTTCGTGAATAGACTTTTCCATCAATTCGAATTCGCGGGTTTCTTTGAAAGAGAGTTTCTTTTTCGCGACCTGGGAAGTGTCAGCCGCAGGACTAGTTGCGTAAGCACGCGTCGGTGAGCTTCCGTTGGTGCCGGCGGCAGTCGAAGATTTCGCGCGAGCGCGTTCGTTTTGTGCCTTCCATTCTTCCCATTGGAAATAATCGGCGAAGCGTTCCGCGCCACCGAAGCCGTCGAGCCCAAAAACGATCGTCGAAACACGGTCCAGCAGAAAACGATCGTGAGTGACCAAAACCAGCGCGCCGGTAAATTCCAGCAGACTCTCTTCCAGAATTTCGAGTGTGGGAATATCGAGGTCATTGGTCGGTTCGTCTAGCAGCAAGACGTCGGCAGGCTGCAGCATGAGTTGAGCGATCAGGACGCGGGCGCGTTCGCCTCCGGAGAGGCGGCCGACCGGTCGATTGAGATCTTCTCCGGTGAAGAGAAAGCGCGCGGCCCAGGAAGCCACGTGAATGACGCGGTCCTGATAGATGACGGAGTCGCTGTCAGGGGCAAGCGCGCGCCGGAGCATGACGTCGGGATCGAGACGGCGGTTCTGATCGAAATAGACCACGCGCAGATTATCGGCTTTGCGGACTTTGCCGCTGGCGGGCTGCAATTCGCCGAGGAGCAGCCGGAGCAGTGTGCTCTTGCCGCTGCCGTTGGGGCCGACAAGCCCGACGCGCATGCCAGAGGTGATGCTGAACTGAATTTTTTCGAATAGCTGGCGTCCGCCGAAGGAAAAATCGACATCGTCGAGTTGAACGAGCTGGCGAGTCTGCCGATTGGTGACGGAAAAATTGATGTTGGCCGAAGTAGTGCGAGTGCGGGCGTTGAGATCGGCGAGGTCGCCGATCAATTCGTGGGCTTTGTCGATGCGCGCTTTGGATTTGGTGGTGCGAGCCTTGGGGCCGCGGCGCAGCCATTCCAGTTCGTTGTGCACGCGATTTTCGAGCGCGTCCTGATGCTTCTGTTGAGCGTGAAGGTAGTTTTCCTTGGCTTCGAGGAATTTGCTGTAATTTCCCGCGACACGGAGATAACCATCTTCGTAGGAACGGCTGAGTTCGACCATGGCGTTGGCGACGTTTTCGAGGAAATAGCGGTCGTGGCTGACGACCACGCAGGCGAATTGCGCGTATCGCAAAACCGATTCCAGCCATTCGATTCCTTCGAGGTCAAGATGGTTGGTGGGCTCGTCGAGCAGGAGAATGTCCGGCTCCTGAACGAGAGCGGCGGCGATGGCCAGACGTTTGCGCCAGCCGCCAGAGAGCGAGTTGGCGATGGCGTCGTGATCTTCGAATCCGGCGCGGCCGAGGACTTCCGCGAAACGTCCGGCGCGTTCGTGCTCCGGCACGTGTCCTTCGTGGAAGGCTTTTTCGATGACCGAGCGAACGGTTTCGTTGGCGGCGAATTCTGAAACCTGAACGACCGAGCTTAGACGTGCACGCTTGCGAAGAGCGACATCTCCGCTGTCCGGATTGACGCGGCCAGCAAGAATTTCGATCAGCGTGGATTTGCCGGACCCGTTAGGGCCGATCAGGCCGATGCGTTCGCCTTCGGAAACGGTGAAGGAGATATTCTGGAATAGAGGAGCGACGCCATAGCGTTTGGAAAGGGATTGTGCGCTGAGAATGGGTGGCAAACGTAGAGTCTCCAGAAAGTATCTATTCCAGAATAACAGCAAGCGCGGCAACTGGACGGAGTTGTCCTTTACATGGAGGGGAAAGCCGAGTACAACGCTGGAATCGAAGTACTGCGTTGCATCAATCCAGATATCGGAAGAGTCGGTCGGGGGCAGGTGAAGAGTTTCCTGGGAGCCGAAAATGTTCGAACTGGCATGGACACTGCTGATTGGTGCGGTGGCGGGCGGAATAGCGAGGTACGCGCTACCGGGGAGGAATCCCGGGGGGCTGGTGGTTGCGGTCATGGTGGGTTTGGCGGGGTCGTTTCTGGCGGCGTATCTCGGGGAGAGATTTGCCTGGTACCGGCAAGGCGAGGCCGACGGAATTATTATGTGTGCCGTGGGGGCGATTGTGGCGCTGGCGATTTTTCGTTTTCTGAGCGGAACTACGGCAGGGTCTGGGGGGCGAGAGAATTACGATCTGTAAGAAAGTCCCCGCTTTGAAAAGCGCCCGCGCCAAAGAATGTTGCTACACCAAGAGAACTTCCCGACGAACCTAAATGCCGGCGAACCAGGAATAGCCGTATCCCGGCTGGGCAGAGCCTCGGCCGTCGCCGACGTGCTTGAGAGAATCGGTCAACGTAATACGCGAAAGATATTTGACGCTCTTGTAGCCGAGCTGGCGAGGGATGCGCAAACGAAGCGGCGCGCCATGATCCGTGGGCAAGTCCTGGCCGTTCATCGCGTAGGCCAACGTAGTTTGCGGATGTAGCGCGTCGCTCATGTCGATGCTGTCCCAGAAAGTATCAAACGGATAGACCACCACCCATTTCGCTTGCGGGCGAACTCCGACGAGATTTAGAACGTAAGAAAGTGGTACGCCGGTCCACTCGGCGATGAAGGACCAGCCTTCTTCACATGCCTGATGAGTGATGTTGCTCTGCGCAGGAAAACGTTTGAGATCATCGAGAGAAAACGAAGCCGGATGGGCGACGAGACCGTCCACAGTCAGGCGCCAGCCGGCGAACTTCTCAGCCAGATGGCGCCGGAACGGGTCGGTTTCTGGCGCTGGGCCGCTAACTGGGATGACCTTTGAGATTTCGCTGCGATTGAATTCGCGCGCGCGCGAATGGGAAGACGACAGCAGGATTCGCTGCGCGCCATAGGTAAGAGATTCGCCGATACCGAAGATTCCGTTGTGATCGGGCGGAATGAGGCCGTAATGGCCGGCAAGTTTAGCGGCAACTGCGAGGCCGGAAATCCCAGCGGCAGTCGCCAGGCCGGTAGTGATAAGTTTTCGGCGAGAAAGTTTGTCACTCATGGGAGCTGCCTTCGGGAGCTGGCGTGGCCGGTGATCATGCCACGCATACGCTTTGTGAATCCCGCAAGAATAACCATGGCGATGTGTACGAGCAGGAAAAGCACCAGAAGATTCGCGACGAAGAAATGTAGGGTGCGGGCGGTCTGATGGCCGCCAAAGACGGTTACGAAAACCGGGAACACCGAGACGATGGCCGGCGACATGGCGAAGCCGGAGACGATCATGAAGGGGAACAACAGGAAAACTACCGTGATGTAGGAAATTCGCTGGAGGACATTGTAGGTTTGCGATTCTTCTTCGCTGGGACGTTTCAAATGCAGGTGATTTGAGGCGACGTGCAGAATTGGCTGCAGCGCAAGGTCGGATTTTTTCGGTAAGAGATGGTTGCGGAAGTGTTGCGTGAAAAGTCCAGAGATCGCATAGAGCAGGCCAGTGAGTACACAGACCCAGGCGGCGAGAAAATGCAGATAGCGGCCCCAGCCAGAAGGTCCGCCAAGCATGAAGGGCAGCGGAAGATCGAAAAGAGATGGCGAGCCCACGCCACCTGTTTCTCCCCAATAAAAACGGGGATGGGAAAGCAGGATGCCGATGCCGCTGACTACGAGAGCGATGAAGCTGGCGGCGTTGATCCAGTGTGTGATGCGTACAAGAACAGAATGACGCGGAACATCTAGAACTGCCGAGTCCCGGAGTGCGACGGCTGGGAGGTATGCAAATTGCGCCATTACGATTGCGGAGAATCTAGCACGGGGAAACGCGCCGAACAACATATTCGAGTCTGCGTTACGCTGTAATCAGGAAGGAGGTCGTGCGAACGATGGTTGGAATTCTGGTGCATGGAAACACTCACTATATTCTGAGCGGACCACGGCCTACGGCAGGGGAAGCAGCCGCTCTGGCGCGCAATTGGTCGGTGGTGCAGATTGGCGAAGCGAAGTCGCAAAAGTTTGAGAAATGGGAAATTCGCAACAAAGAGCTTAGGGAAAACCTGGCGTGGGCAGTGATTGTGCCAGGCGAGCGTGAGACTTCGCCCGGAGTCACCGAATTGCTTGCGGAGCTCGCGAGGAGGGGCGTTGAGATTTGCCAGATCGGTCAAAGCGGATGACAAAGTCTTTAATATATTGGATTTAGTTCGAAGGCGGCGATGGCAGGGAGCGAACACATCCGGATGAGTCACAGCGAACGTGTGTTACCTTGCCGTCTGGGTCGGTAACCAGGAGCGGAACAACGGAACCTTTCGGCAGCTGCGAATCGTGGCTATAGCGGTAATCAAAGGTTCGGCCGTCCACCATGGTCTGATGGCGAATATTTCCATCTTCGTATGAATTCACGAGAACAAGATTTTCGCTTCCGTGTGAGATCGTCACCATTTCCAGCTGCTCGTCATAGGTGTAGGAGTCCGCGTGGCCGTCAGAATCGCTCACCTGCGAAAGGCAACCTTTTTGATCATAGTCATAAGTAACGACGCGCCCGGTGGAAGCTTCGAGGCGCCGAATTCGGTGCTCTGCGTCATTCTCGAAGCGAATCCACTGGCCTGAGGGAGTGGTAACAGAGACGAGGGCGCCCGAAGAATCGCGTTCCATGCGATACATGCGACCCAGTGGATCTTGAAACCCGGTCAGAACAGTAACGTTTTGGCCAGGATTGGCTGGCCGGTATGGAAAAAAGAACTTCCAACCGTCCGGGCGAGTGAGCGTCCAGTTCCCACCAGAATAGACAACAAGAGAATTCGAGAACTCGCCGGCGTAAGGGCCCGAAGCATAGGTATCGCCAAGACGCACGGATCTGGGTACGGTGTGGTTGAAATGCACTCTGCCACCATCTTCGCGAATCAAGTCAATGAAGCTGCCCATTTGGCCGACGAGAAAAATGTCCAGAGAATCGTTGGTGCCAACGCCAAACGGGCGCGAAGCTGGGTCTTGATTGCGATAAACGCGGCTAAAGCTTAGCGGGAATTCTCCGGTAAGCTGCACATCATTCACGCGCAAGCCAAACAGTCCGAGCGTCAGATAGGTCGAATAGACGGAGGATGACGGATCGGGCAGCGCTTCGCTGCTGGACGAATTCCGCCAAAACAGTGGCTTCCCATGCATATCGTAAATTGTTGTGCCGAAGTCCCCTGATTCGTAAAACGGATCCCAGCGTCTTTCGGCCCCGATGACAGAACCAGTCATGTCGTCAACGTCGTCGCCGGTAGAGAGGCCGCCGCTTAAGAGGCTGGTTTCGTCACTACTCATGGGCAGCCCGAAGTAAAGCATGACGATATTCTTGGTCAGCATCTTTTGCAGACGCGAACGCAGCCATTCGGGATTCAGGCGATCGAAAAAAGCTAACGGACGCAAACGCGCGGAAGACACGATGGCAAATCTGGCGTCATGCCGAAAATTAAAGGCGTAATTCCAACCGAAACTTCGGATAAACATATCCTGCGAAGTGACGCCGATCAGAATCGCCGATGGATCTTGCGCGATTTCTGGATAGTTCTTGATCGCGAAATCAATAAACTGTTCAGAATCGACTTGATGGCGATGCGAATCAACCAGGCCCGGCTCCATGGGGATTGCCGGAAGTATTTGGACTTCAATACCGAATTTTGATTTGTAGTAGGGTAGCGTCCAACTGAGTGGTTGAGAAGAGTCCAGACCGATGGGAAGCAGGAAAACAGTCTGCGCGGAAACGGCGGGCAAATTCTGCATGCCGGAAACGGGAGCGAGATCGAGTGAAAAGCGGCCATCGTCAGAAACAAAGGTGACTCGCGAGAATTCCCAGACGCCATGAATTGCATTCGCGACAGAGTAGAGATGCCCAGAGCCGTGCGAGCCGGCGACCGGGATGGAAAATTCGGTAAACTGCGAACCGTAACGCGCGGAAACAAAGCCAAGAGCGGGAAAGCGAGGCGTGAAGTCTGTACCGAGATGCGATTGAACTTCGGTTGAGGCGTGGGCAAGTGCCAGCGCTTCCCGGTACGCACCGGAAGAGGTTACGCGAGAGAGCACGGCGGAGAGCACGGACCCGACGGCCAGCCAAAATACGAGCATGACCGCAATGGCGAGCCAAGCCAAAACTGTGCCGAGCGAGCCTCGCGCCGGTATTCGTTCAAGCATATCCCAACAAGTTACACGCTGGAGAATTCGTATACATCGAAGAAGTCCCAAGGCGTGCCGAGTTGATATACGGGCGAAACATTTGCGGAGCTGCGCGATGAATGGATTGGGGCGGTCGACCTGCGCGGATGACTTCGAGAAACTGCGTAGGCCCGGGGGATTGCACCGCGGGCCGCTCACAGAACCGGACGTAAGCCTCTCGACTTATCACGGCTCGTGCCACCCATCGAAGACTGCCGCCTTCCGCCGAGACCAGCGAGTTCTTCCGGTTACCCGTTGACTCTGTTCGATCTCGACCCGGGTGACCTGCTCCCTTCGCTCCCCGGTTGTTAACCCGGTTCACCGCTACTACGGAGCAGTCCGCCCCTGGCCAGCGCATCGGTACTTTCGGCCTCGCGGGGCTTCCGCTTGTGCCTTTTCCCTTAGCATCACCGACCAGGTTCTCAAGTTCCGTACGAAAGCCCGAATTAGAGTCACGGCTCCTGTACACCGGACATCGCACAGCCAGTAAGTAGGTGACCGCCGTGCTTTTCCCGGAAGTGGCAGGCACCTCCGGTTTTGATGTCAGCTAAGTGGTGTTTCGATGCGTCATCGGAGCTTCATTTGCATTCCTCTCTCTAATCCTCACATGACGTGTTTGAGCACGCCTTTTGACCGTGACGTTCACCACCGCGGCATTTGACCGAAGCAGCTCACGGCTGTTTGAAGCCCTCTCCTAAAAGAGGACTTCGAAGGGCCCTCCTTCATCTCTCGTACAGCATGGCACCTTCGCGTCTTCTTGACACAACCTGCCACACGACCGGACATGCGGGTCCGCATCCGGCGGTTCGGCGGGTCGAACTAGCTATGAGCCGTGAGCGCGGGAAGTCCCGCCCCGCCTCGCGACGAGTGTTATTTTGCCCTTGCGCTTCGCGATCACTTCACCTCCATCTGGTTGTGAAGAGGACTCGCACCTCCAAGCTGTCGGACATGTCCTATTAGGGCCTAGCGGCCCGCGAAACTTTATGAAAATCACTTAGAGTCGAGCAAGAATACAAAGGGCTTGGAGCGGCGAGGTCGACCGAGCATTGGAAAAGTCGAAGCCGTGAACATGTCTGATCCGGAGC
>WNFE01000451.1_pt1 | contig 29001 bp, 20 predicted proteins | sample 5400451 | NCBI WGS metagenome assembly WNFE01 (sample SAMN13153344, study PRJNA577476) | soil metagenome | isolation source: 200 cm saprolite under Douglas fir tree site 2 hole 2 | place: USA:California | collected 2015-04-18
AAGCACGCCGAAAGCGCGCATTGAAGACATTCTGCAACTGGCCATCAACTCCGATAAACCGTTTTTGCGTGGACCGGTGGATATCAAAGCAAAACTGCATTTGCCTCCGGGCACTGAAAAAGTAATTGAAAAGATGACGCTGGACGGGAGTTTCGCGATAACGAATGCGCGATGGAGCAACTCCGAAGTACGGCAAAAACTGCAGAGTTTCAGCAGGCACGCGGAAGGGCAGCCGGAAGATGAGGACGCGGGCAGCGCAGTCACAGACCTGAAGGGGACCTTCTTGCTGAAGGACAGCGTGATCCACTTTTCAAAATTGACATTTTCCGTGCCCGGCGCAGGAGTTGAACTGACGGGCACCTATGACATTCGCGAGCGCAAGATCGACATGCAAGGCAACTTAAGAATGCAGGCCAAGCTTTCGCAAATGGTGACCGGCGCGAAATCGTTTTTTCTGAAGGCGATCGATCCGTTTTTTTCAAAGGGCGGCGCAGGAACAGTGTTGCCGATCACCATTACGGGAACCGAAGAGAATCCGGTGATGGGAGTGACGGTCTTTCACAAAAAATTTGAGAAGCAGATGGGAGCGGGGACGCAGCAGCTTCGTTGAGGCTGTGTCCGCCGCCACGCTAGGTGTTCAGACGATCCGAGGAGATCGGCCGCAACTGCCAGGTCTCAAAGTCGCCAAGCGTTTTGAGATCGAGACCAGCTGTCCGAACGTAAAGCGGCCCGGCAGGTGTGCGGTAAATCCGGGAGGTAACTACGCAGAGTTCGTTGCAGAAAAATTCCGCCACTGAAGCATCCAGGAAAAGATGGAAATGCCAGGCGGTTCTGGGCGATGGCAGTTGAATCGACTTGTCGTTTACCCGCAGCGTAAAGCCAGTGGCGGCCGGCGTCACATTGAGCGACCACCAGGGTCCGCTGGAATCCTCCAGCGTCAGCGAACAGGGCCCTAAGGCCGCCGACCAGCGCAGTTCTTCACAAAGGTCCTTCATTTCCAGGGAACGAAGCGAGAGCGAGCGTTCTTCAGTCGAGAGATTCGCTGCGTACGTGGACCAAGCACGAAGCGATTCTGCCGCCGGCGCGACGCGCATTTGCAGGTCTCCCCTCATGTCCAACGAGAGCAGTCGCGGCAGAGCCATGCAGCCGGCCCAACCGGCAGCGATCAGCTGTGAATCTGGACGCCTTTCCGGGATCCAGCCCCAAAGAATGCGATTGCCGTGAGCGTCGAGCTGCGTCTTTTGCGCATAGTAGGCGCCATAATCGAGGACGCCAGTCCGCTGTGAATGGAAAGTCAGTTCCTTCGGATCGAGTTCGCCGGTTTCCCAAGCGACTTTTCCGGCAGTGGAGTAGAGCAAGACGTGTTTTGAGCCGAGCGGAAAGAAATCCGGGCACTCCCACATTTCACCGGAATCCACGGGATTGATATTTTCGCGTTCGGTCCATTGGCCGGATGCAAGCGGATGCAGATATTCCCACTGGCGCAAATCTCTCGAACGGTAAAGCAACACTTTGCCTCCCTGCTTACGGATACCGGAAGCGACTCCGAGATACCAGAAGTCGCTATCGGGCCATAGAAAAGGATCGCGGAATCCAGTCAGCAGCGGATCAGGCGGCGGCTCAATGACTGGCGTTTTCCATTTGGTCCAGGTACGGAGCAGGGGATCGTCGGAGGTCGCGAGGCACTGCACTTCGCGGAAGTTGTGGGTGCCGTCACGCAAGGTGGCGGATTGTGGCGAGGCAGTTTTCACGCCCGTGTAAAGGATCGTGGCGGTGCCGCGATCATTCACGGCGCTTCCGGTGAAGCAGCCGTCCGCATCGGCCCATCCGGGAGTGGGAGCGAGTGCGACTGGCAAATGCTTCCAGTGAATCATGTCCGGGCTGATGGCGTGCGCCCAGTGCATGTCGCCCCACACGGCGGCGTTCGGGTTGTACTGGAAAAACATGTGGTACATGCCTTTCCAGAAGATGGGACCGTTGGGATCGTTCATCCAGTTTTTTGCGGGCAGCAAATGGAACTGAGGGCGAAGTGGATCGGCGGCCAGGCGGGATTGTGCGTCGTCTTTTTCAAGGAAGGACAGTGGGTCGAAGAGTTTCAAGTCTGTTACGGTTGCAAGAGGCGCTGCGCATAACGCTTGCAAAAAATTGCGACGGGAAGTTGCCATGCGCACCTCGGATACGGAAGTCTTTGTAGCGGCTCCGCTGGTGACCTCAGGGGTTAAAACCCCTGGGTATTCGGACCATTTTCGGCACGGCTAAAAGCCGTGCCCTGCCGAAAGATATTTAGTCAGAAAGACGTTAACCGAGTTCGGAGACGGCGTCGCGAAGGCGGCGCACTACGCGCTGCTGGCCGAGGACGACGATGCTGTCGAATAGTGGCGGGGCAACGGCCTGGCCGACGATGGCGACGCGAATGGCGTTGATGAGAAGGCCGGCTTTGACACCGGCGGCTTCGGCGACAGCGCGGGTGGCGTGGTCACAGGGATCGTGACTCCAGTCAGTAAGCGCAGCAAGAGCGTCCGCGGTCATCGAAAGCAGGTCTTTAATTTTGGCCGGCTCTTTCCAGAATTTTTCCTTGGCGGCGGGATCGCGTTCGAATTCATCGCCAAAAAATGCGCGGGACCAGGAAGCAAAGTCCGGCAGCAGCCGAACGCGCGGGCGAAGCAAGTCCACCGTTTTAGAAAACCACTCGTGGCCGATTCCCGAAGCCCATTCGTCTTTCCAGAGTTTGCTGGTCTTCAGTTGCGCTTCCACATACGGGAGAAGCTCCTCGATCGGCAGTTTCTGCAGATATTGCGTGTTGAACCACTCCAGTTTATCGCGGTCAAACACACCGTTGGTGCGGCTGACGCCTTCTAGTGAAAATTTTTCGAGTAACTGACTGGTACGCAAAAATTCCTGATCGCCACCGGGAGCCCAGCCGAGCAAGGCGAGAAAATTGCGGAATGCTTCGGGAAGAAAGCCTTCGGTGCGGTACATGTTGACGTCGGTGGCGCCATGACGTTTGGACAAACGCGATTTGTCGGCGCCAAGAATCAGCGGCAGGTGCGCGAAAATGGGAATCTCCGCGCCCAGCGCGCGGTAGAGCAGAACCTGTTTGGGCGTGTTGGAAATGTGATCGGCGCCGCGAATCACGTGGGTGATGCACATGTCCACGTCGTCCACGACGGCGCTCATCTGGTACATGGACTGGCCGAATTCTTCATCTTGAGCGGTGACCGCAGAGCGGTCGTCTTGAGCGGTGACCGCAGAGCGGTCGTCTTGAGCGGTGACCGCAGAGCGGTCAACGCCTTTGCCGGAGCGGACCAGGACGAAGTCTTCGATTTCGTCGTTGGAAAATTCGCGTTCGCCAAAAACGGCGTCGAGAAATTTGGTGGTGCCGCCCAACGGCACTTTGAAACGCACCGCAGGTTTGACGCCGGGCGTGGAGGGCTGGCCATCGCGGCAAGAACAACGAGCGACGCGGCGAACCTTGGCACTATCTGCGCCGTCTTCCGCGTGGTCGCCGCCGACATATTTTTCTGCGGCGCAGTAGCAAAGAAACGCGGCTCCGCTGGCCAGTAATTTTCTGGCGGCGTCGAGGTACAGCGCCGTGCGTTGTGACTGGTAAAACGGACCTTCATCCCAGTCCACGCCGAGCCACTGCAAGCCTTCTAAGATTCCGTTGACGAGTTCTGGCTTGTTGCGTTCGGCGTCGGTGTCCTCGATACGCAGGATCATGGTGCCACCTTTGCTGCGGGCGAACAGCCAGTTGAAGAGCGCCGTGCGCGCGCCACCTACGTGGAGATAGCCGGTGGGCGATGGGGCGAAGCGTACGCGAATAGCAGAGTTGGCAATGGCTGGATTATCGGACATGGACGATTTGTTGGCCTCTTGCGGTTTTTGCAGAGTTGTAATAGACCAGTGTAATAGATGCTGGTAAGAGCGTCCAACCAGTGGACCTTCGCGGGCCGTGCGCCAGACAATTTCCACAGGCCAGCGGGGAACCTCTGCTATCACTTACGCAACCAGTACGGCGGTACGCTTGCACAGTTAAAATTTCCTGACTCATAATCGCAAGTACTTTGTTTTGTGCAGAAATCGGTCGGGCAAGAGCTCACGCCGGTCCCCGGGAAAGTGGCCAAAAGCCGCCGTGCTGCACACGCCGGTTCGCGTGCAAACGCGAATCAGGCGCGGCCGTCTGCAATTTGCGAGACGGAGAAGTGATAGCTCGTTGATTGATTCCGGATTAATTTCGCTAGCGTTGCTGGTGGCCACGGCTTTCGTGGCTGGGTACTTCGCGTACATCTACAACCTGAAACGCCAGGCATATCTGCTTTACTGGACCGCGGGCTGGAGCATGCTGGCGCTGCATTATCTTGGCAGCGGGCTCAGCGGCGGCGGCAGCGCGAACGCGGCGCAAACCGCGATCGGGCAAGGGCTGTTCGCCGGCGCGGGAATTTTCTTTTTCCTTGGCGCGCGGCAGTACGCGCACCGGTCGTTGATGTCCGGCGCGGCGATGGGCGCGGGGGCCGCCGTTCTGGCGTGGACCGCTGCCAATACATTGGGCGTGTTTCCCTTCCCGGTTATCTTTTTCGCTTTTATTATTTACTCCGCCGTGGGCATCGAATTCTGGGTGGAAAGCAGGCTGCAGGAAACGTTGGCGGACTGGCTGCTCTCGGTGGTCTTTTTTGTGTGGGCGGCGCTTGGACTGATTTTCTACTTTTTTCAACCACGACTGACCGCCATGCATGTGGCGCTGGATCCGATTTCGGCGCTGCCCGCGACGTTCGCGGCGATGCTGATGGTCATGGCGCTATACGAAGAAGAAAAGCGCCGCATCGAACGCAACATGCTGGCGCTTTCCAATTTGAATCTTGCGGCGTCGAGCTTCGCGGGCGGAGAAATTCATCGCATGCTGTCGCAAGCGCTGGACCGGGTTCTGGGCGTGGTGCGTTTGCCGGCTGGCGCGTTATTTCTGAATCACGGCGATCCGCAGGGACCGACCTCCGTGGTTGCGGTGGGGTTAAAGGATGAGTTCTGCCGCATCGCGCAGGAAGAAGGACTGGACGACTATCTGGTTACGCTGGTATCGCGCCTGGGCGGTTTGATGGGTTTCCGCGATTTGCGGGATGACTCGCTGATGGCGCTGGAAAAGGAAGATCAGATCCGGCGGTTCCGCAAGCTGGCGCTGGATCAGGGCTTGCGCAGCATTGTCGCCATCAGCCTGCAGGCAAAAGAGCAGGCCTTTGGTGTTTTGCTGCTGGGTTCGCCGGACGCGCGGCGATTCACTCCCGCTGAATTGCGGCTGTTGCTGGCTCTGGGACACCAGATCGGAATGGCCGTCGAAAACAGCTTGTTGATTCAGCAGACCTCACGCCGCTCCGAAGAACTGCACGTGCTGAATGAGATTGGCCGTGCGCTCAGTTCGACGCTGCACAAGGAAGATCTGCTACGCAAGATTTGGGAGGAGCTGCGGCGCTTGATCGACGTGGAAAATTTCTATATCGCGTCGCTCGATTCGGTTCGCAATGAAATGCATTTCGATCTGGAAATCATCGATGGCGATCGGCAGTCCCGGCGAGTGCGTCCCGCGGGAAATTTTCTAACCGAATATGTGATCCGCACGCGGCAGCCAATTTTGATTCGCGAAAAGTTCCTGGAAGAAGCGGAAAAGCTGGGCGTAGAACCTATCCGTAAGCAGGGTTGCTTTTGTTGTGTGCCACTGGTGGCGTATGACCGGGCGATCGGCGCCATGGCCGTTTTTTCCGATGAAGACAAGGCGTTTGACGAAGGTCACCTGGAATTGCTGCGCGTGCTGGCGAGCGAAGCCAGTATCGCCATCGAAAACGCGCGGCTGTTCCAGGAAGAGCGCACCAAGGCGCGTCATTTGACGCTGCTCAATACGATTTCACGTCATGCCATCGGTACGCTGAACCCGGACGAGATGCTGGCGAAGATGACGGAAGAGCTGGAGACCGGACTTACCTACGATCACATCGGAATTGCGGTGCTGGAATATTCCACGCGCGAGCTGGTGATTCAGGCGGAGGCGGGAAACAGGCGCGGGGCGCTGGGGCAGCGCATTCTGCTGGGCACCGGACTGGTAGGCAATGTGGCGCGCAACGGAAACATGGCGTCCTTCCACGCGACGCAGGCGGCCGACGCAGCCCTGAAGCCGATGATGGCCGACACGGCTTCCGCGGTGGCGTTGCCGATTTTCTTCGCAGAACAATTGCATGGCGTTTTGTATGTGGAATCCTCGAAAGACATCGACTTCTCAGATGAAGAGGTTTTGCTTCTGGGCACGCTGGCCGATTTGATTGCTGGCGCTCTGCACAACGCGTTGACATTCCAGAAGGCGCAGGAGCAGGCCATCACCGACGGCTTGACCGGCGTGAAGACGCATCGCTTCTTCATGGAAGCGCTGTCCGCGGAATGGAAGCGCTCGACGCGCGCGGGGCGCAACTTTGCGCTGGTGCTGATGGATTTGGATCGCTTCAAATTCGTGAATGATTTTTACGGGCACCTGGAAGGTGACCTGGTGCTGCAGCGCGTCGGGCACATACTGGAAGCGAATTGCAGGCGCTCCGACGTGGTGGCGCGCTATGGCGGCGACGAATTTGTGATCCTGATGCCAGAAACTTCCATGGAGCAGGCGCGGCAACTGGCCTCAAAGCTGCGGAGTTGGGTGTGCGTTGATAATTTGCTGCGTGAAAAAAATGTTTCGGCGAGCTTTGGTATTGCCTGCTACCCGTTGCACGGTTCTTCACCGCAGGAGTTGATTCAGGTAGCGGACGCTTCGATGTATTTGTCTAAGCACCAGGGCGGCAACGCCGTTTCGACGGCGGATCATTTCGATGCCAGCGAAGCGAAAAAATGGAAAAAAGATGTATTGGAAGCTTATCTCGGCGTGACGCTGAAGCGGTTGTTTGCAACCGGTCCGGAGGCGTTCGAAGAAATCTACCAGCGGCTGAAGCAATTCACGGAATCGTTGGCTGCCACGGAAGCCGGAAACGGCATAACAGTCGCGCCTGAAGTTCCGGCCGAAGCAGGACCGCAGGCGCTGCCGCAAGCCGTTTTGGATACGGTCACATCACTGGCGTTCGCAATCGATGCGAAGGATCACTACACACAAGGACATTCGCAGAAAGTGTCGGCTTATGCCGCTTTGATCGCCGAAGCCATGGAAATGAGCGATGCGGAGATCGACGAAATTCGCCTGGGCGCGGTGCTGCACGACATCGGCAAGGTGGGAATTCCCGAGCAAATTCTAAATAAATCCGGGCCACTGAATCCTGAAGAGTGGGAAACCATGAAGTCACACGTGGTGTTTGGCGCGAAAATCCTGGAACCGCTGACGCCTTTGGCGCGCATTCGCGACATGGTTCATCATCATCACGAATATTTTGATGGCTCCGGCTATCCGCACGCGTTGCGGGGGGAAGATATTCCTCTTGGGGCGCGTATCGTCGCGGTTGCCGATGCATACGATACGATTACCAGCGATCGCACGTACAAGAAGGGTCGCCCGGCGGAGGAAGCGCTGGCGGAATTGGAACGCTGCGCCAACGCTCAGTTCGACGCGCGCATCGTAGAGATTTTTGTGCGAGTGATGCGGCAGCAGGCCAATCCCATCATCGAAGTTGCTTCTTTGACGCAATCCCGAACCAGCTAACAAGAACTCCTCTCACAATTCCGCGGACGCGACGAGGACCTTGCTCTTCGATCGGCAGAGCAGAGAGATTCCTCGCTTCGCTCGGAATGACGGAGATGGCAGGGGGCGAAAACAGTGGAGTGGTTGCCTGGACGTTTTACATAGACGGTTTCTTCTTCTCTTCGTTTCTCACATGTGTCACGCCCGCCAATCCATCCTACGGCGTTGCGCGAAGCTGCTATCCTGTTCGCTTCGAACAGGAGTAGTGCAATGCAAACCGCAAAAGTGCAATGGATCGACGAACAAAAATTCGTGGCGATCAGTCCTTCGGGTCATGCTCTGGCGATGGATTCCGATCGCAGTTCAAATACCGGCCCTGGCCCGATGGAGTTGTTGCTGATGGCGCTCGGCGCCTGCACCGCTACCGATATCGTGATCATCCTGGGAAAAAAGCGGCAGAAACTGGAGTCGCTGGAAGTGATTTGCTCAGGCGAACGCGCCGCGGAGCCGCCGCAGGTTTGGACAAAACTTGAAGTTTTCTATCGCCTGCGCGGCAAATTGGACGAAAATGGCGTCAAGCGGGCGATTCAACTAAGCGAAGAGAAATACTGTTCGGTTTCGGCGACCCTGAAGAAGTCCGCCGAACTAAAGTTCCGTTATGAAATTTTGCCAGCACGAGATTAATCATAAAGCGACGGTACGACTATACTGTTGCGCGATTTTTCGCCACAAGATATAAGCAATACACCGCATGGGGCCCTGGATCCGAAGTGTTTTGCTTGGGTGGGTGATTTTGTGTTTCGCCGTAGCGGGAATGGCTCAGAAGCCTTCTTCTCCGCTACCCAGCGGAGCCACGATTCCCCTTGCGCGCATTCCGAGGGTGAGCAAGCCGCCGAAGCTGGAGGACTTCCTCGAGAACAAGCCGCGTGAGGCGGAACTTACCGTGGACGATTTCCGGCAAAACGTTCCGGGCGACGGCACCCCGGCGACAGAGAAAACAACAGCATATCTCTCTTATGACGATAAGAATCTCTACGTGGTTTTCGTGTGCCACGACAATGGCCAGGTTCGCGCGCATCTTTCCAAGCGTGAGGACGTGGACCAGGACGACGGCGTCGGCGTTTTGCTCGATACCTTTCGCGACCACCACCGCGCTTATGTCTTCTATTCGAATCCGCTCGGTATTCAGCAGGACTCCATCTATACCGAAGGGCAAACCTACGATTACAGTTTTGACACTCTCTGGAATAATGAAGGCCGGCTGACGCCGGACGGCTACATCGTGTGGTTTTCGATCCCCTTCAAGAGCCTGCGTTTTCCCCATGCACCGCAGCAAACCTGGGGTGTTGCACTCTCCCGCGTCATTTTGCGCAAGAGCGAGTACGATTATTGGCCCTACATCACGCAGCGCGTGGAGGGAATTACGCAGCAGTTCGAACCGGTCGGCGGGATCGATCACGTTTCGCCCGGCCGCAACATGCAATTCATTCCTTACGGCCTGCTCGCCGGCGATCACTTTTTGAATCAGCCCATGCTGACCGCCGCTGGGCCGCCACCGGCTTATCAAAATGCATTCGAACACCGCGCAGGCCTGGATGCAAAATTCGTTGCCAAAGATGCGCTCACTTTCGACGTGACGCTAAACCCCGATTTCAGCCAGGTGGAAAGCGACGACCCGCAAGTCACGGTCAATCAACGCTTCGCAGTTCTGTTCCCCGAAAAGCGTCCCTTCTTTATCGAGAACGCGGGCTTTTTTCAAACGCCGGTGGATTTATTTTTCTCCCGCCGGATCACGGATCCGCAATTCGGCGCGCGCATGACTGGAAAAGCTGGAAACTGGACGCTTGGCGCGCTGCTCATCGACGATCGGCAACCGGGGCAGGGACAAACTCCAGGCAGCCAGTACGACACGCGCGCTCTCGATGGCGTGGTGCGTGTCGCGCGCGAATTCGGCAAGCAATCGTACATCGGAGCTTTCGCCTCGACCCGCGATTTTGCGGATACCAGCAACCGCATGGTGTCACTGGACGCGCGCATTAAATTTTCTCCGCACTGGGTCGCCGATTTCCAGGCCACGCATAGCTGGACACGCCAGGACATAAATCTGCCGCAGCTTTGTCAGCGGTTCGAGCAGCCAGTGCAAACCGGCACCTCGCCGGCGAACGCATCCTCGCAGCAGGGCAACAGCCTTTACGCGGACGTTTCCTACACCGGTCGTAAATTTTATTTCCTCAGCGAGTACAACGATTTCTCACCCGGCTTCTGCGCCGAGCTGGGCTTCATTCCCCGTGTGGATATTCGGCAGAGTTATTCGCTGGCCAGCTATCTCTGGCGTCCCAACCTTCGTCCAATCGTGGATTTCGGACCCATTGGCAGCGAGATCATCGACTGGGATCATAACGATGTGCTGCAAGACTGGACAGCCGCACTGGGCGTCCAGGTGGATCTCACGCGCAATTCGACGTTTACGGTTAGCCGCGGCGAAGGTTACGAATTATTCGCAAATATTCCGTTCCGCAAACACAGCACTTCCGTTTACGCCACGTCCGCTGTATATAAATGGCTGACGCTCACCGCCCGTTTCACCAGCGGAACGGGCGAAAATTATTTTCCTGGCGGGGCTTTCGATCCGTTCCTGGGAAACGTTAAAAAACTGAATCTTGGATTTACAGTAAGGCCTTCCGCGCGTTTCCGCATCGACGAAACGGGAATCTACTACCGCCTCGGTACACGCGATGGCTCGACACCTGCAGGCTTCAGGCCGGGTCAAGCGATTTTTAATAATTATTTGCTGCGAACAAAGTTCAACTACCAGTTCACCAAGGAATTATCGCTACGCGTGATTGTGGATTACGACGCAACCCTCGCCAACACCCGGCTGCTCAATCTGCAGACCAATCTCGGGAGCTACGCCGGCGGGCCAATTCCTCCGACCAAACAATTCCCTACCGACGTCCTGCTCACCTATCTGCTACACCCCGGCACCGCAGTCTATGTAGGTTACAACAGCGGACTCAATAATCTGGCGCTCGATCAGACGATTCCGACGCCATCGGTTTTCTACCAAGCTAACCCCACCAATCGAAATAATCAGCTGTTCTTCGTGAAGGTAAGCTATCTGTTTCGTTTCTGAAAGCCCGTCACTAATGATTTGGACGCGCTCCTACTTCCGAATAGCGGCTTCGTTCTTGCTCGTAACCCAGGAGAAATCCAGAAATCGTCCTGGACTGTTCAGCGAACTAGCGTGGGGGGCTGGCTTTGCAGGTTGCCACAATTGGATCGGATTTCCCTCAGGGTCATGCAGGCTGGCGAACCGGCCGTTGGGATAGGACTGCGGGTCAATCTCGACCGCGATTCCAGCGGCCCGTAGCTGGGCTGCCATTTTTTTGAGATCCCGGACTCGAAAGTTCAACATCCAGACCTTGTCGGTTCCCTTGAAAAAGTCGCTGGACTCCGGTTGAGGATCGAAAACGGTGGGTCCGGCATCTTGCTGCCAAACGGAATCCTCGTAGCTCGATGGCGTGAGCGAGATCCCCAGGTGTTGCTGGTACCAACGCCCCAGCGCTTTCGGATCTTGAGCTCGGAAGAAGAATCCTTCGATTCCCGTCACTTTTTCAATTTCCGTTCCCCCAGCGCTCCCATCGCGAACAGCGGCCCCCGCAGGGAGAGGAGAGAGCTTTGGCTGTAAGGCTGCCTGCGCCGCTGTGCCGATTTGGTTCCGCCCCAAGATGAAGCTCGACTCGAAAGCAAATGACAGGGTTTGAAGCAGTTGGCGTCTTAGAAAAAGCGTCCCATCCTCCTTCCGAGAAGAGCGCGGCCCGAGCTACGATACCTGCGCAAACGGAGTTCTGGGAAGCGTAAAGATGAGGTTCTCAGGCGAGTTGTCGGCCACTCGAAACTTGTCGTCCTTATCGTTCCTTGCCTTGTGTCCGGTGCGCAGCATCGCATAAACTTCTTTTTCGTTGGTTCGAACATAGCAATGTCATGTCAGGGTTTGTAAGCACAACTTCTTTACCTCAGGGCTTGCAAAACAAGCCTGAGACCCGTCCGCAAGGGGTGATATGTCGCATCGCATCGCAGCGAAGATTACAGGCGTGGCCGGATTTCTGCCGCCGCGGGTGATGACCAACGCGGACCTGGAAAAAATTGTGGATACCAATGACCAATGGATCCGCACGCGCACCGGAATTCGGCAACGTCACGTGGTGGACAAAGGCATGGCGTCTTCGCACATGGCTACCGAAGCCGCAAAGGAGTTGCTGGCAAAGACCAATACCGACCCGGCGGACATCGACATGATCATCGTGGCCAGCGTCACGCCGGACATGCTGTTTCCGGCGACCGCGTGCCTAGTACAAGACCGTCTCGGTGCGAAAAAGGCCTGGGGCTTCGATCTTTCCGCGGCGTGTTCGGGTTTTGCGTATGCGCTCACGGTAGGGGCGCAATTCGTCGGCTCCGGCGCGCACAAAAAAGTCATCGCCATCGGCAGCGATACCATGACTTCTATTTTGAATTATCAAGATCGTGCGACGTGCGTTTTGTTTGGGGACGGTGCTGGTGCGGTGCTTCTAGAACCCGCGGACGATGGCGAAGGCATTCTTGATTTCGAACACGACGTGGACGGCTCGGGTGGACAATATTTGTACATGCCGGGAGGGGGATCCTTAAATCCGCCCACGCACGAAACCGTGGACAAAAAAATGCATTACGTGCACCAGGAGGGTTCGGCAGTTTTCAAATACGCGGTGCGCCGCATGGCGGAACTCGCCGCGCACATGGTAGAACGCAATGGACTGAAGAGCGAGGACATCGCGCTGGTGGTGCCACATCAGGCGAATCTGCGCATTATCCGCGCCATGCAGGAACGACTGGGTCTGCCTGACGAAAAAGTGATGGTCAATATTGACCGCTACGGAAATACCACCGGGGGCACGATTCCGCTGGGTTTGCGCGATGCCGTTGCCGAGCAAAAATTGAAGAAGGGCGATTTGGTGCTGCTGATGGCCGTAGGCGCCGGATACACCACTGGCAGCGTGCTTATGCGTTGGGCGTATTAAGTTGTGGGATTCACCCAGATGCAAATTGCCAAGCGAGTGCTAGGATCGCTAGCAGGAGCGCATGGAGGCCGCTAGCTGAAGGTTGGCCTGCAGCCGACGGTCGACCTGCACTGCGGTGTAGCGCGCACAAAGAACGCGCTCGCTTTCGGCCCAATTCGCAAGCGCGGTGATCCGGCCAGAAGCCAACTTGCCGGTCGCATGGATAATTTTGAAGTACAGAGGCACCAGACCGAGGCCGGAAGATTTGGCGCAAATGTCCGGCGTCAATTTGTGTAGTTGAGCCAACGAGCGATAATCCTCGCCGCGGAGCATTCGCGTGTCCACGTTTGCGGCAGCCAGCACCTGCTCGGAGACCGGCTGCGCGGCAATTCCGACGACGACGGCGCGCCAATAAAAGGCCCCAAATTGGGTGAGTGCCACGATAGAAATCGCAAGTATGAGTACCGAGAACATCGTCTTGCCTCTGGAAACATTTTGCCGGTAACGCCGGCAGAAGCCTATAGCTCCGAGGTACTATCGGGCTGGTCCTTTGAGGCGTAATTGATTGAGAACAAACCCGTCCGGCGAAGCCGGGCTTTCGGAGGGAAAATGCGACCTAAGTTTGGCTTGATCGTCGGACTTGTGACGTTCGTAGCTACGGTACCCGGGATTGCCTTGCTGGGCGGCGGAGAAGCTTACAACGCAAAACCACTAAACCTATTCGATACAGCAGCTTCCAGCGACGAGCAGGCCCAGTCCATCCGAACTGTACTTAGCGCTCAGCAGACAGCCTGGAACCGGGGAGATATCCCGGCGTTCCTCGAAGGCTACTGGAACTCGCCCGAGCTTACTTTTGCGGGCAGCGATGGAATTGTGCGCGGCTACGATGGGCTTCTTGCCCGATACCGGAAGAGCTACCCGGACAAGCAAACCATGGGCGAGCTGGACTTTTCAGGCGTGGAGATCCGGCCGTTGGGGCCGACTGCCGCGTTTGTGCTGGGTCAATGGCACCTGAAACGTAAAGCCGGCGACGTCGGAGGAGTCTTTAGCCTAGTGTTTCAACGTTTTCCCGATGGCTGGCGCATTATTCACGATCATACCAGTGCACAAAAGCAGACACCCTGACCGGCATACACTGAACCATATAACTTGCTAAGGTGGTTGGATTTAGCCGCCTTGGGACGGGCAATGCATAGCTCGAAGTTGGGAAAAAGTTTCTGGCGCAAATTGACTGTCGGCTGCAAGTCATTGTTCGACGAAATCATCCGGGAACGCTCGGTACGTCCAGTGCTCGAGTTGCGCAGTTGCCGCGACGCGTGATTCGAAGCCAACAGCCGCGACCTAGATTCCGGTTCAATCGTAGCGAAGTTGGGATGCTTGCGCTCTGAAGCATCGGTGGGATGTGCTAGCTTGAACTGCGAGCACAAAGGCCGGCATGACAGCAATTTTGTGGACGTCATTTTACTGGGCGTGGGTGGCGTCCGAAGTGGTGATTGCAGTAGCGACGCGAACTGGGAAAAGCGGCGGGAAAATACGCGATCGTGGGTCACAGCTGATTTTGTGGATTGTGATCGTGATTTCAGTGACGGCCTGTGAGTGGCTGCGACGAATCATGGCGGCGAATATGTTTGGCGGAGCGGCGTGGTTTAGAGCGGCGAGCGTGGCGGTACTGGCCGCGGCGCTGGCGATTCGATGGACAGCGTTGTTTACGTTGGGAAAATCATTCAGCGCAAACGTAGCGATTCGCGAGTCGCAGAAGATGGTGCGTAGCGGACTGTACCGGGTGGTGCGGCATCCTTCTTATTTGGGTTTGCTGATGGTTTTTGTAGCGATTGGAATTCATTCGAGGAACTGGATCAGCTTTGTTGTTGCGGTTGTGCCGACAACGGCGGCGCTGATCTATCGAATTCAGGTGGAGGAACAAGCATTGCAGGAGGCATTTGGAGAGGAATACGCCCAGTACAGCCGAGTAACAAAGAGGTTGGTTCCTGGAGTGTACTGAGGGACCAATCAAGAAGCGCGCTAAAGGATGTCTAGGATCTCTTCGTACCGTTTGAACGGCGGAATTAGATATGCTCCAGCGAGTTCAGTGCGCGACCAGGCAAGCATTTCGCGGGCGACTTCGAATCCACGCTCGCGTGCTCCGGTTCCCGCGGCTTCGAGAGATTTGAGAAGCGATTCAGGAATAACAATTCCCGGGACTTCGTTATTGAGGCGCAGCGCCTGCTTGTAGCTGTTGAGCGGCCAGATTCCGATCAGGACCGGAATGGGAGGTTTGCCGCCGAGTTTTTTGACGAAGTCGAGCCAGTGTTGGGGATCGAAGAGCGGTTGGGTCATGGCGAAGTGCGCGCCAGCTTCGATTTTGGCGTGGAAGCGGATGATCTCTTCATCGAGATCGTCCGCAACCGGATTGACGGCGACGCCGATGGTGAAATTGGTTGCGCCACCGAGCGTTTTGCCGGACCAGTCGGTACCTTGATTGAGGCGGTGAAGAACTTTGACCAGTCCGACGGAATCAACTTCGTAAACTCCGCTGGTTTCGGGGTAATCGCCAACAGAGGGCGGATCGCCGGTGATGGCGAGGACGTTGCGGACGCAGCCGACGGTCCACGACCCGAGCAGTGCGGCCTGCAGACCAATGATATTTTGATCGCGCGTGGTGAGATGCGGAATGGTCTCGACGCCGCGGGCTTCGAGAGCGCCGGCAACGATGAGCGCGTCCATTCCAACGCGAGCCATGGCGCCGGAGTTGATGTCGATGGCATCCACTTTACCTGACGCCATGATTTTATCCACTTGCTCATATACGCGATCGAGCGCGATGCCCTTGGGCGGATCGATTTCCACGCTAACCTGAAATTTTCCGGCTTGGATATTCCTCCAGAGTTTGCTTTCGGGAGAGCGTTCGACGGAAGGTGCGCGGCTGACCAACACCTCGATCGCGATCGCGGAAACATGTGCCTTCACAGGGCGCAGCGATTTGACGGCGTCGGCCATGGCGCGAATATGTGCGGGCGTAGTTCCGCAGCAACCACCGAGAATACGTACCCCGGCGGCGGCCGCTTCGCGCGCGAAAAGAGCGAAATATTCCGGCGAAGCTCTTGGATAGACGATGCGGTCGCCTTCGCGCTTGGGGAAACCGGCGTTGGGCATGCCGCTGACGCGAAGCTCGTCAATCGAAGCAAGTTCGGTAAGGATTGGAAGCAAAGCTTGCGGGCCGAGTGTGCAATTTGCGCCGACGACCTGGACGTTTTTATTTTTGAGTTGTGCGGCGGCGTCAGTGGGGCGAAGGTCGCCGTACGCGACGCCTTCTTCGGCGTAAGTAAGCTGCGCGATGACAGGCAGCAGAGAGAAGGACCGAATGGCGTCGATGGCGAGAAGAATTTCTTCAATGTAAGTGAAGGTTTCTAGAATGAAAAGATCGACGCCGCGTTCTTCCAGGGCCTGCGCCTGTTCGAGGAAATAGGAGACGATTTCCTGCGGCTCAGGATGGCGAGCTTGCACGCCCAGGCCGAGCGGCCCGATGGAGCCAGCGATCAAGACTTCGCGGGCAGCGGCTTCGCGGGCTTCACGAGCGATTTTGACGCCGCGCGAATTGAGCCGTTGTACTTCATCGCCGAGGCCGAGATGCGCGAGCTTGAAGCGATTGGCGCCGAACGTGTTGGTTTCGATGATTTGCGCGCCGGCTTCGATATACGCCTGATGCACGCGAAAGACGGCCTCAGGCTCGGTGGAATTAAGTTCGTCGAAACAGCGCTGCGGGCCCACGGCTTCGTGCAGCATCGAACCCATCGCGCCATCGGCGATGAGAATCGAGTTCTTCAACCGTTCGTTGAAATCGAGAATCTTCAAGTTATGTCCGCCCGGAAAATAAATTTAGCGTGAACCGAAATGTGCTCAGCGCTTTTGTTCCATGAGGCTTGCGACGGTGCTCATCAAATCGTACTTGGTGAGAATTTCGAAACGCGTCTCGTCCATTTCCACGAACACAGCGGGATTTTCGTGGCTCAGAATGTAGGTGACACGTTCGACGGGAGCAGATCTGGAAATTTTTGGGAGCGGTTTGCTCATGACTTCGCGGATGACCAGTTTGCGCAAATCTTTTCCTTGCAGCGCTAGGGTCAGAATCTGGTCTTCGTAAACGGTACCGATAAGGGCGGTTTCCTCGAATACGGGAATTTGCGAGATGTCCTGCTCCTGCATGGTTTTCAGCGCGTGAAAAACAGTTTGGTAAGGACGCACAATCACCAGATCGCGGACTTTGCCGGATTTGTGCTTGGCGTTGACGACTTCACCTGCGGTGATGGCCACGGCGGAGTCCACGTAACCGCGTTCACGCATCCATTCCTCGTTGTAGACTTTGCTGAGATAGCGCATGCCCGTGTCGGGCATGAACGCGACGATGTAGGCTTTTTCGTCGAGATCTTTTGCCACGCGGAGCGCCGCGGATAGGCAACCGCCACCGCTGCCGCCGGTAAAAATGCCTTCCTGTTTGACCAGCCGCCGTGCGACAACGAAACATTCTTCGTCATTCACCTGAATCACGTCGTCGAGGATTTTCATGTCCATGGTGCTGGGAAAAAAGTCTTCGCCGATACCTTCGACCACGTAGGTGCGGCCCTTAACGACCTGGCCGGTCTTATGGAAATCGTAATACAGCGAACCTTCCGGATCGACACCGATAATCTGAATGGCAGGATTGTTTTCTTTGAGAAATTTTCCCGCTCCGCTAATGGTGCCGCCGGTGCCCATGCCGCAAACGAAGTGAGTGATTTTTCCTTCACTGTCTTCCCATATTTCCGGGCCGGTGGTTGCGTAATGGGCTGCGGGATTCATGGGATTGTCGTACTGGTTAGGATAAAAAGAATTGGGAATATCGCGGGCAAGTTTTTTGGCGACGGAATAGTAGCTGCGCGGGTCGGCAGGTTCGACGGCGGTGGGGCAAACGATGACTTCAGCGCCGAGGGCCTTGAGCAGATCCACTTTTTCTTTTGACTGTTTGTCGGTGATGGTGAAAACCATTTTGTAGCCGCGAACCGCCGCGACCAGAGCAAGTCCCATGCCGGTGTTGCCGGAAGTGCCTTCGATGATAGTGCCCCCGGGCTTAAGCAGGCCGCGTTTCTCCGCGTCGTCGATCATGGTGACGCCAATGCGATCCTTCACCGAGCCGCCGGGATTGGTGTAGTCAGCCTTAACGTACATTTGCGGCTTGAGCCCGTGATTGATGCGATTCAGTCGCACCAGAGGCGTGTTGCCAATGGCTTCCAGAATATTGTTGCAGCGCATGTATCGCGTATTCCCGGCTCTTGTCGAAGGCCACTGCGTCAAAAAAACGGCAGCGCCGTGTCATACTCAGTTTAGCATGCGGTTCAGAACGACCGCAGCGGACGGCGCCAAACAAGAACCCTGGGGAGTAAGGCGATGGAACGGAAAAATATTTCGAGCCTAACGCCGTGGGAGCCGATTGTGGGCTATTCGCGGGCAGTGCGGGTTGGGAACGTGGTGTACGTATCCGGAACGACAGCAACCGGGGCGGACGGAAAAATCGTGGGAATTGGCGACGCGCACGCGCAGACCGTGCAAGCGATTCGAAACATCGAAGCGGCACTTGCGAAAGCAGGAGCAACCTTGTCCGACGTGGTGCGAACGCGGATTTTTGTGACCAACATTGCAGAGTGGGAAAAGGTTGCAAGAGCGCACGGAGAATTTTTTGTGACCATCCGTCCGGCCACAAGTATGCTGCAGGTGAGCGCTCTGATTTCGCCGGAGATGCTGGTGGAGATTGAAGCGGACGCGATTGTGGGCGAGGAATAGTTCTAGATCATAAACTCAACTTGGCAAGAATTTATCGCTTGTTGTTTCCAATCGATATTTTTGATCGCATTCCGTTCCAAGTAGGCCCGGTCTATTTTGACTGCCTGGTCCGCCTTCGAGGATTGCACCGCTTGCTCTACACGGCTTGAGAGCAGACCACCTGTGAAGGGCCTGCATCGAGCCGATTCTTTTTGTGTTCTTGGATTTCTGGTTGGCCGCACGGCGCGGGGCCACAGGATAAACGAGAGCTGAAGTACCAGCATGTTCGTCGCAAATAGATGAATTAAACGAAACATGTCGAGCGACCTCCCTCACCGTGCGGCACGGGTACCTTCTACCAGCGGGCGCGGATGCGGTACTTCAGTACGGATGTGCCGTTTGCCGCGACGGGCACGTTGAACTGCGCGGCCCAGGCCGCCGTTTTTGTGTACTTGTAACTGGAATTGACCATTTCCCAGTCACCGCCGATGGGCTCGTTGACTTCAACGGTGATTGCCGCGTCTTTGTGATTGCGCAGCGTAATTTCAAATTCCATCTCCCAGGTGTGCGTATCTACGCGCTTGTAGTCGGTTTGTTTGCGCTCACTGATGACGTCGAATGCGGTGCCGATATGAATGTTGAGCATTTCGTCTTTCGGCGTGTGGTCGATGCGGTCTTCGCCGACAAAAAGGATGCTGCCCTTGGAATCTTTTTGATAGACGCGGACGTTTCCAGCGGGCATGGGCATTCCCAGACTGGATTTTTCATCGTTCTTGAATTTATAGAAGACCATCACGTTGTCTTTTAGTGGCGAGCCGGGACTGTACTGATTGTGGTAGTAGAAATTCTGGCCGTTTACAACGAAACGTTTTTCGACGGGGATGCCGCTACCCTGCAGCAGGCTGATCTGTTTGGTTTCTTTATCTTCAACGGAAGTTTTGCGGCCCAGCGTGTACAGGTGATATTCGCTGAAATTTTCCTGTGCGAATTGTTCGGCGCGCACGGCTTTTGCCATCACCATATCGCGTGCCATCGGTGCGGCGGCTGGCGCTTGAATACGATTCAGATCGCCGGCAACCAGTTGCAGGCGAGCATTGTGAAACGCGGTGCCACTGTTGTTCACCAAAGTCACCCAGCCATCCAGGTCGGCGGCTTTATCATCGCGGCCCACAGTTAATACGTAATCTGAATTCCAGGATAGATTCCCGGCGAGGTATGAAGCCTCGATCTGCTGTTTGCGCGAACCGGAATTTTCCAGAGACATCAAGAGCGTGGGGCGGTCGAACAGATTCGCAGGCACTTCCGGGAACCGATAGGACTCGGCATAGCCGCCCGTGACGATGTCATTGCCAATTTTCCACACCGGGCCATTGTTGTCGGCGAGCAGAGTGGCTTTGATGTCTTCACGCTTGGTACTCCCGTTCTCCATGTAGGAGCGGGTGAGCGTGACTTCTTTCCCGACGTACTTGTGGAGAAGTTTTGCCGGCTCGAGCAAATCGTATTCGTAATTTTGTTCGAGAACATTAAGCTTGTCTGGTTCGTTCAGCGAGCGGAAATGCACGGTCGCAGGGTTGACGGTGGCGGCGATGTCCATGAGCTTCAGACGAAAGAGACCGCCGGGCACTGTGAGATTTCGGACATCGCGGATCAATGCGATGTTTGAGTTATAGACTGTCAACGAAAGATCGGTTTGGTCGTTAAGAGTTGTGGCTGTTCCGCCACCACTCTCCCGCTGCGTTTCTTTTTCCTGAGAGTTCGCTGCCTGCTTGCCATGCGGCGCGGCATACAGCGCTGCGGTTCCTGCCAGCAAAGCTCCAGCAATACCCAGGCTCCAAATCGGGCGTTTCACTCGGTATTTCGCGCTGCGCACCATTTTCTTGCTCCTTTTGCGACAAGTTGCTATCGGTGGTTAGAACGGCTACACGCATTTTTCTTGCACAGAAGATGCAACTCAGTCTGCCGTCTTCTTTTCCCAGGTTTTTCCGCCGTTGGAGGTTTGATAGGTTTCCCGGTGCGCTGCGTCCCAGATGTTGGCATGTTTTCCGTCGCTGGCAAGGACTCCGCCCAGGTCTCCGGCGATCGGCGTGATGATAAGCTGCCAGTGTTTGCCGCCGTCGGTCGTGCGCAGCAGTGTGCCCGCTGCACCGGCAATCCAACAAATATTTTTTGCCGGTGCCGAACCGCTGATAAGCGTCGCAGCGACCGCAGCCACTTGCGGTTTCCACGTCTTGCCGCCGTCGCTGGAGTGCGCAATGGCTCCGTGCTCGCCAAATCTCCAAATACTGTTTCCGTTTTGGGCAGTCATGCCCGATGGCGCCAGCCCCAGAATGGACATCTCATTCCGGGACATTACTGGCAAATCGGCCTCTTTTTTCTTGGGCGCCGACGTAACTTCAACCGTCTCTGTGGCCGCCTGGGGAGCTGCCGCTGTGACGGTTATTTGTTGTGATGCCGATGCTGGAGGCGCGGGGGAAGGTGCGGGCGAAGATGGCGAAGCCGCCGGTGCACCGGTTGCGGCGCCACTGGCCTGAGCCTGAAGGGACTGACGTTGTTCTGCATCGCGTTCATTCCGCGGCGAACCAGCTACGCCTGATTTGTCGGCGGCATCAGAACTCTTCATCTTGGCCAAATTTTTCGACTGTTCGACCGCAGAAATACGCCCACCGGATTGTGCCGTGTTTGCGTTCCCACCGATCATCGGAGTGGCCAACTTCATTGCCGGAGCAGATTTCTTTTCCGCCTTCGAATCCTTAGGCGTCTCGGCCTTGCCGCGCAAACTTTCCAGTTCGTCAAGCAAAACACTGGGAGCAGGGTTGCCCGCTGTCTGCCGCCTGGATACTGTTCCCGCAAGGTCGTCATCCTTCTGTTTCGGCATAGCTTGCGGCGGAGTTTGCGGCGCATTTTGCGGCACCCCGGGAGCTGCATAAGAATCGCGAGCGCGCGCGTTGTCTTCGCGATTCTCCGCGATTTGTGCGGCTGGCTCGGTTGGTTTCGTTTGCGAACGAAAATCGCGAGCGCCGACATAAAGCAAAACCCCCGCGGCAATGGCGGCCGCCGGAGCAGCCCAGCGCAGCAACCACTTTTTCTGCCTTGGAAAATGCGCGACTCTGGATTCCGTTTCTTTTGGAGCGCGAGTGGACACTCTCGGCGCGGAAGCTTCTTCATAAACTTCGTCATTCTTTGGCCGCAATAAGGCTCCAGCGACCAATTCATCTTCCTGATTTCGTAATTCACTGACGCTCTGCGTCGCCGCAAGTTGTGCCACGATTTCCCGGCAACGCGGGCAAGAGACGAGATGATTCTTGGCCGCTGACGTCTCTTCTTCCGAGAGCACGCCTTCGTAATAAGCGGCCAGCATTTCGGCATCCAGACAGGCGGAATTGCCTCCACCGGCATCGTCACGCAGGTGTTGCGCCAGGGCCCTTTCAAAAAGACGATCGCGATCTTCAGCAGGCATACGCCACTCTCACCATAGAACGCAGCGAAACGAACTTCTTGCGAAAAAGATTGCTCGGCATCATGACTCCAAAATCCGATCAGGGCCGGAAGAGTTCTTTGTCTTTCGCGATTCGAACAGTTTGTCCAAATCAATGGCCGCGTCTTCGGCGGCGTACTGAACGCACAACGCGATTTGCGCGTCGCTCATTCCGGGCGTTCCAGCACCAACTTGCGCCGCGACCGCGACGCCACCGTTTGGCGCAGCCTTTCCGGCGCGCAGCAGGCCTTCGACTGTCGCTCGCAACTCTCCGCGAACGCGCTCAAGGTTCCGCGATACGCTGGATTCGTGTTCGCCAAGTTCGCGGCCGATTTCCGCGAGGGTACGATCCTCAGCGTAGTAGAGGCGCAGACGCTCACGATCACGCGCATCGAGCGATGTCAATGCCACAGAGAGCGCCTCACGAAATTTCTGCAAATACATTGCGCGGTGAGGATCGGCCGGAATGTCCACGGCGCTGAGTTCGGGTACGCGACGCATTTCTCCGTCGTCCCCGCCATCGTCCAGCGAATCGAATTTCCTGCCGGCACGGATGGCATCAATGTGGCGCTGCGAAAGCACCGCGCGCAGCCAGGTCTTTAGCGAGCTTCGGCCGTGGAAATAGCGAAAAAGCGAGCGGCCGCCAGCCTTTCTGCCGGACAATCCATAGAGATCGGCGAAAAGCGAATCGGCAAGGTCAATTGCCGCTGGATCGGACGCCGGCCGCCGCAATATCGCTGCCGCGGAGGCGCGAAGGTGGTTGCGATATTCGGCGACGAATTCGTTCCAGGCATTTTCTAGGCCGTCCGCGCAGGCGCAAGCCAGCACCAGATCCTTCATATGCAGGGACGTAAAATATTCCTGAATTTTTTCCGCAGTTGGCGAAGATTCGCCAAATCGCTTTGCGGCGCTGCGAGTCAGCGCAGCCTGAAAGGATTGGAAGGAAAGATGCCAGCGGTCCGCCGGCGATTCCGCAAAAAGCTGGCGGAGTAACGCGCCGCAAGCCTCTGGAAGGCGCCACAGGCGTCGTTCGTCATCTGAAGAATTAGGAGCAGCCGGATCCATGATTTTTTGTAACAAAACTGAAGCGCCACAAGACTGGCCTGGCCGTGTAAATAAAACCCAATCTCGCAGGCAACTTTGACAAAACCCGAGGCACCACCTCAGTAAAAGCCTGCATCCTAGAGCATAGCCCTGCCAGGTGCGCATTGCATACGGTACAGTAAAGTACGGGTTCCCATCCGCCCGCTTTGCGGTATCCTTAAACTAAGCCCCTAGCCCGCAACTGCCAGCGCCTCGCCGGGTTCTCGAAAGGGGTGGGTTCCGAACGCTCGCAAACAGCATTAGCGACTTCGCGTCTTTGGTACGAAAGTCCTATTCGAGCTACTCCAGCCTCCTCAGTACGCTAGTACTGTGAAAGCGAACGTCCGGTGCCTTCGATAAGAAAACGCCCTGTTTTCCAGGCGAAATCTTAACCGTAGCGGACCAAAACTATCACTGAGGCGGCAACCGGATGACTACAATGATTTCAGATCGACCAACGAGCAAGACCCGCCTGGGCGTAGGACTCGATTCCTCTCGCCGCTCCGCTTCCGAGCCGCAAGCCTGGAAGAAGAATATCGGGACCAAGCCGATTCCGGCACGTCTGGCGCTATTGCCGGAAGGCGAATCGCGCATGAAGCGCGTGGGCGTCAGTGCGATTCTGCAGATTGCGTTCGTCGGTTTTATTTTCATCATCCCGCTGGTTTTTCCACAACAGATCAAAACGCAGCTGAGTTATTTGACAACGGAAATCGCGATGCCGATCACGGAAATTCCGGTCGCGCCTCCTCCCAAGCCTCCAAAAATTCTGAAGACCGTGACCGCTCCCCCCACGCCACCTCCGGTTGAGGTAAAACTCAATCCTCAGCAGCCGCATGTTTTTCTTACGCCCAAGGTAATTCAACCTAAGCCCAAGTCGGTGGATGCAAAGGCGCCCGAACTGAATCCAGTTTTCGAAACGGCCAAGGTTGATACGGTTCAACCGAATCAGCCGAAGCGCCCCAAGGAAGAAATAAAAATCGGCACGATGAGCAGCGGCAACGCCACTCCTGCGACCGTCAAAGCCCCGATTGAAAAAGTACAGACAGGTGGATTCGGCGATCCCGCTGGACTTCCCGGAAAAGGCAATCCCAACGCGCACCTGATTGTCAATGCGTCGGGCTTGAATACGCTTCCTAACGGACCGGGCTATGGAAATGGCACCGCAGGCGACAAAGGAATTCGCGGCACAGTAGCCAGCACCGGATTTGGAAATGGCACGGCAAATCCTCCGCCCAGCGGTGGAAAACGCGGAACCGTTCAATCTGGAAGCTTTGGCGACGAGTCAGTTGCCGCCGCGGAAGCTCCCAAGAAAAAAGCTGCCGACAATGGTCCGGCGGACACCGCTGTTACCATCTTGGACAAACCCCGTCCCGACTACACCGCCGAAGGGCGTAGCCTGAAACTAGAAGGCGACGTGGTCCTGGATGTGGTCTTCCTTGCCAGCGGACACGTGCAAGTGAACCGCATCGCCAGTGGCTTGGGCCATGGACTCGATGAGTCCGCATCCAAGGCTGCGCAGCAAATCAAATTCAAGCCAGCCCTGCGCGAGGGCCGGCCTGTGGACTACCCGGCTCGCGTTCGTATTGAGTTCCGTCTGGCATACTGAGGGGAGAAGCAAGATGCGTAAGTTTGTTTTCGGTTTACTATTTCTGGCCGCAGGCAGCGCCGCAGCGCTGGCTCAAACGGCTTCGGCGGGCGAACCGCCGAAGAAGATGATTCTCGTCCCAGCTGACCAGCCTCGCACCATGGAAGAGGTTGTGAAGCGCGTTGTGGATAACGAGAATCACATGTACGGCCGCATGAAGGAATATTCTCCGCTCGTCGAGACCTACATTCAGAACTTGAAGCCCGACGCGGAACTGGGCGAGGTTCCCGCCGGGGACCGGTATTTTCTGGGCAAAGCGGATTTTTCCAAAACCGTCAGCCTCGTTTCCCTTACCGACACCAGCAGCAAGGGCAAAAAGATCTTCAGTGGAATCGGGAATTTCTTTTCCTTCGCGATGCAATTCCTGCCCGACGGCTTTTTGCAGATGATCTTCATTGATACCAGCGGCTTTGATACCCAGCACTATAAATTCGACTACGTACGCCGCGAATTTTTGGGTGAGGTGCGGTGTTTGGTGTTTGACGTGACTCCGCTGCCCAAATCCGGAAAGGGCCGTTTTCTTGGCCGCATCTGGGTGGAAGATCAGGACTTCAACATCGTGCGGTTTAACGGCGGCTACGGCGGCGCCGGCCATTCCAGCTGGTACTTCCATTTCGACAGCTGGCGTACCAACCTGCAGCCCGGCATGTGGCTGCCGACGTTCGTGTACAGCGAAGAAAAAAATCTGCACTATGCGCTGACCAAGAAACTGGAATTTAAGGCGCAGACCCGGCTGTGGGGATATAACCTCGGCCATGCCGCGCAGGAACAGGAATTGAGCAAAGTTCTGGTGGAAAGTCCGGTGACCGACGAAACCACCACATCCAACGACCTTTCACCGATTCAGGCACAACGCACCTGGGATCGTCAGGCCGAAGACAACGTGGCCGATCGGCTGCAACGCCTCGGGTTGATCGCACCCAAAGGCGAAGTCGACAAAATTCTGGAAACCGTGGTGAACAACCTCGAGGTTACCAACAATCTGGATATTCAGCCGGACGTTCGCTGTCGCGTGATGACCACGACTACTCTCGAATCATTTACGCTCGGACATACCATCGTGTTGAGCCGCGGCATTATTGACGTGCTTCCGGACGAAGCCAGCCTGGCCACCGTGCTGGCCCACGAGCTCGGTCACGTGGTGCTGGCCCACCGGATGGACTCGCAATATGCGTTCTTCGACCAACTTCTCGTGGACGATAAGGATTCCTTCCGGCATTTTGGATTTGCCCGGACGCCCGACGAAGAGACTGCGGCGAACGCCAAAGCCGTGCAGCTCATAGCAAACTCACCCTACAAAAATCAGCTGGCCAATGCGAGCCTGTTCCTGCAAGCGTTGCAATCTCGCCAGAAAGAAATTCCCAACCTGATCAGCGCGCACCTTGGTAATCGTGTGCCGCAGCTTCCCAACCTGCAAGCCACGGCCGCGGCACCGACAGATCCAAAACAAAATGCGCAGAAGATCGCGGCCCTGCCGATTGGCGGTCGCGTGAAGATGGACCCGTGGAATGACAAGCTGGAAATGATCAAGAGCAAACCCATCGGCACGGTCGCGGAACGCGAAAAGATGCCGTTTGAAGTAACGCCTTTTATGCCCTATCTGATGCGTTACGGATCCGACACCGCGAAACCGATCGCTGCCAGCGTTACACAGCCGCCGAATGCGAACAAGCCGTCCGCTTCTGAACCTGCAAAGCCATAATCTGCAGTTGCAGGATATTTTCGGCCCGGAAGGCAATCGCCTTTCGGGCCGATTTACTTTATCCACGCGATGCGATGGTATTCTTCCTGATTTTGCCAGCCGCCGACTTGTTCCGCTGATCCTTGGCATCATTAATTCTTCGACGATAAATTCTTGATCAGGCGATAGCTGATCTCGACGCCATCGTAAAAATCCTTTACTCCTATGCGTTCGTCTTTGCCGTGTGCCCGGTTATCGTCCAATTCAAAAAACATGCAGGCAATTCCATAAGTCGGAATTCCGGCAATGCGCAGGAAGTGGCCGTCCGTGGCTCCCGTGGACATGGTGGGAACAACGGGCAACCCCGGCCACAAACTGTGCACGGTTTTTTCTTCTGCTTGTACGACTTCCGGCAATAGCGGTGATGGCGGGACGCCGACCTGCGCAACGAGCGAACCGTCGGCCGCTTTGACCGGCACAATCGCGACGCTCACCTTGGGGTCGGCGGCTACGTTTTCCAGTGTCTTGCGCACCGCTTCCGGATCTTCGCCCGGAATGATCCGGCAATTGACGTTAGCGCGCGCCATCTGCGGCAGCGCGTTGGTCGCATGACCTCCCGTCAACATCGTCGCCACACACGTGGTGTGAAGCAGCGAATTGAAATAGGGCACTTGCGACAATTGCAGCACGGCCGCGGGATTCGCAGGCTCTTTAGCCACGGCTCGCATGTTCGCCGCGCTCTGCCCGCTGGAAAGTGCGGCCGCGTGCAAAAAGTATTTGCGGGTGATCTCGCCCATGTTCACCGGAAAAGAAAATGTCTGCAAGCGGTTGAGCGCTCCCGCCAAGTGGTAGATGGCGTTATCCGGCGAAGGAACCGAACTGTGGCCGCCGGCATTCAACGATTCGAATTGATAATCGACGTAAACTTTTTCGCTGGCCTGCAAGCCCGCCAGCAATTGCCTGCCCTTGTCTTTTTCGAACTCGCCGCCGTCCAGGTTGATGCAGTATTCCGCCTCGATCCAATTGCGGTGCGTGGTGAGCAGCCAGTCCACTCCGTTCGCGGTGCCGCCTTCTTCATCGGCGGTCAGTGCCAGAATCAGATCGCGGTCCGGAACATAACCTTCTTTTTTCAGGCGAATAAAACTGGTCACGAGCAGCGCATCGCCGGACTTCATGTCCTCCGTGCCGCGTCCGTAAAAGTAATCGTCTTTCTCCAGAAAAATAAAGGGATCGACGGTCCAGTCTTCGCGGCGCGCTTCCACCACGTCCAGGTGTCCGATGAACAAGACCGGCTTGCGCGCGCCGCTGCCATGGTAGCGAACCACAAGATTTCTTTTATTTTCCCGTGGTCCGGCGATTTGTATGACTTGTTCGTCGAATCCGGCTTCACGAAGGCGTTTCGCCATGGCCTCGGCGGCGCTGGTTACGTTACCCGCGGAATCTGTGGTATTGATTTCGATCAGCTGCTTGAAGATATCGTGCGCGAGGCGCTGGTATTCCTGTGGCGCCGCCGCGGCGGGCTCATTTGCTGATAGTGCTGGGGCGGAAAACCACGCGAGCGAAAGTGCAGCAACTACCGATCCCATCCGCATCCACACTGGTCTCACCGGCATTCTCCCTCTGACAGCAAAATTTACTTGGAACGATTTTAAGCCTGGCTCGCAACGGGTACAGCCAATGCGCGCTGCAGGAAACCTGAAATGTAAGTACACGCAAAAAACAACATGGCCACGCTCAACGCCGAATCGACAAATAGGCGGCACAGCAGTGATGCAAAGAACATCGTTCCTACTGTCCATTTGTTCATCACTGGTGCCTGCAGGTGCTGATTGACAAAGTCCGCGATCGCCGCCGGCCACCGGAAAACCCAATAAACAACGTAAACAGGAATGAAGTGGAACCACACCGCGCGTGCGGGAGAAATCGGGTGCTTCCAGCCGGGCACGTTCGCGAGGACCACGTGATAGCGGTGCACGCAGACCAGCCAGTAAACAACCGCCACAAACGTGGGGAGATAAATCTCAAGCGGAATGGCGCTGATGTCCGCGCCCTTCGCCAGCTCCGGATTGCGGGCCACGACAATCATTTCGCCTATGAGCGTTGCGAAAGCCAGCAAATAGCCGATCCAGATTTTCGGAAGCCGCGCGATCAGGCTGGCGCCAGAGTTTGCGCCTGCCGCAAACGGATCTCCTACCGGCGAGTCCACGAGTATCCTGAAAATGTTGTGCGCTTCATCTACAAAAAGAGTATCCGCGCGTCTCCGCTGCGTCAAACTTGCCTGGCGTCGCGCGGCGCTGCATCAAGAAGGACATCAGGCCCCGCGCAGGAATTGTCGAATATGCTGAAGATAGGCCAAGCAAATTCGGAGACAGAAACACGAATTCGCAGCAAAACGCGAAGATACACCAATGGTGGTTCGTTGAATGGAAGGAAAAGCTGGACACTACAGAGGCACTTGTGGCGCGTCTGTAGTTAGAAAGAAACACCCCAGAAAGACGCATCCGGCTTAGCCAATTCGAAGCCGGTGTCCCACGCTTCGTGGTCCCGCCACACGACCAGCGCCTCGGCCTTGCGGCCAGTTTCCGGATGGATCAATCGAACCTGCTTGTGCATCGGTAAAGGAGCTCCGACGATTGCCATGCAGCCGGAGTG